>Ga0308175_100002924_pt1 | contig 11734 bp, 10 predicted proteins | sample PhyCR1_3_FD_203893 | JGI IMG/M metagenome (GOLD analysis project Ga0308175, IMG submission 203893) | Soil microbial communities from UC Gill Tract Community Farm, Albany, California, United States - DLSLS.C.R1 | ecosystem: Environmental > Terrestrial > Soil > Agricultural land | place: USA... | reverse complement strand
TTCGGCACCAGCAGCACGTCGATGTCGCCCCACATCGCGGCGGCGCGCTGGCCCAACGCATGCAGCCGGGTCCGGGCGTCGACGTAGTCGGCGGCACTGTAGCGGCGGCCCTGCGCCAGGATGCCGCGCACCGGCTCCATCACCTGCGCTTCGTGGGCATCGAAGAACTCGCGCACCGCGGCGTAGCGCTCGGCGACCAGCGCACTGTCGTAGAGCAGCGCGGCCGCGTCGGCGAGCGGCGCGTAGTCGATCTCGACCGGCGTGCCGCCGAGCGCCCGCAACCGCGCGACGGCGCGCTCGAAGGCGGCCTGCGACTGCCCATCGCCGAAAAAGTTGAGCGCCGAGGGCAGGCCGAAGCGGAAGCCCGCGGGCAGCGGCGTGGTGGCCAGCGCCAGGCTGCGGCTGTACGGATCCTGCGGGTCGAAGTCCATCGCCGCCTGCAGCACCCGGGCCGCGACGGCCACGGTGCGGGCGAAGATCGAGACGCAGTCGACGCTCTGCGCCGCCGGCACCACCCCGCGGGCGCTCAGCAGACCGCGCGAAGGCTTGATGCCGACGATGTTGTTGAGTCCGGCCGGCACGCGGCCGGAGCCCGCGGTGTCGGTGCCGAGCGCGAAGTCGGCCTGCGCGGTGGCGACCACATAGGCCGAGCCCGAGCTCGAGCCGCCCGAGACGTAGCGCGGATCGAAGCTGTTGGGCACCGCGCCGAAGGGCGAGCGGGTGCCGTTGAGTCCGCAGGCGAACTGGTCGAGGTTGGTCTTGCCCAGCAGCGCCGCACCGGCATCGAGCAGCCGTTGCACCACGTGGGCGTGGGCGGCCGGCGTTCGGGCGAAGGCGGGGCAGGCCGCCGTGGTGGGCACGCCTGCGACATCGATGTTGTCCTTGGCGGCGAAGCGCAGGCCGGCCAGCGGCCCCGCTTCGGCACCCACCAGGGGCGCCGCGAGCCGCGTGATCCACGCCGCACCGGCCCGGCCTTCCAGCCGCGGTTCGGCGTCGCCCGAGGGCACTGCCTGTTCATGCACCATCATCAAGCATCCTGTCTTGTGTACAAGATGCCTTGCAAAGGATGTGCCAGCCGCAGCCGGCCGAGGCGAGCGCCGGAATGCTTGCCTTGCTCCCGCTTATCGCGGATAGTCTGCGCAGCCGACGTTGCCCATCCATCCGCAGACGGGGCTTCGGTCAGAGCCGTCGCCGTGGATCCCTGTCAACCAGAGGCCCAGGGCCATCGTTTTGGATGAGCCATCTACGGATGGCGAGGCGACTCGACCTCCAACTCCCAAGGATACGGAATGACCAAACTTCTCGCAGTCATGCTCACCGGCCTGTTCGCAGCAGGCGCCTACGCTCAAAATCCGGCAGGAACATCGTCGGAACAACAACCCATCACCAACAGCAAGGCCCAGAATCGCGCCCAATCCAGGGTGGACGCGCGCCCCCAAGGCAATGTGAAGAAGCCGGGCGGCGATTCGGCCGCCAGCTCCGAACTCAATCCCGAGGCCGCCGGCGGCAAGGCTGCCACGGCAGGCCAGAAGAGGGCCGACTCCAAGTCCCAGGGTATGGCGAAGAAGCCCGTGGGCGACACCGCCAACACGTCGGAACTCAATCCCGAGGCCAGCGGCGGCAAGGCCGCCAATGCGGGACAGGCCAAGGTCGGCGCGCGCGATGCCAAGGCCGCCTCCAAGAAGCAAGCCACCAATTGACCGGCTTGCAGTGACTGACCGAAAGCGCCTCGCGCTTTTCGGTCGGTCGCGCACGCCTTGATGTGCGCTCCGGGACCCCGGAGCCGCCGACGCCGGCGCATGCGGGAATAATGCGAGGCCTCAACCTCCGCACCCGAATGTCCGCACCGCAGGCTGTCGAAGCCACTCCTTCCCTGCCCTGGCGCGATGCGCTCAAGGTCTATCTCGAACCCGCCTCGCTGCGCATGCTGGCGCTGGGCTTCTCGGCCGGCCTGCCGCTGCTGCTGGTGCTGGGCACGCTGAGCTTCCGGCTGCGCGAAGCCGGCGTCGACCGCTCGACCATCGGCTTCCTGAGCTGGGTCGGGCTGGCCTACGGCTTCAAGTGGGTCTGGGCGCCGCTGGTCGACCGGCTCCCCATACCCCCGCTGACCAGCTTGCTGGGCCGCCGCCGCGGCTGGCTGCTGCTGGCGCAGATGGCGGTGATCGCCGGCCTGGCCGGCATGGCCTTCAACGACCCGCGCGACGGCCTGCCGCCCCTGGTCTGGTGCGCGCTGCTGACGGCCTTCGGCTCCGCCACCCAGGACATCGCGCTGGACGCCTTCCGCATCGAGTCGGCCGCCACCCGCAAGCAGGCCGCGCTGGCCGCCTGCTACCAGACCGGCTACCGGCTGGCCATGATCTGGGCCGGCGCCGGCGTGCTGTGGGTCGCCGCCTGGGCCGAGCTGCCCGGCCTGGCGGGCTACCAGAACGGCGCCTGGAAGACCGCCTACCTCGTCATGGCGGCCTCGATGGCGGTCGGGATCGTCACGGTGCTGCTGTCGCCCGAGCCGGTGCGCCTGGCGCTGCCGAAGCCGAAGAATGCCGGCGAATGGCTGCAGAGCGTGCTGGTCGAGCCTTTCGCCGACTTCATCCGCCGCTACCGCTGGCAGGCGGCCCTGATCCTGTCGCTGATCGCGGTCTACCGCATCAGCGACGTCGTGATGGGCATCATGGCCAACCCCTTCTACGTCGACATGGGCTTCACCAAGGACGAGGTCGCGACGGTCAGCAAGATCTACGGCGTGGTGATGACGCTGGCCGGCGCCTTCGTCGGCGGCGTGCTCTCGATGCGGCTGGGCGTGATGCGGGTGCTGATGCTGGGCGCGGTGCTGAGCGCCGCCAGCAACCTCCTGTTCGCCGGCCTGGCCACGCGCGGGCACGACCTGACGGCGCTGGTGCTGGTGGTGTCGGCCGACAACCTGGCCGGCGGCATCGCCTCGGCGGCCTTCATCGCCTACCTGTCGAGCCTGACCAACATCAGCTACTCGGCGACCCAGTACGCCCTCTTCAGCTCGCTGATGCTGCTGCTGCCGAAGTTCATTGCCGGCTATTCCGGGGTGTTCGTCGATGCCTTCGGCTACCAGGCCTTCTTCACCGGCACGGCGGTGCTCGGCCTGCCGGTGCTGGTGCTGGTGGCGCTGGCTTCGCGGGCAGCCGCGAACGGCAAGGCAAGCGGCCAGACACCGGCGCCGAGATCTGAATTGGCGCCATAACGGCTCCATTTTGGAGCCTGGCGTGGCGCTGGCCGATTCCGCGACCTTCGACGGCAAACTCGCCGCCGCCGCGCAGACGCACCTGGGCGCCTTGCCCTGAACCGCCCCGGCCCGCAAGGTCGCGACCTCGGCCGACTGCGGCGGGCATCGTGCTGCTGGTAGGCTGTGGTGTTTTACCCACCGCATCCCGCCAACGTGACTCCTTCACGCATCCCCCCCTTGCAGATCAGCGCCTTCACCGCGACCTCGGCCGTCGGTGTGGGCAAGGCCTCTCTCACCGACGCGCTCGCCCGATCGCGCAGCGGCCTGCGCGCCAACGACTTCGGCGCCTCGCCGCTGCCGACCTGGATCGGCCGCGTCGACGGCCTCGAGGAACTCCGCCTGCCCGAGGAACTGGCCGCCTGGGATTGCCGCAACAACCGGCTGGCCTGGCTCGGCCTGCAGGCGGACGGCTTCATGGAAGCGGTCGCGGCCGCCCGCAAGCGCTACGGGCCGACCCGCATCGCGCTGATCCTCGGCACCTCGACCGCCAGCATCGGCGAGACCGAGGCCGCCTACACGCAGCTGGTGGACGGCGCCTTTGCCCCCGGCCAGCAGCGCCCGAAGGTGCACACGCCGCATTCGCTGGCTCTCTTCGCGCAGCAGGCGCTGGGGCTCGAAGGCCCGGCCGAGACCATCTCCACCGCCTGCTCGTCCAGCGCCAAGGTGTTCGCCTCGGCCGAGCGGCTGATCCGCCTGGGCCTGGTCGACGCGGCCGTGGTCGGCGGCGTCGACACCCTGTGCGGCAGCGTGCTGTTCGGCTTCAACTCCCTGGAACTGGTATCGCCCGAGCCCTGCCGGCCCTTCGACGCCGCGCGCAACGGCATCAGCCTCGGCGAGGCCGCCGGCTTCGCGCTGCTCGAGCGCGGCCGTGGTGCGCTCGAGCTCCTCGGCTACGGCGAGGCCAGCGACGCCCACCACATGTCGACCCCGCATCCCGAAGGCCTGGGCGCCGAGCGCGCCCTGGACGACGCCCTGGCGCGTGCCGGCCTGGCCGCCGAGGCCATCGACTACATCAACATGCACGGCACCGCCAGCACCAAGAACGACGAGGTCGAAGGGGCCCTGGTGGCGCGCCGCTTTCCCGGCACCACGCACGCCAGCTCGACCAAGGGCTTCACCGGCCACACGCTGGGCGCGGCCGGCATCGTCGAGGCCGTGATCAGCCTGCTGGCGATCGAGACCGGCCTCAAGCCGGGCAACGTCAACACCACCACGCTCGATGCCGAATGCGGCCCGCAGATCAGGCTGCAGCCGGCCCGCGGCGAGGTGCGCCATGCGCTGAGCAATTCCTTCGGTTTCGGCGGCAACAACTGCTCGCTGGTCTTCGGCAAGGGAGCCGCAGCATGACGACCACCCCCAGGACCCCCACCCTCTACATCGAGGGCCCGGCCTTCTGGTCGGCGACGCTGCCGGGCTGGGAGATCGCCAGCGCGGTGCTGCGCGGCGACGGCGCGCCGGCCGACCCGCCGGCCAAGCGGCCAGCGCCGCAGCTGCTGGCGCCGGCCGAGCGCCGCCGCGCGCCCGACACGGTCGCGCTGGCGCTGGAGGTGGCGGGCGCCGCGGTCGCGGCCTCCGGGCGCAACCCGGCCGACCTGCCCTGCGTCTTCGCCTCGGCGCATGGCGACCTCGGCATCAACGACTACATGTGCGCCACGCTGGCGGCCGACCCGCTGCTGCTGTCGCCGATCAAGTTCCACAATTCGGTGCACAACGCCGCGGTCGGCTACTGGACCATCGGCACCGGCTGCATGGCGGCCAGCAACTCGCTCGCCGCCTACGAGAGCAGCTTCGCCTCCGGCCTGCTGGAGGCGGCGGCGCAGTGCGCGGCCGACCAGCGCGCCGTGCTGCTGGCCGGCTACGACATGCCGGCGGTGGGCGCGCTGGCCTCGGTGACCACCAGCCGCGAGATGCTGGCCGTGGCCCTGGTGATTTCGCCCACGCGGAGTGCGCGCACCGTGGCGTCCTTCGAATGGTCGCTGGCGGCCGGCGCGCTGCCGGCGACGCCGGTGCGCAGCGACGCGGCGCGGGCGCTGCAGGTCAATGCGATGGCCGATGCGCTGCCGCTGTTCGAGGCCCTGGCACGCGGCGAATCGGAATCGCTGACGCTGCCGCTGTCGGCCACGCTGTCGCTGCAGGTCCAGCTGCAACCCGAACTCCAGCTCGAGCCGCTGAGCTGACGGCCATGGACCCGAGCCGCCCCGCGCACGACGTCGCCATCATGGGCGGCGGTCTCGCGGGGCTCACGCTGGCGCTGCAGCTGCGCCAGCGCTTTCCCGGCATCGATGTCGTGGTGCTCGAGCGCCGCGCCCATCCGGTGCCGCACGCGACCCACAAGGTGGGCGAATCCTCGGTCGAGATCGGGGCCCACTACTTCGACACGGTGCTGGGCCTGAAGCCGCACCTGCACGGCGCCCAGCTGCGCAAGTTCGGCTTTCGCTTCTTCTTCAGCGAAGGGCGGCGCGACATCGACCAGGTGACCGAGATCGGCGCCAGCCGCTACCTCTCGGTGCCGAGCTACCAGATCGACCGCGGCATCTTCGAGAACTACCTGGCCGAGGAGGCCGCGCGCCAGGGCGTGCGCTTCATCGACCGCGCGACCGTGCGCCGCATCGACCTGGCCGAGGACCCGCGCGCGCCGCACCGCCTCGAATGGTCGGACGGCGAGCGCATGCACGCGATCCACACGCGCTGGCTGGTCGACGCCTGCGGCCGCGCCGGCATGCTCAAGCGCAAGCTCGGGCTGCAGCAGCCCAACGCGCACCAATGCAACGCCGTCTGGTTCCGCATCGGCGAGCGCATCGCGATCGACGACTGGTCCGACGACCCCGGCTGGCGCATGCGCTGCGAGCCCGGTTCGCGCTGGCTGTCGACCAACCACCTGGTCGGCGCCGGCTACTGGGTCTGGCTGATCCCGCTGGCCTCGGGCTCGCATTCGGTCGGCATCGTGGCCGACCCGCGGCTGCATCCGCTCGAGCGCATGGACAGCTTCGAGCGCGCGATGCAGTGGCTCGAAACATGGCAGCCGCGCCTGTACGACGCCCTCGCCGACAAGCGCCACCTGCTGCAGGACTTCGCCTTCCTGCGCAATTTCTCCTACGGCTGCAAGCAGGTGTTCTCGGGCCAGCGCTGGGCGCTCACGGGCGAGGCCGGGCTGTTCCTCGACCCCTTCTATTCGCCGGGCAGCGACTTCATCGCCGTCGGCAACACCTACATCTGCGACCTGGTCGCGCACGACCGCGCCGGCCATGCGCTGGAAGCCCGGGCCCGGCTCTACGACCAGATCTACCACTCGTTCTACGAAAGCACGCTGGCGCTCTACACCGACCAGTACTCGCTGTTCGGCGACCCGGAGGTGCTGCCGGTCAAGGTCATCTGGGACTACACCTACTACTGGGGCGTGCTGGCGCAGATCTTCTTCCAGCAGCGGCTCACCGACCTGGCCCTGCTGGGCCGGCTGCGCGACGAACTCCAGCACTGCCAGCGCCTCAACCTCGCGGTCCAGGCCTTCTTTCGCGACTGGTCGGCCGTCAGCCATCGGCGCAATCCGGCCGTGATGCTCGACCAGGCGGCGCTGCCGTGGTTCGCGGAACTCAACCGCAGCCTCACCGACCGGCTCGACGACGAGGCCTTCCTGCGCCGCATGCGCCAATCGGTCGACCGGCTGACGACCCTGGCCGGCGAGCTGCTCGGGCGCGCGAGCCGCGACCATCCGGGCCTGGACGGCGAGGCGCTGGCCGCCCTGCTGGCGCAGGCGCCCGCGGCGGCCGACCGCACGCCCTCCGAGCCCCTGCTCTTTGCACCCGGATGAAAGCCCAAGCGCCGACACCAAGGTTTACCCAACTTTACGCAGCGTTCAAGCCCGCGCGACCGCGCGGGACGAAGCTACTCCCCTGAGACCAACCACCGTGGCACGCGGCACGGAGACCTACCGATGAGCACCCCCCAACTCCTGATGATCGAAGACGATGCCCGCCTGGCGCAGATGGTGGGCGAATACCTGACCCAGTCGGGCTTCGGCTTCACCCATGCCCTGGATGGCGCGAGCGGGCTCGAACAGCTGCAGCAGCGCTCGCCCGACCTGGTGATCCTCGACCTGATGCTGCCGGACACCGACGGCCTGGAGGTCTGTCGCCGCATCCGCGCGCTGCCCGGCAACCAGGCCAAGGTGTCGGTGCTGATGCTGACCGCCAAGGGCGACCCGATGGACCGCATCATCGGCCTGGAGATCGGCGCCGACGACTACCTGCCGAAGCCTTTCGAGCCGCGCGAGCTGCTGGCGCGCATCCGCGCCGTGCTGCGCCGCCGCGGCGAGACCCCGAGCGCCGCCGAAGGCCCGGCCGTGCTGCGCTTCGGCTCGCTGGACATCGACCGCAACGCCCGCAGCGTCACCGTCGCCGGCGAGCCGGCCGACCTCACCTCCTACCAGTTCGACCTGCTGGTGGCGATGGCCGAACGTGCCGGCCGGGTGCTCACCCGCGACCAGATCATGGAGGCCGTGCGCGGCCGCGAGCTGGAGGCCTTCGACCGCTCGATCGACGTCCACATGGGCCGCATCCGCGCCGCCATCGAGGTCGACGCCAAGAACCCCAAGCGCATCCTGACGGTGCGCGGGGTCGGCTACGTCTTCGCCAAGCAACAAGACTAGCGGATGGCCCCCACGCTCCTCACTTCGTGTACTCGCTGCCCCCCGAGGCGGCCCAGTCCGCCCTGGGGCGGCCCGGCGGCGGACTGACATGCTCCTCAACCTCTACCGCCGCCACCTCTACGTCCGCATCTGGCTGGCGGTGGTGGCCGGCGTCTTCATCCTCACGCTGACCGCCAACTGGATCGTGCGCGAAGCCGCCGAGAGCGAGCGCGAGCGGCTGGCGCCGCTGCCGCGCGAGGTCTCGGTGCTCGATGCCAACGACAAGCCGATCGGCGCCGGCACCGCGACCCGGGTCCCCGGCGCCGGCCTGACCTTCGACGTCACGCTCGAAGACGGCCGCGCGCTCACGCTGCAGGTCGCGCCGCGCGGCCGGCCCGGAGGCCCGCCGCCGGGCCTGCTGGCCTGGCGCACGCCCTTCGGCCTCGGCTGGATGGTGGCGATCGTCGGCATCATCGTGGCGCTCGGCGTGTACCCGATCGTGCGCCAGCTCACCAGGCGGCTCGAAGGGCTGCAGCGCGGCGTGCAGCGCTGGGGCGAAGGCGACCTGTCGGTGCGGGTGCCCGACGAGGGGCAGGACGAGGTCGCCGACCTGGCCAACGGCTTCAATGCCGCGGCGGCCCGCATCGAGCAGCTGGTGCGCTCGCACAAGTCGCTGCTGGCCAACGCCTCGCACGAGCTGCGCTCGCCGCTGACCCGCATCCGCATGAGCCTCGAGCTGATGGGCGAGCGGCCCAACCCGGGCGCGCGCGAAGAGATCTCGCGCAACATCGCCGAGCTGGACCAGCTGATCGACGAGATCCTGCTGGCCAGCCGGCTCGATGCCAAGGAGGCCGACATGGGCACCGTCGAGACGGTCGACCTGACCGGCCTGGCGGCCGAGGAGTGCGCCCGCGTCGACGCCGACCTCGAAGTGAAGGAAGGCACCGACAGCGGCGCCCTGACGGTGCGCGGCGTGCCGCGCCTGCTGCGCCGGGCGATCCGCAACCTGCTCGAGAACGCCGGGCGCTACGGCGCCGGACAGACCAGCGTCGAGATCGGCAGCCGCGCCGGCCAGACCGAGATCCGCGTCAACGACCGCGGGCCCGGCGTGCCGGCGACGCTGCGCGAGCGCATCTTCGAGCCCTTCTACCGGCTGCCGGGCGCCAGCGAGCGCAACGGCGGCGTCGGGCTCGGCCTGGCCCTGGTGAAGTCGATCACCGAGCGCCATGGCGGCAGCGTGCGCTGCGAGGACCGCCCGGGCGGCGGCGCGAGCTTCATCATTTCTTTGCCGCACTAGCTCGCCCGCTGCAAGGAGGCAACGCCGACGGACCGGGCTGCGCCGGCCTCTAAAATCCGCCGCTTATGCTGAGATCGCACATCGTCCGGGCCGCGGCCATGTTCTGGGGCCTGACGGTGTTCATGCCGGTGGGCGTGACCTATGTGTCCTTCCTGCTGCTGATGGTGGCCTTGCTGGTCGCGGGCGGCTGGCGCGAACGGGCCGTGCGCCTGCGCGGCAACCCGATGTGGTGGCCGGTGGTGGCCTTCGTGGTCTGGACGCTGGCCGTGCTGGCGCTGGAGCCGCACTACCCGGAGACCGGCTCCAACCTGTTCCATGGACTGCGCATCGCGGCCACCATCCTGATGGCCCTGGCCCTGACCCGCGACGAGGCGATCTGGGCCCTGCGCGGCTTCTGGATCATCGGGCTGGTCAACATCGTGATGATCGCGCTCTACTACTCGGTCGGCTTCCCGATGCTGGAGCCCTGGCGCGGCGTGCTGATCCTGGTCGGCAACAAGTCGATCAGCAACGCGATCCTGTTCACGATCATGGCCGCCACGGCCGCGGTGTACGGCCTCAAGTCGCTGGCCGAGCATCGCCGCTGGCGGGCCGTCGCGGCCTTCGCGCTGGTGCCCGCCGTGATGGCGATCATCACCTTCAGCCTGCCCTCGCGGACCTCGATGCTGGCGCTGCTGCTGGCGATCCCGGCCGCCTGCGTGCACCAGTGGCGCCGCCAGCTCGAGGTGCTGGCCCTGGTGCTGATGGCCGGCGGCCTGATCGCGGCCGCCGCGCTGTGGAACTCACCCGTGGTGCAGCAGAAGTTCGCGGTCGGCATCCAGGAGATCGAGGCCGCGCAGGCCGGCGAGATCTCCGAGGCCAGCTGGGTGGTGCGCTACTACATGTACCGCGACACCGCCCGCATGATGATCGACCGGCCGTTCGCCGGCTGGGGCATCGGCGGCTGGACCGAGCAGTGGCACCTGCGCGGCCCCAAGCTGCTCGACTACAAGAACATGCCCCACAACGACTTCCTGTGGATGGGCGCCCAGAGCGGCTTTCCCGGCGCGCTGAGCCTGCTCGTCATCATGCTGGCGGGGGTATGGATCGCCTGGCGCCGGGACGATCTCGCCGGGCGCCAGGCCTTCGTGGCGACGCTGGTGATGCTGATCGCCACCAGCGTGAACTCGGCCCTGCGCGACGCCCAGATCGGGCTGGCGCTGCTGTGGGTGGCGATGGTCTACCTGCGGCTGGCGCAGGAGCCGGGGGATTCGTGGCGCGGGCTGCTGCCCTCGCTCCGGCGCTCGTAGCCCACGAACGGCCCGAAGAACACCATCTCGCGTTCGATGCCCGCGGCGAGCTCCTCCTGCTTGGGCAGTTCGTCGATGAACTCGGGCCACGACTGCGCGACATGGCGCGACCATTCGCGCGGGTCCAGCCGGCTGATCGGCCCCTGGGTGGCCAGGAACTCGAAGCCCTTGGAGGTCAGCTTGCTGACCGCGAGCCGGGCGGCCGACTCGGGGTCCGGCGCCGTCGCATAGGCCGACACATAGGCACCGGCGAGGGTCGACGGCAGGGTGCCGTTCGAGCCTCGCCCGAGCTTGACGTTGACAAGGTACAAGTCGCGCACGACAACCCCGGCAGCCTCAGTGGTGGTGGCCTGCCGCCTCGCCCGCCTTGAGGCGATAGACCGTGCCGCAATACGGGCACTTGGCCTCGCCGGTGCGGGCGACATCGAGGTAGACCTTGGGGTGCGCGCTCCAGAGCTGCATGTCGGCCTTGGGATTGGGGCAGAACACACCGCCCTGGTCGTTCAGGTCCTTGGCCAGCAGTTCGATCGTGGAATTGGACATGGGGACTTCAGACCTTGGTGAGCCAATGGGCGTATTTGGGATTCTTGCCATTCACGATGTCGAAGAAGGCGCTCTGGATCTTCTCGGTGATAGGCCCGCGCGAGCCGATGCCGATCTCGACGCGGTCGAGCTCGCGGATCGGCGTGACCTCGGCCGCGGTGCCGGTGAAGAAGGCCTCGTCGGCGATGTAGACCTCGTCGCGCGTGATGCGCTTCTGCACCACCTCGAGCCCCAGGTCCTTGCAGATGTGCAGGATGGTGTTGCGCGTGATGCCGTTGAGCGCGCCGGCCGACAGGTCGGGCGTGTAGACCACGCCGCCCTTGACCACGAAGATGTTCTCGCCCGCGCCTTCGGAGACGAAGCCGCTGGCATCGAGCAGCAGCGCCTCGTCGTAGCCGTCGTCGAGCGCTTCCATGTTGGCCAGGATCGAGTTGCTGTAGTTGCTGACCGCCTTGGCCTGCGTCATGGTGATGTTGACGTGATGCCGGGTGTAGCTGGAGGTCTTGACCCGGATGCCGCGCTTCATGCCCTCTTCGCCCAGGTAGGCGCCCCAGGCCCAGGCCGCGACCATGGCGTGGATCTTGTTGCCCTTGGGGCTGACGCCGAGCTTCTCGGAGCCGATCCAGACCAGCGGCCGCAGGTAGCAGCTGTCGAGCTTGTTCTCCCGCACCACCCGCTTCTGGGCCTCGTTGACCTGTTCCTGGCTGAACGGGATCTTCATGCGCAGG
>Ga0308175_100002923_pt1 | contig 11738 bp, 8 predicted proteins | sample PhyCR1_3_FD_203893 | JGI IMG/M metagenome (GOLD analysis project Ga0308175, IMG submission 203893) | Soil microbial communities from UC Gill Tract Community Farm, Albany, California, United States - DLSLS.C.R1 | ecosystem: Environmental > Terrestrial > Soil > Agricultural land | place: USA... | reverse complement strand
TGGGCAGCCGCAACATCACCGCGAACGTGGTTGCCCCCGGGTTCATCGAGACCGACATGACGGCCGCGCTGCCCGAGGAGCGCCAGAAGCAGTACCTCGGCTCGATCCCCGCCGGCCGGTTCGGCACGGCCCAGGAGGTGGCCGCGGCGGTGCGCTTCCTCGCGTCGGACGACGCGGCATACATCACCGGCGCCGTCCTCCCCGTCGACGGCGGCCTCGGCATGGGCCACTGACCGGCCCTGCGCCACCCCCCGACCACCCCACCCGACGAAGGAGACGACCCATGCTGCTCGAGGGCAAGAAGCTGCTGATCACCGGCGTCCTGATGGACTCCTCGATCGCCTTCCACGTCGCGAAGATCGCGCAGGAGCAGGGCGCCGAGGTCGTGCTGACCTCGTTCGGGCGCACCTTCAAGATCACGCAGACCATCGCCAGGAGGCTGCCCTCGACGCCGCCCGTCGTCGAGCTGGACGTGACCGACCAGGCGCACCTCGACTCGCTCGCCGAGCGGTTGGGGGAGCACGTGGACCACCTCGACGGGGTGCTGCACTCGATCGGCTTCGCGCCGCAGGGGGCCTTCAACTTCATGGAGGGCACCTTCGAGGACGTGTCGACCGCGATGCATGCCTCGGCCTACTCGCTCAAGTCGCTCGCCGCGGCAGCGCTCCCGCTGATGGGGAACGGCAGCGCGGTCGTCGGGCTGACGTTCGACGCCAAGTTCGCCTGGCCCGTCTACGACTGGATGGGGGTGGCCAAGGCCGCGTTCGAGTCGACCAACCGCTACCTCGCGCGCGACCTCGGGCCCCGGGGCATCCGCTGCAACCTCGTGTCGGCGGGACCGATCCGCACCACGGCCGCCAAGTCGATCCCGGGGTTCCAGGCCTTCGAGGACACCTGGAACGACAGGGCACCGCTGGGCTGGGACGTCGGTGACCCGGTGCCCGCCGCCAAGGCCTGCGCCGCCCTGCTGTCCGACTGGTTCCCCGCCACCACGGCCGAGATCGTGCACGTCGACGGCGGCGTGCACGCGATGGGCCAGTAGTGCCGGAGCCCGGCGTCGAGGTGAAGGAGGTCCGGGTCCTCGAGGGCCCCAACCTCTACTTCGCCAAGCCGGCGGTGAAGGTCACCCTCGAGCTGCCCGGCTACCTCGGCGCCGACGAGGGAGCCCTGGCGGCCCTGGTCCGGCGCGTCGGCCTGCGCTCCACCCGGGTGGGTGCGCCGGGCACCGAGCAGCGCCAGCGCTTCACGATGCGGGTCGTGGAACGGGCGGTGCGTCGGCTCGCGGCCGCCTCCGGCACCACCAGGCTCGGGGTGCGCACCCGGGCCGGCAGCACCCCGCACGAGGTCGTCGTCGCCTTCGTCTGGCGGCGGCGCGGACGCGCCCGGGCGCTCGGGCACGGCATCGGCCCGGTGCTGCAGGCGTGGCTCGAGGGCGGGGACGCCGTCGAGCAGGAGGCCGTGGTCATCGGCCGCAGCGAGCCGGGGGAGCGGCCCACCGTCATCATCCCCACCGTCCCGGTCGCCTCCGTCACCGGAACCAACGGCAAGACCACCACCACCCGCATGCTCGGCCACATCGGCATGACTGCCGGGCTGTGCACCGCCTGGTCCTCGACCGACGGCGTCGTCGTCCAGGGCGAGCTGGTCGAGCCCGGGGACTACTCGGGGCCGGCCGGCGCACGCGCGGTGCTGGCAACGCCTGGACTGCAGCTGGGCATCCTGGAGACCGCGCGGGGTGGCATGCTGCTCAAGGGGATGGGGGTCTCCGCCAACGACGTCAGCGTCGTCACGAACGTCTCCGCCGACCATCTCGGGCTGCAGGGCATCGACACCGTCGACCAGCTGGCCGAGGTCAAGGCGATCATCACCAAGGCAACCCGTCCCGGGGGGTGGGTCGTCCTCAACGGCGAGGACCCGCGCGTCTGGGCGATGCGCGCCAGCATCAAGGCGCGACCGTGGGTCTTCGCGCTCCGCGCCGACTCCCCGGCGCTGCGCGAGGCGCTCGACCAGGGCGGCCGTGCCATCACTGTGCTCGACGGCGACATCACCGTGCTCGCGCCGGGTCGCGACCCCGACCGGCTGGTGAGCATCCTCGACGTCCCGGCGACGCTGTCCGGCCTGTCCCGCCACAACATCGGCAACGCGCTCGCAGCGGCAGCGGCGGCCCTCGGCCTGGGGCTGCCCCGTGAGGCGGTGGTCGAAGGGCTGCGCACCTTCGCGCCGGACAACCGCCTCAACCCGGGGCGCATGAACACCTACACCCTGCGGCGCGACGACGGTACCGCCGTCACGGTCATCGTCGACCTTGCCCACAACGAGGCGGGCCTCGAGGCCCTCATGGACGTCGCCCGCGGGCTCGCGGCGCCCGGCGCCCAGGTCCACCTCGGGCTCGGCCTCGCCGGCGACCGCACCGACGAGCTGCTCGAGTCGATCGGCGAGGTGGCGGGACTGCGTGCCGACCACGTCGTCGCGGCTCACAAGGAGCACTACCTGCGGGGCCGGACGATGGCCGACCTCGAGGCGCACCTGCGGATCGGCCTGGCCCGGGCCGGCGTCGCCGAGATCGACTCGTACGACACCGAGCTCGAGGGGCTGCAGGCGCTCGTGCCCGTGGCCGCGGACGGCGACGTCGTCGCGCTCATGTGCCATGCCGAGCGAGGTGAGGTGGCGGCCTGGCTGGCCGCACAGGGTGCCACCGCCGACACCGCGGACGACGTGCGACGCAAGGTGGTCGCCGCGCGGGGCGAGCACGAGCTCGAGCCGGCCATCGCGGAGCTGTGGGACCTCTCCGACGCCGGTGCCCGGGTCCAGGCGGCCCGTGAGCTGAGTGCCCAGCTGCCCGGTGACGCTAGGCTGGTGTTCGAGCACGCGAGCGCCCTCGACGCAGCGGGCCGCGAGGCGGAGGCCGTGGCCTTCTACCGCGAGGCCCTGGCGAGTGGTTTGCGGGAGCCGCACCGGCACCGGGCCAGGATCCAGCTCGCCTCGAGCCTTCGGGTCACCGGCGAGCCGGAGGTGGCCTACTCGTTGCTCACCGAGCTCGCTGCCGAACGCCCGGGAAACGTGGCCGTCGAGGCGTTCCGCGCGCTGGCCGGAGTGGACAGCGGGCACGCGGAGGTCGTGGTCGCGGACCTGCTCGACGCGCTGCTGCAGCACGCGGGCGACGACGACTCCCGTGCCTACCGACACGTGTTGGGTTCGTATGCCGCGCAGCTGCGTTCGCGGTCCCGCGCACCTCGCGGTGCGCAGGGGGAGGCGGTGGGCTAACCACCCTCGGCCACCTCGGCGGCCGCCGCCTGGTCCCCGGCCGCCTCCGCCTCCACCTGGAGCTCGGCAGGGTCGAGGTCGGGGTCGCCCACCCGCTCGTCCGCGTGGGTGCCCGCCTGCGCCGAGCTGGTCAGCTGCTCCAGCTCGGCCAGCACCTCAGCGTGCTTGTCGACGCAGAGCACGACGACGTCGCCCGGGTTGGCGCGTGCCATGCAGTGCCGCACGGCGTCGGCCTCCTTGAGCACCACCTCGACCTGCCGGCACCGCACCGCCTCACGGGCCATCTCGGCCCTGGCGCCCTCCGCGATCAGGGAAGCGGTTTCGCCGGCCGGGCGGCCGCGCAGCCGCTCGTCCTCACGCACGACGACGACGTCGAAGTGGTGCGCGGCGATCGCGCCCAGTTCGCGCATGTCGTCGTCCCGTCGGTCACCTGCGGTGGACACCATGCCGATGCGCGAGATCCGTCCGAGGTCGGACTGGCCGGTCTTCTGGTCGGCGTACCGGTCCACGAAGTCGCCGAGCACGCGCATGCCGGGAGCGTTGTGGCAGTAGTCGACGAACACGTCGACGTTGTGGACGCTGACGAGGTTCATGCGGCCGGGCGAGAGGTAGTAGCTCGTGGTGAAGGTCCGCAGGCCCTGGCGGATCTCGTGCAGGCCGGCGCCCGCCGCGAAGGCCGCTCCTGCGGCGGCCATCGCGTTGGCGACGTTGAACCTGGCCGTGCCGCCGAAGGTGGCGGGCAGCAGGTGGGTCCAGGCCAGCTGCATGGAGCGTCGGCCGTGTCTGATGACGATCATGTCGCCGCGGTCGGTCGGCTCGAGGACCACGGCGCGGCCGCCCCGGCGGCAGTAGTCGTCGATGAACTCGCGCACCTTGCTGCCCGGCGGCTCCAGCGAGAACCACACGATGCCGCCGGAGCACCGACGACGCATCTTGCGCACCAGCCGGTCGTCGGCGTTGAGGACGGCGAACCCGTCGCGCGGCACCGCCTCGACCACCACGGCCTTGACGTCGGCGAGCTGCTCGAGGGTGTCGATGCCCTTCAGGCCCAGGTGGTCCGGCGCGACGTTGGTGACCACCGCGACGTCGTTGCGGTCGTAGCCCAGGCCCTCGCGCAGGATGCCGCCCCGGGCGACCTCCATGACCGCGAAGTCCACCCGTGGGTTCTGCAGGACCATGCGGGCCGAGCGCGGCCCGGACGCGTCGGCCTTGTAGACGAGCCGTTCGTCGATGACGATGCCGTCGGTGGAGGTCATGCCGACCTTGCGGCCCAGGCCCTTGAAGATGTGGGCGATCATCCGTGACGTGGTGGTCTTGCCGTTCGTGCCGGTGACGGCGACGATCGGCACGCGCGACGGCGCACCCGGAGGGAAGAGCAGGTCGACGACCGGTTTGGCGATGAACTGCGGCTCGCCGATCGTGGGGTGGGTGTGCATCCGGAAACCCGGGGCGGCGTTGACCTCGCAGATCGCACCACCGGTCTCGCGTACCGGTGAGGCGATGTCGGGGCAGATGAAGTCGATGCCCGCGACGTCGAGGCCGATCATGCGCGCCGCCTCCTCGGCGATCTCGACGTTGTCGGGATGGGCGTCGAAGGTGCGGTCCACGGAGATGCCGCCGGTGGACATGTTGCCGGTCAGTGCCAGCTTGACCATCTGGCCCTCCGGCGGCACGTCGTCCATCTCGAAACCCTGCTCCTTGACCAGGGCGGTTGCGGCGGCGTCCACCTTGATGCGGGTCAGGACCTTCTCGTGGCCGACGCCGCGCCGCGGGTCGGCGTTCGTGATGTCGACAAGCTCGACGATGGTGTGCTCGCCGTCGCCGACGACGTGGGCCGGCACCCGCTCGGCGATGGCCTGCATCCTGCCGCCGACGATGAGGCACCGGTAGTCGCGCCCGGTCACGAAGGACTCGACGATGACGTACCCCCGCCGCGACTCCGACTCGGCCGTCGCGAACGCCGCCCGCACCTCGTCGTCGGACTGCAGGTCGAGGCAGACCCCACGACCGTGGTTGCCGTCGAGGGGCTTGACGACGACGGGGAACCCGACGCGCCTGGCGGCGGCGACCGCGCCGTCGGCCGTGCGCACCGTCTCCTGCTTGGGCACCGGCAGGCCGGCCGAGGCGAGCAGCCGCGTGGTCATGTCCTTGTCTCCGGCCAGGTCCACCGCCAGCGCACCGGTCTTGGACGTCATCGTGGCCCGGATCCGCTGGGCATGCACCCCTTGGCCGAGCTGCACCAGCGACGCGCCGTTGAGCCGGATGTAGGGGATGTCGCGGGACACGGCCTCCTCGAGGATGGCCGCGGTGGACGGACCGAAGGCGGCGCGCTGTGCGCGCCTCAGGAAGGTGTCGAGCTCGTCGGCGAAGTCGAACGACTCGTCGGCCTGCACCAGGTTGTTGACCAGGCGGACCGCGAGCGTGCCGGCCGCGAGACCGACGGTCTCGTCGGCATACCCGTAGATCACGTTGTAGCGCCCGGTCTGGCCCTTCACCGCGCGCGTCTTGCCACGACGCATGTCGTGCCCTGCCTCCTGCTGCAGCTGGAGGGCGACGTGCTCGGTGACGTGCCCCAGCCACGTGCCCTCGCGCAGCCGCTCCACGAACCCACCCTTGACCCCCCGCGAGCAGGTGTGGTTGTGCAGGCCCGGCAGCAGCTCGACCAGGTGGTCGGTGAACCCGTCGAGGGTGTCGGTCGGGTAGCCCTCGAGCACGCCCAGGTCGACCACGAGGTGCACGGCGGGGGAGTAGGACCAGACGTTGCCACCGCGGTACACCCGCGACTCGACGATCCTGAGGTCGGGGGCGGCCGGGCCGGTCGGCGTGGGGCGGTCAGCCATCTGGACTCCTCGCGGGTCGGAGGGCGGTGGGCGCGGCGAGCGCGGGGTCAGGCCTTGGCCGTCGCAAGCGCCACGGTGGTGTCCAGGTGCTTCTCGACGAAGTCGACGAGCCGCACCTCGGAGAGGTCGAACGTAGCGCCTGCGGGCAGCGAGTGCACCACTGCCCCGGAGACCATCAGGGGCGCCCCTCGCCTGGCGTCCGGCGCGTCCGAGGCGGCGGCGCGGCAGTCCAGCACGAACACCGCTCCGGACCCGTGCACGGTGAACCGCCTGCGGCCCCGCACCTCGATCGCCGTGTCCTCGTCGATGCCGATGCCGATCAGGCTGGGGGAGCCGGCCACGACGGAGAGCAGCCGGCCGTACCGCGTGCGCTGGGCGAAGTGCTGGTCGATGATCACGCCCTCCAGGAGGCCCAGGCCCGCGCCGAGCTGGCTGTGCCGCTGGCGGGGCGTGATGCCCTCGTCGCCCATCGAGATCATGAACTGGCTCATGATCGACGCACCGGCCGAGGTGCCACCGACGACCGCCCCCCGCTCGTGGGCCCGGTGCAGCGCGTCTCCGAGAGGGGTGCCGGGCAGCCGCTGGCTGAGCTTGAGCTGGCTGCCTCCGCTGAGGAAGATGCCGGTGGCCTGGTCGACCAGGGCGATGGCTTCCTCGTCGTGGGCGGCGAGGCGGTCCTGGGGGTCGACCACTGCCGGCTCGGGCGCGCCGAGGCGCGTGAACACGTCGGTGTAGCTCGCGACGACCTCGTCGCGGAACGAGGACGCCGTGGGGACGAGCACCAGCCGGGACCGTCGCCCACCGGCCAGCCGGACGAAGCGGCGCAGCACCGTCGCCTTGCCCACACGGTCCTCGGCGCCACCGATGATGAACAAGGTGGGGGTGTTGCGCCGCGGGGTCGCTGCCATTGCGCCAGCCTAGGAGTCAGCCGGCCGGGATCGGCGGAGCCGGGGTCGGTGTGCCGTCGGCCTCGTCGGCCTCCTCGATCTCCTCGCGGCTGATGCCGAGCAGGTAGAGGACGGCGTCGAGGTAGGGCACGTTCACGGCGGTGTCGGCCTGCTCGCGCACCACGGGCTTGGCGTTGAAGGCGACGCCGAGGCCGGCGGTCTCGAGCATGTCGAGGTCGTTGGCGCCGTCGCCGACCGCGACGGTCCGCGACAGCGGCAGCCCCGCCTGCGCGGCGAACCGCCGCAGCGCCTCGGCCTTGCCGGCGCGGTCCACGACGTCCCCGACCAGGCGGCCGGTGAGCTTGCCGTCGCGCACCTCCAGCGTGTTGGCGTGGGCGTGGTCGATGCCCAGCTCGCGGGCGAGGTCACCGACCACCTCGATGAACCCCCCGGACACCACGCCCACGGTGAACCCGAGCCGCTTGAGGGTGCGCACCAGGGTGCGGGCCCCCGGGGTGAAGCGCACGGCCGAGCGCACTTCGTCGATCACCGAGACCGGCAGCCCCTCGAGGACGGCGACCCGGCGACGCAGGCTCTCGGCGAAGTCGAGCTCGCCGCGCATCGCGGCGGACGTCACCGCTGCCACCTCGGCCTCACGGCCCGCGTGACGGGCGAGGAGCTCGATGACCTCGTCCTGGATGAGCGTGGAGTCGACGTCCATCACCACGAGTCTCCGACCGCGCCGGGCAAGCCCACCGGCGGCGACGGAGATGTCGACGCCGTGCACGCTGGACTCGAGGGCCAGCTCGCGGCGCAGCCGGTCGACGTCGGCGCCCGAGACGTCGAGCTCGAGGGTGGTGACGGGGTAGCGCGCCAGCCGCCGGATGCGGTCGATGTTGGCGCCGTGCGAGGCGATCCTGGCGGTCACGGCGGCCACGGCGCTGGCGAGCAGGGGAGACCCGAGCACCACGACGGCAGCGCGCCCGGTGCGACGGCGGCTGGAGTCACCGGTGCCGTCCTTGACCTTCACCTTCATGCCGAGCTCGGCGCCGACGGCGGTGACCACCTCGCGCAGCCGCTGCGCGCCGGTCTCGCCGCCGGGCGCGAGCAGCAGCGCTAGGGTCAGCTGGCCGCGGACCACGACCTGCTCGAGGTCGCGCACCTCGGCGCCGACGTCGGCGATGGCGTCGAACAGGGCGCTGGTGACGCCCGGCCGGTCCTCGCCGCTGACCGTCACCAGCAGGGTCTGGAGGTTCGCGGGGGTCGGCTCGGCCACCGCGCCACGATATCCGCGCGTCTCAGCCTGCGTTCCGGGAGTCTCGCCATGCGACCAGGTCGCGGAGCGGGCCGAGGTCGTACCGCGGTCCGCCCAGGCCCACCGTGAAGAGGCGGGTGCCGACCGCGTGCAGCTCCTCGGCCCCGGCCACGTAGTCCTTCACGTCCTCGGCGAAGCGCCCGGGCTTGGGCGAGACCCCCGCAGACCGCTCGATCTCCGCGGGGTCGCGTCCCACCCGCTCGCACCACTGGTCGAGCACTGCGTGCTTGTGGGCGATCGTGTCGGCGTGGCCGAAGCCGTGCCAGATGTCGGCGTGCTGCGCGACGATGCGCAGCGTCTTGCGCTCGCCACCCCCGCCGATGAGCACCGGGATGTCACGCGTCGGTGGCGGGTTGAGCCGGCGCCATCGCTCCTCGATGACGGGCAGGTCACGAGCCAGTGCGTCGAGGCGGCCGCCGGCCGTGCCGAACTCGTAGCCGTACTCGTCGTAGTCGCGCTCGAACCACCCCGAGCCGATGCCCAGGATGAGCCGTCCGTCGCTGATCTGGTCGACGGTCCGCGCCATGTCGGCCAGCAGGTTCGGGTTGCGGTAGCTGTTGCACGTGACGAGCGCGCCGATCTCGACCCTCTGCGTGGCCTCGGCCCAGGCGCCCAGCACGGTCCAGCACTCCAGGTGCGCGCCGTCGGGCTCGCCGTAGAGGGGGAAGAAGTGGTCCCAGGTGAAGACGACGTCGACGCCGACCTCCTCGGCCTCGACGCACGCGCGGCGCAGCTCCTGCCAGGTCGCGTGCTGGGGCTGCAGCTGGGCGGCGACGCGGATCGGGCGGTCGGCCGGGGTCACTCGGGGACCTGCTGCAGCTTGGCGATCACGGTCAGCCCGGACTCGGTCACCATGAACCCGCGCGCGCGGTCCCGCTCGGCGTCCACGCCGATCGACGTGTTCTCGGGCACGACGACCCCCTTGTCGATGATCGCCCGCCGGATGACGCAGTTGCGGCCCACCGTGACGCCGTCCAGCAGGACGCTGTCGTCGATGGTGGTGCCGCTGTGGACGTGGCAGCGCGGTGAGAGAACCGAGCTGGTGACCGTGGCGCCGGAGATGACGACGCCGGGAGACACGGCCGAGTTGTGCGCCTCGCCGTACTTGCCCTGGAAGCCGTGGACCAGCTTGGCCGGCGGGTAGGGACCGTAGTCGGTGTAGATGGGCCACTCGTAGTTGTAGAGGTTGAACACCGGGTGCACCGAGACCAGGTCCATGTTGGCCTCCCAGTAGGAGTCCATCGTGCCGACGTCGCGCCAGTAGGCCTGGTCGCGCTCGGTCGCCCCCGGGATCACGTTGTCCTTGAAGTCGTAGACGTAGCCCGACCCCTCTGCCACGAACGCGGGCACGATGTCGCCGCCCATGTCGTGCTTGCTGCCCTCCCGGACGTCGTCCTTGGTGACGGCGTCGACGAGGACGTCGGCGTCGAACACGTAGTTGCCCATCGAGGCGAGCACCTCGTCGGGGGAGTCGGGCAGGCCCTTGGCGTCCTTGGGCTTCTCGAGGAAGGCGGCGATCTTGCGACGGTCGGCGTCGTCGACCTCGATCACCCCGAACTGGTCGGCCAGGGAGATCGGCTGCCGGATCGCGGCAACGGTCACCCCGGCCCCGGTCTCGAGGTGCTGGGCGACCATCTGCGAGAAGTCCATCCGGTAGACGTGGTCGGCCCCGACGACGACGACGATGTCCGGCTTCTCGTCGTGGATCAGGTTGAGGCTTTGGAAGATCGCGTTCGCCGAGCCGAGGTACCAGTTCTTGTCGATCCGCTGCTGGGCCGGGATCGGCGCGACGTAGTTGCCCAGCATGTTGGACATCCGCCAGGTCTTGGTGACGTGCCGGTCGAGGCTGTGTGACTTGTACTGCGTCAGCACGACCACCTTGAGGTAGCCGGAGTTGACGACGTTGGACAGGGCGAAGTCGATGAGGCGGTAGATCCCGCCGAACGGCACCGCGGGCTTGGCGCGGTCGGCAGTGAGCGGCATCAACCGCTTCCCCTCGCCGCCGGCCAGCACGATCGCAAGGACGCTCTTGGAACCCCGTCGGTACGGCATGGTCCGACCCTAGGGAACGCACGCCCTCGCGGCGACCCCTCGGCGCGACTAATCTCACGGGCGTGAGAGTGGACATCCTGACCAAGGAGTACCCGCCCAACATCTACGGCGGCGCAGGTGTCCACGTGTCGGAGCTGGTGCGCGCGCTGCGTGCCCGCGGCGACATCGACACCAGGGTGCACGCGTTCGGTGAGCCCGTGGTCGAGGAGGGCACGACGGGGTATGCCGCCCTGCCGCAGCTGGGCGCCGCGAACGCGGCGCTGCAGACCATGGGCGTCGACCTCACCATGAGCGCGGACTGCGCCGGTGCCGACCTGGTCCACTCGCACACCTGGTACGCCAACTTCGGGGGCCACATCGCGTCGTTGCTCGAGGGCATGCCGCACGTCGTGACGGCGCACAGCCTCGAGCCCATGCGCCCGTGGAAGGCCGAGCAGCTCGGCGGCGGCTACCGGCTCTCGTCGTTCATGGAGCGCACGGCCTACGAGGCCGCCGACGCGGTCATCGCGGTCAGCGAGGGGATGCGCCAGGACGTCCTGAGGGCCTACCCGTCCATCGACCCCGCACGGGTGAAGGTCGTCCACAACGGCATCGACTCCCAGCTGTGGCAACGCCATCGCGACCCCGACACCGTCCGGCGTCATGGGGTCGACCCGGACGGGAAGTCGGTGATCTTCGTCGGCCGGATCACCCGGCAGAAGGGGCTGCCCTACCTCCTGCGAGCGTGCGCGCAGCTGCCACCGGACGTCCAGCTGGTGCTCTGTGCGGGTGCTCCGGACACCCCTGAGATCCGGGCCGAGGTCGAAGGACTCATGTCGGACCTCCAGGCGACGCGTGAGGGCGTCGTGTGGATCCCTGAGATGCTGCCCCGGGCCGAGGTCATCGCCCTGCTATCTGCTGCAACGGTTTTCGCGTGCCCGTCCATCTACGAGCCCCTCGGCATCGTCAACCTCGAGGCGATGGCGTGTGAGCTGCCGGTCGTCGCCACCGCGACCGGCGGCATCCCCGAGGTCGTCGTCGACGGCGAGACGGGCTGGCTGGTGCCGCTCGAGCAGGAGCAGGACGGCAGCGGGACGCCCCTCGACCCGGACCGGTTCGTGGCCGACCTCGCCGCCGCCCTGACCGAGGCCGTGAGCGACCCGTCGCGCGCCGACCGGATGGGCCTGGCAGGACGCAGGCGGGCCGAGGAGTCGTTCTCGTGGGGCACGATCGGTGAGCGCACCAACCAGGTCTACCTCGACGTGCTCCGCCGCCGGACCCTCGCGGGCATGCCCCAGGCCTGAACGGCGGAGGAGCCCGGGCCGGGGTCGCCGGGGCCGCATCGACGCCCATCAGCCGCGCGGCAGGACCGTGAGCACCCGCTCGATGTGGGTGCGGAAC
>Ga0308175_100002920_pt1 | contig 11743 bp, 12 predicted proteins | sample PhyCR1_3_FD_203893 | JGI IMG/M metagenome (GOLD analysis project Ga0308175, IMG submission 203893) | Soil microbial communities from UC Gill Tract Community Farm, Albany, California, United States - DLSLS.C.R1 | ecosystem: Environmental > Terrestrial > Soil > Agricultural land | place: USA... | reverse complement strand
GGGTGCTTGAGCCGGCGCAGGACCGCGAGCCGGCGGCCGACGGTGTCGCTGCGCGGCGAGAGCCGCTCGTGCGGCAGGGTCTCCCACGCCGGGTAGTACGCCACCAGCGCCGGGTCGACGACGCCCTGGAGGGTGGAGACGAGGTCCTCGGCCTCCCGGGCCGTCGCCGCGACGGCGAGAACGGTGCGCCCGGCATCGAGCAGCGCCTTGACGACGAACGGGCGGAGCGCGGCCGGCGCGGTGACGTCCAGCGCCGGGACGCGGCCGTCCCGGGCGTCCTCGACGGCCCCGGCCAGCGTCTCGTCGCGGAGCACGAGGTCGGCCAGTCCGCTCACACCCACGGGCGTCTCCTGAGGTTCTGCGCAGCACACGAGCCCCCTGCCGGGACGGACAGGGGGTGACGTGCCCAGTCTACGAGGCCGGCGAAGCCGTCGAGGCGGCCCGTTCGGCGTCGCTGCGGAGCACGCAGAACTCGTTGCCCTCGGGGTCGGCGAGCACCACCCAGCCGGTGCCGTCGCCTCGGATGTCGCGGTGGTCGGCGAGCTGTCGGGCGCCGAGGCCGCGGAGCCGCTCCACCTCCTCGTCGCGGGTGCGGTCGGTGGGCCTCAGGTCGAGGTGGATCCGGTTCTTGACCTGCTTGGCGTCGGGCACCTCGATGAACAGGAGCTGCTGGCCGGTCTCCTCCGACCGGATCAGGCACTCCTCGTGACCGGGCTCATTCGGGTCGTCGGCCAGGTCGACGTACCCGATCACCTGCTTCCACCACTCGGAGAGCTGGAAGGCGTTGCCGCAGTCGATGGTGGTGGTGGCGATGGAGGACGTCATGGCGCCCAGTGTGTCGCCCGCTGATCCGCCTGTGTCCACTAGGTTTCCTGGGTGGCAGCGTCGAAGACCCCGGCGGTCGAGCTCGAGATCGACGACAAGGTCGTCCGGGTCACCAACCCCGACCGGGTGTACTTCCCGGCCCGCGGCGAGACCAAGCTCGACCTGGTCGAGTACTACCTGTCCGTCGGGGACGGCATCGTCAACGCGCTGCGCGAACGGCCGTGCATGCTGCACCGGTTCCCGACCGGAGTCACCGGCGAGAAGGTGCACCAGAAGCGGTTGCCGGCCGGGGCGCCGCCGTGGATGGAGACCGTGCAGGTGTTCTTCCCGCGCTGGAAGCGCACCGCCGACGAGCTGTGCGTCACCGAGGTGGCCCAGGTGGCGTGGGCGGTGCAGATGTCGACCGTCGAGTTCCACCCCTGGAACAGCCGGCGCGCCGACACCGAGAAGCCCGACGAGTGGCGCATCGACCTCGACCCCGGTGACGAGTGCGGCTACGACACGGTCCGCCGGGTCGCGCACGTCGCCCACGAGGTGCTCGACGAGCTGGGAGCGACGGGGTTCCCGAAGACGTCGGGTGGCAAGGGGATGCACGTCTACGTGCGGATCCGGCCCGACCACGGCTTCCAGGAGGTACGACGGGCAGCGCTGGCGTTCGCGCGGGAGGTCGAGCGGCGCTCCCCAGAGGTCACGACGACGTGGTGGCGCAAGGACCGCGACCCCCGGCAGCTCTTCGTCGACTACAACCAGAACACCCGCGACCACACGATCGCGGCGGCGTACTCGGTGCGCGGCAACCCCGAGGCGACGGTCTCCACCCCGGTCACCTGGGACGAGGTCGACGCCGTCGAGCCCGGCGACTGCACGATCGCCACCGTGCCGGCCCGGTTCGCCGAGCTCGGCGACCTGCACGCCGGGATCGACGACGCGGTCTTCGACATCGCGCCGCTGCTGGAGTGGGCCGAGCGCGACGAGCACGAGGGGCACGAGACCCCCGCACCTCCGTGATCGGGCCGGGTATCAGCCCTTGGTGATGTGCACGTAGTCCACGTCACCGGAGAAGTAGTCGCAGGTGACCCTGATCTGGTCGCAGTTCGGCTTCCCGCCGATGGTGACCGGGAACTTGTTGGCCAGGTTGCCGGACACGCCGTTCTTGTGCCCGACGTGCGCACCGTCGACGTACAGGTCGACGGCGGTGCTGGTCCGGATGCACCTCAGCGTGTGCCAGGCACCGTCGTTGAGAGGTGCCGGGCCGCCGATGCCGACCCTGCCCGAGGAGCCCTTGAAGTAGCACGACGGCCGGCCCTTGGGGAGCTGGATCTTGATCTGCCCTCCGAAGGTCTTCGACTGGCCCTTCTGGATCAGGTTGCCGAAGGCGTGGGTCGTGCGGTACCGGATCTCGATGCTGTAGTCGGCCGTGTCGGGGTCGAGGGACGGGTCGTCCGGGATCGAGACCAGGTGCTCCGGGTGTGCCGGCGGCGTGTTCGGCTTGAGGAAGGGGAAGCGATAGCCCGTCGCGTGGTAGGAGACGACGCCGGTCTGGACCTCGGACCCGATGGTGCCGTTCACCGGGACGGCACCGGTGTCGGTCATCACCGTGGCGCCCGACGGCTCGTCCATCTCGTAGTCGTGGGTGTAGGCGTCACCCGCGATCGCGGGTGACGCCAAAGCGAACACACTCGCGATGACCGCGACACCGGTCAGACGGCGACGCAAGGAAACAACCCCCATGTCGAACCCCCGGAGAGTCAGATACCAAGGCGTCAGCATATGACGGGTCCCGGCGAAACGACCAATGGTCAGATGTGACCAATCTCGGTAGTCGGGACGGCCCAGGCGGGGAGCCGGTGGGCGGCGAGGCGCTCGAGGAGCGCGTCGATCCCGTCGTCGGCGCACCACAGCACTGCCGGCATGCCGAGCCGCCGGGCAGCCTCGACGTAGCCGGAGTTGTCGTCGACGAGGAGCACCCGCTCCGGCGGCAGGTCGAGCCGGCCCAGCACCGCCTCGAAGAACGGCGGGTCCGGCTTGGCCGCCCCCAGGACGTGGGAGTAGAAGGCGCCGTCGAGCAGGCCGTCGTACCCGAGGTTGCGCTGCATGTAGGACGCACGCTGCTCGTCCTGGTTGGTCGCCAGGTAGCACCCGACACCGGCGGCCCGGAGCCGGCGCACCACCTCGCGGCTCTCCGTGACGGGTTTGATGGTCAGCCACGCGTCGAGCAGGTCGTCCAACGCGTCGGGGATGCCCCAACGCTCCAACAGCCGCGGCAGCACGTCGGCCCAGCGGACCTCGCCGGTCAGCGCGTGCCGCTCCTCCCGGACCGCCTCGACCAGGAAGCCGTCCACGTCGTCGACCCGCCCCTCGACCGCGGGTCGCATCGACTCCTCGCGGCCACCCGAGGCGCGCTGCAGCACGCCGTCGGCGTCCCAGAGCACCGCCCGCACGTCGGCCGTCGTTGAGCTCACGCGACCCCGGCGCGGGCGACGTACTCGAGGATCGCGTCGGCCAGCTCGGGGCGGCACACGACCAGGTCGGGGAGTGTGACGTCCTGCTGGTTGTAGAGCAGCGGCGACCCGTCGATGCGCGAGGTGTGCAGGCCGGCCGCCCGGGCCACCGCCACCGGCGCGGCGGAGTCCCACTCGTACTGACCGCCGGCGTGCACGTAGGCGTCGGTCACGTCACGGACCACCGAGATCACCTTTGCGCCGGCCGAGCCCATGGGCACGAGCTGCGCGTCCAGCTCCTCGGCCAGGCCCTCCACGAACGCCGGCGGCCGGGTGCGGCTCACCGCGATGCGCGGCCGCTCCGACGTGCGTGCCGGGACCAGCGGCGGGTGGCCGGTGTCGAACGTCGTGTCCAACCCCGGCTGGGCGACCGCCCCGGCGACCAGGTCACCGTCGTCGTCACCGGCGCGCGCCCACAACGCCACGTGCACCGCCCAGTCGTCGCGCGGCGGCTCGGAGAACTCCCGGGTCCCGTCGAGCGGGTCGATGATCCACACCCGTGAGGCGGTGAGCCGGTCGCGGTCGGCGATGCTCGCGGCGCTCTCCTCCGACATCACCGCGTCACCGGGCCGGTGCTCGGCGCACAGGGTCATCAGGAGCTCGTGCGCGGCGCGGTCGCCGGCGTCCTTGAGCTCCCGGCCGGTCAGCCCCTCGCCGCGGACCTCGGTCAACCGCTCGCCGGCCACCGTGGCCGCCCAGGCTGCGAAGACGTGGTCGTCGGTAGCGGCGGCTGCGGGCGGAGCGGATATGGCGGACACGCCGTCAGCCTCTCACGGCAGCCGCTAGTAGGCGCCGCGAGCCCGGGTGACCGCCCGCACCGTCCTGGCCGCGATGCTCAGGTCGTCCAGCACCCGGCAGTTGTCCGCGTAGTACAGGTCGAGCCGCAGCGACTCCTCCCACGACAAGTCGGAACGGCCGCTGACCTGCCACAACCCGGTGATACCGGGCTTGACGGCCAGCCGGCGGCGCGCGACGTCGTCGTAGGTCGCGACCTCCGACGGGAGCGCCGGGCGCGGGCCGACCAGGGACATCTCGCCACGCAGCACGTTGAGCAGCTGCGGCAGCTCGTCCAGCGACGAGCGGCGCAGCCAGTAACCCACTCGGGTCACTCGGGGGTCCCGACGGATCTTGAACAGCGTTCCGTCGGACTCGTTGTCGTCGAGCAGCGCGTCGAGCGCGGCCTCCGCGTCGCGGTGCATCGACCGCAGCTTGAACATCCGGAAGGTCCGCCCGCCCAGGCCGACCCGCGTCTGCACGAACAGCCCCGGCCCGTCGCTGTCGAGCCGCACCGCCGCCCAGAGCAGGAGGAGCACCGGCGAGACCACGAGCAGCAGCACGACCGCCCCGACCCGGTCGAGCAGTCCCTTGGCCGCCCGCGCGGCCACGCCGGCGCGCGGCGCACCGAGCTCGAGCACCGTGCCGCCCTCCGACACGCTCGGCCGCAGCCGGTGCGGCGCCACCGCCGACACGGGGCACACGACGCCGACCTTGGTCGAGGAGTGCTCGAACTCCCAGGTCAACCTGCGTACGACGTCCGGGGTCACGCCCGGACCGGGCAGCACGAGCACCATGTCGGCCCCGGCGGAGAGGGCGAGGTCGGGCAGCGTCTCGAGCGAGGTGGTCGTCGGCACGGGCCGGCGAGCCGAGACCGACAGCGCGGCGCCGCCGTCGAGCATGTGGCAACCGGCGACCACGTCGTCGGTCCCGCCGCCGAGGTAGGTCTCGACCCCGGACCGGGTGCCGACGAGGACCACCCGCCGGGCCGGGACGACACGCGGCTGGACCGACCGCAGCACCCAGGCGGCGACCACGTCGGCGCCGAGCATCAGCAGGGCGCTGCGGGCCGCGTCGGCCGGGACCACGCCGGCCACCGTCGCGAGAGCGGTCACGGACGCAAGCACACCGGTGGTGCGGGCGTCCGCGAGCAGATGCTCACGAGCGGTGAGCCGTCGGCGGGCCGGCGACCTTCCCGCCGACACCACGGTCCACACCGTGACGAGGCCCAGGCCGAGGGCGAGCGAGCCGAACCCCAGGTCGAGCATGGTCGCCACCTGCACGGCGGGCAGGACCGCCAGCAGGACCGCCAGCAATGGCCACTGCGAACGCAGGTGCCGCAGCCACGGCCTCTGCAGGACCCGGCTGTCGCCTGACAACGCCTCCAGCGCGACGATCGAGCGGACCGCGCTCTCTGCCGTGTCCGTCGTCGGTGTGCTCACTGTGCCCCCGCGCATTGCCTGGTCTGACAGCGACAAAGCCACCAAGACCCAAGGCCGGGCCGAGGCACGGCGAAGAGCGGCGGCGCGCCCTTGGTTTCCCCGCCCGAGCGGCTGCTTGCTGTCGGCTTTCGCCCCCCGAAAGCCACCGGTCATTCTCCGGGGTCGGCGACAGCCAGCGCAAGCGCCCAGACGGGCTAACTGGGCCGTGCCCCCCTTGGATGAGGAAGTTTTACCTACCGGGGCGGTTCGCGGAGCGTCCAGGTCAGCTGTTGAAGCGGCCCTGGGTGGCCTCGAGCCCGTCCTCGAGCAGCGACTCCACGGCGTCGGCGGCCCGGTCGACCTGCAAGGGCAGCGCCTTGCGCTCGGCCGCGGAGTAGTCGGAGAGCACGAAGTCGGCCGGCGACTGACGGCCCGGCGGCCGGCCGATCCCGACCCGCACCCGGTAGAAGTCACCGGTGCCGAGCGCCGCACGCATCGACCGCAGGCCGTTGTGGCCGTTGTCCCCGCCGCCGAGCTTGACCCGCATCGTGTCGAACGGCAGGTCGAGCTCGTCGTGCACCGCGACGACCCGATCCGGGACCACCTTGTAGAACCGGCTGAGGGCGGCGACCGGTCCGCCCGTCTCGTTCATGTAGCTGCGCGGCCGGGCGAGCACCACGCGGTGCCCGCCGGGGCCACCGAGCCGGCCCTCCACGACGTCCGCACGCCCGGTCTTGTGCGCGCGGAACGCGCCGCCCACCCGGTGGGCGAGCTCCTCCGTCACCAGGTAGCCGACGTTGTGCCGGTTCCCGGCGTACGACGGGCCGGGGTTGCCGAGACCGACCACCAGCCAGACCGCCTCGCGGGCGGCCGACCCGGTCACTCCTGCTCGGAGGTGTCCTCGCCGGAGGCCTCGGCGGTTCCGGCCGCGTCGCCGACACCCTCCTCGCCGGGAGCAGCCTCGGCCTCGGACTCCTCGCGCTCGATGCCCGCGTCGGCCTCGGCCTCGGCGAGCTCCTCCTCGAGCTCCTCGGCGGTCGGGGCGTGGGTGACGTTGACGATCAGCACGTCGTCGTCGAGCAGGACGGTCGTACCGGCGGGGACCTTCAGGTCCTTGGCGAAGATCTGGTCGCCGACCTTGACGCCCTCGATGCTCACCTCGACGTGCTCGGGGATGTGCGTGGCCTCGGCGGCCACCGACACGAGGGAGGTCTCGGTGACGACCAGCGCGTCGGGGTCGGGGTCGCCGGTGAGGTGGACGGGCACGTCCACGTGGACCTTCTCGCCGCGACGCACGATCAGCAGGTCGAGGTGCTCGATGAAGCCCTTGATCGGGTCGCGCTGGATCTGCTTGGGCAGCGCCATCTGGTCCTTGCCGTCGACCTTGATGGTCAGCAGCGCGTTCGCACCGCCGTGCTTGAGCGCGAGCATGGTCTCGTGGCCGGGAAGGGTGATGTGGATCGGGTCGGTGCCGTGGCCGTACAGCACCGCCGGCACCTTGTCGGCGCGCCGGATCCTGCGCGCGGCCCCCTTGCCGAACTGGGTGCGGGGCTCTGCCTGGATGTGGCTCTCGCTGCTGTCGGGCACGACACTCTCTCCTACTGATCTGGCTTGCCTGGCTGCTCGTGGGACGAGCGCATGTCGGTGGCTGCTTCGGGCGGGGCCGCAGGGCGCCGGATCGCTCCGGACCGCCAGCGGCGCCGAGGTCGTGGGCGACCGCGCTGCGCCACCGCGTCGATCACGGACGACACCGGACGTCATGCACCGGTGCGCTCCCTCGCCGAGGCAACCTCGTGATCCTATCGGCGCCCGGCGGGCGACGCGAATCCGGGTCGACCGGTCGGCGCCCGGACTACTGCGCCTGGCCGTCGAACAGGCTGGTCACCGAGCCGTCCTCGAAGACCTCGCGGATCGCCCGGCTGATCAGCGGTGCGATCGACAGGCAGGTGAGCTTGTCGAACTGCCGGTCGGCCGGGATCGGCAGGGTGTTGGTGACCACCACCTCCAGAGCCGAGCAGTTCTTGAGCCGGTCCACCGCCGGGTCGGACAGGATCGCGTGGGTGGCGGCGATGACCACGCCGGCGGCGCCCTCGGCCATCAGCGCGTCGGTGGCCTTCACCACCGTGCCGGCAGTGTCGATCATGTCGTCGACCAGCACGCAGATCCGGTCCCGCACCTCGCCGACGACCCGGTTGGCCACCGACTCGTTCGGCCGGTCGATGTTGCGGGTCTTGTGGATGAAGGCCAGCGGCGCGCCGCCTAGCCGGTTGGACCACTGCTCGGCGACCTTGATCCGGCCCGCGTCGGGCGAGACGACCGCGAGCTTCTCGTGACCGTAGCGCTCCCGGACGTACGACGAGAGGATCGGCAGCGCCATCAGGTGGTCGACCGGCCCGTCGAAGAAGCCCTGGATCTGCGCGGTGTGCAGGTCGACCGTGATCAGCCGGTCGGCGCCGGCCGTCTTGAACAGGTCCGCCATCAGCCGGGCCGAGATCGGCTCGCGGCCCCGGTGCTTCTTGTCCTGCCGGGCGTAGCCGTAGAACGGCATCACGACCGTGATCCGCTTGGCCGAGGCCCGCTTGAGCGCGTCGACCATGATCAGGTGCTCCATGATCCACTCGTTCACCGGCGCGGTGTGGCTCTGGATCACGAAGGCGTCCGACCCGCGGACCGACTCCTCGAAGCGGACGTAGATCTCGCTGTTGGCGAACTCGTACGCGGAGGTCGGCACCAGGCCCGCGCCGAGCAGCTCGGCGACCTCCTCGGCCAGCTCGGGGTGCGCCCGTCCGCTGAAGACCATCAGGTTCTTCTCGGTGGTCCGCTTCAGTCCGCTCACGGCCTGGGTCTCCCGGTGTCGATCGGTGCTAGCTGGTCGGGTCGCCGGCTCGGCGGCCCGGCGTCTCCTTCGAGTGTGACTCAGGGGACCGTCCGGACGCGAACCCGTCGGCATCGCTGTGAGACGAGACACCCGGCTCGTCGGCCGACCGGGCCAGGGCCGCCTCGGCGGCCTCGGCCATCGGCGTGCCCGGGCGCCTGCGCAGGGTCCAGTCCTGGATCTCGCGCTGCGGCCCGCTCGACACGGCCAGCGCGCCCGGGGAGACGTTGCGCCGTACGACGGTCCCGGCTCCGGTCGCCGCCCCGTCGCCGACCTCGACGGGCGCGACGAAGGTGTTGTTCGAGGCGGTGCGGGCCTGCCGGCCGATCCTGGTGCGGTGCTTCTGCACGCCGTCGTAGTTGGCGAAGATCGTGCCCGCCCCGATGTTCGACCCCTCGCCGATCTCGGCGTCGCCGACGTAGGACAGGTGCGGCACCTTGGCGCGGGCGGCGATCGTGGCGTTCTTGGTCTCGACGAAGCCGCCGATCTTGCCGCCGGCGCCCAGCTCGGTGCCCGGCCGCAGGAAGCTGAACGGCCCCACGCTCGCGCCCTCCCCGATGACCGCCAGCTCGGCGTGGCTCCGCACGACCTTCGCCCCAGCGCCGACCTCCACGTCCTTGAGCGTGCAGTCGGGCCCGATCACCGCGTCCTCGGCCACCACCGTCGCGCCCAGGAGCTGGACACCGGGCAGCAGGGTCACGTCCGGGGCCAGCACCACGTCGCTGTCCACCCAGGTGGTGGCCGGGTCGACGACGGTGACCCCGTCGAGCATCCAGCGGCTGACGGTCCGCCGGTTGAGCTCGGTGGCCAGGGCGGCGAGCTGGACGCGGTCGTTGGCTCCCTCGGTCTGCACCACGTCGGCGACCCGGTGCGCACCGACCAGGCGACCGTCGGCGCGGGCGATGGCGACCACGTCGGTGAGGTAGTACTCGCCCTTGGCGTTGTCGTTGCCGACCCGGGCCAGCGCCTCGACCAGGAACGCGCCGTCGAAGGCGTAGATGCCGCTGTTGATCTCCCGGACCGCCGCCTGCTCGGCCGTGGCGTCCTTCTCCTCGACGATCGCGGCGACCGAGCCGTCGGGGTCGCGCAGCACCCGGCCGTAGCCGAACGGGTCGGCCACCTCGGCGGTCAGCACGGTGACGGCCCGGCCGCCCCCCGCAGCGCTCGCGGCGTGCACGTCGACGAGCTCGGCGAGGGTCTCCCCCTCCAGCAGCGGCGTGTCGCCGTACACCACGACGACCACCCCGTCCGTCGTACCGGCGGCGTCCCGGAGCGCGTCCAGGCCGACGCGGACGGCGTGACCGGTGCCCAGCTGGGTCTCCTGGACGGCGAGCAGCGCGCGGGGCACCTGCTCCACGACGTGCGGACCGACCTGTTCCCGCCCGTGCCCGACCACGGCGACGAGGTGGTCCGGCTCGACGTGCAGCGCCGCGGTCAGGACGTGGCCGATCATGGTCCGCCCGCCGAGCGGGTGGAGCACCTTGGCGAGCTTGGACTTCATCCGGGTGCCGCTGCCGGCGGCGAGCACCACCACCGCCGCCGGCCGGGTGCGTGGTGGCTGGTCCGTCAGCGGCTCGGTCACTCGTCTCTCCTGCCGGTCGGCTAGCGCTTGCCCAGCTCCCCGGGTAGGAGTCGAACCTACGTCGCTTGTCCGCATTCAAAGTGCGGCGGGCCCTACCGACAGACCAACCGGGGATCGCGCCGACAGACTACGCAGCGGGCTTCCTCGCGACCACGAAGATGCGGCGGAACGGCAGCGTGGTGCCGTGCGGGCCGGGCGGGTAGGCCTCCCGCAGCAGGGCCTTGTACTCCTCGACGAACACCCCGCGCAGGTCGTCCGGCAGGGCCTGCAGCGTCGGCCGGGCGCCCGTGCCGCTGATCCAGGTGAACACCGGGTCCTCGCCGGGCAGCAGGTGGAGGTACGTCGTCTCCCAGGCGTCCACGTCGAGGCCCAGGTCGCGCAGCCGGTCGGCGTAGAGGGCAGGGTCGTGGGAGTGCGGGCGCGCCACGCCACGGGTGTGGTCGGCGAACCGCGGGTCGGAGGCGAGCCGGTGCAGCAGCGCGTGGCTCGGCTCGTCGTGGTTGCCGGGCACCTGGAAGGCGAACCAACCAGCCGGGGCGACGTGGACCACCAGGCGCGGCAGCAGGTCGAGGTGGTCGGGGATCCACTGGTAGGTCGCGTTGGCGAACAGCACGTCGACGGGCTCGTCGCCGGCTTCGGGCTGCCAGGTGCGCACGTCGCCCACCTCGAACCGCACCGGCTCGTACCCTCCGGACGCCGCCCGGGACACCATCTCCGGCGAGGAGTCGACACCCAGCACCTGCGCACCCGGCCACCGCCGGGCGAGCAGCGAGGTCAGGTTGCCCGGTCCGCAGCCGAGGTCCACCACGCGCCGGGGGGTCACGGCCGCGACCCGGGCGAGCAGGTCGACGAACGGCCGGCCGCGCTCGTCGGCATAGAGGAGGTAGCGGTCCGGGTCCCAGCGGTGCGGCATCTGCGCTCCCAAGTCTCTCGACGTCAAGACAACTGTCGAGGCTCAGATATCTCGATGTCAAGATTCTCGACGCGTATCATCACCGGTGTGCGCGACGAGGTGGACCGGCTGGTCGAGGCCTGGCAGCGTGAGCGCGCCGACCTGGACCTCGGGCCGATGCAGGTCCTCAGCCGGGTGAGCCGGCTCAGCCACCACCTGGACCGGGCCCGCGCGCAGGCGTTCGCCGAGCACTCGCTGGAGTCGTGGGAGTTCGACGTGCTCGCCGCGCTGCGCCGGGCGGGCGCGCCGTACGAGCTCTCCCCCGGCCGACTGCTGCGCGAGACGCTGGTGACCAGCGGGACCATGACCAACCGCGTCGACCGGCTGGAGGCCCGTGGCCTGGTCCGGCGGCTGCCCGCCCCGAGCGACCGGCGCGGGGTGCTGGTGCGGCTGACGACTCCGGGCCGGACGACGGTCGACGGGGCGCTCGCGGGACTGCTCGGCCGCGAGCGCGCCCTGCTGTCGGGGCTCGGGCCCGAGGAGCAGCTCCGGCTGGCCGCGCTGCTGCGGACCCTGGTGCTGCCGTTCGAGGGCGGCGGCACCCCGTGAGCGGGGAACCTCACCCGGAGCTGCATGGACCGCGACTTCCCCAGCGCTGTGGACGCTTGGCAGGCGGTGTGCCGCGTGTGGAGCGTCCGGAACCCCGCGCTACACGCGGAGGCCGGCCTGCTACTCGTCGGAGAGGGTGGCGGCGGTGAGCCACTCCTCCTCGAGGGCGGCCTTCTCCGCGGTCAGCTCGCGCAGCTGTGCGTCGAGCGCGGCCAGCTTCTCGTAGTCGGCCGCGTGCTCGGCGAGCTCCTCGTGCAGGGCGGC
>Ga0308175_100002919_pt1 | contig 11743 bp, 10 predicted proteins | sample PhyCR1_3_FD_203893 | JGI IMG/M metagenome (GOLD analysis project Ga0308175, IMG submission 203893) | Soil microbial communities from UC Gill Tract Community Farm, Albany, California, United States - DLSLS.C.R1 | ecosystem: Environmental > Terrestrial > Soil > Agricultural land | place: USA... | reverse complement strand
CCTGGGGGGCCATGGCATCGTGGGCGGCCACATTCCGCTCACCACCGGCATGGCCTTCGCCGCCAAGTACCGCGACACCGACCAGGTGGCGGTGTGCTACTTCGGCGAGGCGGCGGTGAACAACGGCGCCTTCCACGAGGCGCTCAACATGGCCGCCCTGTGGAAGCTCCCGGCCATCTACATCTGCGAGAACAACCGTTACGGCATGGGCACCGCGCTCGAGCGGGCCAGCGCGATCTACGACATCTCGGAGCGGGCTTGCTCCTACGACATGGCCAACGAAGTGGTGGACGGCCAGGACGTGCTGGTAATGTACGCGGCCATGGAGCGCGCCGTGGAGCGGGCGCGCAAGGACAAGCACCCCACCCTGCTCGAGGTCCGCACCTACCGGTTCATGGGCCACTCGATGTCCGACCCGATCCATGGGCACTATCGCACCCGCGAGGAGGTCGAGGATCAGCGCAAGCGGGACCCGATCGCGGTGTGGTCGCAGCGGCTGATCGAGGACGGACTGACCGACCAGGCCGCGGTCAAGGCCATCGACGCCTCGGTGATGGAAGAGGTGAACGATGCGTACAAGTTCGCGGAGGAGTCGCCGGATCCGGCGCCGGAAGAGCTGTATGCGGACGTGTACACTGGTGATTGAGCACCGCGGCAGCGAGGTCACCTTGATGGGGGCATGCCTCGAGGTTTGGCCCCTTCGCCCTCGCTCTGGGCGGGGTCAGGGTGACGACGGCCTCGTGTGTTTGGGGTTTGGAGGCTAACGGACATGGCCGTTGTCACCTACCGGGACGCCTTGAATCAAGCGCTGCGGGAGGAGATGCAGCGGGACCCCAGCGTCTTCCTCATGGGCGAGGAAGTCGGCGTGTACCAGGGCGCCTACAAGGTGAGCCGGGGCCTGCTCGACGAGTTCGGGCCCATGCGCGTGGTGGACACCCCGATCACCGAGCTGGGGTTTGCGGGCGTGGGCGTGGGCGCCGCGATGGTGGGGCTTCGCCCGGTCATCGAGTTCATGACCTGGAACTTCGCGCTCCTGGCCATCGATCAACTGGTGAACTCCGCGGCCAAGATGCGCTACATGTCCGGCGGCCAAGTTGGCGTGCCGGCGGTCTTTCGCGGCCCGGGCGGGTCGGCGCTCCAGTTGGCAGCGCAGCACTCCCAGGCCTTCGAGAGCTTCTACGCCCACATCCCGGGCCTGAAAGTGGTCATGCCGGCCACCCCGGCCGACGCCAAGGGTCTTCTCAAAAGCGCCATCCGGGACGACAACCCGGTGGTGTTCATCGAGGGCGAGATGCTCTACAACCTCAAGGGCGAGGTGCCGGAGGGCGAGCACGTGGTGCCGCTGGGCCAGGCGGACGTGAAGCGCGCCGGCGCGGACGTCACGATCGTGTGCCACTCGAAAACCGTCGCGGTGGCGCTCAAGGCGGCCGAGCAACTGGCCGCAGAGGAAGTGGAGGCCGAGGTGCTCGATCTGCGGACCATCCGCCCGCTCGACACGGAGGCCCTGCTCCGCTCGGTGGCCAAGACCCACCGCTGCGTGGTGGCGGAGGAGGGCTGGCCCTTTGCCGGCGTGGGTGCGGAAGTGGTGGATACAGTCCAGCGGGACGCGTTCGACGAGCTCGACGCGCCGGTGATCAGAGTGACCGGGGCGGACGTGCCCATGCCCTACAACAAGCACCTCGAGAAGGCCGCCAAGGTGGATCCGGCGAAGATCGTCGCCGCGGCGCACTCGGTGCTGTACCGCGACTGAGCGATGGCAACCAAAGTCGTCATGGAGGCGCTCTCGCCCACGATGGAAGAGGGGCGCCTGGTCGAGTGGAAGAAGAACGAGGGCGATGCGGTCGCGGTCGGTGACGTGCTGGCGGAGGTCGAGACCGACAAGGCGGTGATGGAACTGGTGGCCCGGGCCGGCGGCACCCTGCTCAAGCAGGTGGTGCCGGCCGGCACGACCGTGCCGGTGTCTGAGCTGGTCGCGCTGATCGGTGAGCCGGGCGAGGCGGTCGACAACGGCAAACCGGCACCGAGTGCGCCGTCCAAGGCGGCCGCTCCCGCCGAGCAGGCCACGCAGCCCGCTCCGGATCGCAACCAGCCCGTCTCGATGCCACCGGCGCCCGCCGCCGCCGCGAATGAAGCGAGCGGCGCGACTCGCCCGCGACCGGCCGCACCGACCGCACCGACCGCACCACAGGCCCCGGCGCCGGCTTCCGCGGCCGCCGGCGGACGACTTCGGGCGTCGCCGCTGGCGCGCCGGATCGCGGCCGAGCGGGGCATCGATCTGAACGCGGTCAGCGGCTCGGGCCCCGAGGGCCGGATCGTGCTTCGGGATCTGGAAGGTGCACCGGTCGCGAGCAGGTCCGCCCCGGCGCGAGCCGGCGCGCCAGCGACCTCGGCAACGACCGCGGCAGCTCCCGCCGCGGCGGTTTCCCCGGTGCCGCGCTTCGTCGTGCCGCAGACCGATGGCGCCCCCTTCACCGACGTGCCGTTGACCCAGCTGCGGAAGACCATCGCCCGCCGGCTGGCTCAATCCATCGGCCCGATTCCGACGTTCTACCTCACCAGCGAGGTCGACATGGAGCGGGCCTGGGACGCGCGCGAGGCCCTCAAGTCGCTGGGCGAGGGGCCGAAGGTGTCGTTCAACGACATCATCATCAAGGCGGTGGCGACGGCGCTTCGACAGCATCCCGCGTGCAATGCGTGGTGGCAGGACGACGGCATCCGCTACTGGCACGAGATCCACGTGAGCATGGCCGTGGCCATCGAGGATGGCCTGATCACGCCGGTCATCCGCCACGCCGACCACAAGTCGCTGCGCCAGATCTCGGCCGAGGCGCGCGATCTGGCCGGGCGGGCGCGCGAGCGGAGGCTGGCGCCGGATGAATACACCGGCGGTACCTTCTCGGTCTCCAACCTCGGCATGCTCGACATCGACGAGTTCACCGCGGTCATCAACCCCCCGGAGGCCGGGATCCTGGCGGTCGGTCGGATTGTTGAGAAGCCGGTGGCGCACGAGGGCCAGGTGGCCGTCCGGCGCCGGCTCCGGCTCACCATGTCGTGCGACCACCGAGTGATCGACGGGGCAACCGGCGCGCAATTCCTCAGGACGCTCAAGGCCATGCTGGAGAATCCGCTGGCCCTGGTGTGGTGAACATCGCCCACCGGCAGGGGTCCCCACCTTCATTGGGAGTGACGTCGTGGCGACTGCGTTCGACGTGATCATCATCGGCGGCGGGCCCGCCGGCTATGTCTGCGCCATCCGCGCGGCCCAGCTCGGGCTGGCCACTGCCGTGGTGGAACGGGACAAGCTGGGCGGCGTGTGCGTCAACATCGGGTGCATTCCGACCAAGGCGCTGCTGCACAGCGCCTACGTGGCCAACCTGGTGGCGCACGACGCCAAGGAGCTGGGCGTCGAGGTGAGCGGCGTCAAAGCGGACTACGGCGTCGCCATGCGCCGCTCCCGCAAGGTGAGCGACCAGAACTCGAAGGGCGTGGAGTTTCTGATGAAGAAGCACAAGATCACCGTGCTTCGGGGCAACGGCGTGCTGGGAAAGAACCGGACCGTCAAGGTGGGGAACGACGAGTATCAGGCGCGCAAGGCGGTGGTAATCGCCACCGGCTCCCGGGTGAAAGGCATTCCGCAGATCGGGCTCGAGATCAACAAGACCAGTGTCATCAGCTCGGACGAGGCGCTGTTCCTGGAGCAGCTCCCGAAAACCATGGCCGTCATCGGTGCCGGCGCGGTTGGGTGCGAATTCGCCGACATCTTCAACGCGTTCGGGACCAAGGTGACCCTGATCGAGGCCCTGCCCCGGATCCTGCCCCTGGAAGACGCCGAGGCGTCCGACGCCCTGGCCAAGAGCTACAAGAAGCGCGGCATTATCGTGATCGCCGGCGCCAAGGTGACCAAGGCAACCGTGGCACCCGACAAGGTGACACTCGAGATCGAGGCGGGCGGAAAGAAGGACACGCTCCAGGTCGAGAAGGTCCTGATGGCCGCCGGGCGGGCGGTCAATACCGAGGGCATGGGGCTCCAGGAGGCCGGCGTTCAGCTGACCGATCGCGGGTTCGTCAAGGTCAACCTGGCCACGCTCGAGACCACGGTACCGGGGGTGTTCTGCATCGGCGATGTCGCCGGGCCGCCCATGCTGGCGCACAAGGGCAGCCGGGAGGGCGTGGTGGTGGCGGAGCGGATCGCGGGGCACCAGCCCCACGCGATCAAGTACGACAACGTACCCAGCGTGACCTACTGCCATCCCGAGGTGGCGAGCATCGGCCTCACCGAGGACCAGGCGAAGGAGAAGAAGCTCGACTATCAGGTCGGCCGCTTTCCGTTCAGCGCCAACGGGCGGGCTCGGGCCACCAACGAGACCGAAGGCTTCGTGAAGATCATCCGGGACAAGAAGTACGGCGAGATTCTGGGCGCGCACATCGTGGGAAGCCACGCGTCCGAGATGATCCATGAGCTCGCCGTGGCCCGCGAGAACGAGTACACCGTCGAGGAAGTCGATCTCGCCATCCACGCGCATCCGACCCTGTCGGAGGCGACCGCCGAAGCGGCGCTCGATTCGATGGGCCGCGTGATTCATATCTGAGGTGGGCCCCGTCCGGTTCGTGGTGCTCGCGATGGGGTCCGGCATGGCGGTGGGCGTTGCCGCGGTCACCCTGACAGTGCTCGGCGTCGATTATCTCCGCCCGGTGGTGCCCGCTTCCAACGTGGCCGCTGGCCCGGCGTTCTACGTGCTTATGTTCGGAACCGTGTTCGGGCTGGTCCTGGCCGGCGTGGTGGCCTGGCGCCTGCTGGCTCCGGTGCTCTCGGTCTATCGCCGAGGCGGCCTCAGCCTGGTCACCGCGATGGCGACGGTCCTGCCCATGCTGCTCTGCATGGCGGCGAACCAGCTCGCGGGGCGGTTGGGGCTCGTCGGGCTCGCGCTGGCGGCGCTGCTGGTGGCCGCACTGCTCGCGGCAGGAGCCAGGCGGGCGGGAGTGAGCTCGTGAGCCGCCGGCTGCGGGTGGCGGATCTCGGCGCGCGCCGGTACGAGGAGGTGCTCGAGCTCCAGCGGCGGCTCTGCCGCGAGCGCATGGCCGGTGAGCGGCACGACGACGTGCTGCTCCTGGTCGAGCACGAGCCGGTGGTGACATTGGGGAGGGGCACTCGATCGAGCAGCGTACCGCTCACGCCGGACGACTATGCGGAGCGAGGGGTAGCCCTGGTCGAGGTCGAGCGCGGCGGGGACGCCACCTTCCACGGCCCCGGCCAGCTGGTGGGGTACCCGGTGCTCGACCTGCGCGAGCACCGCGAAGACCTTCACTGGTACCTGCGCCAGCTCGAAGGCGTGCTGATCGCCGCGCTGGCCGAGCTGGGCGTGCCCGCCGAGCGGAACCCCGGCCTCACCGGCGTGTGGACCCGCGGGCGCAAGATCGCAAGTATCGGGATCCACGTGAAGCAGTGGGTCACGTTCCACGGGTTCGCGCTCAACGTCACGACCGACCTGCGCGGGTTCGATCTGATCGTGCCGTGCGGCATCGGCGGCGTCGTCATGACCAGTGTGGCGGCCGAGCTCGGAAAACCCGATCCGCTCGGCCTCCAGGCACAGGCGCGTAAGGCGATCGTGCAGGCCTTCGCGGCAGTGTTCCGCTACGAGTCGCTGGAGCGGGTGGCGCCGCAGAGCCTGACGCCTCGGGTGGCTTCGGGCTGACCGGCCGTCGGCGCTGGCTCAGAAGACCGTCAGGGAGCCCCATGGACCGTGTCGAGACGCTGGACCCCAGCCGCCCGCGCCTGCCGCCGGGACAGATCGTCACCCGAAAGTGGCCGGTGCTCCACTACGGCACCGTCCCCGCCGTAGACCTCCGCGCGTGGCGATTCGAGGTGACCGGGCTGGTGGACCGCCCCCTTTCGCTCGCCTGGGACGAGCTCCAGGCGATGCCCCGCCGGGAAACCACCTGCGACATCCACTGCGTCACCCGCTGGAGTCGGTACGACAACGTGTTCGAAGGCGTGCCGGTGCAGGCGGTGCTCCAGCGCGCGGGTGTGTCGACCGACGCTGGGTACGCTATGGTACACGCCGCTCAGGACTATACCACCAACCTGCCGTTGTCCGATCTCGACCGCCCCGCCAACCTGCTCGCCTTCCGCCACAACGGGGAGCTCCTGCCGCCCGAGCATGGTGGCCCCGTGCGCCTACTGGTGCCTCACCTCTACTTCTGGAAGAGCGCCAAGTGGGTGAAGGGGTTCGAGCTGCTGAAGGAGGATGCCCCCGGATTCTGGGAGCGGAACGGGTACCACATGCGGGGGGACCCCTGGCAGGAAGAGCGCTATGGACGACCCGACCCGGTCCGGATGCGCCGAGGGCCCAGGTAGGTCCGTCAAGTCTTGCCTTTGGCGACCAATCCGGTTTCTCTGTCTATCATGGCAGAATCACCCAGACATCCGTCGCCCGAAGCGCAGGCGGAACAGCGGATCAAGGACATTCTCCGCGCGGCGGACAGCTGGTCCAAGGAAGCCCCCACGGCCCTCACCCCCGCCATCCGCGCCGTGTGCATCCGGCTGGCGGAGATGGTGGCCGACCAGCGTCACTATCTCGCGCCGTTGCCCGAGCCGCAGGAGAGCGAGCGCCGCACCGTGCTCACCATCGTTGCGGACCGGCTGCGCTCGAACTCCATCACCGAGGGGCTGGCCCCGCACCTCAAAGCGCTGGAGGAGATGGAACTCCGCTCGACCGGCTCGTGGTCCATGGTAGCGTCGGCGCAGCAGGAGTGGATCACCACGGCCATCCGGTACCTCGAGACTTGCGCGGCAAACCTGCCCGCCGGCGAACGTCCGGACCCGTACTGGGCCGATGACGTCGTGGCGGGCATCATCGCCTCGGCGCGCGCGCTCATCGGGATCGACGAGCTGCACGCGCGCACCGAGGCCCGCTATTCGGGGCCGATCAAGCGGGTGACGCCGGAAGAGGAGCCGTAGCCGGCTCGAGCGCCGGCGCCACGTCCTGGTCGGCGTACATCTCGAGGAAGCGACCGAAGATCTCGATCCCGCTCCATAGCTGAGCGAGATCGAGTTTTTCGTTGGGGGAGTGGAGCCCGTCGTCGGGCAGGCCGATACCGGTCAAAAGCACCGGCGCGCCGGTGAGGCCCAGCTCGGGCACGATGGGGATGGACCCGCCGGCGCGCACGCGCACGGCCGGCCGGCCGGTGACGGCGGCGAAGGCCGCGTCCAGGACCTCGAAGGCCGGGTGGTTCACGTCCACCTGCACCGGGTCGCCCCCGTGAAGCAGCTTGACCTGAACCTCGGCCCATCGGGGGGCGAGCGAGGCGACGGCACGCTCGAGCTGCTTGCCCACCTTGGCGTAGGTCTGGCCCGGCACGAGCCGCAGGCTCACCTTCGCGGTGGCCTGGGCGGGGATCACCGTCTTGGCGCCGTCACCGATGAAGCCGCCTTTGATGCCGTGAATCTCGAAGGTCGGCAAGGCCCACATCCGCTCGAAGATCGAATATTCCTTGAGGCCGGTCAGCACCTGGCCGGTCACCTCATCCCGTAGAAATGCGGCCTTGTCGAAGGGGAGTTGCTTCCAGCTCTTGAGCTCCGCCTTGCTGGCGGGCTCGACGGCCTTGTAGAGCTTGGGGATCTGGATCTCGCCGTCGGCGTCTTTGAGCTTGGCCAGGAGCCGCACCAGGGTCTCGAGCGCATTGGGCGCCACGCCGCCGTAGGTGCCGGAATGGAGGTCCCGCTCGAGCGTACGCACCCAGATCTCAGCATAGCAGATGCCCCGGAGCGTGGTGTACACGGCCGGCCAGCCCGGGGCGTAATAGGACATGTCGCACACCAGCGCCGCATCCGCCCGAGTCCGCTCCGGCTCGGCGTGAAGCAGGTCGGAAATGACGTGGCCGCCGCACTCCTCCTCGCCTTCGAAGAGGAAGTGGACATTCAGCGGCGGACGACGCTCGCCGTCGAGGGTGGCCTCGTATGCCTTGAGCAGGCAGAATACCTGGCCCTTGTCGTCGGCCGCGCCCCGCGCATAGAGCCGACCGTCCCGCATGGTGGGCTCGAACGGCGGCGTGCGCCACTCGTCGAGCGGATCGGCCGGCTGCACGTCGTAGTGGCCGTAGATGAGGAGCGTCGGTCGGCCCGGCACCGGCGGACTCTCGGCCCAGACGACGGGGTGCCCGTTTCCTTCGATGATCTGGACGGTCGGGCAGCCGAGGGTCTGCAGCTCGTCGCGCAGCCACTCGGCGGCGCGGCGACAATCGGCGGCGTGGGCCGGGAGGGCGCTCACGCTCGGGATGGAAAGGAAGCTGGAGAGCTCGCCCAGCAGGCGGCTCTGCTCGCGCGCAACGAAGGTGGTATCCATGGCCGGAAAGGTACACGGGCCGGCGAGTGACGCGAGGGCCGGTGACCTGCCTCACCGCCCGCGCCGTGGATCGGCGCCTACCCTGCCCACCACGGATTCATCGGAGCGCGACGAGGCACGCGAGGGCGGCCCGCGGGCGCTCCAGCAGCGCGGCAGGAGGCAGGATGTCGAGAGCTCAACTGACGGCCGTGATGACGGCGCTTGCCGTGGGCGCCTTTGCGCCGCGGCTGGTGGCGCAGGACACGTCAACCACGCGGGAGACGCGCCCCGACACGTCGGGATATAACGGCACGGCCGGCGTCGACACCACGGCCCAGCCGGGCCGGGTCGGCGCCCTGGATTCCTCCGGGACAGCCCTGGATTCCATGCGCAGTGGATCGGACACGATGGCGGCCCCGGGCCGCGCCGATCGAGACACCACCGGACCGCTGGGCGCCAGCGACTCCAGCGGCATGAGTGGGCGGCATCCCAACATGACGATGCCGGGCGACAGCACCAGCCCGAGCGACTCGGGGTCGATGTCCGATTCAGGCAGCGTGTCGCAGCCCACCAAGCAGCCGGGACAGAGCACGTCGCGCACTGGGGACTCCAGCAGTACCGGGCCATAGACCAGACGGTCGTGAGGCCGGCCAGCACAGGCGAAGGGGGCATGCGTGTCGGCATGCCCCCTTTTGCTTGGCCCGGACTGACGGTGTGCGCGGGCGGACCGTTGCGAGAGTCACCTCGCGGGGCCCGCCTACGGCGTGCTGTCCCGCCGCGCGCGCATCGTATCGACCACCGCCAGCGTGTCGCCCACCGCGCCCGCCAGCCGAGCATAGGCACTATCGCCGGGCACGTCCCGCATGAGCGTGTCCAGCGCGGCGACGCTGGCGCGCACGTCCTGCCCGTGCTGCTCGAACCAGCGATCGAACAGGTCCAGCCGGGTCCGGTAGATCCTCGCGCCGACCAGGCGCGCATTGTTCACCGGGCGGTCGGGCAGGCGGCCGATCGTGAAGGTCCGGAGTCTCGCCGCCACGGGCCCCTCCAGCTCCTCGCGGGCCCACCCCCCGGCGTCGGCGCGGCCCTGTTCCAGAGCGGTCGAATCGGGGTGGGTGGCATACAGCGTCTGGAGGCGGCTCACCAGGCGGGCGTAGAACTGGCCCAGCACGATCTCGTCGTGCCACCGGTCGGCGGCGCGGCGGGCGAGCAGGCTGTCGCCCTGGTCGCGGAAGAACGCCTGCGCCGCGTGATAGCCGACGAACTGGGCGTAGCTCTCGTTGAAGGGCGTGGCGCTCTTCACGTACAGCGTGTTGTGCGCGATCTCATGGAACACAGTCGCGGCCAGCTCCACGGAGTCGCCGGTGAGCGCGGTGGAGAGCAACGGGTCGTTGAACCAGCCGAGCGTCGAGAAGGCGGAGGAGGGGCGGAGGTAGATGTCGTACCCTTGCGCCGCCAGCTGATCCGCCTCGCGGTGCGCCGCCTTCTGATCGAAGAATCCCTTGTAGGGAATCCGGCCGACGATGGGATACTTCCAGGTATGCGGGCAGATGCAGTCGCGCGGCGCGGCCTGCAGCACCAGCAGCAGGGTGTCCCGTCCCACGTCCGCGTAGGTGGTGTAGGTCTCCTTGGCCTCGAGACCGAGCCGGGCGGCGTAGTCGCGGCTTGCGAGGACCAGATGCAGCTGGTCGCGCAGCGCCGGCGCGGTGGCCGGATCGCTGGCGAGATCGCTGATCGGCTCCCGCGCCTTGAGGAGGCGGGTTTCCTCGATGCCGGCCCTGGTGAGATAGCGGACGTCGTCGCTCGCGAGATACGCGGTGCCGTAGCCCGCGAAGATGGCGGCGACCAGCACGAGAAAGACCATCCGCTTCACCGAATCCGGACCACGCCGACGAACGGCGCGGAAGAGGCGGAAATGGCCGTCGTACCGTCGGTGCCGGTCAACTTGAGGCTCACCCCGGGCGCGTTGGGGTCCTGGTCAACCAGCAGGTGCCGGCCCGAGCCGCCCAGGAGGGTGCCACTCTCGTCGTACGCGCCGTCGGGCGCGGTGGGCGGCTCCAGCGGAAAGGGGCGCGGGAAGTCCGCCGGGTCCTGGGCATTCAGCGCGGCGTAGACCTGGCGGAAATTCCAGGAGCTGTACTGGAGCAGCGAACTGGCCGGCGTGAAGCTGGGCAAATCGTCCAGATAGTTGGCGAGCTGCCAGTTGGCGACCAGCGTGCTGAAGTCTTCGCCGGTCGCGTGGCTCACGTTGGCCGCGCCGGTGCGGCTGGTCGCGACCAGATGCTGGGTGAGGTCGGTGCCGAGCGTCGGCGTCGTCGCGTAGTGATCGGCTAGCCACCGGACGAACAGCCATCCCGCGCCGTACTCCTCGAGCGGTAGCGGGATCCGGTCGGGGCCCACCAGATAGTTGCCGACGGGGTCGGTGAGATAGCGCGACGCGTTGTCGAAGTTGATCAGGCTGAACTGCGTCAGGCAATCGGAGTTGAGGCATAGCGGATCGGGCACCAGGCGCCCGCCCAGCTCCTCCGCGAACGAGGACAGCCCCTCGTTGAGCCAGGTCTGCTCCGGCGCCCCGCCGCGGGTCAGCACGTGCTGATTGTAGCTGATCATGTGCTGAAATTCGTGGATCACCACCGGCGGCAGCGAGGCCTTGGCGTCGCTGACGCCAATATTGCAGCTCCCGTCCGGGACCAGCCCGTAGAACACCTCACCGGCGTTGGAGCCGACGTGGGCGGGCGAAAGATCGAACGGGAGGAAGAACCCGACCACGACCGAGCCGCCGGAGCACGACACCAGCTTGGTCACCCGGTCCGTGAGGAGGATCAGCACCAATCCGTTGCCGTCGATATCCGACTCGCGGCCGAAGGCGGTCGTATCGATCGGATAGAGCTGATCGTCGAACATCGAGCCGATGGCCTGCAGGTCGCCGGACGAGTATGTCGGTGCCGGCGCGGCGTCGTCCAGGTAGATCGCCGTATGGGTTCCGACGTATCCCACCGTTCCGGTTACCTGGACGTAGTCGCTGGGCTTGTTTCCGGTGGCGTTGCCGTCGGCCAGCACGTTGAAGGTGCGCTTGTCTCCCGGGACCGGGGGCGCCACCGTCGCCCGGGCCGCCGAAAGCGCGGCGGGCGCCCGGGCGGCCTCGGCGGCCGCGATGCGCTCCATGCCGCGGAGCCGAGCGTGAAACGCCCTGGCCGACGTGCCCTGGCGGGTCGAGAGCGCCGGACGGGCCGCGGCCGTTCGGGCTCCGGCGCGGACGGCCACCGCGCCGGCGGCACCGATCAGCTGATAGGGCTCCGACGTGCCCTGCTCGGTAAAGCTCCCGTCCGTCAGGCCGGCAAAGTACAGGTACTCCGCGCCACCGGCGCCGGCCGCCGGGAGCAGCAGGCAACCCTGGTCCGCCGCATTGACCAACGCACTGCCGC
>Ga0308175_100002918_pt1 | contig 11744 bp, 9 predicted proteins | sample PhyCR1_3_FD_203893 | JGI IMG/M metagenome (GOLD analysis project Ga0308175, IMG submission 203893) | Soil microbial communities from UC Gill Tract Community Farm, Albany, California, United States - DLSLS.C.R1 | ecosystem: Environmental > Terrestrial > Soil > Agricultural land | place: USA... | reverse complement strand
CCAGGCGTCCGGTCGCGAGCAGTCGATGACGATCTCCGGTGGCAGCGCGCTCGGCAAGGACGAGATCGACCGGATGATCAAGGAGGCCGAGCAGTACGCCGCGGAGGACGCCGCGCGTCGCGAGGCCGTCGAGACCCGCAACCAGGCCGAGTCGCTGGTCTACACCACCGAGAAGTTCCTGACCGACAACGGCGAGAAGATCCCGGACGACGTGAAGACCGAGGTCCAGGCCGACCTCGATGCGCTGAAGAAGACACTCGAGAACGCCGACGCGTCCAAGGACGAGATCCAGGCGGGCGTGACCAAGCTCGGCGAGTCCAGCCAGAAGATGGGTGCGGCGATGTACGCCGCCGCGGAGGCCGAGCAGGCCGCCGCAGGAGGCACGGACACCTCGACCGGCGCGGCTGACGAGGACGTCGTCGACGCCGAGATCGTGGACGAGCCCGGGAACGGTTCCGGCGACGCGGACGGCGAGGGCGAGTCCCAGTGTCCGACCGAGAGTGCCGACGTGGAGGAACCCGTGGCGAAGAACGTGGCGACCGACGCCCCGGCAGAGGGCGTGGACAACCTGGACGACGTGGTCGAGGAGGGCGCGCCCCAGGAGCAGGGCGACCTGGAGGACACCCAGGTGCCCGAGGCGCCTGAGTACGCCGAGGAAGCCGGGAAGGCCGAGGACTCGGTCCCTGAGTCCGAGACCGCCCCTGACCCGGTCCAGCTCGAGCGGGCGCTCGCGGAGCGCACCGCGGACCTGCAGCGGCTCCAGGCCGAGTACGTCAACTACAAGCGACGTGTCGAACGTGACCGGGAGCTGATCCGCGAGAACGCGACGTACGCCGCGCTGTCGCCGATCGTCGAGGTTCTCGACACCATCGACCGTGCTCGGGACTCTGCCCGATCGCTGGGAGGAGAGCTGGAGGACGGGCTCCGAGCCGTCGCCGAGCAGCTGGAGCGGGTCGTGACCAACGCGGGGCTGGTCAAGTACGGCGAGCCAGGCGACGCGTTCGACCCGCGGTTCCACGAAGCGCTGAGCCACATCGGCGAGGATCCGGACGTGGAGGTCACCACCTGCAAGGTGATCGCCAAGGCGGGCTACCGCATCGGCGACCGCGTCGTCCGCGCCGCCCAGGTGCTCGTCGTCGACCCGGTCAGCAGCTGATCGCGGCCCGAGCTGCGTCGAGCTCCGTCGAGCAGCGCGTCGACCACACCACGAACACAGACGGGACACACTGGAGAGAGGAGGGACGGTGAGCGAGACCGGGATCCGCGCCGAGTGGGCGACGAAGGACTACTACGCCGAGCTGGGCGTGGACAAGAAGGCCACCCAGGCCGAGATCAAGAAGGCCTACCGGAAGCTCGCGCGCGCCAACCACCCCGACTCCAACCCGGGCGACTCGGCCGAGAGCCGTGCCAAGCACGAGAAGTTCAAGGCCGTCGCAGAGGCCTACGACGTCCTCGGTGACGAGGAGAAGCGGAAGAAGTACGACGAGGTCCAGCGCCTCTACGGTGGTGGCTTCCGGAGAGGCTTCCCCGGCGGGTCGCCCGGTGGGGATGGCGGCGTCGGGTTCGACCTCGGCGACCTTCTCCGTGACCGCGCCGGAGGCTTCGGCGACCTGTTCGGCGACCTCTTCGGCGGCGGCGGAGGCGGCAGGCAGCGCTCGCGGACGCGGCCCCTGCGTGGCGCCGACGTCGAGACCAACGCCACGATCGACTTCACCGACGCCCTCCAGGGCGTCACCATCAGCCTCCGGCTGACCTCCGACGCGGCGTGTCCGGACTGCCACGGCACCGGCGGCAAGCCCGGCACGCAGCCGCGCATCTGTCCCGAGTGTGAGGGCGCGGGCTTCATCGTGAACTCCACCGGAGGCGGCTTCTCGATCAACGAGACCTGCCCACGCTGTGGGGGCCGCCAGCTGATCTACGACGAGCCCTGCCCGACCTGTCACGGCTCGGGCCGCGGCACCTCGTCCCGCTCCATCCAGGCCCGCATCCCGGCCGGTGTGAAGGACGGCCAGCGCATCCGGCTGCGGGGCAAGGGCGGTGCCGGCCAGAACGGCGGGGCCAACGGCGACCTGTACGTCACGGTCAAGGTCACGCCGCACCGGCTGTTCGGCCGGAAGGGCGACAACCTCACCCTCGACGTCCCGGTCTCCTTCGACGAGCTCGCGTTGGGTGCGGAGATCAAGATCCCGACCCTGGGCGGCAACGCGGTCACCCTGAAGATCCCCGCCGGCACGCCCAACGGTCGCACGTTCCGCATCCGCGGCCGCGGCGCCACGAAGAAGGACGGCACCAAGGGAGACCTGCTGGCGACGGTGAACGTCCAGGTACCCGCCCGCCTGAACGAGGCCGCACGCGAGGCGATCGCGGGATACCGCGCCGCCGGCGTCGACGGCACCCTGCGGGCCAACCTCTTCGAGAAGGCGCAGTGATGAACCGCCGCGACCCCCGCGTGCCGAGTCCCGACGCGCATGTGTACGTCATCTCGGTGGCCGCCGAGCTCTCCGGGCTGCACCCGCAGACCCTTCGGTCCTACGAGCGGATGGGACTGATCATGCCGGGTCGGACCGGTGGGGGCGGCCGGCGCTACAGCTACCGCGACATCGAGCTGCTGCGCGAGATCGCCTCCCTGACGGCGGGAGGCGTCGGCATCGAGGGCGTACGCCGCATCCTCGAGCTCGAGCACCAGGTCGCCGCGCTCCAGGCGCGCAACGAGGAGCTCCAGGCCGAGCTCGCTGCGACTCGCGAGGCCCTGCGGGCCGCGGCGACGTCACGGCGTACCCACCCCAACAAGCTCCCGGTGCTCCGCGAGCCCGACCCCGCCTCCGCGGTCGTGGTCTGGCGACGGACCCGCGACTGAGCCCCATCCGTCCGGCCCTCGAACCGCGCGCCGACCTCCCGTGATCGATAGTCCCCGACGTTCTGGTCGGCTCCCGGGCCGATCATCCAGCCAGAACGTCGGGGACTATCGACCTAGGCCCGAAAAATCCCAGAGTTGAGGGGAATCGACTCAACTTCTCGCACGTTGGCTCAGGTGAGGCCACAGTGGGCCTCAGACAGACCTGACCCAGAGCCTGATCCAGAGAAGGAAGCAGATGAGCCAGTTCGGGGCAGAGAAGTTCACGACACGCAGCCGTGAGGCGATCGAGAGCGCCCAGCTCGCCGCGACCACGGCCGGCAACACCCAGACGGAGCCGATCCACCTGCTCGCCGCACTTCTGCGCGAGCCGGACGGTACGGCGCGCCAGCTGGTGAGCAAGGCCGGCGCCGACGCCGCGTCGCTGGCCGCCCAGGCCGAGGGTGCCCTGCAGGCGCTGCCGAAGGCGAGCGGTGCCACCGTCCAGCAGCCGGCCGCGTCGCCGGCGCTGACGCGCGTTCTCGCCGGGGCGCTCGACCTCGCCGCGTCGATGAAGGACGACTACGTCGCCACCGAGCATCTGCTGATCAGCTTGGCGACCGTTGAGTCGAGCGCGCAGAAGCTGCTCGCCGACGCCGGCCTGAAGGCCGACGGGTTGCGCGAGGGCCTGACTGCGCTGCGCGGCAACCGCCGGGTCACCAGCCCCGAGGCGGAGTCGACGTACGAGAGCCTCGAGAAGTACTCCGTGGACCTCACCCAGGCCGCCGAGGACGGCAAGCTCGACCCGGTGATCGGCCGCGACGCCGAGATCCGACGGGTGATCCAGGTGCTGTCTCGGCGTACCAAGAACAACCCCGTCCTGATCGGCGACCCAGGGGTCGGCAAGACCGCCGTCGTCGAGGGGCTGGCCCAGCGGATCGTTGCCGGCGACGTGCCGGACTCGCTGAAGGGCCGGCGGCTGCTCTCGCTCGACCTCGCGGCGATGGTGGCCGGCGCGAAGTACCGTGGCGAGTTCGAGGAGCGGCTCAAGGCCGTGCTCGAGGAGATCAAGGACTCCGGCGGCCAGGTGATCACGTTCATCGACGAGCTGCACACGGTCGTCGGCGCGGGCGCCGGCGGCGACTCGGCGATGGACGCCGGCAACATGCTCAAGCCGATGCTGGCGCGCGGCGAGCTGCGGATGATCGGCGCGACGACGCTCGACGAGTACCGCGAGCGGATCGAGAAGGACCCCGCCCTGGAGCGCCGTTTCCAGCAGGTGTTCGTGGGCGAGCCGTCGGTCGAGGACACCATCCAGATCCTGCGCGGCATCCAGGAGAAGTACGAGGCGCACCACGGCGTCCGCATCACCGACGCGGCGCTGGTGGCCGCGGCAACGCTGAGCGACCGCTACATCACCGGCCGCCAGCTACCGGACAAGGCGATCGACCTGATCGACGAGTCGGCGTCGCGGCTCCGGATGGAGATCGAGTCGTCGCCGGAGGAGATCGACCAGCTCCGGCGCACCGTCGACCGGCTGAAGATGGAGGAGTTCGCGCTCGAGAAGGAGACCGACCCGGCCTCGAAGGAGCGGCTCGAGAAGCTGCGCGCCGACCTGGCCGACTCCGAGGAGCAGCTGCGCGCGCTCGAGGCCCGCTGGGAGCGCGAGAAAGCCTCGCTCGAGGGCGAGGGCGAGATCCGGCGCGCGCTCGACCAGCTGCGGATCGAGGCGGACAAGATGCTCCGCGAGGGCAACCTCGAGGGTGCCTCCAAGATCCGCTACGAGTCGATCCCCGAGCTCGAGAAGAAGCTCGAGGCCGTCGCGGCTGCCGAGAAGTCGGAGCAGTCGGGAGTCGAGCCGCTGGTCGGGGAGGAGGTCGGCGCCGAGCAGATCGCCGAGGTCGTCGAGGCCTGGACCGGCATCCCGACCGGCAAGCTGCTGCAGGGCGAGACCGCGAAGCTGCTCGAGATGGAGGACGTGATCGGGCAGCGCCTGATCGGGCAGCGCGAGGCGGTCCGCGCGGTGAGTGACGCCGTACGCCGTTCGCGGGCCGGGATCTCCGACCCGAACCGCCCGACCGGCTCGTTCCTGTTCCTCGGCCCGACCGGTACCGGCAAGACCGAGCTGGCCAAGTCGCTGGCGGAGTTCCTCTTCGACGACGAGCGCGCGATCGTGCGGATCGACATGAGCGAGTACTCCGAGAAGCACTCGGTCGCGCGTCTGGTCGGCGCCCCTCCGGGCTATGTCGGGTACGACGAGGGCGGCCAGCTCACCGAGGCGGTGCGCCGGCGTCCGTACTCCGTCGTCCTGCTCGACGAGGTCGAGAAGGCGCACCCGGAGGTCTTCGACATCCTCCTGCAGGTGCTCGACGACGGTCGGCTGACCGACGGTCAGGGCCGCACCGTCGACTTCCGGAACACGCTGCTGATCCTGACCTCCAACCTCGGCTCGAACTTCCTGGTCGACCCGACGATGACACCGGAGGCGAAGCGTGAGTCGGTGATGTCGGTCGTGCGGGCGTCGTTCAAGCCGGAGTTCCTGAACCGGCTCGACGAGATCGTGGTCTTCGACGCCCTCACCCCGGAGGAGCTCACCCACATCGTCGACCTGCAGCTGGCGCTGCTCGAGAAGCGGCTGGCCGTGCGCCGGATCACCATCGACGTGACCGAGGCGGCCCGCACCTGGCTGGCCGAGACCGGCTACGACCCGGCGTACGGCGCCCGACCGCTACGACGGCTGATCCAGACGGCCATCGGGGACGCGCTGGCGAAGCTGTTGATCAGCGGCGAGGTCAGCGACGGAGGGAAGGTCACCGTCGACGTACACGACGGTGAGCTGCAGCTGACCCCCGCCTGAGCCCCTCCCATGTAACGCGGGGTTATTGCCGCGGAAGTGGGCGCTCAGCGCCCGGCGAACGATCTGGTGCGGTGTTGTGGCCGGTTGTGCGGTGCTGTGCGGGCACTTCTGCGGTGATAACCCCGCGTTACATGGCCTTCAGCCCTCGGCGGACTCGGCCCACAGGTTGATCCCGGCCTCGACGGCGTACTGGTCGATCTCGGCAAGCTCCTCCTCGGTCAGCGGAGGGAAGGACAGGGCGTCGAGGTTGGTGTCGAGCTGCTCCACGCTGGAGGCGCCGATCACCGCGGACGTCACGCGGGGGTCGCGGAGCGCCCACTGCAGCGCCAGCTGGGCGAGCTTCTGGTCGCGTCGGACGGCGATCCGGTTCAGCGCCCGGACCCGGTCGAGCACCGGCTCGTCGAGCCCGGCGATCGTCGACTCCTCGCGGGCCGCCCGCGAGTCCGGCGGGACGCCGTCCAGGTAGCGGTCGGTGAGGAGTCCCTGGGCCAGCGCCGAGAACACGATGCACCCCATCCCCTGCTCCTCGAGCTCGTCGAGCAGGTCCTTCTCGATCCAGCGGTTGAGCATGGAGTACGACGGCTGGTGGATCAGCAGGGGAGTGCCCAGCTCGCGGGCGATCGTGGCGGCAGCCCGCGTCTGCGTGGCCGAGTACGACGAGATCCCGGCGTACAGGGCACGGCCGGACCGCACGGCGGTGTCGAGCGCGCCGACCGTCTCCTCCAGCGGCGTGTCCGGGTCGAACCGGTGGCTGTAGAAGATGTCGACGTACTCCAGGCCCATCCTCGCCAGCGACTGGTCGAGCGAGGCGAGCAGGTACTTCCGCGAGCCGCCACCCTGGCCGTACGGCCCGGGCCACATGTCGTAGCCGGCCTTCGTCGAGATGACCAGCTCGTCTCGGTACGGCGCGAAGTCCTGCCGCATCCAGCGCCCGAAGTTCTCCTCGGCCCGGCCGTACGGCGGCCCGTAGTTGTTCGCCAGGTCGAAGTGGGTGACCCCGCGGTCGAAGGCCCGCCGCAGGATCGCCCGCTGGGTGTCCTCGGGCCGGTCGTCGCCGAAGTTCTGCCACAGGCCGAGCGAGAGCGGCGGCAGCTGCAGACCGCTGCGGCCGGTGTGCCGGTAGTCGGTGTCGTCGTACCTGGTGGACGCTGCCTGGTAGCTCGTTCCGGGGGTGCTCATGGCGCCATCCTGCCCTGTCCGGGGGCGGCGTCGGCGATGCCCTCCGGCCATCCGTCACATGGTGCAATGGTGGCGTGAGCGAGCAGCAGACGCCTCAGCCGAGGCCGCGACAGGTGACCTTCGCCTGCCTGGTCGTGATGCTCGGCTCGGTGTTCGTGGTGCTGCTGATGTGGGACCGCGTCGGCAACCTGCACGACCTGGAGACCCAGCGGGCGCTGCAGTCCTTCCTCGACCGCTCGGAGGTGAAGGACGCCGGTCTCGGCCTCGGCGACCTGGTCACCACCGTGAAGGTCGTCTCGATGGCGCTCGCCGCGTGCGCGGTCGCGATGGCCGTCCAGGGCTACCAGGCCACCAAGCGGAGCCGCAGCGCCCGGCTCACCCTCACCGTCCTCAGCGTCCCGCTGTTCGTGCTCGGCCTGGTCGGCGACGGCTTCGTCTCCTCCGCGGCTGCGACCTTCTGGTGCTCCGGCGTGGTGGCCGCGGTGCTGACGCTCTGGTGGGGCCCGACGCGCGTGTGGTTCGACGGCCCGGCGCCGTCAGGCACCACCGACTCACCGCGGGTCCCGGCGCCGCCCCGGACCCCAGGACATCCCGACGGATACCGGCACACCCCGCCGGGTCTGCCTCCACGTTCGACGAGCGCCACGACCTGGGCACCGCCGCGCCCGACCTCGACGTACGCCGTGCAGGCACGCCGCACTCGCCGGCCCCGCGCCCTGCTCTGGGCCTGCGTACTGACCTGGGTGTCCACGGGACTGGTCGGTCTGGGGCTCGTGCTGTCGCTCGCCGTGGTCAGCCGTGACCCCGACTCGGTCCTGGACGAGATGTACCGGCAGAACCCCGAGCTGGCCGAGCAGGGCCTCAGCCACCAGGCGACCCTCGTGGCGCTGTGGGTCATCTCTGCTCTGGTGCTGGCCGCCGCGGTCGCTGCAGCCGTGTTCGCCCTGTTGGTCTTCCTGCGCTTCCGCTGGGCGTGGTACGCCCTGCTCGTCACCGCCGGGATGGCCGCGGTCGTGTTCCTGGTCGGGTCACTGGGCTCGCCGGTCGCCATCGTGCTGGTGGGCGCTTCCGTCGCCACCATCGCCTGCCTGGTCCGGCCCGAGGTGCGGGCCTGGGTGGCCTCCCCTGACTGACGTCCGCGCTCGCGGCGCCGGTCAGCGGCCGAGGTCGCCGGCCGACAGCCGGGTGAGCGCCTCCTCGATCACGCCCGCCTCCTTGCAGAACGCCCACCGGACCAGCTGGTCGCCCGCCGAGCTGTCGTGGAAGGGCTGGGCCGGGATCGCCACGACGCCGGCCCGCTCCGGAAGCGCCAAGCAGAACTCCATGCCGTCCTTCCATCCCAGCGACGAGATGTCGCTGAGCGCGAAGTAGGTGCCCTCCGGGCGTCGTACGTCGAGCCCGAGCGCCGCCAGCCCGTCGCAGAGGAGGTCACGCCGGGCTCGGAGCTCCCCGGCGAGGCCCTGCGGCCACTCCGGCTCCTCGTCGAGGGCGACGGCGATCGCCTGCTGCAACGGGGCCCCGGAGGTGAACGTCAGCCACTGCTTGGCAGCGAGCACGGCGCCGACAAGCTCCGCCGGGCCGGTGGCCCACCCCACCTTCCAGCCGGTGAGGCTGTAGGACTTGCCCGCGCTCGAGAGGGTGAGCGTCCGCTCGAACATCCCCGGCAGGGTCGAGATCGGCACGTGCTCGTGGCTGCCGGTGCCGTCGGGGAAGGTGAGGTGCTCGTACACCTCGTCGGTGATCACCACCAGGTCGCGCTCGATCGCCAGGTCCGCGACGGCCTGGAGCTCGCTGCGCGACAGGACCGTGCCGGTCGGGTTGTGCGGCGAGTTCAGCAGGACGAACCGGGTCCTCGGTCCGGCCACAGCCCGGAGCTCGTCGGCGTCCAGGCGGAACTCCGGCGCGCGGAGGGTGACCGGACGGCGTACGCCCCCGCACATCTGGATCATCGCCACGTACGAGTCGTAGTACGGCTCGAGCACGATGATCTCGTCGCCGGCGTCGACCAGCCCCAGGAGCGCGGCAGCGATCCCTTCGGTGCAGCCGGTGGTCACCACCACCTGTCGGTCCGGGTCCAGCTCGAGGCCGTAGTGCCGCTGCTGGTGGCGGGCGATCGCCTGCCGGAGAGCGGGTACGCCGGGACCGGGTGCGTACTGGTTCGCCCCCTCGCGCATCGCCCGGTCGGCGGCGGCGATCACGGATGCCGGGCCGTCCACGTCCGGGAACCCCTGTCCGAGGTTGACCGCGCCCGTGCGCAGCGCCAGCGCCGACATGGTGGTGAAGATGGTCGGCGGGATGCCGTCCAGCCGCCGAGCCTGCCTGAAGCCCCCTTGCACGCCCGGTCGCACGCCCTGGCTCATGCCTGGCTGCTGTTCCACGCCTCGAGCAGCTGCTGCTCGCGCTCGGGTGTGATCCCCCAGTGCTCGCTGGTCGACTGGTCGGGGTTCGCCTGGGCCCAGGCCAGGGTGTCGCGCACGGTCTCGGCGAACGGCCGGTAGGTCAGACCGGCAGCCTGCGCCCGGTCGGTGGCCATGGCGAGCGACCACTCCGGGGCCCCCTCGGTCCACAGGGGCAGCTGCATCCCGTCGACGCCCTGCTCGACCAGCCAGTCACCGTCGACCGGCACCAGCCGCGCCTCGCTGTCCACCGCGGCCAGGGTCTCGTCGAGGAGGGCGCCGAAGGTCGTGTGGGGATGGGCGGCGGTGAACGTCCCCGAGAGACGCTCCTCGGCGAGCCGCACCGCCCACTCGCCCATGTCGCGGGCGTCGATGTACTGCATCGGCGCCTCGGCCGGGCCGGGCGAGATCATCGGCCCGCCCCGAGCCGCGCGCAGCACCCACCAGGGGTAGCGCGCGGTCATGTCGCGCGGGCCGACGACGTACGTCGGGCGGATGACGGTGAGCCCGCTCGAGGCGTAGAGCTCGGCCGCGATGTTCTCGCAGGTGACCTTGAGCGGACCGTAGGTCTCGTTGGTCACCTCCGTGTCGTCCTCCGGCGCGGCCGGGAAGAGTGCCGCGTTCTCGTCGGCTCCGGCCGCCTCGGGCTCCTGGTACACCGAGACGGTGGAGACGAACAGGTGGTGGCCGCCCCGATGGGGGTCGCCGCCCAGGCCGCTGTGCAGCGAGCGCACCTGCCCGGGCACGTAGGCGCAGACGTCGATGGTCGCGTCGAAGGTGTGGCCCTCGAGGACCGACAGGTCGCCGTTGCGGTCGGCGAGCAGGTGCGTGGCCTCGGGAAGCTCGTCGGTGGCGTTGCGGTGGAGAAGGGTCACGTCGTGGCCGGCGTCCAGGGCTGCTCGGGCCATGGCGTGCCCGACGAACCGGGTGCCGCCGATGATCAGGATCCGCATGCTGGGAGAGTAGCCACATGGACCGCACGGCCGACCCCGACCTCGCGCGCGACATCGACGCCCACTGCCGGCTCACCGGCACGTTCACGCTGCGGTCCGGGCAGGTGGCGAGCGAGTACTTCGACAAGTACCTGTTCGAGACCGACCCGGATCTGCTGGCTCGCGTGGCCGCTGCGATGGTGCCGCTGGTCCCGGAGGGCACCGACCTGCTCGGGGGCCTCGAGATGGGTGGCATCCCGATCGTCACCGTGCTCAGCGCCCAGAGCCGGCTGCCGGCCCTGTTCGTGCGCAAGCAGGCCAAGACCTATGGCACGTGCAAGGTCGCCGAGGGGCCCGACGTCTCGGGCCGCCGCGTCACCCTGGTCGAGGACGTGATCACGACCGGCGGTGCGGTCCGTAACGCCACCCTGGCTCTGCGGGAGGCCGGCGCGACCGTCGACACGGTGGTCTGTGCGATCGACCGCTCACCGGGTGACGACAACCCGCTCGCCGACGTCGGGCTGGAGATCAGCCCGGTGCTCACCAAGGCCGATCTCGACGGGGTCCGCGGCTGACCGGCGTACGCCGCGCCACCACTGGTCCGCCGGCCGCTCAGGAGGACTGGTCGACGGAGACCTTCTCCCGGCGGCGGTTTCTGCGCCACTCGAAGCCGATCGGGATCACCGTGAGCAGGAGCAGTCCGAGGATCACCCAGTCGATCTTGTCGCTGAGCCAGGGGAACGTGCTGCCCAGGAAGTAGCCGAGGCAGCTGATGCTCACGACCCAGAGCAGCGCGCCGACCAGGCTCCAGAGCCAGAACCTCACCCGGTTCATCTCGCCGACGCCCGCGACCAGGGTGACGTAGGTACGGACGAACGGCACGAACCGGCCGATGACCAGCGCCTGGCTCCCGTGCTCCTCGAAGAACTCGACCGTGCGGTCGAGGTACTTCTTCTTGACGACCCGCCCGTCATGTCTACGGACAGGCGGCCCGATCTTGCGCCCGATCTCGTAGCCGGCGACGTTGCCGAGGAACGCCGCCACCATGAAGGCCACGCACCCGACGAGCAAGCCCAGCAGGTTCGGCCCGCCGGCCAGGTCGAGCTCGTTGGTGGCCACGAACAGGCCCACCGAGAACAGCAGCGTGTCGCCTGGAAGGAAGGGGAAGAGGAGCCCGCACTCGATGAAGACGATGACCAGGCTCAGCCAGACGAACTCCGTGTGGAACTGCTGCAGGAGCCAGTGGGGGTCCATCCACGGGATCCCCAGGAGCAGTGGCTGCAGGCCGGTCACCGGGCGAGCCTACCCAGGGCACCTGGGTGCAGCATGAAGGGCGCGGCATGAAGAACGAGCCCGCGGCGTGGTCGCACCGGCCGCTGCACTAGCGTCACCGCCATGGACTCCACGGAGCGCGACGTCTTCCTCTCCGCGGCCCGGCTCGCGGCCGACCTTGCTCGGAGCCCCGAGGTGGCGGCGCGCTGGACGGAGGAGAGCGCCTGCGCCGGGATGACGGTGGGAGGGCTCGCCATCCACCTCGTCTCCCAGCT
>Ga0308175_100002917_pt1 | contig 11749 bp, 11 predicted proteins | sample PhyCR1_3_FD_203893 | JGI IMG/M metagenome (GOLD analysis project Ga0308175, IMG submission 203893) | Soil microbial communities from UC Gill Tract Community Farm, Albany, California, United States - DLSLS.C.R1 | ecosystem: Environmental > Terrestrial > Soil > Agricultural land | place: USA... | reverse complement strand
CCGACGAAGCGGCGGCGTTCAGGGCGGCCAGGGCCTGGGTGGCGGTGGTGGAGGTGCTGTAGTCCACCGAGCCCAGGTCCAGGGTCTTGCCACCGAAGCCGACGGTGCCGGTCAGCGTCTCGTAGGACGCCACGGTGCCGGTACCGGTGCTGAAGTCGGTGCCGGACGCGGCCTCGGTCCAGGTCAGGACGGCGGTGGCCGCCGTGCCCGACGCGGTGGAGACGTTGACCTTGCCAGCGGCAGCGGCACCCGTAGTGAACGCGTACGCGCCCACACCGGTGACGTCGACGCCGTTGACGCCCAGACCGGTCGAACCCATGGCCGTGCCGACGGCGACCGCAATGGTCTCGCCGGCGTTGGCGCCCACCTGGAAGTTGGCCGCGAAGGTGCCGTCGAGCAGCTTCTTGCCGTTGAAGGTGGTGGTGCTGGCGATGCGGTCCAGCTCGGACTTGAGCTGGCCGATCTCCGACTGGATGTTGCCCAGAGCGTCGGAGTTCACGCCACCGGCGTTGCTGGCCTGCACCGACAGGTCACGCATGCGCTGGAGAATGCTGTGCGTCTCGGTGAGCGCACCTTCAGCGGTCTGCACGACCGAGATGCCGTCCTGGGTGTTGCGGACGGCGACCTTGAGGCCACCGATCTGGGAGCGCAGGCCCTCGGAGATGGCCAGCCCGGCCGCGTCGTCGGCGGCACGGTTGATGCGGAAACCGGAGGAGAGCTTCTCCAGCGACTTGCTCATCTGGCCGTCGGTGACGGACAGGTTGCGGTACGCGTTGAGCGCCGCGATGTTGTTGTTGACGCGCAGACCCACGATGTTCCTCCTTGGAAGGGACTTTCCCCTCCGCCACGTCCGTGCGGCGGAGGCCCTGCTTGGTGCTGGTGGTGTCTACGGCGCGATGGATGGGGAACTTGAGGCGAAATCCGAAACAGTTGTGACTGGTGGGACGGAAGTGCTCGACCACGGTCACGGTCGGCCGCGTACGTGCCGATTCCTAGGGGCCCGAGTGCTCCACGCGGACAGCCGCGGACGACGGGTGTAGGCGGGCGGCGCGGAAGTCAGCAACAACCCTGCCGCCCTGCTCCGCGGGCAAGTCCCGCGTGCACCCGGACGCGGTGGATCGACTCCCCCGGTGGGGGCGAATGCGTGAGGCCACCGGCAGCACCGCGTCGCGATCACATGCGCGCGCAGCCCCTGGGAGACGGCTGATCCGGCCGCGCCGTCGGCGGCTCGATCGATGCGGACCCCATCCTGACCCTCCGTGGTGTCGGGGCGTGCCCCCGCCGCATCCGTGCAGCAGGGCCGTGCGTGCACAACAACGGTGACCGGCGGCCCACATCGAGTCGAACGTGCGCACTCGGGACGGGTGGGACGAATGGGACCTGCGACGGGGGTCAGGACACGTCAGGGGACGACGTCCGGAATGATCTTCTGCGTTTCTTTCGGCGGCCGGATGTAGAAGTCCTTGACCTTGGGCCGGGGCGGGAGCTTCGGCGGCTCCGGCGTGAGGTCCTCGTAGGGCACCTGCCCGAGCAGGTGGTGGATCACGTTGAGCCGGGCGCGCTTCTTCACCTCCGCGTCGACGACCCACCACGGCGCCTCGGGGATGTCGGTCGCGGCGAACATCGCGTCCTTGGCCCGGGAGAACTGGACCCACCGGTTGCGGGCCTCGAGGTCCATCGGGCTGAGCTTCCAGCGCTTGGTCGGGTCGTGCAGCCGCGCTTGGAAGCGCCGCTCCTGCTCGGTGTCACTGACCGAGAACCAGTACTTGATCACCACGATCCCGCTGCGGCAGAGCATGCGCTCGAACTCCGGGCAGTCGCGCAGGAACTCGACGTACTCCTCGTCGGTGCAGAACCCCATGACCCGCTCGACGCCGGCGCGGTTGTACCAGGACCGGTCGAACAGGACCATCTCCCCCTTGGCGGGCAGATGGGCGACGTAGCGCTGGAAGTACCACTGGCCCTTCTCGACGTCGCTGGGAGCCGGCAGGGCGACGACCCGCGCCGAGCGGGGATTCAGGGACTCGGTGATGCGCTGGATGGCGCCGCCCTTACCCGCGGCGTCGCGCCCCTCGAAGATCACGACGACCCGCAGGCCTCGCGCCCGGATGTACTCCTGCTGCTTGACCAGCTCCACCTGGAGCCGGGCGAGCTCCTTCTCGTAGTACGCGCGGTCGACCTTGCGGGTCGACTGCGCCGCCTCTTCCATCGACAGCTTCGAACCTCGGCCTCCGGCCATGGTCCGCAGGATCGACCCGATCCCCCCGCCTCGACAACCCTGTCCGGCGCGGATACGCCGGCCGCGGGGCGACCGGAGCGTCGTCCGCCGGCGACGCACCGGCGATGTCACGCGCCGGCCGCCGCTGGTGTCTTCATGCCGACACCACCGGACACCCTGGAGGAGACATGGCCAGCAGCACGCGGGTTCCCGCGGCCGAGATCACCGGCATCTACGGGGCGCTGATCAAGACGGTCAGTCGCCGGATGGTCGGGCAGGTGCCCGAGGGCATCGGGGTGATGTGGCACTACCCCGCCGTGCTGAAGGACATGATGGGGTTCGGCCGCAAGGTCGACTCGTGGAACCGGCTGGATCCCGACCTCGCCTCGTTCGCGACCATGGCGGCGGCCGGTGCGGTCGGCTGCAGCTTCTGCCTCGATCTTCACTACTTCATGTCGCACAACCGTGGACTCGACGAGGCAAAGGCCCGCGAGGTGCCCCGGTGGCGGGAGTCCACCGTGTTCAGTGCCGTCGAGCGGCGGGTCATGGAGTACGCGGAGGCGATGTGCCAGACCCCGTTGACCGTGACCGACGAGATGTCCGCCGCGCTGCTCTCGGACCTGGGCGCGCCCGCACTCCTCGAGCTGACGGCCAGGGTCGGGGCGATGAACATGTCCGCGCGGGGCAACGTCGCGCTCGGCATCCGGTCCGCAGAGTTCTCGGCGTCCTGCGGCCTGCCGCCGTTGACGGCTCGCTCGGCGGACGGCGTCGCTCCGGCATGACCGACGACCCGTTCGACGACCCCTTCGTGACCCACCGCAGCCTGCTGTTCACCGTGGCCTACGAGATGCTCGGCTCGGCTGCCGACGCCGACGACGTGGTGCAGGAGACCTGGCTGCGGTGGGCGGACGTCGACCAGTCGGGTGTGCTGGACCCGAGGGCGTACCTGGTGCGGATCGCCACCCGGCAGGCGCTCAACCGGTTGCGCACCATGGCCCGCCGGCGCGAGGACTACGTCGGCGAGTGGCTCCCCGAACCGCTGCTCACCAGCCCGGACGTCGCGGAGGACGTGGAACTGGCGGAGAGCGTCTCGATCGCGATGCTCACCGTGCTCGAGACGCTGGGTCCGACCGAGCGCGCGGTCCTCGTGCTGCACGAGGTGTTCGACGTTCCGTACGACGAGATCGCCGAGGCCGTGGGCAAGTCGAGCGTCGCCGTCCGGCAGATCGCGCACCGGGCCCGCGCGCACGTGGCGGCGCGACGCCCCCGGATGGCGGTGAGCCGCACCGAGCAGCAGCAGGTCGTCGAGCGGTTCCTGGCCGCACTCACCGCCGGCGACCTGCAGGGGCTGATGGACGTGCTCGCCCCCGACGTGGTCGTCATCGCCGACGGCGGCGGCCTGGCGCCGGCCTCCCTGCGCCCCGTCTCGGGGCGGAATCGGGTGGCCAACGCGCTCTCCCGGTTCGCCGTGCTCGTGCCTCCGGTGGAGATCACCACCCCGCTGGTCAACGGCGCGGTCGCAGCGCGGATCGACCCGGGCGGCGAGTTCGACACGGCGATCACGTTCGTCGTCGAGGACGGCCGGATCACCCACATGTACGCGATGCGCAACCCGCACAAGCTCGGTCGCCTCGACGAGGTGGCAGAGCTCCGACGGTGACGGAACGCTCGACGCGCGACGGCGCATGCCGCTGAACCCTCGCCGGTTCTAGCCTGAGCCGGCCTGACCACCCACCCCGTGATCGGAGGCAGGGGAATGGACGGACACCAGCCGCCGCGGGTCGCCCTGCGCGGGCAGGCCGACGGACAGACGATCATCCTGCCGATGGGTGGCCTCCAGGCGCACATAACGCGCAAGGCTTCCCGGACCGAGACCGGCGGCCACTGGGCGATCGGGGAGGCGTGGCAGGACCCGGGCTTCGACAATCCGCCGCACACTCACGACGAGGCAGAAGCCTTCTACGTCCTCGAGGGCTCCTACACCTTCTACACGGAATCGGATCCCGCGGAAGGAGTCGGGCCGGGCACCCTGGTGTTCATCCCGCCCGGTGCCGTGCACGGTTTCCGGACGGGGCCGGACGGCGGGCGACTGCTCTGCCTGTGGCCATCGACCGTCGAAGCGGCGTTCTTCGGCGCACCCGGGCACCAGCGGGTCGCTCAGCAGCCGGCCACGTCGTAGCCGCGGACGGCCGGCCACGCCGACGGCGGCGTCGTCGGCCAGTCCCAGACGGAGATCCCGATGGCGCGCTGCTCCGTCGCCGCCCGCACCATCGCGGCGTAGTCGGCCGCGGTCTCCTGGACGTCGTAGCCCCCGATGACCGAGACGATCGCACAGGGATTGCCGAGGTGCCGGCGTACTCGCGCGATGTTCTCGCCGACGTACCAGTGCGGGTCGGCGAAGCCCTCCTCCGAACGGTTGGACCAGTAGGCCATCGGGAGCCAGACGTCGTAGAGATCGCTCAGCTGCGCCCACGGGAACCGTGGCCAGTAGGCGGTGTTCAGCACGTCGGTGACCACCGGGGGCAGCACGATCGCGCCCAGCTGGATGTCCGGCATCGCCGTCCGCAGCTGCCGCGACAGGTCGATCAGCGCCTCGTTCCGGGCGGCGAGCTCGACCGCGTCGGTGAACTCGATGTCCACCGCGATGGCGTCGAAGCCCTGCCCGTCGACGCGGAAGGCGGCCATCTCCCGCAGCCTCCGCAGGTCACCGGCGATGTCGCCGAAGTGGGGCAGGTACCAGGCGACCACCTGCAGACCGCGCGCATGCGCCCGCACCAGGAACTGGCCGAGGAGGTGAGTGCTCAGCAGCCCCGGGTAGCGCGGGTCGTCAGCGGCCGGCTGCAGGTAGACGGTGCCCACGCCGGCGTCGGCCATCGCGTCGACGTCCGACGGCGTCACCGGTGGCTCCGGACCGCCGAACTCACGGGTGAACCGGTACCGCGACAGCCAGGTGCCGACGCCCGAGTACGGCGACCTCGTGGCAACCGGCGGCACCCCGGGCAAGCCGTCCGCCGGCGCGGAGGTGGCGGCCGCCGGGCCCTGGTCCGCGACCGTCTCGCCGACCGGCTCGGCCCGCGCCACCACCAGGAGTGCGATCAGCAGCAAGCCGAGCAGCAGGCCGCCCGCGCGCTGGTTCGGCCGCGCGTGCGACCCCGGCGTCCGGCCCACCGCGGCATCGTCCCACCGCACGAGGCCGGGAACGGCCGCTCGCGCTGCCCGCCACCGCTCAGACGCTGAGGCGGAACGTCGGGGATCAACGTTGGACGCGATTGCCGCCCGGGCGACCGGACGGGCTCGCGGTGTGGGTCCACGAGTTGGGGATCGTCGTCCTGCGGCGCATGGTGGGAGCAACCGCTTCCCCCGGCCTTCGGAGATTCCCATGACCGTATCTACCGGCGGACGGGCTCCGCGACCGAGCAGTCTGGCCGACGTCCTCGACGTCGTGCTGGACAAGGGAATCGTGATCGACGCCTACGCCCGGGTGTCCCTCATCGGCATCGAGTTGCTGACGGTCGACGCGCGGGTCGTGATCGCCAGCGTGGACACGTACCTGCGGTTCGCCGAGGCCGTGAACCGGCTCGACATGCAGCCACGCGGTCAGACGACGCTGCCCGGCCTGATCAACGACGCCACCGAGATCGCGGCGAAGGAGGTGACGAAGCAGAAGCTGAAGCGGCCCGTCGAGCGCGTGCAGACGGTCATCGAGGCCATCACGGGGCACAGCTCGGAGACCAAAGACCGCTAGTTCCCGGCGAATGGGAGCATCCTCAGCCGCATGAGCGTGCTCCGTGGGCTGTTGGGCACCGTCGGCGTCCTGCTCGGGACCGTGCTGGTGATCCTCGCCATCGTCCTGTCGCCCGTCCTTCTCCTGCTGGCTCCGATCGGGATCCTCCTGTACCTCGCGTGGAAGTTCTGGCGGATCCGCCGCAAAGCCAGCCGCGGCATCGACCGGCAGAGCAAACAGGTGCGCAACAAGGGCAAGCAGGTGCGCAAGAAGGCGCGCAAGGTCAAGAAGGGTGCGCAGAAGCGCCTCTAGCTTCGCCAGCCGCGGGGCGGGCACGCCCACCACACCGGCGTTCGACTCGATGATCCGGCGGCGCCCCCAGGACTGGTCGCGGCGCAGCTCCAGGGGTGTTCTGCCCGGGCGGGTGACCGGGTCCTCAAGGAACGGTGCCGTTCCGCCGAAGAACGGGCATGCGCTTCGCCGTAGTCGCCCCCGCCGCGGCACTCCTGGTGGTCGTCTCGGCAGCTCCCGCTCTCGCCGATCCGACCCCTCCGCCGCTCCCGCCCCTGCCGAGTGCCCTCACCTCGCAGCTGTCGCCGCAGGAGCAGTCCACCCTCGCCACCCTGACCGCCGGTGCCGGGATCGGGGTCGACGCCGTCGTGCGGACGCCGACGGGCGCCTCCGTCGTCCGGCTCGACTCGTCGACGTCCACCGACGCACGCTCGGCCGTCTCGCTCCTCAACGACCAGCGGGGTGTCACCGCCGGCCTGACCGGCCACGTGCGCGCGACCGGCCAGGCCGTGGGCCTCACCAGCGTCTCCGCGCAGAGCAGCGGCACGGAGTGGGACCTGCTGAAGGTGAACGGTCCCGCGGCACGCACCCTGGTCGCCGGATCCCTCCCGACCGTGACCGTGGCCGTGCTCGACACCGGCGTCGCGACCAACCCGCAGCTCACGCCCTACCTCGTGCCGGGGCAGAACTTCTCCTCCAGCGACCCCGGCAACCCGACCGACACCATCGACAACGACTTCCACGGCACGCACGTTGCCGGCACGATCGGGGCGGCCGCGGGTGTCACTGGCATCCAGGGCGTGGCGGACGGCGTCCGCATCATGCCGGTCAAGGTCCTCGACGACACCGGCTCGGGAACCACCGCGGCCATCGCCTCGGGCATCATCTGGGCCGCCGACCACGGCGCCGACGTCATCAACATGTCCCTGGGCGGTGACGAGGACCCGGCGGTCGACTCGGCGATCGACTACGCCCGGTCCCAGAACGTCGTCGTCGTCGCGGCGGTGGGCAACTCCGGTGACGCCGGCAACCCGGTGATGTACCCCGGCGCCAGCCCCGGTGTGATCGGCGTGGCGGCCACCGACATCAACGACGTCCGCCCGAGCTTCTCCGAGTCCGGCCCACAGGTGGACGTCGCCGCACCGGGTGTGGACGTCGCATCGCTCTACCTCGCCAGCACGACCCAGATCGCCGTGGCATCCGGGACGAGCATGGCGACGCCGCACGTGGCCGCGACCGCGGCGCTGGTCAAGGCCGTCGACCGCGCGTTCACGCCTGACCAGGTGCAGAACATCGTCCAGGGCGCCGTCGTCGACCTCGGCGCGCCGGGGCGGGACGACCTGTACGGCTACGGCCGCATCGACGCACTCGGCGCCGTGGACGCCGCCTTCACCGCGGACGGACAGCCGGCCGGCGGCTCTGCGCCGCCGACCGCGCTGGACGTGCTGTACGCCCGACTCGGCGGCGCCTCGAGTGTCCTCGGTGCCGCCGTGACCGATGCCTTCCCGATTGCCGGCGGAACTGCCCGCAGGTACGCCGGCGGCCAGATCCTGCTGGCTCCGGGCAGCACCACGGCTCACTTCGTGTCCGGCGCGATCGCAGGCCTCTACGGCGGGATCGGCAGCGCGACCGGTTTTCTCGGATTCCCCACGACGGACCCCTTCGGGCCGCTGAGGGGAGGCGGTGTCGGCCAGCACTTCTCCGGCGGCAGCATCTACTGGTCCCCCACCACCGGAGCGCACTTCGTCCGCGGGGCGATCCGCGGCCAGTGGGCGGCCACCGGCTGGGAGAACGGCCTGGGCTACCCCGTCACCGACGAGTTCTGCGGCCTGGGCGGCGGCGGCTGTGGCCAGCACTTCTCCGGCGGCAGCGTCTACTGGTCCCCGGCGACCGGAGCGCACTTCGTCCGCGGGGCGATCCGCGGCCAGTGGGCGGCCACCGGCTGGGAGAACGGCCTGGGCTACCCCGTCACCGACGAGTTCTGCGGTCTGCGCGGCGGCGGCTGTGGCCAGCACTTCTCCGGCGGCAGCGTCTACTGGTCCCCGGCGACCGGAGCGCACTTCGTCCACGGCGCCATCAGGAACCAGTGGGGGGCCATGGGCTGGGAGAACGGCCGGCTGGGCTACCCGACCACCGAGGAGTACGGCGTACGCGGCGGGATCGCGATGAGGTTCCAGCACGGCACCATCACCTGGGTCCAGCGCACCGGGCGGACCTCGGTCTCCTACCGCTGAGCAGCCCGGCGCCGCTGGAGTCGAGCGCGCGGGTCAGGGCATGCCGTCGTCCGGCCGGGCCGTCGGGCCGGGCCGGGATCGCGGCCGGGTCCGACGTTGAAGCGGAACGTTCCGGAGGTGTTTGGACGCCTTCGGACAACGACGAACTCGGCACCTGACCTTCGCGTATGCCGTTGGCCAATGACGACGCCGACGAGCGCTTTTTGACTTCTTGCGGACTTTTGCGGACTAGAACCTCACTAGCCGACCTAAAGAGCCGCCGCGTCAATCCCCCCTACGCCGAGGAGGCTGCCAGCCGCGGCGCCCACCGGAAGGCAGCTACGGGGAGCAGGCTCCAGCCAGATCGGGTCGCCGTGCGAGCTGGGTGACGCTCTAAACGACCCACTCAGCGACCCGCGCCAGTGGCCTGGAGGGCATGCGGCTGCACGACCTCCGGCACTTCTACGCGTCGGGCCTGATCGCCTCAGGCTGCGACGTCGTCACCGTCCAGCGGGCCCTCGGGGACGCCTCGGCGAACACCACGCTGGCCACCTACAGCCACCTCTGGCCGGACGCCGACGACCGGACACGAACCGCAGTCGAGCACCTGATGGCTTCGGCACTTCAAGATCGTGCGGACTTGGTGCGGACTAGCGTCGACCCACAAGCCTCTGACCTGCGAAAATAGGCCGGATCACACGTTGAAGCGGAACTCCACGACGTCGCCGTCCTGCATGACGTACTCCTTGCCCTCCATGCGCACCCAGCCCTTGGCCTTCGCGTCGGCCATCGATCCGGCCTCGAGAAGCTGGTCGTAGGACACGATCTCGGCCTTGATGAACCCGCGCTGGAAGTCGGTGTGGATGACTCCTGCAGCCTGCGGAGCGGTGGCCCCGATCGGGATGGTCCAGGCGCGCGCCTCCTTGGGGCCCGCGGTCAGATAGGTCTGCAGCCCGAGGGTCGCGAAACCGACCCGCGCGAGCTGGTCCAGACCGGGCTCCTCCTGGCCGATGCCCGCCAGCAGTTCGGCGGCCTCCTCGTCGGGCAGCTCGGCCAGCTCGGACTCGATCTTCGCGTCCATGAGGATCGCCTCGGCGGGCGCGACCATCGCGCGAAGCTCGGAGATGAGCTCCTCGTTGCCGAGCTCCTCCTCGTCCACGTTGAACACGTAGAGGAACGGCTTCGTCGTCATCAGCCCGAGTTCACGCAGCGGCGCCGGGTCGATGCCGGCGGAGAAGAGCGTGCGGCCGTCATTGAGCACCGTCTGCGCCTCGACGGCAGCTGTGTGCAGGGCGGCGCGCTCCTTGTCCTTGCGCATCTCCTTCTCCAGCCGCGGGATGGCCTTCTCCAGCGTCTGCAGGTCGGCCAGCAGCAGCTCGGTGTTGATCGTCTCGATGTCGTCGGCCGGGCTGACCTTGCCGTCGACGTGCACGACGTCGGGGTCGGTGAACACCCGGATCACCTGGCAGATCGCGTCGCTCTCGCGGATGTTGGCGAGAAACTTGTTGCCCAGACCGGCGCCCTCGCTGGCGCCACGGACGATGCCGGCGATGTCCACGAACGACACCGTGGCCGGGATGATCTTCTGCGACCCGAACACCTCGGCGAGCTTCGCCAGCCGCGGGTCGGGCACGCCCACCACACCGACGTTGGGCTCGATCGTCGCGAACGGGTAGTTCGCCGCCAGCACGTCGTTCTTGGTCAGGGCGTTGAAGAGGGTCGACTTGCCGACGTTGGGCAGGCCGACGATCCCGATGGTGAGACTCACGAGAGTTCAGAGTACGGGCCCCGGCAGCCACCACCCGGCCCCCTCGACGATGGGCACCCGGGCGCTAGCCGAGACAGGAAAGTGGAGTCACAACAACCAGATTCGACGACACACCGTTCTGAAACCTTCGATCGCCTTGCACATGGCCTAGTTTTCGCGGACGGCAACGACGCCGACTCCTCATTCAATGCAGTTCGCAGGCGCGGAGGCGCGTGGTGATCGACGAAGTGATCGACGAAAATCTCCATCGTCCGGAGGAGACCGGCTCGGCCGACGTCACCCTGGTCACGCGCGGGATCACCGTCACCGCCTCGGTCGAGGTGTCGAGCACCGGCCTGGTCGTCGTCCGCCCGGCGGGTGAGCCGTCCGCGGACGAGATCCAGCCGGGCGACCCGGTCGAGCTGTACTGGGTCGGTGGCCACGAGGAGCGAACCCTCGGCGGCACGCTGTCCTCGGTCGACAGTGGGCCGGAACCCCGGTGGCACATCACCGTCAGCGGCATGGCCGAGCGCAGCCAGCGTCGGAAGGCGGTGCGTGCGCGCGTTGCGATCGAGGTGCTGATCCCGTGGGCCGGCGGGCAGATGACGGGCAAGACGGTCGACCTCAGCGAGGGCGGGATGCGCGCGCTGATGGATGGATGGGGGCTGCCCCCCGATCCCGGCACAGGGTCGCAGGTCAGCCTCACGCTCGAGGACGCCCTCCTGCACCTGCAGGGCAGCATCGTGTGGACGTCCATCCGCGGGGCGCAGTGGCTACTCGCGATGCAGTTCCACGATGTGCCCGAGAACGCCGCCGACCGGCTCCGTCGACGCGTTTTTCAGGCCCTGCGCGACGAGCGGGCCGCCTCCGCCGGGTAGACGCTGACGACGTCACCCCTCAGATCGATCTCGCCGCCCCGGCGTCGGTCCGCCTCCGCTGCCTCGTGCAGCAGGAAAGCGCCGTAGCCGACGACCCGACGGGGATCGGCGCCGGCGTCGGCCGAGGTGGCCAGGGCCACGAGTTCGATGTCGAGGTCGCGGTCCACGGCGTGCTGCACCAGGCCGCGCACGGGCCAGTGGCCGCAGGCGTCATCCGGCCCGACGGCGGAGGGGGCACGGGCGATGATCGCGGCGGCAGTGCGCGCGTCCCGTTCGCGGGCCCGCACGTCGGGCAGGTAGTGGCTGAGGTCGGTGGAGACAACGGCGACGCCATCGTCGATCGAGGAGAGGGCGGACAAGACAGCGGCCGTTGTCTCCGGCGGCGTACGGCCAACCAGCACGGGCAGCACCGTGACGGTGGGGCCCAGGGCTCGCTGGAGGAACGGCAGCTGCGTCTCCAGGGAGTGCTCGCCCAAGTGCACGTGGTCGTCGACGGCGACCGCGGAGTTGCCGAGAGCCGTCGTCCGGGCGTCGTCATCGATCTCGACGGGGCCCAGCGGTGTGTCGAACGCGTCCACACTCGGCACCGCCATCCCCTCCAGGGGTACGAAGTGCGCGGGTCCCAGGAGGGCGACGCGGGTGATCCTCGAGCGCCACCGGGCGAGGGAGGCATAGGCG
>Ga0308175_100002916_pt1 | contig 11751 bp, 12 predicted proteins | sample PhyCR1_3_FD_203893 | JGI IMG/M metagenome (GOLD analysis project Ga0308175, IMG submission 203893) | Soil microbial communities from UC Gill Tract Community Farm, Albany, California, United States - DLSLS.C.R1 | ecosystem: Environmental > Terrestrial > Soil > Agricultural land | place: USA... | reverse complement strand
CGCTTCGCTCTCAGTCAACGCCCGTCCTTCTGCATACGCCAGGTGCGCCGACTGACTGAAAATCAGGAGCTTGTTGAGGGTGTATACACTCAGGCCAATGATCAGTTTCAGACCAACCGCCAGCCGGACCCCACTCAGGAAGTTCATCGCCTCGTCGAACGAGAGGCTTCGGGCATAACGCAGGGTACCGTAGGCGCGCCAGAGCTTGTCCTCAATAATATACCCGGCGTCCCGCAGCAACACCCGACGCGCTTCCTCCTCACGCTCGATGACCGTGCGAACGACTCGAGCGAGATGCTCTGCCAGTTCATCTTCCGAACGACCGAGCGTCGTTTGGTTCGAGATCTGGAAGAAGTTCCCCACGACTTCGCTGCCCTCGCCGTACAGCCCGCGATAGGTCAATCCCATCGCCTGCAACCCGGCGAGCACCTTCCCTATCTCCTTCGTCAACACGAGCCCGGGCAGGTGAATCAGGACCGACGCACGCAAACCCGTTCCCGTGTTCGTCGGGCATGCAGTCAGAAAGCCGAACTCCTCGTGAAACGCGAACGGCACTCGGCTGCCTAACTCCCGATCCACACGCATCACCGCCGCCAACGCCTCGCCGACGCTGAAGCCGGAGCGAAGGGCCTGCAGACGGAGATGATCCTCCTCGTTTATCATGACGCCTGCCGACTCGCAGAGATACAAAGCGGCTCCGCTTCGCACTCCCTGAGGCAGGTCCAGTCCCGCGAGCTCCTTGCTGACCAGGTGCCGCTCGTGAAGCAGCAACCGGTCGGTCGGTGCCATCTCGTCCACGCGCAACAGCACGCCGTTCGCCAACGCAGGCACTTGTGGCAACGCCTCGCGCACCTGCGTGAGGATCCGCAACCGCTCTCCGTCTCGTGCCCGGCCAGTGAACGCATAGCCTTCGACGTTCCGCGCAAGGCGGATGCGCGTCGACAGCACGATGTCGGCGTGGTCGCCCGAGGCGTCGAGCCAACTGGCTCCGCCGTCCGGAAGTAGCGAGAGATCAACCATCACTCGAGTCCCTTGATCTGGTCCCGGATCGAGGCCGCGAGCTCGAACTGCTCCGTCTCTACCGCGCGGCGCAACCGCTCTCGAAGCTCGCCGAGCGTGGACGAGCGCTCCAGAAGCGTCGGCGCTGGCGGTTCGTAGCGAACCCCGGCATGCCTCGCGGTCCCGTGAATCTTGCGGAGCAACTCGCGCAGGCTCTGCTCGAACGTCCCGTAGCAGTGCATGCACCCGAGGCGACCAGAATTTCGGAACTCACGCAACGTGGTCGAGCAGAATGTGCACCGGGCCGCATCGGCCTGCTGGCTGCCTAACTGCTGCTGGACCCCCGAGAGAAAATCGCTTAACGGATGCTTCGGCATCGACACGGTGGTCTCGATGCCACGAGCCGCCGCGCATTTTTCGCACAGATTCTCGAGCGTCACCGAGTCCTTCTCCATCTTGGTGACGCTTACGACTCCTTCGCGTTCCCTGCACACGTCACACAGCATCAGGCGACGGCTCCCTGGACATCGGTATCGACGAGACGACCATCCTCGAGCAGGAGCGCGCGATCGGCTCGCGCCGCAAGCGACCGGTTATGGGTCACCACGACCAAGCCAATCTCGAGGTCGCGCGCCAGCTGAGCGAATACCTCATGCAACCGCTCGCCATTGCGGTGATCGAGGTTACCCGTTGGTTCGTCGGCGAGCACCACCGCCGGGTCGACGGCAAGTGCCCGCGCCACGGCAGTCCGCTGCTGCTCGCCGCCCGACAGCTCGCTCGGACGATGGTGCATCCGCCCGCTCAAACCTACTCGCGCGAGTAACTCCTCGGCGCGACTCTGCGCCTTGGGAGCCGTCGCGCCCGCGATCCTGAGCGGCATCATCACATTCTCGAGCGCGGTGAACTCACGGAGCAGGTGGTGATACTGGAAGACGAAGCCGACTTTGCGGTTTCGAATGATCGCGAGCTCGTCGTCGGTCCGATCGTTGATCGGTTCCCCACCGATCAACACATAGCCGCGCGTCGGACGATCCAGCGCGCCGATGACGTGCAGCAGGGTGCTCTTCCCGGCACCGCTCTCGCCAACGATGGCGATCATCTCGCCACGCTTCACGGTCAGGTTCACCCCGTTGAGGATGTGCAGCGTGCTGCCATCCCCACCGCGGTAGGTCTTCGCGATATCGTAAGCTTCCAGCACGTTCATCGTCGGCGTCCTCGTCGCGTCACTCGTGCCGAATTGCCTCGATTGGATACAGTCGCGCCGCCTGCATCGACGGATAAAGCGTCGCGAGCGCGGCGATCCCTATGCTCGCCACGATGGTCGCGACGACGTCGATCGCCTCGGTTGCAACCGGGAGATGATCGATGAAGTAGATCTCCGGATTCAGCTTGATGAACTGGTACTTGCCGAGCGCCAGCGACGCAGCGATCCCGAGTATCACACCCAGCAGCGTACCAACGAGCCCGATCACCAGCCCCTGCGCGAAAAATACGCGTCGCACCGACGCCGATGTCATCCCCATCGCCTTCAGGATGCCAATCTCTCGCGTTTTGTCGGCGACCACCATTGTCAGATTGCTGACAATGTTGAACGCGGCAACGAGCACGATCAGGAGCAGGATGAGCCCCATGCCGAGCTTCTCCAGCTTGAGTGCCTGGAACAGCGACTTGTTTTGCTCCTGCCAGTCGACCGTGCGATAGGGGAACTGCAGCGTCTTCGCGAGCTCGTCACCCACTTCCTTTGCATCCCATCTATTGCGGGTCTTCACCTCAATGCCGGTGACGCCCTCGCCCAGCCCCGCCAATTCCTGGGCAACCGGTAGCGCGACATACATGTAGGAGTTGTCGTACTCGTACATCCCGGTGTCGAACACCCCGGTCACCTCGAACTGCATGGTGAGGGGCACCGGCTGTCCGGTCACCTGGTTGATCTCGCCCTTGCCGAGGCACACCAGGGTCACGGTGTCGCCGACGAAAGCGTTGAGGCGGCCTGCCACCAGCTTGCCCAGCGCGATTCCCCGTCCCTTCCCATCCGAGCTCGCGAACCGGAAGTCGCCAATCGTCGCACGCCGGCGGATGTCGGTAACCTCCGGCATGTCCTTTGTCTGAGGTGGAAGACCGACGACGTACCCGCCCTCCATGTACGCGTGGCCCGCGTTGACGAGACACTGCGTCATCACGAAGGGCCCAGCCGCCACTACGCCGGGCTCAGCCTGCACCTTCTTGAGCACGGTCTGCCAGTTATCGATCCGCATGTCCGCACCGAAGTTCAACACGCGGATGTCCGGACTGCCAATGAGGATCTTCTCGCGCAGGTCCCGCTGGAGGCCATTCATCACGCCCATCACGACGATGAGAGCGCTCACGCCGACGACGACGCCCACGATCGCGATCACGCTGATGAACGACAGCAGCTTCGAGCCGCGCCTGCTGCGCAGATACCGCCACGCGATGGACAGTTCGAGCGAGCTCATTCCGGTCTCATGGTGGGAAACAGAATCGCATCCCGGATGTTCGCCGTTTCGGTCAGGTACATGAACAGCCGATCGAGACCGATGCCAACGCCACCGGTAGGAGGCATGCCGTATTCCATGGCGCGCAGGTAATCCTCGTCGACCCCTGACGCCTCCTCGTCGCCGGCAGCTCGGAGCCGCGCTTGCGCCTCGAACCGCCGACGCTGATCGATAGGATCGTTCAACTCGCTGAACGCATTCGCAAGCTCCTTCCCGTTGGCAAAGAGCTCGAATCGTTCGGTGAGCGCGGGGTTCCCGCGCTTCGGCTTGGCGAGCGGTGAGAGCTCCACCGGGTAATCGATCACGAACGTCGGGGCTTTGAGCGTCGATTCGACCAGCGCCTGGAACAGCTCGTCGAGAACCTTGGGCCGACTCAGCGCTTCTGGATGTTGAACCCCCGCGCGTCGAGCGCAGTTCCTGAGCGTTTCGTCGTCCATCGCGATGGCATCCGCGCCCACCGCCGAATTCAACGCGGGGACCCATTCGATCCGCGGGAACGGCAGCGTGAAAACCGGCACCTGTTCCGCGAACTGCGGGAACGCGCGGACGGCGTCGCTCGCGTGAACGAGCAGGCGCTCCACTATGCCCATCATGACATCGTAGTCGGCGTACGCCTCGTAGAACTCGAGCATCGTGAACTCGGGGTTATGCGTCCGGTCGATCCCCTCGTTCCGAAAGTCGTGCCCAATTTCGTACACCTTATCGAAGCCGCCCACAATCAGCCGTTTGAGGTATAGCTCGTCAGCGATGCGCAGGAATAGCGGCATATCCAGCGCGTTGTGGTGGGTCACGAACGGCTTGGCCGAGGCGCCGCCATACAACGGCTGGAGCACCGGCGTCTCCACTTCCACGTAACCACGCCCATCCAGAAAGCCACGGATCGCGGTCGTCATCCGCGACCGCGCGAGGAACAGCGCGCGTACTTCCGGGTGAACCGCCAGGTCCGCGTAGCGCTGCCGGTAGCGCTGCTCGGGATCACTGAACCCCGAATGGCGAACGACTTCGCCCTCGACGATCTCCTCCTTCCCGAAGGGCAGCGGTCGGAGCGATTTCGCCAGCATCTCGACGGTATCAACCCGCACCGTCGCTTCGCCCGTCCGTGTGCGAAACATCGGTCCCTCGACACCGATCACGTCGCCGATGTCGAACAGCTTCAGCCTGCCGAAGGCTTCCTCGCCGAGATCGTCCCGGCGGAAGTACAGTTGGACGCGACCAGTCATGTCGGCGAGATGCGCGAAGATCGTTTTCCCCTGCCCTCGCCACGACACGACGCGCCCCGCGACGCGCACTACCGGACCTTCCGCCTCGCCGCCTAACGCCGCAACGGCCTCCGCGGCCTCGTGCGTGCGGCTGAATCCGTACGCGAACGCCTGGACGCCACTGGCCTCGAGCGCCGACAGTTTCTCGCGGCGCGCTCGCAGGACGAAGTTGACATCGTCGCTCACGACGTCTTCTCCCCCGCACCCACCTGCTTCAGGTACGCCTGGATGAACGGGTCGATTGCTCCGTCCATCACCTTCTGTACGTCAGGGATTTTCAGCTCGGTTCGGTGATCGTTCACCATCGTGTACGGTTGGAAGACGTAGCTTCGTATCTGGCTACCGAACGTCACATCAGCCTTCGTCGCATCCAGTTTCGCCTTCTCGGCCGCCTGCTTCTCGGCCTCGAGCTGGTACAGCCGATTCTTCAACATCTTCATCGCCGTTGCTTTGTTCTTGAACTGCGATCGCTCCTGCTGCGACGCGACCACGACTCCCGACGGGATGTGCGTGAGACGCACAGCGGAGCTGGTCTTGTTCACGTGTTGCCCACCAGCGCCGCTCGCGCGAAAGACATCCATTCTGATGTCCTCGTCGCGGATCTCGATGTTGATTTCCTCGTTCACGACCGGATACACGAATACCGACGCGAAGCTCGTGTGTCGTCGGGACTGCGCGTCGAACGGCGAAATTCGAACGAGCCTGTGTACGCCGGTCTCCGGACGGAGAAAACCGTACGCGTACTGCCCGCGGATCTCGAGCACGGCGCCCTTGATGCCCGCCTCTTCGCCCTCGCTCATGTCGAGGATCTCGATGCCGTATCCACGACGCTCCGCCCATCGGGTATACATGCGCATGAGCATCTGCGCCCAATCCTGGGCTTCGGTGCCGCCAGCGCCGGCGCTGATCTCCACCTGCGCATCACGGAAATCGTCAGGCCCACGAAGCAACGATCGAAGCTCGAACGCCTCGACTTCGCTTTCGACGGTGTCCACTTCCTGGTCGATCTCTGCCGACATTACCGCGTCGGGCTCGGCGGCGAGCAGCTCGTCGAGCTCCGACGCCGAATTGATTCGTCCCGCCAGGCGATCGTACGGCTCTATCCAGCCTTTGAGCTTCTTGACCTGCAGCACGGCGGTGCGTGCGGTCTCCTGATCGTTCCAGAAACCCGCCGACGCCATTCGCTCCTCGAGCTGTGTCAGCGACTCCCGTTTGCGATCGAGGTCAAAGATACCTCCGCAGCTCGAGCAGCCGACTTTCGGCGTCTCGGAGCCGACGCGTGCGTTCGGATTCTCCCATGGTGTTCGCGCCCCCTGTCGATCCGGGTACGATGCCCCGGCAAATATGACACGAGCCGCTCTCCCCGATGGAGAACGGCTCGGCTCATTCGTGTGCCTTCAAGATAGCGGCCGCGGGAGTGTCGAACCACCCCGATGCGCCACTCGCGGCGGGACCTAGAACACCTTCTTGCCCCCGGCGAGAACATCGTTCAGCGCATCCTGGAAGTGGGACGTCGATTCGGCGAACTCCTTTCCGATCTGCTCCACGTACTCCTCGTAGCTCTTCTTGATTTCCTCTCGGAACAACTGCTTTAGTGTACCGGCGCGCATTCCTTCGTCACGCTTCTGCGGGTGGTAGGCCACCATGTCGGACACCAGCGCGCGGGCGAGCCGTTTCGCTTTCTGATTAGGGTCGTTCGCGAGGAACGGGTTGATCGGAGCCTTGGAGGGCGTTGGCGCCGCGACGTCCGGCCGAGGACTTGGGATCACCGCATCGGCGGCGGGTGCCGGTCGTGATGCCGGCGGAGGAGCCGCCGCCGGCTGGCTCGGTGCCGCAGGTGCTGAAGGGCGAATCGGTAAAGCAAACGGTGCGTCGGATCCTCTCGCGGGACTCGGTGGAGCGGCCGCCGGCTGCCTCGGAACTTCGGCCTCCGGCCCGCTGTGCGGCCTTGCCGGCGTCGGCGCAGGGGCCGGTGCACTCACGCTCGGTGCGGCCGGCGCGACGTTGGCGGTTACTGGCGGGACGTTCGCAGCTATCGGCGGGACACCTAGGGCCGGTGTACCCGACGACTGTGCTGTCGGCAACGAGGCCGGCGGAGCGCTCGATCCCGCGGGCGGAGTTGGCCGACGTCCAGGCACAAACGGCGGAACGCGCGTGGGCGTCGCGCTACGGGGCGCACCGCTTGATGTAGTCATGCGCGGACCCGGGTCGGCGATCACCGGTGGCGGGCCCGCGGTCGGGCTCGACACAGTTGGAGCGCTGACCGATGCAACCTGGCGCGTCGCAGCCGTTAGGCTGGCCGCGTCATGGGGTGTTGCGAAGTCGTCCGTCCAGCTCCGCGCGGCGGTGATTGGAATGATTCCTCCACACACCGAGCAGCGCGCTCGAACCCCCGGGCCCGGGACTCGCGCCGGATCTACTCGAAATACGGTTTGGCACTCCGGACAAGAAACGTTCATGACTCGTCGCCTAGGCTAAGCGGAACATCGGATCGAGCCGTTGACGACCGTACGAGACGCCCGGTCGGCTGGTCTTGTCGACGATCGATCGTGTACACCGAACCAGTCAACGTCTTCGCGTAACTCTTCATCTCGGTCGCCAGCTCGCTGACCTGGGCCGCGTTCGCAAACTGTCGGCGCTCGTTGGATACGACACCGATCGACACCGTCATGAGCGGAACGCGATGCAACTGTCCACGTCGGTCCTTGCCGAAAAAGTAGCCCGCCCGTCGGTCCTGCTCGGAGTACTGATACGGCACGAGCGCATCGAAGATGGATACGATCTCCCCGCACGTTTCATTCACGACCGATGCCGGGATGATGAAGATGAAATCGTCTCCCCCAATGTGCCCGACAAACCCGTCATCGCGACACATACCCTTTACGACATCGTGAAGGATCTTCGCGAGAATGCGGATCACACGATCGCCGTCGTAATAACTATATCGATCGTTGAATTCCTTGAAGTGATCCAGGTCCGCATAACAGACAGCGAACGGTGTGTCCTGATGCAGACGCCGAGTGATTTCCGCCTCGATGTCGATCGTGCCGGGCAATCGCGTCGACGGATGCACGTAAACATCGCGATCGGACCGACGCAGCAGCACGTCCATCCGGACGCGACACTCCTCGAGCGGAGTTCGCTCGGTCAGCACCTCGTCCGCTCCGGCCTCGAATGCGGTCGCCACCGCCCGTTCGCCCTTCGCGCAGATGAAAAGCGCGGGGACGATTCCCGTATAGGAATCGCGTTTCATCCGCGCACACACGACACCGCACGCGTCGAGGTTCGCGCGCGCATCGAATACGACGAGTCGTGGTCGTCCTCTCAGCGCGCGCGCCATGAGATCGTCCTCATTCTGGACGACATCCGCGACCAGCCCGCGTGCATCGAGCCAGGCGGACACCGTTGTCGGGACAGGCGCGCCGTCAGGGCTGAACACCATTGCCGATGGCGTCGGCACGCTACACGATGCTCATGCTGGAGGGCGCGAAGTTCTGGGTGGCTCGGGATGACAGCAGGCGGCGTCTGTGTGCTGCATCACGCAGTGGCGCGACGCAACGTCAGCGATCATCTGTAGACGCCGTGATGGTGTCCAAAGTCATGCGTCTAGCGGCGCCGCCCGAGTGGCAGCGAGCCCGTGAGCTCATACCGCTTACTATCTCCGTCAACCTGACTGCGGAGCCGGACGGTAATAAACGCATCGACGGTGCTGAGCGCGTGGTTTGCAATGACGAGCCCGAGATCCTCCAACGAGTTGCGATACGCGTTGTTGCTTCGGCGAATCGTACGCCGAAATTCTGCATACTCGAGCTGCGCGTTGCTCCACGACCAGCGGTACTCGGGACGAACCGCCCGTTCTCGATAAAACTCCTCGGCGAACTTGTACTCGTCGGACCCGCGAGCAGGCGCGACCGAGGGGTTGGACCAGTAGGTTTGTCGAGCAAGAAGCCAGGTGGCGCCGTTGGCGGTTGTGGTATCGGGTTCCGGGTCGAGCTCACCTCCTGGAGTCGCGTCGAAGGCACCGCTCGCCGCGAAATGCTCCATCCGCTCGTAATAGTCCCAACCTCCAACCGGGCGCGTTGTGCTGAACGGTAGTCGCGCCACCTCGCTCGCGAGGTCGCGGTACGACGCGCGAGCTTGACGACCTTCGCGCGCGTCAGCGACATACCGCGCCCAGGCGTACGCTTCCACGGCGAGGTACGCGACAAATCGGTCCTGCCCAAGCCACGCCTGCCCGGTGCCGGGCACGATGGCTGACGCCAGCACGGACCACGGCGTCGCGCGAGCAGTGTCCTTCTTCTCGCCGAAGTACTTCCACGCGTTGCCGACAACAGCCACCGGAGCCGCGTCTCCGCGCATCACTGGAAGCGTGCGCGCGCTCGAGAGTCGTTGCCCGTAGGTGCCAGCGAGCGGTATCGCGATCGCCGCGAGGGCGGCGATCGTCGCCGTGCGTGCGTTCAAAACAGGTATCGCAGCGAGAGGTACGTTGGAGCTTTGCCCGCGTCCGCTGAAAGGCCGGTAAGTATGCGACCGACATCGAACACGAGGTTGCCGGTGCTCAGACCAAGTCCAATCGATGGCCCGCCCGCCTCTGACTGTGATGCTTCGACGGCGTAACCCCCTCGAACGTGGAAGCGCTCACGGTAGGCGACATCGACTCCGAAGCGCGGCGCCGGATTCCCGACGTGGATTCCGTCGGCGAGATCGAACGCGACTCGTACGGCAGTCTCCGGCGCGATGCGCGGTGGAACGTCGTAGCGATACTGTACCCCGACCTGGAGGCGGCGCGGAATGGGGTCCGACTGGGGGCTGTCGTTCACCTGCACGTTGAGGCCGACGATGTTCCGAGCGGCAACGCCGATGACGAGCGGAACGGATTTCTTGACCGTGAATTGTGCGCCGAGGTCCAGCGCGCTCGTCGTGGCCGAGAAGTTGATGTCGGGACAGGGGCCCGTACAGTCGATGCGAAACTGAATCAGCTTGTAGGTGAGCCCGGCGGTGACGTAGCTGCCTAACGATGTAGCATAGGTCGCCGCGTAGACGAAGCTGCGCGGAATGATCGTTCCTGCGACCTCCTCCGGCCCACTCGCGTCGGGGTTCGACTGCTGTTCGCCGTAGTCGAAGATGTTGACCGACAGGGCGAGCACGCCAAGGAGTGACGATGGCACCAGGATCGTGACCGCATCGCCGGTCCCCGCAACGCTCTGCGAGTGGTGAATCGCCGCTTCACGGTGCGTGGCCGCGCCAATGGCCGCCGGGTTCCACCACACCGCTTCGGTACCTGGCCTGTCCGCTACCACAGCCTGTCCCATCCCAACCGAACGCGCGCCAACCGGCAGGAGGAGAAACAACGCTCCTTCCGTTGCCAGACCGGTCTGCGCGTGTGCGACGTCGGCAGCCGAAATCAGGACGGCGCCGAGGAGGGCGTACAGTGCTCTACTAGAGCGGAGTAGCCTCATCCGCGAGCATGATGGGAATGTCGTCCCGCACCGGATACTTCAGTCGGCACGTGTGGCAGACGAGGCTTGGCTCATCGGACCGGTACTCCAACCCGCCTTTGCATTTCGGGCAGACGAGAATGGATAGCAACTGCGGGGAAAGCGTCACGAAGCTGGCTCCTGAGGCATCCGGTATCCAAACCGCTCGAGAGCCCGCGCGTCACGACGCCAGTTGGCGAGGACCTTCACCCACAGGTCCAGATACACAGCGCCGCCGACGAGTCGTTCGATCTTTGCGCGGGCAGCGCGGCCAATATCGCGGATCCGTGAGCCTTTCTCGCCGATGAGAATCCGCTTCTGGCTGTCGCGTTCAACGTAGATCGTCGCCCGAATGTACACGGGCGACCGGTCTTCGCGAAACTCCTCGACCTCGCACGCAACGCTGTACGGCACTTCCTCATTCAGCTGTTCGAGCGCCGTTTCGCGAATGAGCTCCGCTGCGAAGAATCGGAGCGTTTGTGTGCTGACGTCGTCCTCGGGATACAGAAAGGGACTCTCGGGTAGGCGCTCCGCGATTGCGGCGAGCAGGATGTCGGCTCCCTCGCCTGTCAACGCCGAGAATGGAATCGCATCGGGCGTTTGAGCAACCAGAGCCCGTCGCTCGTCGGCCGAGAGACGGTCGATCTTGTTCAACACGGTGATGACGTGTCGGCCTGCCGCGCGCGCAATCGACGCGGCTTCCTCGAGACTGGGCGGCGGGCCAAGCGTCGCGTCGGCCACATACACCACGACGTCAGCATCGGCGAGCGCGTGCAACGCGGTCGACCGCATGACACGTTGCAGCTCGTATCGCGGTTCGAGCAGGCCAGGGGTGTCGAGCAGCACCATCTGGGTATCGTCGGTCGTTCGGATCCCGACGATTCTGTCGCGTGTCGACTGAGGCTTCTCGCTCGTGATGCTCAACTTCTGGCCGACGATGCGATTGAGCATCGTCGACTTCCCCGCGTTGGGTTTTCCTGCGACGGTGACGATACCGGCACGCTTCATTGGCGAAAGATACATGCGAGGCTAGTAGGAGGTTCCGCATCTCGTCTGCGATGCGACGAACGCAATGCGACGAGCAGGATGCGCAAAGCCCCCATCGAGCTGAGCTCGATGAGGGCTTTGCAATGAGGTGCCGGCAACGGCCTACTCTCCCGCGACCTCTCGGTCGGAGTACCATCGGCGCTGTAGGGCTTAACGACCGTGTTCGGGATGGGAACGGGTGTGGCCCCTACGCTCTAATCGCCGGCGAAAGTGTTTTATTCGCCAAAGAAAACAGCGGACGAGAAGTAGTGATCGTGTTAATCGAAAATAAATAGATCGTGCAGTGCTCTGCTCGGATTTTGTGACCGAGGAAACCTCGGTCGACATTCGAGTAGTCAAGCCGCACGGGCGATTAGGACCGCTGCGCTCGGAGGTGGTTGCCCACCGTCCACGGGCGGCCTATCGACGTCGTCGTCTCCGACGGCCCTTCAGGGAGCTCGAGGCTCCGGGAGTGTT
>Ga0308175_100002915_pt1 | contig 11753 bp, 8 predicted proteins | sample PhyCR1_3_FD_203893 | JGI IMG/M metagenome (GOLD analysis project Ga0308175, IMG submission 203893) | Soil microbial communities from UC Gill Tract Community Farm, Albany, California, United States - DLSLS.C.R1 | ecosystem: Environmental > Terrestrial > Soil > Agricultural land | place: USA... | reverse complement strand
GCCGGGGTTGGGCAGCGGGCCCTTGTCGATCTGCACGATGTCGCGCCAGCCCAGCCGCGCCAGGTGGTGCACGAGGCTGTTGCCGACGATGCCCGCGCCGATGACGACGACGCGCGCGCTTCCAGGTGCCGTGGCCATGAGTCACCTTTCCGACCGCGAGACGCGGTGTTGCGTATTACGAAACCTAGTGCGCTATCTGAAACAGCGCCCCGTCAGCGTCCGTCGCCGCCGGCCCGGATGTCAAGTGCATCCGGCAAAGTCGCGGCGCTGTCGTAGTAGGTGAAGTACTCCGCGAGGTACTTCTCACCCTCGTCGCAGAAGAACGTCACCACGGTCTCCAGCCCCAGCTGCTCGCGCAGCCGGCGGGCCGCGACCAGGTGCGCGCCGGAGCTCGGGCCCACGAACAGCCCGTGGTCCTTCGCCAGCCGACGCATCTCCGCGATGGCCGCCGCCGAGTCCACCGCCACCAGCCGGTCGATCTCGCCCCGGTGGCGCTCGACGATGCCCGGCACGAACCCGTCGCTGATCCCCTCGATCAGGTGCTTGCCGACCTCGCCGCACAGGATCGTGCAGGACTCGTCCGGCTCCAGGGCGACGACCTGGCACTCGGGGTTGGCCACCCGGAAGGCCTGCCCGACCCCGATGACGGTGCCGCCGGTGCCGACGCCCCCGACGACGGCGTCCGGCAGCACCCCCTCGGGCAGCTGGTCGAGGATCTCCGGACCGAGCCAGGTCCGGTTCTCCTCGACGTTCCACTCGTTGTCGAACTGGGCAGGGCAGAAGTAGCCCGGCCGGGACCCGAGCTCCCGGACGGCGGCGAGCGCGTCGGTGACGTGGAAGTCACCGACGGTCATCACCTCGGCGCCGAACGCCCGCGAGATGGCCGCGCGCTCGCGGCTCATCCCGTCGGGCATCACGACGACCATCCGATAGCCCTTGACCGCAGCCACCATGCTCATCGCGTTGCCGGTGTTGCCGCTGGAGGCCTCGACGACGATGTCGTCGGGGCCCAGCAGCCCCTCCCGCTCCGCGCGCTCGATGATGTACTTCGCGATCCGGGCCTTGATCGAGCCCGACGGGTTCAGGTACTCGAGCTTCACCCAGATCCCGTCGACCTCGACCAGCGGCGTGTCCCCGATGGCGTCCAGGACGGTCGCGTACTGCCGCCGTACTCCCTCCCCGCTCATGGCGTCAGGTGCCCTGCAGCCACTGCTTGACGAGGTCCTGGTTGGCCGCGATCCACTTGTCGGCGGCCGCGGGCCCGCTCATCCCGTCCTTGGCGATGTACTCCGCCACCTGGTTCTGGTCGGCGTTGGTCCAGTGGAAGTTCTTCACCAGCGTGTAGGCCGGCGAACCTGACTTCGCGAACTTCGACGAGACCAGCTTGTTCAGGTGGTAGGGCGGGTAGTCGCACCGGATCTTCGACGGCTCGGTCGGGCAGACGCTCGGGTCGGGCGAGTACTTCGGCAGGTTCACGTGCACCAGGTGGACCTCGGAGAAGAACCACTGCGGCTCGTAGAAGTAGGCGAGCAGCGGGGTCTTGTTCTTCTCGGCGCTGCGGAAGCTCTGGATCAGCGCCGCCTCGCTGCCGCCGACGACCACCTTGTAGTTCAGGTGCAGGTTCTTCACCAGCGCCTGGTCGTTGGTGACGTACGACGGGTCACCGTCGAGGAGCTGGCCCTTGCCTCCGGACTCCGAGGTCTTGAACAGGTTCGAGTACTTGTTCAGGTTCTTCCAGTTGGTGATGTCCGGGTACTTCTGCGCCATCCACGGCGGCACGTACCAGCCGATGATGCCCTGGTTGCCGGTCTGCCCGGCGTCCTGCACGGTGTGCTGCTGGTCGATGAACTTCTTGACCAGGTCCTCGTGGCCCCAGTTCTCCAGGATGGTGTCGACGGTGCCGTTGGCCATCGCGTTCCAGCTCGGCTCCTCGGCCAGCTTGACGTACTTGACGTTGCAGCCGAGCTTCTTCTTCGCCAGCTCGCCGACCACGTAGCCGTCGGCGTAGTAGCCGGTCCAGGCGTTCATGGCGATGTTGAAGTCGCCGCAGCTCTTTCCGCTCGCCGACTTGGTGGTGGTGATGTTCCCGCTGCCGCAGGCACTCAGTCCCAGTGCGAGTGCGGCACCGGCAGCGACCCAGCGGGCCAGCCGGAGTGATCCTCGTGCCATGCGTGTTCTTCCTTTCGGTCGTCCCCGCCGTTCGGCGGGGACAGCTTCACGTTCCCGAGCGATCCGCGACCGCGCGGGCGCTGCGGTCGAGGAGGATTCCGAGCGCTGTCAGCGCGATGCCGGCGGCCAGGCCCTTGCCGAGCAGGTTGTACTGCGTGAACCCCGAGTACACGATGTAGCCGAGGCTGCCGGCGCCGACCATCCCGCCGATGACCACCATCGACAGCACGTAGAGCAGGCCCTGGTTGGCCGCCAGCGCGATCGACGAGCGGGACATCGGCAGCTGCACCTTGCGGATCATCTGCCACGAGGTGATCCCGCTGGCCCGGGCGGCCTCGACGGTCGTCGGGGAGACGCCCCGGATGCCGTCGGCGACCAGCTTGACCGCGATGGGCGCCGCGTAGGCGAGAGCGGCCACGATGGCCGTGAACCGGGAGGCACCGAACAGCGCGAGGGCCGGCACCAGGTAGACGAACGGCGGGATGGTCTGAAAGCCGTCCAGGATCGGCCGGATCACGGCGTCGGCCCGTCTGCTGCGGCCGGTCCAGACCCCGAGGACGAGGGCGACGATCATCACCAGCACGGTGGCCACCACCGTGGTGGTCAGCGTGATCATCGTGTCGTTCCAGAGGCCGACCCCGAGGATCACGCCCTCGCACACCAGCGTGATCAGGAACGGGCGCAGTCCGCCGAGCACCCAGGAGATCGCCAGCAGCACCGGTGCCATCAGCCACCACGGCGTGTCGGCGAGCAGGCCCTGCAACGGGTTGAGGAAGCCGTAGCTGATCACGTTCTTGAAGGCCAGCGTCAGGGTGTCGATGGCGTTGACGACGGTGTTGGTCACCTGGTTGATGCCGTCGGCCAGCTGGCTGCCGACGTCGAGCGCGGAGGGGAACTGGGCCGCCTGGAGGTAGAAGTGCGAGAAGTAGATGGCCGCGGCCACGATGACCAGCCCGGCGCCGAGCACGATGCGGTTCGCGCGGCGGCTGATCCCCCGCTCGCCGCGGCTGTGCCGCTCCGAGCGCTCGCTGGCTGCGGTCGTGGTGCGGTCGAGCATGATCGCGACCACCACGATCAGCAGGCCGGGCACCGCGCCCTGGCCGACGTCGAGGTTGGTCAGCCCGGTCAGGACGTCCGGGCCGAGGCCGGGGCCGTTGATCAGTGCCGCGATCACCGCCATCGCCAGCGCGGCCAGCGAGCACTGGTTGATGCCCAGCACGATCGTGCGCCGGGCCATCGGCAGCTGCACCTTGCGCAGCAGCTGCCCACGGGTCACGCCCAGCGAGCCGGCCGCCTCGACGGTGCCGGCCGCGACCGAGCGGAGGCCGTGCTCGGTGATCCGCACCAGCGGCGGGATCGAGTAGACGACGGTCAGCATGATCGCGCAGGTGGCGCCCGGGCCGAAGATCACGAAGAAGAAGGGGATGTAGGCGAAGGACGGCATCGTCTGCATCGCATCCAGGACCGGCGTGACCACGGTCGAGACCCAGCGACGGCGGGCCATCGCGATGCCGACCGGGATGCCGACCACCATGCTGACCAGCACCGACAGGAGCGTCACGATCAGCATGTCGACACTGTCGGCCCAGTAGCCGAGCACACCGAAGAGCAGGGTGCCGACCAGCACCAGCAGCATCGAGCGCAGCCCGGCCATCGCGTAGGCGATCCAGCCGAGGATCGCGAGCACGCCGAGCCAGCCGACCTGCGGCACCGGTCGGCCGGCCGCCGGCTGGGAGAGCAGCTGCTGCAGCCAGCCGATCACCGAGTTGACGAAGTCGGAGAAGTTGCCGACCACGCCGTGCCAGAACCAGTTGGTCTGCCCGGCCGCCTGGATGACGTCACGGATGTGGTTGAACCAGCGGTCGAGCCCGTTGAGCTGCACGAAGGGGCGAGCCAGGGTGTCCCGGTCGTGGAAGACGAAGTAGCCGACCGCCCAGACGGCCAGGACCACGAGCAGCTTGAGGCCGGTGTGCCGCTTCGGCGCCTCGACGATCCCGGGCTGCTCCTCCTTCGCCGCCGGCGCCGGCGCGACCGTGAGCGTGCTGGACACGGCTAGTGCTCCTCGGCCACGACAACCCGCAGGATGTCCTCGTCGTCCACGACGCCGACGACCCGGTCGTCCTCGACCACGCGGACCGGGCCCTCCGCCGCGAGGACCGACCGCGCGGCCTCACGGACGATCGTGTCGGCGGGCAGGGCCGGGGCACCGTCGGCCTCGCCCTCACGGGCCGGTCGCATCACCCAACGCAGCGTGAGCACGTGCGACTTCGGCACGTCGGACACGAAGTCCTTGACGTAGTCGTCCGCCGGCGCGCCGACCACCTCGTCCGGGGTGCCGACCTGGACGACCTCGCCGTCGCGCATGATCAGGATCCGGTCGCCCAGCTTGAGGGCCTCGGCCAGGTCGTGGGTGATGAACACCATCGTCTTGCCGACCTCGTGGTGCAGCCGGATGACCTCGTTCTGCATGTCCCGCCGGATCAGCGGGTCCAGCGCCGAGAACGGCTCGTCGAAGAGCAGCAGGTCGGGATCGCCGGCGAGGGCGCGGGCGAGGCCGACCCGCTGCTGCATGCCGCCGGAGAGCTGGTCGGGGTAGGACAGCTCATAGCCGGACAGCCCGACCAGGTCGACCATGTCCTGCGCGCGCTTGCGTCGTTCGGCCCGGCCGGTGCCCCGCACCTCCAGGCCGAAGGCGATGTTGTCGCGCACGCTGCGGTGCGGGAGCAGTCCGAAGTGCTGGAACACCATCGCGGCGTGCCTGCGGCGCAGCTCCCGCAGGCGCCCCTCGTCGGCCGCGGTGACGTCCTCGCCGCTCATCACCACCGATCCGGCCGTCGGCTCGATCAGCCGCGTCAGGCACCGCACCAGCGTCGACTTCCCCGAGCCGGAGAGGCCCATCACCACGAAGACCTCGCCGGGCGCCACCTCGAAGGAGACGTCCTTGACCGCCATCACGCAGCCGGTCTTCTCCTGCAGCTCTTTGCGGGTCAGGTTGGCGTCGTCGGTGCCGATCACCTTGTCGGCGCGGTTGCCGAAGATCTTCCACAGCGAGTCCACCCGCACCGCGGGCTCGGCCGCCGAGTCGGTCCGCACGGCGCCGGGTTCGATGGTGGGAGCACTCATGGCGCGCCTTCTTCCTGGACTTCTTCCGGGCCTTCTTCCGGGCTCACAGCGACCGGGCCGTTGCGCGGGTCGCCGGGAGGGTGGAGCGGCATCTGGTCCCGGTAGCGGTAGGACGGCACGTCCACGGCCGCCATCGGGGTGTGGCCGAGGATCAGGTCGGCGGACTTCTCGGCGACCATCATCACCGGGGCGTAGATGTTGCCGTTCGGGATGTACGGGAAGACCGAGGCGTCCACGACACGCAGGCCCTCGGTCCCGTGCACCCGCATCGTGGCCGGGTCGACCACCGCGGTCTCGTCCAGGCCCATCTTGGCCGTGCAGGAGGGGTGCAGCGCGGTCTCGGCGTCGCGACGGACCCAGTCGAGGATCTCCTCGTCGCTCTGCACGCCCGGGCCCGGGGAGAGCTCCCCCGCGTTGAACGGCTCGAAGGCCGGCTGGTTGAGGATGTCCCGCGAGACGCGGAGGGCCTCCACCCACTCCTTGCGGTCGGTCGTCGTGGAGAGGTAGTTGAACAGCAGTGACGGGTGCTCCCGCGGGTCCCGTGACCGGATCTTCACGCGCCCCCTGGTGTCGGCGTACATCGGCCCCACGTGCACCTGGTAGCCGTGCCCCTCAGCGGGCAGGGTGCCGTCGTAGCGGATCGCGACGGGCAGGAAGTGGAACATCAGGTTCGGGTAGTCGACGGCGTCGTTGCCGCGGATGAAGCCGCCGCCCTCGAAGTGGTTGGTGGCACCCAGGCCGCGGCGATGGAAGAGCCACTCGTAGCCGATCCGCGGCCGGGCGGTCATCTTCAGCCCGGGTGCGATCGACACCGGCTGCTTCGACGCGTACTGCACGTACACCTCGAGGTGGTCCTGCAGGTTCTGGCCCACACCGGGCAGGTCGGCGACCACGTCGATGCCGAGCGCGCGCAGGTCCTCGGCGTTGCCGACCCCGGAGAGCTGCAGCAGCTGCGGGCTGTTGATCGCACCTCCGCAGAGGATCACCTCCCCGGCACTGACGGTCCGGTGGGCGCGGCCGGCGCGCAGGTAGTCGACTCCGGTGGCACGGTTGCCGGCGAAGCGTACGCCGGTCACGAACGCGAGCGTCTCCACCTTCAAATTCTTCCGGTCCATCACCGGGTGCAGGTAGGCGCGGGCCGCGGACAGTCGCCGGCCCCGGTGGACGTTGCGGTCGAACTTCGCGAAGCCCTCCTGGCGGTAGCCGTTGACGTCGTCGGTCAGCGGGTAGCCGGCCTGCTGCACCGCCTCGAAGAACGCCCCGAAGAGGGGGTTGTCCGCCGGGCCGCGCTCGAGCTTCAGTGGTCCGCTGCCGCCGCGCCACTGGTCGGCGCCGGCCAGGCAGGTCTCCATCCGCTTGAAGTAGGGCAGGCAGTGGAGGTAGTCCCAGTCCTCCATCCCCTTCTCGCTCGCCCAGCGCTCGTAGTCCAGCGGGTTGCCGCGCTGGAAGATCATCCCGTTGATGCTGCTGGAGCCGCCGAGCACCTTGCCGCGGGCGTGGTAGACGCGACGGCCGTTCAGGTGCGGCTCGGGGTCGGACTCGTAGCGCCAGTCGTAGAGCCGGTTGCCGATCGGGATGGTCAGCGCGGCGGGCATGTGGATGAACGGGTCGACGCGGAAGTCCGACCGGCCAGCCTCGAGGACCAGCACCCGGTTGCCGGGGTCGGCGCTGAGCCGGTTGGCCAGCGCGCAGCCGGCGGAGCCGCCGCCGACGATGACGAAGTCGTAGTGGCCGGTGCTCATCGGGTCCTCATCCCTGGTCCCCGCCGCCGAACCAGTGCTGGGCCCGCGGCGCGATGTTGTGCCAGACGTGCTTGGTCTCCTGGTACTCCTCCAGGCCGGTGCGGCCGAGCTCACGGCCGAAGCCGGACTGCTTGTAGCCGCCCCACTCGGCCTGCGGCACGTAGGGGTGGTAGTCGTTGATCCAGACCGTGCCCATCCGCAACCGGCCGGCGACCCGCTGTGCCTTGCCGGCGTCCTGGGTCCAGACGGCGCCGGCCAGGCCGTAGATGCTGTCGTTGGCGATCGCCACCGCCTCGTCCTCGCCGCTGAACGTCTCGACGGTGAGCACCGGACCGAACGACTCGTCCTGGGTGACCGACATGTCGCTCGTGCAGTTGTCCAGCACGGTGGGCAGGTAGTAGTAGCCGTCGGCGAGCGCCGGGTCGTCGGGGCGGCCGCCTCCGCAGCGGAGCACGGCGCCCTCGGCGAGGCCGGCAGCGACGTACTTCTGCACCTTCTCCAGGTGCTGGGCGCTGGTGAGCGGGCCGGTCTCGGCCTTGTCGTCGAAGGGCCCACCGAGGCGGATCCGGCAGGCCCGCTCGACCACTTCGTCGACGAACTCCTTGCGGATCGACTCCTCCACGACCAGCCGGGCGCCGGCGGAGCAGACCTGACCCGAGTGCAGGAACACTGCGGTCAGGGCGTAGTCGAGCGCGACCTCGAGGTCGGCGTCGGCGAAGACGATGTTGGGGTTCTTGCCGCCGAGCTCGAGCGCGACCCGCTTCACCGTCGTCGCCGCCTCGGCCATGATCCGCCGGCCGGTGAGCAGCCCGCCGGTGAACGAGACCAGGTCGACGCGCGGGTCGGAGGACAGCGGCGCACCGGCGACGGGGCCGGGGCCGACGACGAGGTTGCCGACACCGTCCGGCAGGCCCGCCTCGGCGAGCAGCCGCATGAGGTGGATGGCCGTGTGCGGGGTGAGCTCGCTGGGCTTGAGCACGAAGGTGTTGCCGGCGGCCAGGCAGGGCGCGACCTTCCACGACGTCTGCAGCAGCGGGTAGTTCCAGGGCGTGATCAGGCCGCAGACGCCGACCGGTTCCCGCACGATCCTGCTGACCACGCCGGCGTCACCGGTGTCGACCACGCGACCGGCGTCCTCGCCCGCGACATGGCCGTAGTGGCGGAAGACCCGCACCACGTCGTCGACGTCGTACTCCGACTCCACCAGCCGCTTGCCGGTGTCGAGGGACTCCATGCGCGCGACGGCCGCCCTGTCCCGCTCGAGCAGGTCGGCGACGCGGAGCAGCAGGTCGCCGCGCTCGCGGGAGCTGGTGTGCGGCCACGGTCCGTCGTGGAAGGCGTCGTACGCCGCTCCCACCGCCAGCGCGGTGTCGTCGGCACCGCCCTCGTCGATCTCCGCGACCACCTGCCCGTCGGCCGGGCAGCGGATCGTCCGGCGGGCGTGCTGCAGCGCCTCCCGCCATTCCCCACCGACGAAGATCTCCGGCACGCGGACCCGCCTCTCTGTTGCGCATCACGCACTCCGGTGCCCAAGGCGCAACCCTGATGGCTCTGAGAATGGTCGCGCCGCCCGGGAACGTCAAGACATCGACGCGAACGTGTCCTATTCGCGACCGGTCCAGCCCAGCCGGAAGGAGACCTCCCCGGAGGCCGCGACGAGCTGCTCCACCGCAGTGGCCAGGGCGCCGTCCTGCAGCCGGAAGGTGGCCCCGGAGATGCTCATCGAGGCGATGATGTCTCCGTGGGCGTTGCGGATCGGCGCGGCCGCGGCGGTCAGGCCCACCTCGAGCTCGTCGACCGCGACGGAGTAACCGCGCTCGCGCACGTCGGCGAGCTCAGCGCGCAACCGGGCCTTGCGGGTGATCGTCCGGTCGGTGTAGCCGGGCAGGGTGCCCAACACCTCGTCGAGCCGCGGGGGCTCGAGCTCGCTGAGCAGCACCTTGCCGTTGCTGGTCGCGTGCAGCGGGATGTGCTGTCCGACCCAGTTGTGCGACTGCAGCGACGACGACCCGGCGACCTGGTCGAGGTAGAGCGCGGAGTTGCCGGACAGCACGGCGATGTTGACGGTCTCGCCCGTGGTGGCGGCCAGGTGCCGGCAGATCTGTCGCGCCTCCTGGACCACGTCGAGCCGGGCGGTGGTGGCGCCGGCGAGGCGCAGCACGCCGACCCCGAGGCGGTACTTGCCGCGTTCCCCGGCCTGCTCGACCAGGTCGTGCGCCTCGAGCGTGCTCATCAGCCGGAAGGCCGTGCTCTTGTGCACCTCGAGGTCGCCGGCGATGCCGGTGACCCCCGCCTCGCCGACGCGGGCGAGCAGCTCCAGGATGGTCAGGGCGCGGTCGACCGACTGCACCGCGTCGACCGCACGCGCCTCCGGCATGCGCCGACAGTAGCGCAAGCCGTGTTGCGCATGGCAGTCCCCGATCTCGACTGGCGCAACCGGTGTGGCTAGCGGAAGACGACCGTCCGGTTGCCGTTGAGCAGCACCCGCGACTCCGCGTGCCAGCGGACCGCACGGGACAGCACCTGCGCCTCGACGTCGCGGCCGGCGGCGACGAGCTGGTCCTGGGTGTGCGCGTGGTCGACCCGGATCACGTCCTGCTCGATGATCGGCCCCTCGTCGAGGTCGGCGGTGACGTAGTGCGCGGTGGCCCCGACCAGCTTCACACCGCGGTCGTGCGCCTGGTGGTAGGGGCGGGCCCCCTTGAAGCTGGGCAGGAAGGAGTGGTGGATGTTGATGACGCGGCCGGACAGCTCCCGGCAGAGCCCGTCGGAGAGCACCTGCATGTACCGGGCGAGCACCACCAGGTCCACCCCGTGCTCCTCGACGAGCTCGAGCAGCCGGGCCTCCGCGCCGTGCCTGGTCTCCGGAGTGACCGGCAGGTGCTCGAACTCCAGGCCGTAGGACTTGACCAGCGGCTCGGCGTCGAGGTGGTTGGAGACGACCACGGGGATGTCGATCTGCAGGGCGCCGGTGCTGTGCCGGAAGAGCAGGTCGTTGAGGCAGTGCAGCTGCCTGGAGACCATGATCAGCGTGCGGTACGGCGCCTTGGCGGCCCACAGCTCGAACTCCATGCCGAACCCGGCGGCGACCGGCGCGAAGTCCCCACGCAACCCCTCGGCAGTGAGGGGCGGGTCATCGACCTCGAAGTCGATCCGCATGAAGAACCGGTCGACCAGGCGGTCGTCGAACTGCTGGCTCTCGATGATGTTGCCGCCGTGCTCGACCAGGAATCCGGTGACCGCGTGCACGATCCCGGGACGGTCCGGGCAGACGAGGGTCAGCACGAAGTCGCCGGCCGGGACACCGGCGTTCGGGGAGGCGGGCAGGGCCATGGGGTTCCTTCCGGGTCGCGGGGTCAGTCGCCGAGCTCGCGGCGCCGGCGGGTGACGTACTCGGCGAGCTCCTCGCGCACGGACTCGTCCAGGGCCGGCGGCTCGAACTCGGCGAGCCGCTGGCGGTAGAGCTCCCCGGCGCGCTCGGCCGCGTCCTTGCCGCCGTTCTTCGACCAGCGCTCGAAGTTCTCCGAGGAGGACAGCATCGGCCGGTAGAAGCAGGTGCGGAACCGCTCCAGCGTGTGCATCGCGCCCAGGAAGTGGCCACCGTGGCCGACCTCGGCGTGGGCGTCGAAGGCCAGCGACCCCTCGTCGATCTCCAGGGGGGTGAACTCGGCCTGGAGCATCTGCACCAGCTCGACGTCCATCACGAACTTCTCGTACCCGGCCACCAGTCCGCCCTCGAGCCAGCCCGCGGCGTGCATGACCCAGTTCGCGCCGGCCAGGAAGGTCGGCAGCAGCGTCATCAGGGCCTCGTAGCCGGCCTGCGCGTCAGGCACCTGCGACGAGGTGAGGCCGCCACCCGTGCGGAAGGGCAGCCCGAAGTGCCGCGCGATCTGGCCGGTGCACAGCAACCCGATGCCGGACTCGGGGGTGCCGAAGGTCGGCGAGCCCGACTGCATGTCGATGTTGGACAGGAACGAGCCGAAGATCACCGGCGAGCCGGGGCGGATCAGCTGCGAGAGGGCGATGCCCGAGAGCGCCTCCGCGATCTGCTGCACCAACGCCGCCGGGATGGTCACCGGCGACATCGCCCCCATCAGGATGAAGGGGGTCAACACGACGGCCTGGTTGGCCGAGGAGTACTCGAGCTGCGCCTCGAGCATCCGTTCGTCCCAGCGCAGCGGAGAGTTGCAGTTGATCAGCGAGATCGTCGCGGGGGTCTGCTCGATCGCCTCCCGGGAGCCGAAGAGGATCTCGCTCATCGCGATCGTGTCGGCAGCGTTGACCCCCGAGACCACGTTGCCCATGTAGACCTTGTCGGTCAGCGTCTGCAGGGCGTAGGTCATGTCGAGGTGCCGGCTGTCGAGAGGCGTGTCGTTGGGCTCGCAGATCACCCCGCCGGCCGAGTCGAGCGCCGCGTAGGACTGGGCGAGCCGGGTGAAGTTCTCGAAGTCGGCCATGGTCGCGTCGCGACGCACCGCGCCCTCACGGACGAACGGTGGGCCGTACACCGCGCCGAAGGCCATCGAGTCGCCGCCGATGTGGAGGTCGTGCTCGTGGTTGCGGGCCTGCACGTCGAACTCGCGGGGCGCCTTCGCCACCTGCTCGAGCACGAAGTCGGGATCGAGGAAGACCGTGTTGTCCTCCACCTTCTGCCCGGCCTCGCGGAAGAGCGCCAGCGCCCGGTCGCTGATGAACTCCACGCCGATCTCGGTGACCAAC
>Ga0308175_100002914_pt1 | contig 11755 bp, 12 predicted proteins | sample PhyCR1_3_FD_203893 | JGI IMG/M metagenome (GOLD analysis project Ga0308175, IMG submission 203893) | Soil microbial communities from UC Gill Tract Community Farm, Albany, California, United States - DLSLS.C.R1 | ecosystem: Environmental > Terrestrial > Soil > Agricultural land | place: USA... | reverse complement strand
ATGCAGGGCAGCGCCTTCTAACCGTGGAGCGCCAGACGACGATCAGGTTCTCCACATTTCTCCACTCTCTGTAGTTTACATAATACATCTTATACGTACTAGCGGAGAGTATCTGCTCAGCCTGCTGATGGATTGCTGTCGCGTTGATCTTGATGCCGCTCTCCTCTTTGGGGGCTGAACGTGAGGCTGCCCGTTCAGTATCCGCTAGCCCAACTTGGTGGCCCAGTGGCGGCCCTCAACCTGACCCTCAGCGATACCTCGAGCAGCCCGACGGCAGCACCACGACCAGCCTGGCGACCAGCCCGAATGCAACTTGGGACCGACTACGTCATTGCGTAGTCGGTCCCAAGCTTGTGCCGTTCGGTTCGTCCCTTCATGCCTGCTCGAGTGGCGCTGGAAGTACACCCGCCGCCGTTGGTCAGCCTTGCGCCGGCTGGGCCGTCAGCGCTCCGAGTCGGACCCGCGCCTCCGCAGCGATCGCGGCGTTGTCCTCCTGCTTGGCCAGCGCCTCCCAGATCTTCCGGGCCTCGGCATTCTTGTTCGCCACCATGTACGAGTTTCCGGCCTTGGAAAGATAGAACGCCTTCTCGTTTGGCAGGTCAGTCGCCGCCGCAGCGGCTTCGTACTCCGCTGCCGCTTCGGCAGTCTTTCCGAGCTGCGAATATGCGTCGCCAAGGAGCCCACGCGCTGAGGCGGCGTTCGGGCCGTCGAGGCGCGTCACGAGTCCCTTCAGGTAGTCGGCGGCCTCCTGATACTTGCCCTGCTCAAGGCGAAGCTGGCCGAGCATGAGCCCCGCCTCGGCTCCTGCCGTCGTGCCAGCATAGCGGTCAGCGACCTTCTGGAGATCGGACTCGGCGAGCGGCACGTTGCCGGACGCGACGGATTGCTTCGCGATGAGGAGCTGCCGGTCCGCGTTCTCGAGTTTGATGGACTTGGCCCGCATGGTATACCACGTACCGGCGAGTGCGGCGAGCACCACGACGGCGCCGATCCCCACCCAGCGCGAGTTGACGTGGAACCAGTCCATGAAGCTCTCGACCTTGGGCTGGTCGCGAGTCTGATCGGTAATAGGATGCGTCATGACTTCGAGAAGTGGGTGGAAGCGCCGCACGATGCGGCATGCCCCTGGGGTGATTCGAACACCCGGCCAACGGTTTAGGAAACCGCTGCTCTATCCACCTGAGCTACAGGGGCGGGTCGGGAGGTCGATGACTTCCCAGCGGCAGGGGTTGCCGCGACAACCTCGAAAGTTATTCGCGATTCTGTCGCGCACCAGTGCCGAGCCCTGCACTGGCACCCTCTCTGCATTCGTCCTGGCATCGCGCCACGTCAATCTCTCCTCCACTCGCGCATGACATGTTCGTCCGGCCGTTTGCTCGCTGACGGTGACCTGCAGGTGCAGGCCGCGTGAGCGAGATCGGCCCCGATCCGCGGCGCGCCCTTCCGCCCGGCCCTGATACGCCGGAGACGCGGAACGCGGTCCTTCTCGAGCTGGAAGACTGGCTCGAAGGACCGATGCAGTTTCTGGGCTTCGTGTGGCTGGCCCTCCTCGTCCTGGACTTCGTGCGTGGCCTGCCCGGCTGGCTGAACACGATCGAGACGATCATCTGGGGCATCTTCGTCATCGATTTCGCGCTGCGGCTCTGGCTCTCCCCGGCCAAGCTGGACTACCTGCGCCACAACGTACTCACGGCGCTGTCACTGCTGGTCCCGGCGCTGCGGGTATTCCGGATCTTTAGCGCGGTTCGGGCGCTGCGCGCAGCCCGGGTGCTCCGAGGCGCGGCGCGCGGCTCGCGCCTGGTTCGCGTGGTCGGATCGTTGAACCGCGCAATGCATGCCCTCGGTCGCAGCTTCAAACGCCGGGGCTTCGGCTACGTCGTCGCACTGACGGTGATCGTCCTTCTCGCCGGCGCCGCGGGCATGCTCGCCTTCGAGCGCGACGTGCCCGGCAGCAGCATCACCAATTACGGCGCCGCCCTCTGGTGGACGGCCATGGTGATGACGACCATGGGCTCCGACTACTTCCCCCACTCGGCCGAGGGACGCGTACTCTGCCTGCTGCTGGCCGTGTTCGCCTTTGCCGTGTTCGGCTACGTGACGGCGACCCTCGCCACCTTCTTCGTCGGGCGCGATGCGGAGAACGACGCGGGAGAACTCGCGGGAGAGAAATCGGTCGAGGCCGTGCGACGGGAGCTCGAGGCGCTGCGGCGTGACGTCCAGGCGTTGCGTGCGGATCTGGCGGATCCCGCACGCTCCACTGTCGCTCCGGAGGAGTGAGCCACATGGCGAAGGAATCGAAGCTGCCGATCTACGCCTCGATCGCCGCCAACATCGCCATCGCCATCCTCAAGTTCATCGCCGCTGCTGCCTCGGGCAGCTCGGCGATGGTGGCGGAAGGCGTGCACTCCCTGGTGGACTCGACCGACGGCGGACTGCTGCTCATCGGGCACTGGCAGAGTCGCAAGCCACCGGATGAAACCCACCCTTTCGGCTACAGTCACGAATTGTACTTCTGGTCCCTGCTCGTCGCGGTGCTGTTCTTCGTCCTCGGCGGCGGGATTTCCGTGTACCATGGCGTGCTGGCGATCCTCCATCCCGAGCCCCTGGCGGATCCGACGTGGAATTACGTCGTGCTCGCCGGAGCCACCCTGTTCGACGGCACGTCGTTCGTCATCGCGTATCGTGCCTTCCTTCGCACGGCCGAAGGGCGCGGATTCTGGACGCATCTGCACGGGAGCAAGGACCCATCCCAGTTCGCGGTGGTGCTGGAGGATGGCGCAGACCTCACAGGAATCGCGCTCGCGTTTCTGGGTGTGTTCCTTGGCCATCGTCTCGGTATGCCGGTGCTCGATGGTGTGGCGTCGGTCTGCATCGGGCTGGTCCTGATGTTCGTGGCGGTCGTGCTCATCCGGCAGACCAAGGGCCTGCTGCTTGGTGAGAGCGCGAGCCCTGACGTGTTGGCTCGGGTGCATCACGTCATCAACGGCGATGTAGAGGTGCGAAGCGCGGACCGTCTGCTGACGATGCACCTCGGCCCGCACGACATCCTGCTCACCACTTCGGTCCAGCTCGTGGACAGCCTCTCAGAACCCGAGGTCGCGCGCGCGATCACGCGCCTGGAGAACAGCATCCGCGCCGCCGTGCCGGATATCAGGCACGTGTGCATCGACGCGCGGCGCGACAGGGATTCGGCTAGAAGCTGACGAGCCTCTCGACACGATAGCCCTTCAGCCGCGAAGCACCGTCGAGCGCGCCGAGCGTGATGAGGAATGAAAGGCCGACCACGGCTCCGCCGATCTCCTCGATCAGTCCGGCGGAGGCGCGCGCCGTGCCGCCGGTGGCGAGCACGTCGTCGACGATCAGCACTCGCGACCCCCGTGGACACGCGTCCGTGTGGACCTCGAGCTGATCGGTGCCGTATTCCAGGCCGTACGCCTTGCCGAGCGTCTTCCACGGCAACTTCCCCTTCTTGCGAATGGGGATGAATCCGGCGCCCAGACGCTGCGCCACCGGCGCGGCGAGCACGAATCCGCGGCTTTCGATGCCTGCCACGTGCGTTATGCCTTCAGTGGCAAACGCCGCCGCCATGGCATCCGTGACGTCGCGAAACAGCTCGGCATTGCCGAGCAGCGGTGTGATGTCGCGGAACATGACTCCCGGGACGGGGAAGTCCGGGACATTGCGAATCGCTCGGGAGATCCGCTTCACCAGCATCGCGTTCGTCGACTGCTCGTGGCGATCCACGATTCAGTCAGCGATGAATGCTGAACGGATAAGGCAGCGAACCATCGGACTCCTCCTCCAGGCGCTCGATGCGCTCCACGTGCGCGCCAGACGGCCCGACTTCCAGCGCTCGGCGCAGCCGTTCCAACGAGGTGGCCTCCCCGCCCGCCTCCACCTCTACCTCGCCGCCAGGTCGGTTGGTCACCCAGCCGCTGAGGCCGAGTCGTCGCGCTTCCTCGCGCGCGAACCAACGGAAGCCGACGCCCTGCACGCGGCCGTGGATGCGCACGTGCAGCCGAGCCACGTCAGGTCTGCTCCCACCCGTGCATGCCGAACAGCGGAACGAAGCGAACCGGAGCCACGTCCTTCGACTCGATCGCGTTTCCGACCCGGGTCACGAGCTTCAGCGTCTGCTCCTCCTTCGGACCCACCGGAATGAGCATTCGGCCGCCCTCCGCCAACTGGTCCACCAGTGGCTGAGGGATGGTCGGGCCACCCGCGCTGACGAGGATGCCATCATACGGGGCATACTCGCGCCAGCCGACGGTGCCGTCGCCGAGGAGCATGGAGACATTCTTCGCGCCAGCGCGCGTGATGGCATCGCGAGCCATCGTGTACAGCGCCGGGATGCGCTCGATGGTGAAGACCTGGGCCACCAGATGCGACAACAGTACCGTCTGGTACCCGGAGCCCGTGCCGACCTCGAGGACGCGCTCACTGCCCTTGAGCGCCAGCAGCTCGAGGTAGCGGGCGTGGATGGACGGTTGCGAGATGGTCTGGCCGCTGCCGATGGGCAGCGGCGCGTCCTCGTAGGCGCGGTGTCGCACGCCGGTTGGAACGAACGCGTGTCGCGGCGTCATGTCGAACGCGCGCAGCACGGCGAGGTCGCGAATGCCCTTCTCGCGCAGGATCTCCACCAGCCGGCGGCGCGCGCCGGTCATGGCGCCGTCTACAGCTCCCGCCACCACTCCTCCGAGGATTGCAGCATGCTGTAGTTCGTCAGGTCGAGGTGCAACGGCGTGATGGAGATGTAGCCTTCCTGGATTGCGCGGAAGTCCGAGTCTTCCTCCCCGCTCCACGTGATGGAGCCGCCGCCGATCCAGAAGATGTCACGATTCCATGGATCGCGCATCGGCCGGAGCGAGCCGGAGTAGACCCGGCTGCCGAGTCGCGTGAGCCTCGCGCCCTTGACGCCTTCCGCGGGAAGGGGCGGCAGGTTCACGTTGAGCAGCGTGTTGGCGGGAAACGCCGGGAGTGAGGTCAGGTGACGGAGCAGCCGCGTCAGCACCGGTACCTGCTGCCGCAGATAGGTGAGATCAGCCCGCAAGTCGCCGCCGGCGAACGACACGGCGATGGATGGGATGCCGAGCGCGAGGCCTTCCATGGCCGCTGCGACGGTGCCGGAATAGAGCACGTCCTCGCCCATGTTCTGGCCGTGATTGATGCCGCTGAACACGAAGTCGGGGCGCTCAGGAAGAAGCGCCTCCACGGCGAGCATCACGCAGTCCGTGGGCGTGCCGTCCACCTGCCAGCGTCGTTCCCCCGCGCGCACCGGCCGCAGCGGATGGTGCAGCGTGAGCGAGTGGCTCGTTGCGCTCTGTTCCCGATCCGGCGCGACGACGTTCACCTCCCCCAGCGGCTGTGCGGCCTCCACCAGGCACTCGATACCATGCGCGAGGATGCCGTCATCATTCGTGACGAGGAGGCGCATCGGTCAGCGACCCTCGGCGGATGAATCCGGGGCCAGCACCCGGATCAGCTCGACGAGGTCGGACTCGAGCGCTTCGAGTGTCTGCACGGTGAGCGCTGAACGCGCCGCCGCGCGCAGCGCCCCGCCCTTGCGGTGCTCATCCACCTTCTGGCGTGCCCCCTCGATAGTGTACTTCTCGGTGTAGAGGAGGTTCTTCACGAGCAGGATCAACTCTACCTCGCGCCGCTGGTAGACCCGGTTGCCGGAGCGATTCTTGGCGGGGTTCAGGAACTTGAACTGGCTCTCCCAGTAGCGGAGCACGTGCGGCTTGAGATCGGTGAGCTCGCACACCTCGCCGATACTGAAGAACTCCTGGACCGGCTCGGCGCCACTCACGCGTCCTGCTCCGCGCGCAGCTCGCGCGACATCAGGTCCGCCACGGCACGCTGCGCCGAATGGCCGTCGAACAGCACGCGATTCACCATCGTCACGATTGGCATCTCGACTCCCTCGCGCGTCGCGAGGGCGAGCGCACTGCGTGTCGTCGCCACTCCCTCGGCCACGGTCTGCTTGCCGGCGAGTGCCTCCTCGAGCGTGGCGCCGCGGCCAACCTCCATGCCGACGGCGCGGTTGCGGCTCAGCGAGCCGGTGCAGGTCAGCACCAGGTCGCCGATGCCGGCCAGGCCAGCGAACGTCGCCGGCGTCGCGCCGATCGCGGCGCCGAGTCGCGTCATCTCGGCGAGACCGCGCGTCACGAGCGCTGCGCGCGCGTTGAAGCCGAAACCGGCGCCCTCGCAAATGCCGGTCGCGACGGCCATCACGTTCTTGAGCGCCCCGCCGAGCTCGACGCCGATGATGTCGTCGTGGGTGTAGACGCGGAAGGTGGCGCTGCTGAATGCCTCCTGCACGGCCTCCGCGGCCATCGCGTCATCGGACGCGGCAACGATCGCGGTCGGCTGTCGCGCCGCGACCTCGGCAGCGAAGCTGGGTCCGGACAGCGCAACGACCGGATGATCCGGGGCTTCCGCGCTTACCACATCGCTCATCAGCGCCAGGGTGCCCTGCTCGATCCCCTTCGACGCCACGCACATCGTGGCTCGCGGTACGAGCGCGGCGGCGCCGCGACGCAGCACACCGCGCAGGTGCTGCGACGGCACGGCCACGCATACCAGCTCAGCACCGTCGAGAGCCCTCTCCAGGTCATCCGTCGCGCGCAGGGTGTCGGCGAGCCGCGCGCCGGCGAGGAATACCCGATTCTCGTGCAGCTCGTTGATGGAGGTCACGACCTCCGACTCGAGCGCCCAGATCGTGACCGGCTCGCCGTTGCGCGCCAGCAGGTCCGCCAGCGCAGTGCCCCACGCGCCTGCCCCGAGCACGGCGCAACGTGTCATTGGCTGCGCTCCGCACTCATGCGCGCCACCGCTTGCCGAATCGGTGTTCCTCTCCGCGGCGAAGACGTCCGATGTTCGCCCGATGCGTCCAGAAGACGAAGCAGGCGACGACGACACTCACGATGAACAGCGGCGATCCGGGCCCATGCGTGACAACGAGCAGCAGGGGCAGCAACGCCGCGGCAACGAGACTCCCCAGCGAGACATAGCCCGTCCCGAGCACGATGGCGACGAACACCACGAAGGTGATGAGCATCGGCAGCGGAGCGAGCGCGAAGAACACGCCCGCCGCGGTGGCGACTCCCTTCCCTCCCTTGCGGAATCCGAGATAGAGCGGGCGTACATGACCCGCGATCGCGGCCACGCCGCAGGCGAGTGCCCAGAGAACGGGGTCGCCCGGTGCAGCCATGCGCGGTGGCAGGAGGAGCACGGGCAAGGCGCCCTTCAGGGCATCGGCAAGGAACACCAGAATGCCGATCTTCCAGCCAAGCACGCGGAAGACGTTGGTCGCGCCCAGGTTGCCCGAGCCCTGCTTGCGCAGGTCCACTCCCGACGCCGCGCCCGCGAGGTACGCGAAGGGAATGGAGCCAACGGCGTACGAGATCGCGAGCGCGAGGAGCGGGTGCACGTCAGGCCGCGGCCCCGCCGCTCTTGCGCCGCAACAGGATTCGGAGGGGATTACCGGTGAAGCCGTACGTCTCGCGGAACCCGTTGTGGAGGAAGCGAACGTAATGCTCCTCCACGAGGTCCGGATGGTTGCCGAAGACGGCGATCGTCGGCGGGCTGACGCTCACCTGGGTAGCGTAGTTGAGCTTGACCTCGCGACCCGCTGCCTGTGAGGGCTGGCGGCGCGCCAGGAGCTCGCTCAGGCGCTCGTTCACCTGCGACGTGCTGATGCGCTTGTGCGCCTCCTCGTCCACGAGCTGGATCAGGTCCAGCACCTTCGTCACGCGCTGCCCGGTGAGCGCCGACGTGAAGAGGAATGGCACGAACTTCAGGAAGGGTGCTTTCTCCTCTGCCTTCTTCTCGTACTTGGCCGCTGCCTTGTCGTCCTTCTCTGCGATGTCCCACTTGTTCACGACGATGATCAGCCCCCTCCCTGCTTCCCATGCCATGTTGGCGATGCGAAGGTCCTGATGGGACAGCTCGCCTTCCGTGGCGTCGACGAGGAGCACGCAGATGTTCGCCCGCTCGATGGCGCGGCGGGTGCGCAGCGACGAGTAGAACTCGATGCCGTCGTCGATCTTCGTCTGCCGCCGCAGACCAGCGGTGTCGACGAAGATGAGCTTGCGCCCGTGATAGGTCATTGGGGTGTCGATCGCATCGCGCGTGGTGCCGGCGATGTCACTCACCACCAGGCGGTCCTCGCCGAGCAGCCGGTTGACGAACGACGACTTGCCGACGTTCGGCTTGCCGACCACAGCGACGCGCAGCGTCTCCTCGTCCTCCGGCGTGCTGTCGGGCAGCCGGTTCACCAGCTCATCCAGCAGGTCACCCGACTGCTTGCCGTTGTTCGCCGATACGGGAAATGGTTCGCCCGCGCCAAGGCGATAGAAATCGTAGTAATCCGTCTGAGTTGGCTCGTCCACCTTGTTGGCGACGAGCATCCACGGCTTTCCCGAGGCGCGGAGCATTTCCGCCACGCGATGATCGCTGGGGTGCAGGCCAGCCTTCGCGTCCACCACGAACAGCAGCATGTCAGCCTCTTCCACCGCCGTCGCGACCTGCGAGCGGATCTCGCGATCCATCGGGGCGTTGGGGTCGTCGGAAAGGCCGCCCGTGTCCACCAGCCAGAAGGCACGACCATTCCACTCCGCCCGGGCGAAGTGTCGGTCGCGCGTCGTGCCCGCTTCCTCGGAGACGATGGCGGAATCGTCGCCGACGATACGGTTGAACAGCGCGGACTTGCCGACGTTCGGGCGCCCGATCAGCGCAACGACGGGGACGCTCATGCTGCGCTCCGGCCGGCGTGCTCCGGCGCGCCTTCGAGGCTCAGCACGTCCACGAAGTCGTACGACGGGTAGACCGGCATTGGCAGCGACTCGCGCAGCGTGATGAATCGTTCGTCATCGAGGAACAGCCCGTCGTCATTGATAGTTTCCGCAGGAATGAGCGCGAGGTCCAGGTCGTGGCGATCGGCCAGCGCGCGACGCATGTCGGCGCCGACGAGGAGGCCCGCCGTGGTGGTGGTCGGACCGAAGAGCGAATTCTCCATCGGCAGCAACGTGAAGCTCGCCCCAGTCTGCGCCGAGATGGCATCGAGCAGCTCCGGCATCAGCGGCGCCATCGAGACTCCCGTGACCACGCCGATCCGCTTGCCGTCCAGCCGCGGCAGGCGCGAGATGCCATCCTGCAGCCGCTGCCGCAGCATGGCGACCGAGCCGACACCGTTCTCGATCTGCTGGAAGTCGCCGTAATGCTCCGCATCCGGCAGCGGGTGAGCGGACAGGAGGTAGAGCTCGTCTGAGCCGTAGACCCAGCGGTCTCCACGTTCGGCGAGCGCGCGAGCTTCCCAGCGGTGTACCGCTTCCAGGATGCGACCCGCGTTCTCCGCGTCCATCGGGCGACCATTGTAGAGATGAGAGAACTGGGTCACGCCAACGGGCACGAGCGCCACGCTCAGGCACGCGTCGCCGAAGTTCCACAGGTCGCGGAGCGACTCCTCCATCACCTCGGCATCGTTCAGGCCCGGGACGATGACCATCTGGCCGTGGAACTGGATCCCACCCTCCGCGAGCCGCGTAAGCTGCTCGAGGATGTTGGGCACCTTCGGGTTGTTGAGGAGCTTCTTGCGCGCCTCCCACGGCGTGGCGTGCACGCTCACATAGAGCGGAGAGAGTCGGTACTCCAGGATGCGCCGGATGTCCCGCTCCTTCATGTTCGACAACGTCGCGAAGTTGCCGTAAGCGAAGGAGAGCCGGTAGTCGTCGTCACGCGTGTAGAGGTTCTTGCGGAGGCCTTGGGGAAGCCCCTCAATGAAGCAGAATTCGCAGCGATTGGCGCAGACGCGAACGCGCGGCGGCTCGAGCTCGACACCGAGCGATTCACCCTCCGGACGCTCCACGTCGTAGACGATCTCTTCGCCGTCAGGAAGCTTCGCCTCGATGACGAGCTCATCCTCGGCTGTCAGGAACTCCCAGTCGAGGAAGTCCTTGAGCTCGCGCCCGTTCACCGTCAGCAGCTCCGTGCCCGGCACGACCCCCATCTCGTCGCAAATGCTTCCGGGCAGAACCCGACTGACTCGAACCATGAATGCGTGGCCTCCCGACCCCGAACGGATTGAAGGAGGAGCACCGCAGCTGGGCGGTCCCTCCCCCTTCAGTGTACAGGAAACGCGCGCGCTTCCATCTCAACCAAGATAGGAGATCCAGGTGCCGAAATCAAGCAGAATCCGGCACTTCCGCGCTCGGCTCGCATGCAGATTCACGCCGGAAACGACGAAGGCGCTGGTCAGTTGACCAGCGCCTTCATACGGTTGCTGCAGCCTGCGTCAGGGAGCCACGGTATAGCGATACGCGATGGCGTTCGCCGCAGGGATGGTGACGTGGAATGTCGCCGACTTGCCAGGAGTGAGCGCTTCCGTGGTGACCGACTGCGTACCGAGCACCGTGCCCGACTTGTCGATCGCCTCGAAGTTCAGCGTGACGGCCTTTGGCGCGAGAGTCGGCGCCGCTGCCTTGCTGGTCTTGCCCTTCGCCGCCGGAGCAGCGGTGCCCGCGTCGATCTTGTCGCGGCGATCGAGGACGGTGCCGGTGATGCTCAGATCCTTCTCCGACGGGGTGAACTCGGAGAAGGTGACCTCGGCCGGAAGCTTGTTCCCGCGGCTGTACCAGGTCAGCGTGGAATCATTGTACGCTGCCGCCACGGTCGTGTTCTTCTTCGCCTGTGCCGCCTTGCCGAGCGCCAGATAGGCGCGCGCCGCAAGGTTGTAGTTCTCCGGATTGCCCGGATCGACCGCCACGAGCCGGGTCGCGATGGGGCTCACCTTGTCGTTCTGCTCGAGCGTCAGATAGGTGACGGCGAGGTTGAACAGCGCATCGCGGTTGAACGGGTTCTGCTCGAGCGTGGCAGCGAAAAGCTTCGCCGCGTCCTGCGCCTTCTCGGAACGCGCGGCATTCACGGCGCTGTTCAGCAGGTCCTGGTACGAATAGGCCGACGGGTTCTGGATGAGCGGCTGATAGCTCGCAACGAACTTCGCCGTGTCGCCTGCCATCAGCAGCGCCGACTGGTAGGTCTGGCGCGTGCCGTACAGGTAGGGACCCGTGGTGCCGGGGATGTCCAGCAGGGCAGCATAGGCCGCCGCCGCGCTGTCCGCCGCCGCGGTACGCGCCGCACCAGTGGCCGCATTCGCCCGGTTCAGGTAGACGGTGCCGATGTTCGAGAGCATCTGCCGGCGCACGTCGCGATACGATGTGTCGCTCGCTGCCGCCTCGGCCGCGGCGCGCCAGTACGACACCGCCTTCGTGTTGTCGCCGCGCTTCGAATACACGTTGCCCAGCACCATCACGCCGTAAGGCGACGTGGGATAGATCCGGTGGGCCTGGCTCGCGTAGTACTCGGCCGAGTCGAGCTTGTTGTCGTTGAGGGCGTTGATGGCTGAGTTGGCCAGATCGAGATAGAACTTCTGGCCGCCACGGTAGTACGCGGTGAAGTCCGCACAATTCGGCTTCGCCTTCTCCACGATGCTGAACAGCGAGTCCACCGTGCCAACGAGATCGATGGAGCCCTCGGGGTTCGAGGTGAAGCCCACCGCGCTGCGCTTCGGCGTGAGGCCGATGTTCGGCTGGTTCAGCCAGAGGCTCAGGGTTTCGCCGAGCAGGTAGGATCGCGTGACAGGATCCTCATTCTGCGCCGACTCGATTGCCTTGACGGTGTTCTTGAGTTGGGTCTCGGCGGCCGGGCCCGTTCCGGCCTGGCGCGCGAGGTCCACGGTCAGTGAGGCGCGCGCGAG
>Ga0308175_100002912_pt1 | contig 11765 bp, 9 predicted proteins | sample PhyCR1_3_FD_203893 | JGI IMG/M metagenome (GOLD analysis project Ga0308175, IMG submission 203893) | Soil microbial communities from UC Gill Tract Community Farm, Albany, California, United States - DLSLS.C.R1 | ecosystem: Environmental > Terrestrial > Soil > Agricultural land | place: USA... | reverse complement strand
GCGGTCACCTTGCGGATGGTCGAGTTACTAGCGTCGGCGACGTAGACGTTGCCGCCACTGTCGACCGCCACGCCACTGGGAAGGTCGAAACGCGCCGCGGCGCCCGTGCCGTCCACGCTGCCAAACAGATCCGCGGTCCCCGCCAGCGTCGTCACGCCCCCGCCTGCGGTCACTTTGCGGATAGTGTGATTCCTTTTGGTCGGCGACGTAGACATTGCCGGCATTGTCGACCGCCACACCAGTGGGTGAGTAGAAGAGCGCCGCTGCGCCCGTCCCGTCCGCGATGCCAGCCATCCTCGCAGTCCCCGCCAGCGTCGTCACGACCCCGCCTGCGGTCACCTTGCGGATGGTGTAGTTGTCTCGATCAGCGACGTAGACGTTGCCGGAGCTGTCGACCGCCACGCCAGTGGGGTAATTGAAGCGCGCAGCAGCGCCTGTACCGTCCACGCTGCCAAGCATCCCCGCGGTCCCCGCCAGCGTCGTCACGACCCCGCCTGCGGTCACCTTGCGGATGGTGTAGTTGCCTTGGTCGGCGACGTACACGTTACCGGAGCTATCGACCGCCACGCTGTAAGATCCCAAGAAATGCGCCGCGGCGGCGGCTCCATCTTCATTTCCGCGGCCACCGATATCGCCTGCAAGAAGCTCGAGCCCAAACGGTAGCTCCATCGCGCCATCACCGCCACCTGCATCTGCAAGCCCCTGCAATTTCGGGAATCCACACGAAGCCACTGTCAATGCGATGAAACAGGCACCCAACCACGTGCTTCGCATCTTGGTCATCATCGTCTCCTCCTGCTAAGGCAACCTCGTGCGCGCTGTTGCTTCAGAACGAGCCCGCGAGAGCCAGACCGGTCACCGTCGGCACGACCTGCACGCTCGCCTCGGCCGGGGCAGGCCGCTCACGCTTGCCATCGCGCAGGTACAGCCACACCGCCGCTCCGCCCGCAGCAAGCCCACCCACCGCAAGCGCCTCACCGACATACCGCCTCGTGTTGGCCGCGCTTTCCAGCGAGTCTCGCCGCGGCTGACTCATCATCTCGGCCTTCGCCGCGTTGTATCTCGACTCAGCCCACAGCTCGAACCCCAGCCCGCCTCCCAGCAGCGCCAGCACACCCGCGCCCACCGCGAATGGCACGACCTTGCGCGATGGGTGCGATGGCCCGATCGGCCGCGTACTCCGCGGCTCGCTCGCCGGTGCAGCAACCGAAGCAGGTGGTGGCGGCGAGGGCGACGGGAGCGTGGGAGGCTTTGCGAGATCACGCGGCAGGTTGCGCAGATCGGGAATCTCCACCGTCTTGGTGTCGCCCTCCGCCCCGACCGTGACCTGGGTCGACCACGCGTTCGATCCTGGCGCGTGCGCTGTGATCGTGTAGGTGCCCCCGTCGACCGGCAACGCACGATTCCACATCCCCGCGTTGATCCGATCCCCACCACGCGCGACCTCGAGGCCATCGATCTGACTCTGCTGCGGCACGCTGACCGTCAGCTTGGAGACCCGAGGCTCGAGCTTCTTCGCGCGTGCCTGCGCGACATCGTGTAGCTGCCGGCTCGTCGCATCGGTGGCTGACCGGGTCTGGCGCACGGCGTCCAGGAACAACCCCCATGCGGTCGCGATCTGCCCCTGCTTCTCGCGACACCCGGCGAGGTTGAGCAGCGTCGTCACCGCCGGCTCCAGCTTCTGGCTCTCCTCGAACGCGCTGCACGCCTCGACGACCTTCCCCGCCGCCAGCAGGTCACGCCCCTGGCGGAACAGCTCCTCGGCCTGCGCGCCCGCGGGCTGGCCCAGCGCGGCAGAAGACCATGCAAGGAAGACGACGAATACGATGGCGATGGATCGATGCATGACTCCCCCCTAGGCGCGATCGGCAGACCGTTCTCGTCGAACTGCACATCAGGTGCTGGTTTCGCAGGTGCCTCGGCCCGTGCTGGTTTGGCCGGCACCTCGGACAATGCCGGCTTCGGCGTCCCGGCGGCCGATGCTGATTTCGTGGGCACACCGGGCCTGGCTGGCACGTGCGCTGCAGGCCTCGGCTTTGACGAACCTATCGACCCCCGCCGACCGCTGCAGCACGCCGGGCCACCGCTCACCATGCACGAGGTCCGTGACGTCGGGTCCGAGCTGCCACGACGCGATGTCGTCGGCGGTGCCGCGCTTACCGTCGGACCCGACCGAGATCGCGCCGGCAATCTGATCGCCGGGCTGATCCGTGCACGTGATCGCGAGCGGATGGCCCCACGGATCGTCGAACGCGCCGAGGATCGCGGCGTCGGGACACGGGGCGCCCGGGTGATCGTGCGCCCATGCGACGAAGCGGGCGAGCGCGTCCTTGACGATCGGCGCGACCTGGACCGCCGGCGCGAGCTGCGCGGGCCGTGGCAGCGATGCAGACCCTGGTTGCTGGCCCAGCGGGGACGCGGGCGGTGGGACCGGCGGCGGCGCGGGCGGCGGGACCGGAGCCGACGCGGAGGGCGAGGGCGGGGCCGGCGCAGGCGGTGGGGCTACCACGAGTGCGGCTAGCGGAGCCGCCGGAGCCTCCCGGTGGGCGCCGCGAACCACGATCAGTACGATGACAACGCCGGCAACCCCTGCGCCCGCGGACGCCGCCTTCAGTCCGACCCGTGATCGCCTCGCCAGCGGTGCCCCGCTTGCGCCGGCAGCCCCCGACAGCGTGGTCGGCCCCGTCGCCAATACATAGCCACCCGTGCGTGCAGCCGCGACCTGAGGCGACGACCCGATCAGCCATCGCGAGCTCGCCCGCGGTCGGGAAGCGCTGCGCCGGATCCTTGGCGAGGCAGCGCAACACCAGTTGATCGATCTCGGGCGGGAGGCCCGGGCGCAGCTGGGACGGCGCCGGCGCCGGCTCGCGCAGGTGCATCGCGATGATGTCGCCGATGCCTTCGGCGTTGAACGGCGGCCGCCCCACCACCAGCGTGAACAGCACGCACCCGAGTGCGTAGACATCCGACCGCTGATCGACCTGCCCTGCGCCACGGCACTGCTCGGGCGACATGAACATTGGCGTGCCTATCATCGCGGCGGTCTGCGTCTTGACGCCGACGTGATCGCCCGCGAGCTTCGCGATGCCGAAGTCGAGCACCTTGGCGCGCTCGCCACCCGGGACCTCGGGATCGCGGACGATGAAGATGTTCTCGGGCTTGAGATCGCGGTGGATGATGCCGCGCGCGTGGGCCGCACCGAGCGTGCTCGCGACCTGGCGCATGAGGCGCAGCCCATCGGCGAGCGACAGCGCGCCCTCGCGCTTGAGCCGGCGGTCGAGCGGCTCGCCGTCGAGCAGCTCCATCACGATGTACGCGCTGCCGTCGAGGTGCTGCCCGAAATCGAAGATCTGGACGATGCCGGGATCGACGATCGAGGTCGCCGCGCGCGCCTCGTTGAAGAACCGGGTAACGATGTCGGGCCGGGTCGAGAACTCGGGGTGCAGCATCTTCAAGGCCGCGCGCCGGCCGAGCGCGATGTGCTCGGCTAGCCAGACCGAACCCATCCCGCCCTCGCCGATCGGCTTCAGCAAGCGATACGCGCCGACCTGGGTGCCCTCAGTCATGCGTCACCTGGATCTGTGAACAGCACGACGCGCGCCCACGCATACTGTTCATTTCTGAGTCACACTAATCGAGCCTGTCGCATGCGAGCAAGCGATAAGCGAGCAGTCACCGTGGTAAATCCAGATTTCACTCCCGACATACAATCAAGACAAGCTCCAGTTCGATCTGCTCGCAATATTGCACAGGCAACGGACCAGACGCCCTTCGGGAGTGATTCGCATCCGGAGTGATTCTCGCCATCCGGAGTTAGAATCGTCTCGCCATCCGGAGTTGATTAACAACAGCAGGGCTAGAATGCTCACACTGGATCTCCGGAGGTGCACGGCCGGGAACAAGTCCAGGGTTTCAGGTGAAGAACATCCGGCGCAGCTCGCGGCGGCAGCGCGAAACCGCCTCCCGGGGGAGAATCTGCACGTCGCTGGCGTGGCGGAGATCGCGCTGCCGGTCTGTGACCTGCGAACGCGGCTGGTTCCACTGCTGCGGGACGCAGCTCACAGCCCTGATGCCTGTACGATCCCTCTCGGGATTGTTTATGTATTTATTGATTTATATTCGTTGGTAAGTGTAATTTGCCGACGCTCGCGGGCTTACCGCGCAAGCCCGGCCAACGCCCATCGGCAATGGGCGCGGCGAGATTTGCCGCGATGTCCCCGGTACGGCGGATCAACTCGAGGTTCGCGTGCCGCCCCGCCAAGATCGGTTGAAACGGTTGGCGCCCACGCAAATACGATCTATCCGGTTGACGCCCACGTGGGCACGGTCGCCAATAGCAATGCCCACGTGGGCGCGCCACGAAGCTCGATTCGGCGATCGGTCGCACACAGGCCAAGGAAGCCCTGGTAAGTCTTGGCTGGAAACCGGCCGTCGCCCAAACCGCTGTTACCGCTGCTTCCGTGGCGCTGGGTGCCGAAGCGACACTCAAGCGGCTGATCTTCGAGGCGCCGCGCCGATGTCCACAACCAACCTCGTGAACATGGCGACATGAACGCGCACCCTCCTGCTTCGAGTCCGCAATCGAGGCGGGATGGTCGTGTGCGCGGGCCCGGCAAAGCCCACGCAGACATCGATGTCCGTGGAAAACGCCTATGTCACTGGACGCTGACGCCCGGACCCGACTCGAGCCTGTCCGTCAGCCCCAAGAACAACACGATACCCTGGTCGATGGTTCCCAGCTCCGCGGCGCCGAATTGTCCGAAGACGCGCCGCACCCGGCGCTTGTCCACGGAGCGGAGATGATCGACGAGAGCGTAAGAGGCCTTGGCGAGTCCACTCTTCCCTGGCGAGAGAGCTGGGTAGAGCGCTCCTTCACCGGGGATTCCTGTGATCGGCACGATACCTACGAGAGGGAATCTCTGATCCGCGATGACGTCGGGATCGCTCACCACCACGCACGGGCGTACGCCTCGCTGCTCGTGGCCGACGGTAGGGTCCAGATCCAAGAGCACAACGGTTCCGCGCTCGAGCCTCATTCCTTGACCTCGATCCAGCCTTCGCCCGGCGTCCAGCGAATCGGCGTGCCCTTCGACATGTCAACCAAGCCCATCGCGTCCTCGGCCGGCAGAGACTTCGCCCACTCCGGCATGCCCTCGTCGGCACACTCCGCCGTCTCGGGATGAGGCGCCGCAAGCGAACGTCGAAGCTCCTCTCGCCGACGGCGAACCAGTTCGTGACGGACTGCATCCGCGATGAACTTGCTTCGGTTCTGCTCAACGCGGTCAATGTCCCGGACGAGGTCGACGGGCAAAGTGACGGTCACTCGTTCGGTTGTCGCCATGGCATGTCTCCGAATATGATCATACCATAATGCATACCCAGCCCTGTCCAGCGACGACTGGGCAGAGCATGGCTATCGTCTTGATATCACGATGCACGCTGGCGGTCCCGGCGGCGCTCGTCAGTCGCAGGCGCCGGTCGCGCAGTCGCACGCCGCCGGGCTGCCGGCGAGGGTGCAGCCATCCACGGCCGCCTGGGTGGGCGGCAAGAGGAAGCTCTCGACCATGCGCAGCGCGGCGGGCTTGCGGTTGATCCCCGCGTGGGTGCCGTTGTCCTTCGCCGGCGGCTCGTTGGTGTCCGGCGGCAGCGGCGTCGGGTGATCGTTGAACACGACGATGCCGTTGCCCTGCGCGCCGGTCGCCTGGGTCAGGCCCCACGGCATCTTCACCGACGGGCCGATCATGTCGATGCCCATCGTGCGCGCGACCATCTCGGTCGTGATGTTCGACACCAGGCAGTCGCCGATCGAGTACCACATCAGGATGTTCTTCACCGGATTGCCGAACAGCGGGTCCTTGATCACGTGGGCCGCGGTGGTGATCGGATCGTAGGGCTCGAACGCCATGCCGAACAGGGCGACGTTGAGCTGGTAGACTTCGGGGTCCATGTAGGCGCCCTGGACGAGGGTCTTCAGCAGGTTCCACGCGTTCGAGCGTTCGATCAGCAGCGACCACGCGCCGCCGGGGACCGCGAGCACGCCGCGCGTGAGGTTTGGATCGTACGCCATGATCACGTTGCCCATGATCCCGCCGAGCGATCCGCCGACGTAGAACGTATTGTTGGGGTCGATCACGGGCTTGCCGCCGACCTGGAACTCGGGCGCCGCCGCCATCGGCCCGCGCGCGATCGACTCGAGCGCCATGAAGTCGATAACCGACTGGCCGAGCTTCTCGGTGATGGTATTGCCGTGGTTCAGGTCGAGGACCGCGAGCCCCGCGGCGCCAAGCTGGCGCGAGGTCAGGCCGATGAAGTCACCGGCGAGGATGACCAGGCAGTGATCCTCGGCGAGCTGCTGCACGAAGCCGTCGTTCAGGTAACCGGCCGACGAGCCGAACAAGCCATGGCCGAAGATGACCGTCGGGCGCGGCAGCGGCTGGGTCGCCACGCAGGCGGGGATGATCGCCGCGAAGTTGGCGTCGCGCAGGCCGTGCATCTGGGGCTTGCCGGCGGCGTCGCGCTGGATCACCGAGTCGTCGGCCTCGCCGTTGGTCAAGAAGTCGGGCGACTTGAACGTGCCGAGATAGCGCAGGTAGCTCTGCGCCGTGTTGGGCTGCACCTGCGCGGTGAAGCTCAGGTTGGCGCCTTTGTCGCCGATCGCCGGCAGCGCCGCTTGCCGCATCGCGGTCAGATCCGTGCGCAGCATGTCGTCGGACGCGGTCACGAAGTCCCACGCCAGGACCAACTCGGCCCGGGCGACACCGGCGGCCGCGAGCTTGTCGAACATCTGCGCCGCGCGCGCGGCCATGGCCGCGAACCGCGGGTGGCCAAAGCTCTTGCCGTCGCGCAGCGCCGCGAAGCCGGGCGAGATCGGCAGGTCGCTGCCATCGGCGCTCTTGACCGTGTTGCGGATCGCGACCGCGTAGTGGGTCTTCTCGTGCAGCCGCATCAGCGGCCGGATCACCAGCGCGCGGCTGTTCGGATCGATGACGTTCTGATCGACCTCGGCGAAGAACGGCGCGCGCTCGCCGCGGTCGAGATCGAGCACGACGATCGGCGAGGTGGCCGCGAGCGAATCGTCGGGGGTCTTCCACGACGGCAGCCCGTCGGGTGCGACGCCCTTGGGGAACATCGCGAGCAGCGGCGCGGTCGGCGAGAACCCGTCCCACCGGGAGTTGAGCGGCGCCGGATCGATGGCCACCTGGCTTCCGTTCACCGGCATCGCCTCGATCGGCAGATCGAGCCGGTACCCGGTCGCCGTCGTCGGATCGGCCTTCATGTACGACAGCGACGGCCACGGCAGCAGGCAGCCTTCCCCGCCGAGCGGGTTACACGCCGCCGGGAGCGACGACGACGACGAGCTGCCATCATCGCCGCACGCGGCGACCACCAGGACGAGGAGTACTGTGCGGTTCATCATAGGGTTGGGGCGTCGCGAGAGCGCCAGCGACGGTATCACCGGTGACGCAGCATCATGAGCCACAAACCGTGGCGAAGCTCACCGATGGTGTAAACATCGGGCCGCTCGCGTGTACCTTCCCCTGCTCGATCGGCTCCTCTACCGCCACCCGTTCGAAGGAGGCAGCGCCCGGCGTTATGCCCGTGACGAGCGACCCGCGTTCGGCGATCTCGACGAGCGGCTGCTCGACGACCTGGCGCCGGAGCTCACCGGCGAGGCCAGGCGCTTGCTCGATCTCGGCTGCGGTCCGGCCACCTTCGCGCGCGCGGCCGCCGCGCGGTTTGCCCAGCTGACCGTCGTCGCGGTCGATCCGAGCCGCGACTTTGCCCGTCGCGGGGTGGTGCGCGCGGCCGGCGAGGCCCTGCCGCTCGCCGGTCGATCGATCGACGTCGCGATCTGCCTGTCGTCGATCCGCCACGTCCGCGACCGCGCCGCCACGCTGCGCGAGCTGCGCCGCGTCGTGCGGGGCCTGGCCGTGATCGTCGAGCTCGATCCCGACGCCGACCGCCGGCGGATCGCCAACCACGCCGATCGGCTCGCCTCGCCGGTCCTGCGCCGCTTGTTCGGGCCCTTCGTGCTTGGCACCGCGCCACCCGCGGCGGCGATCGTCACACTCGCGCGCGATGTCGGGTTCACGCTGCGTGCCCTGCGCGCCGATCCGATCCAGCCTGTCTACATCATGGAGCTGGCGTGAAGCGGAGCTGGGCACGGAGGACCGCCGAGCTCCACGGCGAGCTCGCCGCGATCGCCAGCGACGACCCGCGGTTCTGGCTGCTCGCCGGTGGCGCGGCGGTCACCGAGCCCTGGCGGGCGCGACCCGGCTACGTGGTCTCCGATGCCGAGCCCAGCGCCGACACGTTCATCGGCTACCGCGTGGCGCCGGCGCCGGGCCTGGACCCGGTGCGCGACGCCATCGAGCGGGCGTGCGCGGCCCGCACGGCGCTGCGCGAGCTCGACGGAACGCTCCCCGATCAACCGCTCGCGGTCACCCTCGCGCGCGACGATCGCACGATCACCGTGCCGAGCAAGCTCGAGGTCGCCGCGTTCGCGATCGGCGCGGCCTGCGTGGTCGCCGCGCTCGACGATCCGACGCTGCCGCACCAGCTCGCCGCGGCCCTGCGCGGCCATGTGCCGACCCCGTGGCATGGCCCGACGCCGTTTGTCTGCGTGTCGATCGGCGACGATCCGATCGAGACCACCCGCCACGGCCACCGCCGCGCCTGGCGATCGGGCCGCGGTCCCTGGCTCGGCCTCGGCCGCACCGGCGAGCTCGCGACGGTCTCGACCTGCCACCTGGTCATCGACGGCTACGGCCACGCCTGCCTCGCCGGCCGCATCCATACCCTGGTCGCCGAGGCGCGCGCGACCTTTGACCGCGTGGCGCGCTCGATGCTATCGCCGCTGCCCTACCTCGGGCGGAACGCGCTTCACACCTTACCGCCGCTGCCGCCGGTCACCGGGGCGGTCCCGCTCGGCGTCGCCTGGCGAGAGCTCACCGGGCCGAGCCTGCGCGCCTTGCCGCTCGCCTACGCGGTCGGACGGATCTTGCACCGCGCCGCCCACCGACCCGACGCGCGGTTCTCGCCGACCCTGCAGATCCCCATCGCACCTGGCCGGCGCGACGATCCGGAGCGCCGGCGTCGCCGCGCGATGCCCGCCGCGATCAGCGTGCGGTTCGCCGGTGGCGTCCCCGAACCCTACGGCGCCTTCGAGGCGCGAGCGCGAGCGGCCCTCGACCGCGAGATCCGGGGCGTGGGGCTATGCGCCCGCATGGTCGCCGCGGCCCGCGCCGCCCCTACCCCGCTCGCCTGGAAGCGCCGCGGCTTCTCGACCGCCCGACCACGCTGGCTCGACCACGTGTCGGACGTGCTCGGTGGCCGCGCGTGCCTGTCGCGGATTCGCATCGACTCGCCGATCCCCCCGTCGTGTGCGGTGTCATCGCCGAGCCGCTACGCCTCGGCCGGTGATCTGCTCGGCGCCTGTGTGGTCACGGTGATCGATGACGGCAGCCGAGCCGCGCTCACCGTGTGCGGGTCCGGGATCGCCGGAGGCGGCGCGCAGGCCAGCCTCCTCCTGGAGGAGATCCTCGCCCTGACCGAGACCCCCGTCGCGAATCACACACGAAATTTCAATAAGCTAGCCGACAAATTTTGAGGTAGCCCGCACGCGGGGAGCGGTGTGCGGCAGCCCTCGCACATCCGACGGTGCGCGCCTGTGACCGGCGATCTGCGGTAAGACGTTCCCGCCGTCATGAGCTCCAGCGCCCCCGCCACCCGCCCGACGTCGGTTGCCGCCGACCCCGCCCCAGGCCGCCTCTCCGCCGAGCAGTGCCTCCAGATCTACGATCTGATGCTGCGCGCCCGCATCCTCGAGGATCGCCTCATCACCATGTACAAGCAGGGTGAAGGCTACTTCTGGATCGGCGGCCCCGGCGAAGAAGCCTTCAGCGTTCCCCTGGGCCTCCTGGTCAACAAGGGCCAGGGCGTGAACCACGACTACCTGCACCTGCACTACCGCTCGAGCGGGACCCTCCTGGCGATGGGCGCCGACCCCGTCGACTCGCTTCGCCAGATGCGGAACACGGCGAGCGATCCGTACTCGAAGGGCCGCAACTTCTCGGGACACTTCTCGGTCCGCGCGTGGAACGTCATCCCGATCAACTCGCCCATCGGGGTGCAGTTCTCGGTCGCCATCGGCACCGCCCGCGCGCAGCGCGCCGGGACCGGCGCCAAGGGCATCACCATCGTGCAGGGCGGCGACGCCGGCACCGCCGAAGGCGACTTCGCGACCGCGCTCATCTGGAGTTCGCGCAAGAACCAGGAGCTCCCGCTCCTCATCATCGTGACGAACAACCGGTACGGCATCTCGACGCCCTACGCCGGCCAGCACGGCTACGAGCAGATCGCCGACCGCGGCAAGGCGTTCGGCATGCCGACCGCCGTCGTCGATGGCAACGATCCGGAAGCCAGCCACGCCGCGCTCAAGCGGGCGATCGACTACGTGCGCACCGAGCGCAAGCCGTACCTGCTCGAGGCGATGGTCTCGCGGCTGCGCGGCCACTCGTCGGCGAGCGGCGCGAACCTCGTGAAGGACGAGATCGACTGCCTCGACCGCTTCGAGCGCGCGCTCGAGGACAAGCAGCTGCTGACCCGCGCCCAGATCGACCAGCGGCGCGAGACCTACACCCGAGAGCTCGCCGAGGCGAGCAAGCAAGTCCGCTCCGAGCCGCACCCGTCCCCGAGCTCGGTCTGGGACCACGTGTTCTCCGCCAAGAACCTCGTCGGTGGGGAGGCCTGAGATGGCGACGATGATCCAGGCGATCCGCATGGCGCTCCATGTCGGCGAGTCGCGGCTCGGCGTCACCGACATCTTCGGCGAAGACGTCGGCCCGCCGCTGGGCGGCGTGTTCACCGGGACCCAGGGGCTCAAGACCGCGTGGAACACCCCGCTCGACGAGCGCGGCATCGTCGGCACCGCCATCGGCCTGGCGCTCGCGGGCCAGAAGCCGGTCGCCGAGATCCAGTTCTGCGACTACGCGTTCAACACGGTCGATCTGCTCAAGATCGCCGGCAACATCTGCTGGTCGTCCGCCGGCGACTGGAACGTGCCGCTCGTCCTCATGACCCCTGTGGGCGCCGGCATCCGCGGCAGCATCTACCACTCGCATTCGTTCGACGCGACGGCCACGCGCCTCCCCGGCTGGAAGATCGTGATGCCGTCGACCCCGCGCGACGCCTACGGCCTCCTGCTCAGCGCGATCGCCGATCCCAACCCGGTCATGTTCCTCATGCCGAAGGCCCTGCTGCGCGTCAAGGCGGCTCCCGGCGAGCACCTCCCCGGCGAGCCCGACGACGACAAGCAGCTGTCCAGCATGATCGACGCCCCGCTCGGCGATCGCTCGGCCTGGAAGCCCGCGTGGCCCGCGCTCGAGGAGCTCTACATCCCGATCGGCAAGGCCCGGGTTGCCCGCGAGGGCTCGCGCGTCACCGTGCTCACCTACGGCCGGAACGTCCCGATGAGCCTCGCCGCCGCCGAGGAGCTCGCCGCCGAAAACCTCGACATCGAGGTCGTCGACCTGCGCTCGCTGCATCCCTACGACTGGGACACGATCACCGCGAGCGTGCGCAAGACCAACCGCGTGCTCTGCGTCAACGAGGACACCGAGATCACCAACTTCGGCGAGCACCTGATCCGCCGGATCACCGAGGAGCTGTTCTACGAGCTCCACGCGCCGCCCAAGCTCCTCGCCGGCGGCCACCTCCCGGGCATCGGGCTCGCCGACACGCTCGAGATGGCCAGTGTCCCCCAG
>Ga0308175_100002911_pt1 | contig 11766 bp, 18 predicted proteins | sample PhyCR1_3_FD_203893 | JGI IMG/M metagenome (GOLD analysis project Ga0308175, IMG submission 203893) | Soil microbial communities from UC Gill Tract Community Farm, Albany, California, United States - DLSLS.C.R1 | ecosystem: Environmental > Terrestrial > Soil > Agricultural land | place: USA... | reverse complement strand
AATGCCGCCGGGAGATAATGCTGAATGATGTCGATCTCTTTAAGCTCTTTGCTTGCAAGATCGGCTCGATTGGCTTTCTGATATTGCTCAACCGATTCCCTCCGTTGCTTGACCAACGTCGTCATCACTCGGCTCATGTCGGCATCATCAAGCTCTTTCTTCAGTTCCAACTCCTTGTTCAAGATCGCCGCCTTGATCATACGGATAACATCCATACGGAGCTGATCTCGATCTTTCATGGCGCGCTTGAGATCTTCTGAGAGACGATCGTGCAACGACATAGTTTATTCCGATGGACATGCATCCGAGCCAGTTCGAGCATAGTCGGTCACTCGCCGTGAGTCAAGAACCGTACAGTTATTTGAGTGCAGCAAGCAGGCGACTACGGTAGTCTTTCTATCCTTCCTGCAGTAAGATGCGTAGGTATGTGAAGCGCGATGAATGGTTTATCATTAATCCTATAATGGAGGGGACGATGCAGGCACGTCTAGGCTACCTGATTATGTGCGGATGGATCATAGGGGTATGTTCGCTGCTCGGTTGTGCGGACAAGCCGAAGGCGATGCCCCAACCGACCTCCTCGCAGGTGAAGTCGGATTCGGATCGATTTTTTGACAAGATGAAACAGGATGAACGCGAACAGGGGAAAGGGATGGCGCCTGCGCATTGAAGTCTTCACGCAACTGTCCATTGCGCCGCGAGGCTCCGTGCAGTAGCCTATATCATGGTCAGAGTGCTCCTGAACGACCGGAGAAGCGAGGTGCTCTATGAACCGTGATACCGGACAACAGCTTAGAATTCCATCACTGATGGTGTTTGGTCTTGTCCTGTCTATTTTGATGGCAGTCGGCATGCCGCATAGAGCGGAGAGCAGAGATCTATTGCCGCCAAAGGAGCAGAAGGACACTGGCGTTGACGAGACGAAAGGGCAGTCCTTTGATGAACAAAAACGCGGAGTGCCTCAATCCATTTTTATCTCCATCCAAATGGCTCGAGGATATGAGGTGGAATGGGATAGTTTCGGGCGACAAGGTTGGTACACACAAGATCCTCGCATTAAAGCCATCGATCCCGGCACCACAGTTTTCACACCCTCTACACCGGCCATTTATGTTGTCTTTGAGGTTGCGCCGCTGGAAGATCCTGCGCAGTTCGGCGCGCAATGGTTTTTGGAGGATGAGCACGGCACAATCGTCTCCGACGCGCCGATAGGCCGGGATGTGTTGGAAGTGCCCGGCCATAGTCGATGGGGATTTCTCGAACTGAAAAGTCCCCCAAATGGATGGCCGAAAGGGAATTATCAGGTGAAGCTGTTCATCACGCCACTAGGGCAACAGCCATTTCATGCGGCGAATCATGTCGGGATGATGCGGTTTAAAATCGTCGATCAACCCGGCGTGGCGGGGGCCGCCGGCACCCAAGCCGGCACTCAATAATCTTCTCTGAGAGACAGTAGGTCTTATGCCGATTTACGAATATGTTGCGGATACATGTGAGAGACAGCCTGTGTGTACGCGCAGAAAAGAGTATCTGCAACATCTAAGGGAAGTGCCACTGGCGGCATGCCGAGAGTGTGGCGCGGCGATACGGCGGGTCATGTCGACGTTCGCGGCTCGATCCGGCGAATTCGGCGTCTCCAGCCCAGATCCCACGCCGCTGAATGTTACGGGCATTCGGCCACCGAAAGAGATGCCGTCGGATAGCGAGGGCGGATGCAGCGGTCATGATCATTAGCAGGATGTGGGCTGAAGGGTCTTTTTTGAATATCTTGCTAGCTCATCAGAGCGTAATTCTACAACAGAGAAATTATTGAGGATCTATGCATGAGACCGATCCAGAAAAGTTGGCGCTGCTCTATGAGCGATTCAAGGATGTCTGCCTGGTGGAAAAAGAAGTGTGGCGAGAAATCTACATGCCCCGGGATGCAGGCAAAGGACTCGTACTGACGCGGGTGCAAGACCGGTATGAGGTGTTGATCGATGATGAGGCCGTGGAATCCGCCTTGGAGGCCAATATTCCGTTGGGCGGGAAATCGTTAGCGGCGGCGATTCAGGAATATCGAGATCATATCAGTTTCATCAAAAGAACTTGACGAGTTGGAGCTTCAGTTCCAGACAACTAGATTAACAACGAAAAGTTCCGCTAGTTCTTGGTGAGCGTCCGTTCCACGTCCCGGACGATTTCGTCAGACATCGGCTTGGTACGATGATGATAGCGAGCGACCACCGTTCCGTTTGGATCGACGAGATACTTTTGAAAATTCCACTCCACTTCTCCGGGAAACGGACTCTCTTCAGTCAGGTAGCGGTAGAGCGGATGTTTGTCGCTGCCCTTGACGCTGATCTTACTGAATAATGGAAAGGTGAGACTGTATTTGGTCAAACAGAATCCTTTAATTTCCTCATTCGTGCCCGGCTCCTGTTGTCCAAAGTTGTTGGCCGGAAACGCCAAAATTTCAAACCCTTTCGATTGATAGCGTTCATACATCGTTTGCAGATCAGAATACTGTGGCGTGTTTCCGCAGAAGCTCGCGGTATTCACCAGTAACAGCGTTCTACCGCGAAACTGACTGAGTGAGACCGGCTTGCCATCGATGTCGTTTAAGGTGAAATCGAAGATGCTGGCTGCCTGTGTGGCCATCTGCGCTCCTGGTTGTCGTTCTCTGGAATCCGCAGCCTGCGCTCCCGCCGGGAAAAAGAAGTAGCCGGGCGAGCACCCGGCTACAAGGCTCAATCCGAGAAATATCCATCGATGCGGTTTGCGCATGATCATGACCGCAATTGCTGCAGGGCCGCCACCCGTTCTTCAATGGACGGATGTGAGGCAAACAGGCTCATCGCGCCACCGGTCTTTCCGGAGATCTTAAAGGTCACCAGCGGGTCTTGAGTCGTGTATTCCGGTTGAGCGCGAGTGACCCACCGTTCAATGCCGCGAAGAGCGGAAATCATGGCATCCTTCCCGTAGACCCGTGCAGAGAACGCGTCGGCGCCGAATTCTCGTCGTCGAGAAAACCACATAATGGGGATCATGGCTAGAATACCCAGCACGATCTGAAGGACGAAGGACAAGACCATGCCGAGCATCGCTTGATCCCGTTCGGCAAAGAGCCGACGTACCCACATGGAAATGAAGTAGACGAAGGTATTCATCAGACCGGCCAGGACCGTCGTAGTAAACATATCGCCGTTGTAGACGTGGCCCATCTCGTGAGCCAGGACGGCCTTGACCTCTTGTTCGCTCAGGTTATTCAATAAGCCGGTCGAAACGGCGACCATGGAATTGTTCTTACTGGGACCCGTGGCGAAGGCATTCGGGTCAGGGGCTTCATAAACCCAGACTTCCGGCATCTGAATGTGCAGGCGTTGAGAAATTTCTTGAACGGCGCCATACACGACATGTTCAGCCTGCGTGTGAGGCTGCGTAATCTGTTGGCAGTCCAACATGGCGCGCGCCATCTGTTTGGAGAACGCCAAACTGATGAAGGCCCCGCCAAAGCCGATGACCAGCGCCCAGAGAAGGTCCTGTTGATGCACGGCGCCCTGAAGGTCGATCCCGAAGGCGGGAAGAATCACACTGACCAAAAGATTGAACGTAATCGACAATGTGATAAAGATCAGCACATTGGCGATCAGCAACAATCCGATCCCTTTCAGCGATTTAAACATCGAGAGCTCCTTTTCCTGCGGTCACTTGTATCGTATCGACAGCCTGTATTATACAGCTCAATCTATGAGAAAATCATCCGGCAGCGCCGCATCATTCACTCAACAGGAGTGAAGATAACCTCTATCCGTGAACTGTCAAGACGGTAGGGTTTGAATGATTGACGGCAGTGCACCTGTTTGATAATAGAAGACACTATGCGCAGACAATCTGAACGGCGACCCCGACCTTCCGCAGTCGCCCTGACCGGTCTTCTCGTCGGGCTGCTTTTTGTCTCTGTACCCGTACTCGGGTCGGCGGTTGAGTCTTCCGAGACTTCCCCTCCGATGGTTGTTCCCGTGGATAGAGACGGCGTTCAGCGTGTCACCATCGTGGTCGACAGTTATTCTTACACACCGAGCCATCTCCAAGTGGAGGTCGGCAAACCGGTGGAACTGATCTTAAACAGCGTGACCATTATCACGCCACACAACTTTGTCTTGAAGGAGCCGACGGCTGGACTTATGATCGAAGAGGACATCCCATCGGGGAAAGGAACAATCGTTCGGTTTACGCCGACCCAACGGGGCCTCTTTCCGTTTTACTGCGACAAAAAGTTGCTCTTTTTTAAAAGTCATCGAGACAAGGGCATGGAAGGGCTCTTGGACGTGCGCTAGAGGACCATCACGACCTCCCACCTGCTGCTCACAGACATTCTCAAAAAGGTGTCCCGTTCATTTTATCTCACTCTCGCGGTAGTGCCGCGTACGGTGAGAGATCAGATCGGGCTGGCGTATTTGTTCGCTCGAGCGGCGGATACCATTGCGGATACCGACCTCATTGAGCGAAGTCGACGGCTGGTCTTGCTGAACGACTTTAAGGCCCAGTTCGCCGGAGATCTTCTCGATTGGGCGGCGATTCGTGCTATCCAATCCGCGTTGGTGCCGCATCAAGCCAGCGCCGGTGAGCGCGCCCTCATGCAACGATTGGAAGAATGCTTTCAACTTCTTGGAACCTTGAGTGCTGAGGATCAACAGCGCATTCGAACGCTCATGTGTACCTTGATCAATGGGATGGAGATGGATTTGACTGTGTTCCCTGGAGATTCGGTAAAGGATTTGACAGCATTTCAGAGCATGGAGCAATTGGATCGCTATACCTATTACGTCGCAGGCTGCGTCGGAGAGTTCTGGACCGATATGGTCGCCGGCCATGTGCCATCGTTGAGAGCGTGGAATGTGACCGATATGGCTCGGGTCGGTGTACGGTTTGGGAAGGGACTTCAGTTGACCAACATTCTCAAAGACGTTGCACGCGACTTGCAGCGAGGGCGCTGTTACATCCCAGCGACCTTGTTGCGAGAAGCCGGGCTCACATCGTCCGACTTGCTAAAGAAAGACAACCGCACGCGTGTCCAACTGGTTCTGCATAAATTGATTGCGGTGGCGCGCGATCATCTCGATCAGGGATGGATGTACACCTTGGCCATTCCGAGACGAGAATTGCGTTTGCGCCTGGCATGCATGTGGCCGATCTTATTTGCCGGCCAGACTTTACGGCGCGTGGCGGACTCCATAGACTTGTTGGACCCCTCCATCAATGTGAAAATCCCGAAGGGCCAAGTCTATCGGATCATGGCGCTGACGACACTGACAGGCGGATGCGGTTATGTGGGAAGCGCGTACTGGGGACGAGTACGAAAGAGGCTGGCGTGAAAAGTAATTGAATAAGTAGTAATCAAATAATTTGTAATGAGCCCGGAATTACCAATTACTCATGTACTGAATTACTTCTTCGGCGGCTCAAGCAGCTTATCGCCTTTTCGAAATACCGCGTAGACCGCTTGCGAGGGGCAGGCGTCGAGGCAGAGCCGGCAACTTTCCATGCAGCGCGACGAGTCGAATTTAAACGGCGGCGTGGACAGCCACGCGCCCGTCGGGCAGACCGGGATGCAGATCGCTTGATGTGTGCAACGGTCAGGGTGGCGGACTAAATGATCTCGGGCGACCAGCATAGGTTTGACTCCCTCAAATAAACCTTGGGAGAACATTTCCAACATATTCACAGCGGCATGTCCTCACTTCCATTGCTTCACGAGTTCACGGAGCCTGTCCTTCAATTCTGGAATCTGCTCCAGATTATTCTGGATGGCGCCTAAGATGTTTTCCAAGCGCGCGAAGCGTGTGGCCTCCTTATCGATCCCTGCTAGACGATCGTATTCGGCATAGGCATCCGGATGCTTCGGTTCCAATACGCGACGCGCTGCCGTCAATCCTTCTTTGAGCTCTGCCGGTTCAGGGACAAGCGGAGGCGCCACCGTGAATGCGCCGTCTTGAAACACCAACACTGCAGCTCCCGGCTTGGACGGAAGCGGAGCGACCGCTTCGAGTGTTTTGCCGAGCGCTTGTTCCCAGGCGGTGAACAGACCGGGAAACTGCTTCATGAATAGGACTTTGGCCTGATTGGCCCTCCATTTGTCTTCGACCGCCATCGAACAGCTCGCGACGAGGCTAAGAGTGATCGGGTATGAGCGGTCGATTCGGCGGATGACCGGGCATCAAGAGCCGTTCGACGACTTCGCCCTTGAGAATGTGGCGCTCCATCAGTTCCGTCACATCGGCTTCCGAGCCGACCCAATACCAGGTGCCTTCGGGGTAAATCACCACGCTCGGCCCATATTCACAGTGATCCAAACAGCCGGCCTTATTGGCCCGGACGGTGCCTTTGATCCCCAACCGCTCCACCTCTTTTTTAAAGAAGGCGTGCAGCCGCTCGGATCCTTGATCGGCACAGCATCCCCGCGGGTCGCCTTTCGGTCGCTGATTGATACAGACAAAAATATGATGGGTGAAAGTCGACACGAATCTACATTACACGGTAGCGGATGCTGATAAAGATTGGTCCTGAATGTTTTGTCTGTAAAGTGCGTTCGCTTCAGCCATTGCTGATGTTCTCGGAGGAACCGAATCTTACACTATCGATTCTTAGAGTGTCCAGCGGAGACGACGCTACAAGAATCGATCTGAGAACGGATATAATGAAGCCGTCGCAATCGGAACTCCAGCCATGATCATCGGCGTGCCGAAGGAGATCAAGGACCATGAATCGCGCGTCAGTGTGACCCCGGACGGCGTGCAGACCTTATGTGCTGCCGGGCATGCCCTATGGGTGGAATCATCGGCCGGTGATGCGAGCGGGTTCACCGACGAGGAGTACCGCAAGGCAGGCGCGCAGATCGCAGCGTCTCCAGCGGAAGTGTTTCAGGAGGCCGAGCTCATTGTCAAAGTGAAAGAACCTCAGGCCTCGGAGTATACGTTCTTCCGCCAGGGTCAAACGCTGTTCACCTTTCTTCATCTTGCCGCTTCGGTCGAGCTGACGCGAGCGCTCATGGATGCCGCAATCACCGCCATCGCCTATGAAACAACCGAGGCAGATGATCACAGCTTTCCCATGCTCAGTCCAATGAGCGAGATCGCCGGGCGGATGTCGGTTCAAATCGGCGCGCATTATTTGGAGAAGTCCCAGGGCGGCGGAGGTGTGTTGCTATCCGGAGTGCCCGGTGTCGCGCCTGGGCACGTCGTCGTGCTGGGGGCTGGAGCGGTCGGCGCTGCCGCCGTGCGCATTGCCGTGGGGATGGGTGCGCACGTGTCCGTCTTGGACTTGGATCTCCAGCGGCTTCGATATTTGGATGACCTCTATAGAGGACGTGTGGTGACACATGCCGCGCATCAAGCCTGGATCGATCGGGAAGTTGAGCAGGCGGACCTCGTTGTCGGGGCCGTCCTGGTGCCCGGCGCGCGGGCGCCGCGGATCGTGTCCCGAACCGTTGTCTCCTGCATGAGACCTGGATCGGTGATCGTCGATGTCTCCGTCGATCAAGGCGGCTGTATCGAGACTACTAGGCCGACCACGCACTCCAATCCCGTCTATACCGTAGATGGAATTTTGCACTATGGCGTGCCCAATATGCCGGGCATTGTGCCCCGCACATCGACTTTGGCCTTGACCAATGCGACGCTTCCCTTTATAGTCCAGCTTGCTTCGGCGGGAATTGCCCCGGCCATTCATTCCCATTACGGGTTACGGCAAGGCGTCAACGTAATCGGGGGGCGGATTGCATGTCGAGGCGTTGCTGAAGCACATGGATTGCGGTATCAGCCGCTAACCTGACGAAAAGCAAGTCCGAGGATCGGGGCGTAGCGCAGCCTGGTAGCGCACCGCGTTCGGGACGCGGGAGTCGGAGGTTCAAATCCTCTCGCCCCGACCAATACAAAACGGCCAGGAGGATTTGAAGCCGCCGAGCGCCGACCGTAGAAGGAATAGGTCGCTTTCTGAAGCGATCGACAGCGAGGCGGCCGGGCCGGAGGCCAAATCCTCTCGCCCCGACCATTCTTGTTTGCGAGTACCGAGCGCCTTGATGACTGTCTTCAACCTCAGCATGTCGCATTTTGATTCAAGCCTTGTCGTCTAGTTCAGGTGTTTCAGGATGACTGTGGAACAGATACCACCGTCTTACCTGTCAGATCGTTCACGAGACGATTCCTTTCGGATTGTTCTTCCTCCATCAATCGATTCACGATAATGTGGCTGCCGAATGAATGGAGGAGTAAGGGTGTCCGAAACGTCCGCTCGAGCCCGCGTGGTAATCCGTGGTCATGTGCAGGGTGTAGCGTATCGCGCATTTGCTCGCGCGGCGGCATTGAAATGCGGCGTGCGAGGTGGTGTGAGAAATCTAACTGATGGGAGCGTAGAAGCCGAAGCGGAAGGCGACAGAAAATCCATCGACGCTTTTGTGGAATGCTTGAGGATCGGCCCGCCGCGTGCGAACGTCCAGGCTTTGGATGTTGAGTGGCAATCCCCGACCGGCCAGCCGGTCGATTTCCAGATCTGGTATTAATTGTTTAAGCCCGGGAGTTTACATGGGTCATGATGACGACGATGTGACCGAATCCGTCAGTACTGAGGAAGAGGACGAGGGCGAGGAGAGTGAAAAAGAACTGCTCGCGGAGTCCCCTGCTCCTACCGGACGGCGCTATGCTCGCGAGTCTAAGGAGAGCGAGTATGAAGGACTCGATGCGGTCAAAAGTTATCTGAAGGAAATTCGCAAATCCACGCTGCTGAATTTCGAACAAGAGCAGGAATTGGGTAAGCGCATCGCGGAGGGTGATTTCGCGGCACGAGAGCAGATGATCGAGTCGAACCTACGGTTAGTCGTGAGCATCGGCAAGCGCTACATGAACCGCGGGCTGCCCTTTTCGGACATTGTCGAAGAAGGCAATATCGGCTTGATCAAGGCCGTTGAGAAGTTTAACTATGCCAGGGGCTTTCGATTCAGCACCTATGCCTCCTGGTGGATTCGCCAGTTCATCGAACGGGCCATCATCAATCAATCTAAAATTATCCGCCTGCCCGTCCATGTCGTGGAACGGTTGAATCGATATCTTTCGGGCCTAGAGGAAATGGTGCAGGAGTTTGGCCGTGAGCCCAAAATCCATGAGATTGGCGAACGGTTGAAACTGTCCGAACGGGAAGTTACCGATCTCAAGCAACTCATCCGCACAACCTATTCCTTGGACAGTCCGATCAATGAGCGCACCGGGACCTTTTTGCGGGATATCATTGAAGACCCTATCAGCGTGTCGCCCGCCACAACTGCGGAGGGCGTCCGCCGGCGTGAAAGCCTGATGGGCTGGATCCAAGAGCTACCCGAGAAGGAAAAAACGGTGGTGATTCTCCGGTTTGGATTGGATGGCGGCGAAGCGCATACGTTGGAGGAGATCGGACAGACGTTAGGCCTGACACGTGAACGCGTTCGACAGATTGAAACCGCCGCGCTCGTGAAGTTGCGGGCCACCATTGAGAAAAAGACGATGACCCAAGAGGACCTTCTATGAACAGCCCGGTGACCGACTATAAAGCGTTGATTCGCGAGGTGCCTAATTTTCCGAACCCCGGCATTCTGTTTTATGACATTACGACGTTGCTGAAAGACGCTCAGGCGCTTCGCTCGATCGTGGACGCGTTGGCGGATCGCTATCGCGCGAAAGGAATTTCTAAAATCATTGGGATCGAATCGCGCGGGTTCATCTTCGGCAGCGCGTTGGCGTATCGGCTTGGCGTCGGGTTCATTCCGGTGCGAAAACCCGGCAAACTGCCGGCTGATATTTTTGAGGTGAAGTACAATCTGGAATACGGGTCCAATTCTTTGGCGATTCACCGCGATGCCGTCGGCATCGGAGAGAATGTTTTGATTGTCGATGATCTCTTGGCCACCGGCGGTACCGCGGCCGCGACGGTCGATTTGGTCCGCCAGCTTGGTGGAGAGATTGTCGGCTTAGCCTTTTTGATCGAGCTGACGAGCTTACGCGGACGGGAACGATTGAATGGTTGTGACGTGCATTCCATGATCACGTACTCGTAGCGTTCCAGCCTCTTCGCTTCTTCTTTTCTTCACTCCTTTTCCACCGCACCGGTACGCCTCGATGGCTTGTCACAGCCACAAGCTCATGCTAACAATACGTCGCCGTTTAACTTCAAGCGCGTGGTCATCGAGGTAGGGTGTAACGGCGAGTTTTGCAAGATCGAAGAAGAGGAGTGGCGGTCAAGTAACGGTGATTGAGGTGGAGAAGTGAAGGCCATTGTGCTGGCCAGCGGAGGGCTTGATTCGACCGTCACGGCGGCAGTCGCGAAGCGGGATGGGCATGATCTGTCATTCTTGACCATCTCCTATGGCCAACGGCATCGCATCGAAGTGGAGCGCGCGCGCGAGGTGGCGCGAGCATTCGGGATCGTGAATCACCTGGTGCTCGGTCTCGACTTGCGGGCGATGGGCGGGTCTGCATTGACATCGAATCATCCGGTGCCGAAAGACCGTTCCGAAGCTGATCGCCAAGGCGAGATTCCTTCTACGTACGTGCCGGCGAGAAACACGATTTTGCTCTCACTGGCCCTCGGCTATGCCGAGACGATGAATGCCTCATTGGTGTATCTTGGGGCCAATATTGTAGACTATTCCGGCTATCCGGACTGCCGGCCGGAATTTTTGCGTGCATTCGAAGTCGTGGCCAGACTTGGGACTCGATCCGGAGTGGAGGGAAAGGGAATCGAAATCCGGGCGCCGTTGTTGTCCTTATCCAAGGCGGAGATCATTCGGTTAGGAGCTTCCTTAGACGTGCCGTTTCACTTGACCCATAGCTGTTATGATCCAACAACGTCCGGCGTGTCCTGTGGGCGTTGCGATAGCTGTCGGATCCGACGTGAAGGGTTTCGGGCGGCCGGTCTGACGGATCCTATGGAGTATGCGGAGGCTGAGACGTGAAGGTATCGACTGAAGAGTTTTTTATGTATCTCACGATTGCGCTGATCGTGTTGGTGCCGATTGCCGCGAGGTTGTACCGTTATGTGACGATGAAACAGATGAAGCGAACGCTGCATGAACAATTCGGCAAAAAGGAGTTTCATGAACAAGCGGGATCTGAAAAGAGATAAGACGGATCGCGTGCGGCCAAGTCGAGCCGCGATAGTCCTAGCGCTCGGTAGCGCACTCTTTGCAGTGTCGCTGTCCGGCACTCCAGTCGCTCAATCGGCTTCTTCCAAAGTTCCTGTGGAATTCCAGGCGGGCGAGGGGAAATTCAATAATTTCTGTGCGCGTTGCCACGGCGCGGAAGCGATGGGCACGAAGCAGGGTCCGCCGTTGGTGCACAAAATTTATGAGCCGAGTCATCATGGCGATGCGGCATTTCAACGAGCTGCCGCAAGCGGCGTGCGCGCTCATCATTGGCAATTCGGCGATATGCCGAAGATCGACGGTGTGAAGTCGGAAGACGTCGATCAGATCGTCAAGTACGTGCGTTGGCTACAGCGGCAGGCGGGCATTATGTAATGTGCTGAAAGTGTCTCTCCCAATTCTCTTCCAGAACATCCTTTCATCCGCCCTTCATCGAGTCGTTCCATGGACGCTGCCGGTAATGGTGTAGGTACACGATTACGCCAGTCCCCGGCATACTGGCCGAAACGATTGGTGATCCACTGCAACGTGTCTTCGCGCCGGTACGGGAACACTTGCCATCGCAGATAACTGAGTCAATGAGCAGCGTTCCCACAAGACTGAGATTCCTGACGACG
>Ga0308175_100002910_pt1 | contig 11767 bp, 12 predicted proteins | sample PhyCR1_3_FD_203893 | JGI IMG/M metagenome (GOLD analysis project Ga0308175, IMG submission 203893) | Soil microbial communities from UC Gill Tract Community Farm, Albany, California, United States - DLSLS.C.R1 | ecosystem: Environmental > Terrestrial > Soil > Agricultural land | place: USA... | reverse complement strand
GGACCGGCCGTCGGGTGACCGTCCGCAGTGGCAGGACCGGCGCCCGCAGGGTGACCGGCCCACGGGCGACCGTCCGCACCGCTCCGGTGCACCTCGTGGGGAGCGTCCGTCCGGGGATCGTCCGCAGCGTTCGGGCGCGCCACGCGGGGACTGGCAGGACCGGCGTCCGCAGGGGGACCGGCCCACGGGTGACCGCCCGCAGTGGCAGGACCGGCGCCCGCAGGGGGACCGGCCCACGGGTGACCGCCCGCAGTGGCAGGACCGGCGCCCGCAGGGGGATCGGCCCACGGGTGACCGTCCACAGCATTCCGGGAGCCCTCGAGGTCAGTGGGGCGATCGGCGCCCGCAAGGGGACCGGCCCACGGGTGACCGCCCGCAGTGGCAGGACCGGCGCCCGCAGGGTGACCGTCCTCAGCGGGCTGGCGGGCCGCGCGGGAGCTGGCAGGACCGTCGTCCGTCCGGTGACCGTCAGGGGCGGCCGGCGAACCGTCCCGGCGAGGAGCGTCGCCCTCCGTTGCCGCCGGGCCCTGAGATCCCCGAGTGGGTGGACAACCGGGACCTCGACCCGGCGGTCCGGGCCGCGCTGCGTGGTCTAGACCCGCGCAATGCCGAGCGCGTTGCGGCCCACCTGGTTGCGGCAGGCAGCCTGCTCGAGGAGGACGCAGACGCCGCGCTCGCACATGCCCGTGCGGCACGGGATCGTGCGTCTCGCGTCGCCGCCGTCCGTGAGGCGGTTGGCGTCGCGGCCTACCACGCCGGCGACTACGCCGAGGCAGCGCGCGAGATCCGGGCCTACCGGCGGATGAGCGGCGACCAGGGTTACCGAGCCGTCCTCGCCGACTGCGAGCGCGCCCTCGGTCGGGCCGACGTCGCGCTACGGCTCGTCGCCGAGGCGCTCGCCGACGCCCCGGACGCGGACGAAGCCCTCGAGCTGCGCATTGTGGAGGCCGGCGCCCGCCGTGACCTCGGCGAGGACGCGGCGGCGCGGCTCGTGCTCGAAGGGGCGCTCGGCGGCCGTCCCGACCCCTCCCAGCTCGACGCCGGCGACCCGGCCCGGCTCCGCCTCGCTGCCGCCTACGCCGACCTCCTTGAAGCGCAGGGCGAGGAGGTCCTGGCCGGCACGTGGCTCTCCGCCATCGCCGCCGTCGACCCGGACAACCTCACCGGAGCCGTGGACGGCCCAGGGATCGAGTTCATCGACCTGGAGGACGGGTTCGACGGCGACCTGGACGAAGAGCCCGTTTCGGGGGCTGAGTCTCAGGATGAGGTCGAGGCTTCCTTGGCCACCCCTGACCGCTCTGCTGTTCCGGAGGTCGTCGAGGAGCTTCCCGAGGACACCCACGGTCTCGGGAAGAGCTTCGACGAGGACGTCGAGGCCGAGGTCGCGGAGCTGCTCGGCGAGAGCGAGCCGCCGGGGTCGGAGGACTCACCCGAGGACGGCGCCGAGCACTGAGCCACGACAACAGCGGCTGAGCCGTCCACAGCCGGTAGCGCCATCCACAACTGACGAGCAGGTCTGGGGCTGCCGTCGTCAGGACAGCAGGCTCGCTGCATGAGCGTGGCTGTGATCGACCGAAACGACGTGGTGCTGCGGGGCCGGGTGTCTGCTCCGGCGGAGATCCGCACCCTGCCGAGCGGGGACAACCTGCTGACCTTCCGGCTGGTCGTGCGCCGGCCAGAGCCGCGGGCGCGCGGCCAGTCGGTCGACGTCCTGTCCTGCATCACCTACGACCGCGCGCTGCAGCGGCGCATGGCGCTGTGGCAGCCCGGCGATGTGGTCGAGGTCGAGGGTGCGCTGCAGCGGCGGTTCTGGCGGACGGGGTCGGGGACGGCGTCCGTGTGCGAGGTGAACTGTCGGCGCGGCCGCAAGGTCCCCCGCTCGGCGGCAAGCGCTGCGGAGCGCAGCGCGTGAGCGCCCCGGCGGTGGCGCGTGAGCGCCCCCGGCGGTCAGTCGTCCAACGGTCGGAGGACGAGGCCCGTCCGCGGCTTGGGCACGAAGAGTGTCGATTTCCGCGGCATCCGCGCCCCGGCGCGCGCCACCGCGGCGACGTCGGCCGGCGAGGGCGCGCGCAGGAGCAGCGCGACGCCCGACCGTTCGACCGCGGTCCGGACGGCGTCCTCCGCGCTGTGGGCGATGAGCACGGACTCGGGGTCGTCGCCACGCTTCCACAGCCGTGCCAACAGACCGTGATGGGCGAGGACGACATCCAGGCCGCGCCAGGCCGCGGGCGCCTCGCTCGGTACCGCGCCGAGGATGGTCTCGGAGGGCTGGGTGAGGTGATGCAGCCTCTGGCCGTCCGTCACCAGGAATCCCGTCTCGGTGGTCGTCGCGAGCCAGCGCGCGATGGCGTCTACGACCTCGCCCCGGGTGCCCGCTCCCACGGGCACCTCGGAGACCTGGAACCCCTCGGCTGCGGCCGCAACCGCGGCGTCCAGAGTCAGGTCCGGCACGACACGGTGGATGGGAGCCACCCGCAGGCCGCCGGGACCCATCGGGGTCACCAGCGCGAGCACGGCGTCACTGCCCTGCTGCCTCGGCTCGTCGCGCGAATTGGCCCGGGCGGCGGCGAACCGGTGGTGCCCATCGGCGATCACCGCACCGGTGCGCAGGAAGGCCTCGGTGAGTCCTTTCACCGTGCCCGGTTCGGTCAGCCGCCAGAGACGGTGCACGACGCCGTCGGAATCCTCCAGTTCGAGGGTCGGGACCCCGTGACGGGCCGTGTGGGTGAGCTCGGTGACCTCCGGTTCCGGGTCGTGGGCCAGCACGATGGGCTCGAGGTCCGTGCCCGTTGCGCGGAGGATCTTCCGGCGGTCCTCGACCGGACCGGGGTAGGTGTCTTCGTGGGGGAGGACCGCCGCCGACCCGGGAGGCGGCAGTCGCACTGCCCCCAGCCATCCGACCGTGGCCGGCGCGCCATCGGGCGGCTGCAGTTCGTAGAGCCACAGGGCAGGCTCGGGGTCGCGCTCCAGCACACCGTCTTCCTGCCAGATCTCCAGCATCTGGGCCGCCTGCCGGGCAGGATCCGTGCGCGCCTCCTCATCAGCGGCGCAGCGGGGAAGGATGAGGTGGACGATGTTGTGCGGATCGGCTTCGGCCAAGCGCTCTCGGCCCGAGGGTGTCACGAGGTCGTAGGCTGGCGAACTCACCCGGGCGAGGTGCCCGGGGTCCCGCCGCCGGTAGGTCAGCGCCCGGAAGGGACGGACCTCGAGGCCCGACGCTGCAACGGGCGACGGGAACTCCGACGACGTGGACACGACAACGATCGTAGGAGCGCTCTGTTCGACGGCGGTGAGGTGAGGGTCCGGCAGCGGCCCCGCCGCTGGGGTGCGACCGGACGGCGCCGAACCGACCGGCGGAGGGGAGGGCTCGTGGTGGAGGAGAACCCTCCCGACGGCGGCGTCTACGAGTGGTACCGCCGCGGCCTGGCTCTGCTCGCTGACGGGCATCCGGCAGCGGCCGCCACGCTGCTGGCCCGGGCCGCCGAGGCGGAGCCGGATTCGCGCAGCCTCCTCGAGGCGCTCGGCCGCGCCCAGTACGACGCCGGGCGCTACGAGGACGCGATGGAGACGTTCACCGGCCTGATCGCCCGCAACCCCACCGACGACTACGCCCACTTCGGCCTCGGCCTGGCGGCGAACAAGGCCCGCGCGCTCCCACTCGCGGCGGAGCACCTGGCCCTGGCTGCCGCGATGCGCCCCGACCTCGGGCACTACGCACGGGCGCTGCGCGAGGTGCGCGCCCGCCGCGCGAGGGAGTCGGCGTGAGGGCGGACCAGCCGCTCGCCGGTGGGAGCTCCGCTCCGCCGAGCGAGGTCTACGACGTCGCGCTGCTCGACCTGGACGGCGTGGTCTACGTGGGCCCCGATGCCGTGCCCGGGGTTCCCGAAGCGCTGGTCGCAGCGCGAAGGGCCGGAATGCGACTCGGCTTCGTCACCAACAACGCCGCCCGCACCCCCGACGAGGTCGCGGCCCACCTGACCGAACTGCACGTCCCCGCCGACGGCCACGACGTGATCACCAGCTCGCAGGCGGCCGCCTCGGTCGTGGCCGAGCTGCTGGAACCCGGCGCCCGCGTCCTCGCGGTAGGCGGTCCCGGGGTCGCCGCCGCCCTCGCCGCTGCCGGGCTCGAGGTCGTCGACACGGCGGAGGACGGGCCGGCCGCCGTCGTCCAGGGCTACGGCCGTGACGTGGCGTGGCCGCAGCTCGCCGAGGCCGTGGTGGCCGTCCGCAACGGCGCGCGGCACCTCGCGACCAACCTCGACGCGACCATTCCGTCCCAACGCGGCCCCCTGCCGGGCAACGGCGCGATGGTTGGCGTCGTCTCCGCGATCACCGGCCAGGAGCCGCTCGTCACTGGCAAGCCCGATCCCGCGATGCACGCCGAGTGCGTCCGGCGGACGGGGGCCCGGCGTCCGCTCGTCGTCGGCGACCGGCTGGACACCGACATCGAGGGCGCCCGGCGCGCCGGGGCGGCCAGCCTGCTCGTCCTCACCGGCGTCACCGACCCCCGCACGCTGCTGGCCGCCCGCCCCGACCATCGTCCGGACCTGCTCTCCGCCGACGCCGGAGGGCTGCTGGCGGTGCACCCGGCCGTCGTCGCCGACGGGCCGGGGCGTCGCTGCGGTCGCTGGCGGGCCGGCCCGGCCGAAGGCGACGACGTCCTGGTCCTCGAGGCGGTGGCCGACGGCGAGGACGGCGACGGCCTCGACGGTCTGCGGGTGTTGTGCGTCGCGCACTGGAGCCGGCACGCGCACGACGGCGTCCCCGCCCGGGTCGTCGCCTCCGACGGGCAGGCGGCCGCCGCGCTGCACCGGTGGGGCCTGGTGCCGGACGGCACCGCGACCTGAGGGGTCAGAGGACCTTGCGCAGCCTCAGGATGTCCCGCAGCCCCGCCTCGAGCTTGACCTTTCCGCTGGCCCACGCCTTGCCGAAGTTCAGGCGGCCGTCAGTCATCGCGATGAGGTCGTCGCTGGCCATCGTGAGCCGGATGTCGGCCTTGGGCACGTCGGGCCCGTGGGGCAGCACGTGGAGGTCGCGCACGGCCCCGGAGCTCAGCCGCCCCATCACGACCTCGTCGAGGTCGGTCAGCCGGCAGGACAGGCTGCGGTCCAGCCCGGCCGCCGCTGGGTGGGCGGCGATGTCCCCCAGGATCCCCTTCAGCGCCTTCAGGCACTCATCCATCGTCGCCACGCCGGCGGGCCTCCCACACTGGTTTCGTCGTACCGGGACCGGGGACGGTACCGCCCCGGCTGCGTTGCTCCGTGCCCGTCTCCGACGGCCGGTAACCTCGCAGCATGACCGAGCAGAGCCCGACGGCACCCGTACCGGGTCCGCCGAAGCCTGTCCCCGGGCCCGGGCCGTCGAAGGTGCCTTCGTTGCGCGAGGAGGCAGGTGCCGGGGAGGACCGCTTCGCGGACCTGGACGAGCAGCCGGTCGCCCAGCACGTGCCCCTTTTCGAGGCCGAGCACGCCCGGCTCCAGCGCGAGCTCGGCACGATCGACCAGCTCTGATGCCGCGACGCAGCCGGCTCGATGCCGAGCTCGTCCGGCGGGGGCTCGCCCGATCCCGTGAACACGCGGTCGCTCTGATCGCCGAAGGGCGGGTCGCGGTCGCGGGCACAGCCGCGACCAAGGCGGCCACCGGTGTCGAGGCCGGCACCCCGGTCGTCGTCCGCACCGACCCCGACGCACCCAGCTGGGTCTCGCGCGGCGCCCACAAGCTCCTCGGCGCGCTGGCCGCCTTCCCTGTGGAGGTCGAGGGACGACGCGCCCTGGACGCCGGCGCCTCCACGGGCGGATTCACCGAGGTCCTGCTCAGCCGGGGCGCCGCGGAGGTCGTGGCCGTCGACGTCGGGTACGGCGAGCTGGCCTGGAGCCTGCGCACCGACGACCGCGTCGCCGTCCACGAACGCACCAACGTCCGCACGCTGACCCCCGAGGCCATCGACGGCCCCGTCGACGTCGTCGTCGCCGACCTCTCGTTCATCTCGCTGCGCCTGGTGCTCCCCGCGCTCACCGCATGTGCCCGCGAGGACGCCGACCTGCTGCCCATGGTCAAGCCTCAGTTCGAGGTCGGCCGCGCGCGGCTGGGGGCCGGCGGGGTGGTCCGCGACCCCGAGCACCGGGTACAGGCCGTTCTCGAGGTGGCGCAGGCCGCTGCGTCCCTCGGCTGGGGGACCGCTGGGGTGGTGGCCAGCCCGCTGCCCGGCCCGGCTGGCAACGTGGAGTTCTTCCTGTGGCTGCGCCGCGACGCGGGGGTGCCGCAGGAGGACCAGGTCCGTCGAGCAGTGGAGGAGGGGCCGCAGTGACCGAGGGCTCGAACGCCGACCAGGCAGCACCCCGGCGGGTCCTGCTGACCGTGCACACCGGCCGTCACGACATCGTCGAGCTGGCCCGCACGTCGGCCGCCCGGCTGATCGCCGGCGGCATCGTGGTGCGCCTGCTGGAGGACGAGGCGCCGGCGCTGCAGCTCGACGAGGCCGAGGTGGTCGCCGCCGACGCCGACGCCGCCCGGGACGCCGAGATCGTCATGGTCTTCGGCGGCGACGGCACCTTCCTGCGCGCCGCGGAACTCGCCCGGTACACCGACGCGGCCCTGATGGGCGTGAACCTCGGGCGGGTCGGTTTCCTGGCCGAGACCGAGCCCGAGGCGGTCGAGGAGACCCTCAGCGCGATCGAGCGCTGCGAGTACTCCGTCGAGGAGCGGCTGGCCCTGCACGTCGACGTACTCGACGCCTCCGGCGCGGCCGTCGGTGGCACCTGGGCACTCAACGAGGTGTCGGTGGAGAAGGCCGAGCGCTCGCGCGTCCTCGACGTGGTCCTGGCCATCGACGGCCGCCCCCTGACCAGCTTCGGCTGCGACGGCGTCCTGTGCGCGACCCCCACGGGCTCCACGGCCTACGCGTTCTCCGCCGGGGGACCCGTGGTCTGGCCGGACGTCGAGGCGCTGCTGCTGGTCCCGAGCAACGCGCACGCGCTCTTCGCCCGCCCCCTCGTGACCTCGCCGAACTCGGTCCTCACGGTTGCGGTGCCCGCCGACGGCAACCGCGCGCGGGTCTCGGCCGACGGCCGCCGCATGGTGGAGATCCCCGACGGCGGCCGGGTCGAGGTCCGGCGGGCCGACCGCCCGGTCCGGATCGCCCGCGTGCACGCCTCGACCTTCGGTGACCGGCTGGTCGCCAAGTTCGGGCTGCCGGTCCGGGGATTCCGGGACGCGCGGCACGCCGGGCCCGGCCACGAGCTGTTCACCAGCCGCACGGTCCTGGGCAGGGACATCGTCACCGGGGACGGCCAGGTCCTGAGCGGAGGGGAGGCTCGGGGTGTCAGCGCCGACGACGACGTCTGAGAAAGGACCCTCCCGCCCCTCACACCCCGCTGACGCTGGGCGTGAGCCCTCGCGGGAGGGCAGTTCCAGCACGTCACCAGGCCAGCTCACCGAGCTGCGCATCCGCGGTCTCGGCTCGATCGACGACGTCACCCTCGAGCTGGGGCGCGGGCTGACGGTCGTCACCGGTGAGACCGGCGCCGGAAAGACGATGGTCGTCACCGGGCTGACGCTGCTGTTCGGCGGGCGGGCCGACCCAGGGCGCGTGCGCGCATCCGGCCGGGCCGGGGTCGAGGGCCGCCTCGTACTGCCCGCGGATTCCCCGGCGTGGGAGCGCGCCGCCGACGCCGGTGCCGACCCCGACGACGACGGCAGCCTGATCCTCGCCCGGACGGTGAGCGCCGAGGGCCGGTCGCGGGCCTTCCTGGGGGGCCGCAGCGTCCCGGTCGGCGTGGTCGCCGAGCTCGCCGAGGGCCTGCTCGCCGTGCACGGCCAGTCCGACCAGCTGCGGCTGTCCCGCCCCGCCGAGCAGCGCCGCGCCCTCGACCGGTACGCCGGCGCCGCGCACGTGGAACTGCTCGACCGCTACCGCGCCGCCTATCAGCGATGGCGGGAGCTCAGCGCCGACCTCGAGCGCCGCCGCAGCCAGGCGCGCGAGCTGGCCCAGGCCGCCGACGTGCTCCGGCACGGCCTCGAGGAGATCGAGGCCGTCGCTCCCGAGCCCGGTGAGGACGACGCCCTGGACACCCTGGCCAAGCGCCTCGGGGACGCCGATGCCCTGCGCGCCGCGGCCGACGAGGCACGGGTGTCGCTCGTCGGCGACGTCACCGGGGATCTCGGCGGGGACGACCTCCCGCAGGACGCCACCGCGGCCCTGTCCATCGCCCAGCGGGCACTCGCCGGCTCCGACGACCCCACGCTGGTCCTCCTCGCGCAGGACGTCGCCGACGCCGTCGCGGTGGTGTCCGACGTCGCCGGGCAGCTGGCCGGCTACGTCGCCGACCTCGACGCCGACCCCGGCCGCCTCGCCGAGGTGCTCGACCGGCGCGCCGTGATCACCGCGCTCGTCCGCAAGTACGCCGGTCCGGGTGAGGGGCTGCACGGGGTGTTCGCCTGGGCCGAGGACGCCGCCGCCAAGCTGTCGGCGCTCGACGTCTCCGACGAGGCGCTGGACGCCCTGGCCGCCGCCCGGGACACCGCTCGGGCCGAGGTCGACGAGCTCGCGGGGCAGGTGTCCGCCGGCCGGCGTGCGGCGGCCGACGGCTTCGCGGCCGAGGTCGGCGCCGAGCTGGCCGGACTGGCGATGAAGAGCGCGACCGTGTCCTTCTCCGTCGACAGCCACCCCGAGGAGCCGGGCGCCGAGGGCATCGACGAGGTCGCCCTCCTGCTGGCCGCCCACCCGGGTGCGCCGGCCCGTCCGGTGCACAAGGGCGCCTCCGGGGGTGAGCTGTCGCGGGTCATGCTCGCCATCGAGGTCGTGTTCGCCGGGGCCGACCCCGTCCCGGTGATGGTCTTCGACGAGGTCGACGCCGGCGTGGGTGGTCAGGCCGCCGGGGAGATCGGACGGCGGTTGGCCCGGCTGGCCGGAGCGCACCAGGTCGTGGTCGTCACCCACCTGGCCCAGGTCGCCGCGTTCGCCGACACCCACATCGTGGTCGACAAGTCGCCCGACACCGGCGCCGGAGTGACCGCGACGGACATCCGCGCGGTCAACGGCGAGGACCGGGTGCGCGAACTGGCGCGGATGCTGTCCGGGCTCGCCGACAGCGACACCGGGCAGGCGCACGCCCGGGAACTGCTCGCCGTCGCGGCCGACGCCCAGGGCTGACGCCCGGCCCCAGCCGCAGGCACCGCCGCTGTGGGCTGGGACACGGTCGGGTGACGATGGGCGTGGCCGCCCCGGCGTCGGGGTAGCGGACGATCGTGGGTTGCTTCTCCTCCGCCGACGAATCGGCGCACTACGGCTTCTCGGTCTGCATGCTGCTCGAGCAGTACCGCGCGCAGCTGGGCTGGGCGGCGCACGGTGTCGTCGAGTTGGGGACGGGCGACGCCACGGCGATCAGCCAGGTCGTGCGCGTCCTGCCCGACCTCCGGGTCCGGAGTTTCGACATCAGCGCCCCGACCGTCGAGACCGCCCGCGCCAACATCGCCGCCGGTGGCCTCGCCGATCGCTACTCGGTGGAGCTCGGCGACTTCTTCGACCAGGCCGACTCCGCCGGCAGTCCGCCGGTGTCGACGGTCATCTCGAATCCGCCGTACATCCCCGCGCCGGACCGGGACATCCTCATGCCGGAGCTGTGGGGCGGCATCCACGGCAACGACCTCGTCCTCCAGCTGCTCAAGGCCGGCTACGACAACGTCCTCACCGCCGTCCCCAGCTACTCCGACCCCGAGACCACGGTGCGGACGGCCGAGGACCTGGGCTACCGGGTCGCCAACTTCCTGGCCATGGGCCTTGACTTCGGCCCCTACAGCAGCGAGCCCAAGGTGCGCCGACACATCCAGCAGCTCCGCAGCGAGGGGCGCGGTTGGGCGAGCGACGACGGCTACATGGTGGCCGTGGCCCTGTTCACCCGGAACGCCGACGTCCCGGGCGACCGCGCCGGCCAGCTGCTCCGCTCCCTGCAGATCGACTGACCGTCGCTCAGCGCCGCTTGGCGTAGCCGGCCAGCCCGAACTGCAGGAGCGAGAGTCCGCGCCGTCCTTGACGCAGCAGTTCGGCGGTCAACTCGGAGCCGCCGACGCCGTCGAGCACCCGGTCCCGGGCCAGCTCCAGCAGCGAGGCGTACAGACCCAGGACGGCGTGCGCGGCCAGCCACGGCTCGACCTGTCCCGGTCGGGCACCGGTCTCCTCGGCGATCAGGTCGGCGAGAGAGTTGGTCAGCTCACCGAGGATCTCCCGCTCCCGGACCTGCAGGACGCGACTGCCGCGGACGACCTGGGCCATCCGGGCGACACCGGCGGCGGCCTCCGGCGACCCCAGCATGCCGATCGCGGACACCACGAAGCTCCCGGCGGCCGCCGACACCGATTCGCCGGCCGGTCGTCGGCGGACGGCGTCCAGCAGCGCCGCCCGCATGGGCGGGTCGGCGTCGAAGACCAGCCCCTCCTTGACCGGGAAGTGGTTGAAGACCGTCTTCTCCACCACACCGGCGCGCTTCGCGATCTCCATCACGCTGACCGCGTCGAAGCCACGTTCGGCGAACAGGTCGGCGGCGGCGTCGACGATGCGCGCCCGGGTCTCCTGCCGACGGACCTCGCGCCGCCCCGGCCCACGAGCCGCGCGACCCCGGCGGCGGCCGGCCGGGGGCGCGTCCGGATCCGCCGGCGCGACCGAGACCGGCGGCTCCGGTTCGGGCCGCACCGCAGGCACCGCGCGGATGACCGCCCCGGTGGCGGGCGGCCGGGCGGGGCTGCTGGCAGGGATCGCGGACGCGGTCTCCGCCGCGGAGGTCGGCCCATCGTCGCGGGAGGTTCGGGGCAAGGCGTGGGCCACTCCAGTCACGTGCGCCACGCTAGTCACGAGCAGGTAACGGCCCCGCGCGACCTGCGGAGACAGCGACGCTGGCGTGTCGGACCGCCCGTGGTGTCGAACACGGTGCGTAACTGAGGGGTCGCCTTTGCGCGTCGGAGATCGACCGCACAGGCGCGCGTGAAACCATGCTCGCCATGCGCATCGGCACCCTTCGGCGCGGCCGGAGCCAGGACGTGGGACCCGGCGTCGCCGGCACCGCCCGCCTGGACCGCCGCACGAAGAACCTGACCAAGCGACTGCGCCCCGGCGACATCGCCGTGATCGACCACGTCGACATCGACCGGGTGAGCGCGGATGCGCTGGTCGGCTGCAAGGTGGCCGCCGTCGTCAACGCATCCCCCAGCATCTCGGGGCGCTATCCCAACCTGGGTCCGGAGATCCTGCTGGCCGCCGGCATCCCGCTGCTCGACGACGTCGGTCGCGAGGTGTTCTCCCGCCTGAAGGAGGGCGCGCCCGTCCGGCTCGACGGCGCCCAGCTGCTCGCCGAGGACGGGACGGTTCTCGCCGAGGGGATCGCGCAGGACGACACGACGGTCGCCGCGGCGATGGCCGAGGCCAAGGCCGGTCTCTCGGTGCAGCTCGAGGCCTTCGCGGCCAACACCATGGAGTACATGAAGCGGGAGCGCGCGCTCCTGCTCGACGGCGTCGGTGTTCCGGACGTCGTGACGCAGATCGACGGCCGGCACGTCCTCGTCGTCGTCCGCGGCTATGACTACAAGGAGGACCTGCAGGCCCTCCGGCCCTACATCCGGGACTACCGCCCGGTCCTCATCGGCGTCGACGGCGGGGCAGATGCGCTGGTCGAGGCAGGCTACTCGCCCGACATGATCGTCGGCGACATGGACTCAGTCAGCGACGACGTCCTGAAGTGCGGCGCCGAGGTCGTCGTCCACGCCTATGCCGACGGGC
>Ga0308175_100002909_pt1 | contig 11769 bp, 5 predicted proteins | sample PhyCR1_3_FD_203893 | JGI IMG/M metagenome (GOLD analysis project Ga0308175, IMG submission 203893) | Soil microbial communities from UC Gill Tract Community Farm, Albany, California, United States - DLSLS.C.R1 | ecosystem: Environmental > Terrestrial > Soil > Agricultural land | place: USA... | reverse complement strand
GAGGAGTAGACCGAATCCGGCGGCGCCGCCCCGGGACGCTCGCCAGGCCGCGGGCCACCACGGCGCGCGGGGCACCAGACGCGATCGACCATGTCGTCACGAACGTCGAAGATGCTGCCGTCCGGGCAAAAAACCCGGGCCAGTCGAATCACCGCGGTCACCCGGCCGCTCATGAGCGGCATCGAGGTCATGTCCTCGCCCCACCATTCCTCGGGTTGCGCGCGCACGAACTCGCGCGAGACGGCGCGGACCGCCACGTTCGGACTCGATGCCCAATACGCCGAGCCGAGCGCGCGCTGCATGTGGCGTGCGTCGTAATCGTCGTCGTCGAGTCGCAGCGGTGTGTCCGACGCGACGGCGTAGATGTAGCGCGTGTCCGACGACGTGAAGCGATAGTCGGGACGCATCGTCCAGTACACGTTCACCCAGGTAAGTCCCGTCTGCTGCACGTTCCGCGGGCGCATCGACGCCGGGTAGACGAGCGAGACGCCACGGCCGGGCACGATCTCGAACACCGCGACGTATGCCTGACGAGAGGTCTGGATCAAGACGCGGCTCTCGTCCACGCGCACGATGCTGACTTCCATTGGCGGCACGCGCGGCGGCTCTGGTGCGCGCTGGGGCACAGAGCCCGGTGGCGACTGCACGACGTACGTCGGACCACAGGCTGCGGCGCCGACGACCGAAAGGGCAACAAGGAGGCGGGAGAATCGCATGGTAGCGTCCAGTGGGAGGGCTGATACTAGGACGCACAAACACCTCGTTGGGCACCGCGCGGGGCGCGGGGCGCGGGGCGTGGGGCGCGGGACGCGGGACGCGGGACGAGGGACGCGGGACGCGGGGCGCGGGGCGCGGGACGCGGGACGCGGGACGCGGGGCGCGGGGCGCGGGGCGCGGGGCGCGGGACGCGGGGCGCGCCGCCGCGTCCCGCCTAACGCACCGGCAGCCCGCTCGGCACCGACGCGGGGATCATCGCGCTCAGATCGCGCGCCGCCGGGTCGGTGAGCGATTGAAGGAACGCGACCAGCTGACGGATTTCCGAGTCGCTGAGGCCTAACGGCTGGCGGACGACCGGGCTCGTCGCGGCAAGAATCGCGTCGATCGTCGCCGCGTCGCCACGGTATTGTGAGCGGAAGCGCGCGTCGAGTTGCGAGACATCGTAATTCCGCAACGTCTGTTCGACGTTGTTATAGTGGCGCACCACGGCGTCGAGCGTCGCGAAGGCGCCGTCGTGCATGTACGGCGCGGTGAGCTCGACATTCCGGAGCGACGGCACCCGAAAGAGGAAGCGCTGGGTCTGTCCCTGGAACTGCGGGTCCTGGCCCAGATCGAGCGGCGCGTCCTTGCCGACCCCGGGGCCAAGCTGCGGCACGCCCGCGCTCGCGAAGCTCTGTCCGCCGAGGAGCGGCCCGAAATGACAGCTCGAGCAGCGCGCCTTGGTGAAGAAGAGAAGCGCCCCCTGCTTCGCCTCGGTCGTCATCGCCTGGTCGTCATGCGCGACATATCGATCGAACGGCGAGTTGGTGAACGTGAACGCCGTCTTCTCGAAGGCGGCGATCGCGTTCGCCGCGTGCTGGAAGCCTAACGACGACACCGGCACGCCCGGGAACGCGGCGTTGAGCTTCGCGACGTAGCCATTGATCGCCACGAGGCGCTGCATCACCGCGCCCCAGATGGCACCGAACTGCGTGCTGTCGAAGGCGGCGAGCTCGTTGGAATTGCCAAGCCCGTCGTGGTCGCCCACCTCGCCGCGCATCTCGTTCCGATTCGTCACCGGGAACATCGCCTGCGCCGCCAGCACGCTCGTGAGCCCACTCGGCAGCGCCGCGCCCGCCGGCGTTCGGAAGCTCGACGGTCCGCCGAGGTCGGAGACGCGTCCATCCCAGAAGAGATAGAACGAACCGAGACCGGTGTTGATCAACGATGGCGCGTTCCTCGGCGTGAATTGCCGGCCCGCGCCTAACGTGCGGGAGCTGCCGTCGCCGCTGGCGCCGGTACCGATCGAGAGCGCGAGGACGTCCGCGCCGTGCGATAGTGGGCTGTGGCAGGTCGCGCACGCCACGTCGCGGTTGCCACTGAGGATCTTGTCGAAGAAGAGCGAGCGGCCGAGGTCGACGAGTGCGGCGTTAGGCGGCGTCACGGCGCCAATCGGGACCACGCCCCAGATGTTGAATTGCCCGCGGAGCTGGTCGTCGAGGGTCGCGGGCGGGGGCGGCTGGGTCGTTCCACGCTCCGTCATCGTGCTCCCGCAACCGGAGAGCAGGCTGATTCCGAGGAGACCGGCTGCCAACCACGTGCACTGTCGCTGAATCATGGTAACGGCACCGAGACCGAGAGTTGATGCGTCGTCACGCTCACCGGCGTCAGCGTCAGTGGACCCGTTGGCGTCGCAAGGATGCTCGGCGCCGACGAGTCGAATATCGGCACCGCGACCTGATCGTTCGCGATGCCCGGCCGACCGGTGCCGTGTACGACGCGGCCGACGTAGCGGAGATCGACGCCGGCGACGCGCATGCTCGCGCCCCACGTTGGCGCCCACTCTACCCAGTGCTCATCCTGACGGCGCGACGTTACCTGCACGTGGTCATCCTGCCGCAACCAGTAGCGAATGGCGTGCGCCGAGACGCCGCCCTGGAGATGGAGCGGCGATTCCACGCCGTCGATGAGGAGGTCCTGCGCGAAGCCGACCCTGGCAATCGCGTTCGAGAAGGTGAAGTGGCTCTCGGTCGTCTTGGCGCCAGCGGGGATCACGAGTCCCGCCAGCGTCTCGATGGCGGCTGGCGCTTCGCCCCACGTGTGACTGAGGATCGGCTCGTAGATGACGTCGAGCGCGAAGGTGGACGGACCACGATGTTGGGCGATCCCGAAGCCGACGTTGTACGCCGCCGAATGGCCTGGATCCCACGGCACCGGCCTCACGACGTCGACGATCTGATAGTTAGGCAGCTTTGGGTGCGACATGAGATTCGTCGTCGCAAAGGCGCCGATGCGCCATCCCGAATCGCCGACGGGACGCTGCCAGGCGAGATGAAGTCCCCACGTGTTCGTGCGATCGAGATTGCGCTCCGGCCGCGGGCGCGACGCCATCGTCCGCAGATTCGGATCGTAGAACGTCTCCGCGAAGGTGACGTCGTGTGTCATCGCCACGCGGTCGTGGACGAGCATCGCTTCGACGGACGCGCCGCTCTCCCAATCCCGGAGGACGCCGAGCCGCGCGTCGAGATCACCGCCGCGCTGCGCGATGCTCTGACTCCCGGCATAGAGCTGATCGACGCCCTCGAGGCGATGGAGATCGGCGTACATGACGCTGCCCGCAATGGAGAATCCATTGGCGACGCGCCGGCCAAGGGTGGCGAATGCATAACGATTCGTCTTGCTGCGCGTCTGCTGCGGTACCGGAAACGCGCCGACTTGCGGAGCGACGATGAAGTCGATCCCTGGTGGAGCGAAGGTTTGTGGGTCGCTCCGACTCGGATCGAGCGACTGGACCGCCACCAGCGCGCCGCCGAACAGATTCCCGTGCGTCGCGAGCCCACCAACCGGGAGTGTCTGCCCGCCGCCGGCGTTGCGCGAAATCCTGTAGAAGGTCGGGGAGCCGAAGAACTGGAGCGCACGAATGCGGGCTCCCTTCGCGGGGTTCACGAACGGATCGAGCAGTGAATCCCGCACCGCGATCGACACGCCCCCCATTGCGTCGTTGGCCGAAGGGAAGAAGCCAAACTGGTCGCCCTGAGCCAGAGGCAACGTCTTGATCGTGATGACCTGGGCCGGCGCGACAGCGGGAGCGAGTAACGCGAGCAAGGTCGCGCCGAGAGCAGGGAGCTTCCGGGGGTGAGACATGGAGCGCTCGATGAGGGATTTGGTTGCCGAACTACCATTTCGCTTGGAACGTCACTCGTCCCGCGCCCCGCGACCCGCGCCTCGCGCCCCTACACTACCCCTTGCACTTCTACAAGACGAACCCTATCGTCCGCCGATGGACAAGCTCGATCTCCCGCAAGGCACGCTGGACCTGCTGATTCTCAAGGCCGTGTCGCTCAAGCCCGAGCACGGCTGGGCGATCTCGGAACGCATTCATCAGGTGTCGCGCGCAACCCTCCAGATCCCCCAGGGCTCGCTCTACCCCGCCCTCCACCGCCTCGAGCGTCGCGGCTGGATCAAGGCCACGTGGGGGGCGTCCGACAACAACCGGCGCGCCAAGTACTACGAGCTCACGCGCACCGGACGCAAGCAGCTCGAGGCCGAGACCGACGCGTGGAAGCGGCTCACCTCCGCCGTCGGGCTCGTGCTCGACATGGCCTAACGAGCATCCCGACATTCACCATGATCAGCGACCTCCTCTACCGGCTCCGCGCGCTCTTGCGTCGGGGGGCAATGGAGCGCGAGCTCGACGACGAGCTCCGCTTTCACCTCGAGCGCGAGACCGAGAAGCTCGTGCGCCTGGGCATGTCCCACGCCGACGCCACTCGTCAGGCACGGCTCGCCTTCGGCGGCGTCGAGCGCATCAAGGACGACACCCGCGACGCGCGGGGTATCGCGCTCCTCGAGACGATCGCGCAGGATCTTCGCTACGCCGTCCGTGGTCTCCGCGCCAAACCCGGTTTCACCGCCGCCGTCATCATCACGTTAGGCCTCGGCATCGGAGCCAACGCCGCGATGTTCGGGCTCGTCGATCGGCTCATGTTTCGCTCGCCCAAGTACCTGCGCGACGCGGACCGCGTCCATCGCGTCTATCTCCAGCTCACGACGCACGACAAGGAATCCACCGAGAACAGCTTCGAGTACACGCGCTACCTGGACCTCGCGGGATGGACGTCCTCGTTCGACGCGACGGCCGCCTTCGCTCAACGCACGCTCGCCATCGGCAGCGGCGAGGACGCGCGGGAGACGCCGGTCGGCACGGTCAGCGCCACGTACTTCAACTTCTTCGACGCCGCGCCGGCGCTCGGCCGCTACTTCGCGGCGAGCGAGGATGCGACCCCCGCCGGCGCGCCCGTCGTCGTGCTCTCGTATGGCTTCTGGCAGACTCGTTATGGAGGGAGCCCGACCGTCCTCGGCAAGACAATCCAGATCGACCGCACGATCTTCACCATCATCGGCGTCGCCCCCGAGAATTTTGCCGGCGTCGCCGACGGCGCTCCGCTGGCGATGTGGATTCCCATCACCACCTTCGCCGGCCTCGTTCACGACGGAGCGACCCAGCACAGCTACTACAAGAATTACAGCTGGGGGTGGATGCAGATGCTCGCCAGGCGGAAGCCCGGCGTATCCGCGGAGGCAGCCAGCGCCGACCTCACCAACGCGTACCGGCGGAGCGTCGTCGCGGAAGCGGCGCTCGATCACTCCACCCCGCATCTCGAGAGCCTGCGTCCGCGCGCGGTCGCGGGCCCGGTGCAATTCCAGCGCGGACCGCTCGCCGGCCGCGACGCACGCATCATCACCTGGGTGAGCGGCGTCTCGCTCATCGTGCTCCTCATCGCCTGTGCCAACGTCGCGAACCTGATGCTCGCGCGCGCGCTCCGGCGCCGTCGCGAGATCGCGCTCCGCATCGCCCTCGGCGTCCGCCGGACACGGCTCCTTGCCCAACTCCTCACCGAGAGTCTCGTTCTTGGCTCGTTAGGCGGGCTCGCGGGAATCGCCATCGCCGAAGGCGGCAGCCGCCTCCTCGAGTCGGTTTTCCTTCGCGGCGAGGATTTGCTCGGCGTTGCCACCGACTGGCGCACGGTTGGTTTCTGCGCGGCGGTCGCGCTGACGGCCGGCTTCCTCACCGGACTGGCACCGGCGCTCGCTGCGGGTCGCGGCGACGTCGCGCTCGCCCTCAAGGCTGGCGCGCGCGAGGGAACGTACCAGCGCTCGCGCCTCCGCGCGGCGCTGCTCGTGCTGCAAGGGACGCTCGCCGTGGTGCTCCTCGTCGGCGCGGGGCTGTTCGTGCGCAGCCTGCGTAACGTCCGCGCACTGCGCATGGGCTTCGATGTCGATCCCGTTCTCGTCGTCTACCACGAGCTGCGCGGGACCAAGCTCACCAACGAGCAGCAAGCGCTGCTCGCCGAGCGTCTCGAGGATCGCGCGCGCGCGATTCCGGGCGTCGAGACCGCGACACGCTCCCTCACCCTTCCCTTCTGGGACTCGTGGTCCGTCGGCCTCTACGTCGCCGGCATCGACAGCGTGCGCCGGCTCGGCCGCTTCGCACTGCAGGGTGGCTCACCAACGTTCTTCCGCGCGATGGGGACCCGCGTCATTCGCGGCCGAGGCATCACCGGGGAGGACACCAAGAATGCGCCGCGCGTGATGATCGTGAGCGAAGCGATGGCGCGCACGCTCTGGCCCGGCCGCGACGCACTTGGCCAGTGCATCCGCGTCGGTGCCGACACGATGCCCTGCACCACCGTCGTCGGGATCGCCGAGAACATCAAGTCACGCAGCCTGACGGAGGACGCGGGGCTCAACTATTACCTGCCGATCGAGCAGTTCCACCCCGAGAATGCGAATCTCATCGTGCGGGTCCGCGGCGATGCACGAGACTACGTCGAGACCGTGCGCCGCACGCTCCAGGCGGAGATGCCGGGGAGCGCATACGTGATCACGCACGCCATGCGCGAGGTGATCGGCCCGCAGGAGCGCAGCTGGCAGTCGGGCGCGACGATGTTCGTCGCCTTCAGTGCGCTCGCGCTCGTGCTCGCCGCCATCGGTCTCTACGGCGTGATTGCCTTCGACGTCGCGCAACGGACGCAGGAGCTGGGCGTCCGCATCGCGTTAGGCGCGCAGGTTGCGGACGTCCTGCGCCTGATCATTGGCGCGGGGCTGCGCTTCGCTGTCGTGGGAGTCGTGGTCGGGATTGGGATCGCGCTCCTCCTGGCCCGGTTTGTGGCCCCGTTGCTCTTCGGCGTTTCGCCCCGCGATCCCCTTGTCCTCGGCGGCGTGGGGCTGGTGTTGCTGGCGGTCGCCGCGGTGGCGAGCGGGATTCCTGCGTGGAGAGCGACACGAGTTGATCCGAATACTGCGTTGCGGGTCGAGTGAGGTTGGGCTGGCTTCCGGGATCGCCTGAGGGTGCCTCGTTAGGCCTGCCATCAACTGCATAACGCGGACTAACGCCAACACTTCGCGGACACTTCGCGGACCGTTCCGTTCGGCGCGAAGACGCCCTCCGCAACGAGGCCGGACGAAGGTCTTTGACAGCGGCACACCAGTCTGGATAGCAGCGCCGAAGCGAACCGAGGTCGTTCCAAAGATTGTCGTCCCGGCTCGTGCTGAGTACAGATCGAATGGCGCTCGGAGCGGTCCGCGACGTGTCCGAGCCGTGTCCGGCCCTGCCCGCGCTATCCAGTTGATGCTTGTTCGGATGAGCAACAGGGGTCGGTGAGAAGAAGTTGCAGCCTTGCGACGCCCCCCAATCCGAGGAATGATTGGTCCACATCCTTCCGCCCCGTGGACCATGGCCTCGCACATCCATCTCCCCATCGCCACGCTCTGCCTCATCGCCCTCGCCGCGAACTCCACGCAGGCGCAGCGAACCCAGCCCTCCCGCCTAACATCGTTCGACCCCTCGACGGCCGCGGAGCTCCGCTGGCGGTACGTGGGGCCAGTCGGGAATCGGGTCGCATCGGTGGTAGGCGTGCCAGGCGATCCGAATGTCTACTACGCCGGCGCGGCGTCGGGTGGCCTCTGGAAGACCATCGACGCCGGGATCCACTGGTCGCCGATCTTCGACGAGCAGGACGTCTCGGCGATCGGCGCGCTCGCGGTCGCGCCGTCGAATGCGAGCATCGTGTGGGCGGGCACAGGCGAGCCCTGGATTAGAAGTCACATATCGGCCGGCAACGGCGTCTACAAGTCGACGGACGCCGGGCGAAGCTGGCGGAAGATGGGGCTCGACTCGGCGGGCCGCGTCGGACGGATCGCCATCGATGCGAGTAATCCGGATGTCGTTTTCGTCGCCGCGCAGGGGTTCAGCTATGGCCCGCAGGAAGACCGCGGCATTTACAGAACCACCGACGGCGGCGCGCACTGGACGCGCGTTCTCTTCGTCGACCGCAACACGGGCGGCATCGACGTCGTCATGCATCCGACCAACCCGCAGATCCTCTTCGCGGCGATGTGGCAGCTCGAGATGCACACCTGGGGTCGCGAGAGTGGCGGGCCGGGGAGCGGCATCTACACGAGCACCGATGGCGGCACGACATGGACGCGCCTGACGGGACACGGGCTTCCCACGCACGAGATCGGCAAGATCGGTCTCGCGATCGCGCGCTCGAATCCCAATCGACTGTACGCCTTGATCGAAACGGGCGACGGCAACCCGCTCCACGGCCGTCCGACCGACAACGGTGAGCTCTGGCGTTCCGACGATGGCGGCGCCAACTGGCGCGTCGTCAGCTTCGATCGCGACCTCGCCTGCCGCCAGCCGTACTACACGCGAACGACGGTATCGACCGACAATCCGGACGAGCTGTATTTCATGTGCGCGAACTTCAGCCGTTCGCTCGACGGCGGCCTAACGACGCGCGCCGGCGGGCGGGGCGCGGGACGCGGGGCTGGGGCTGCGGGACGTGTGCCTGCGCCCGGCGGCGCTCCGGGGGTGCCGGGTGGGGCGGTTACAGCGGCGAATCGTACGGGCGACACAACCGAGGTGGTACCTCTCACCGCGCCCGGCGGCGACAATCACGATATGTGGATCGATCCGACGAATGCCAATCGCATGGCCGTCGCCAACGACGGCGGCGTCTCGATCTCGACGACCCGCGGCCGCACCTGGCTCCGCGTGCAGCTCCCGATCGCGCAGATCTATCACGTCACCGTCGACAATCGCATCCCCTACTACGTCTACGGCAACAAGCAGGACGGCCCATCGTATCGCGGGCCGAGCAACAGTCGCACCGGAAATCAGATCGCGCGCAGCGAGTGGCACGGCGTCGAAGGCGGTGAGAGTGGCTGGGCGACGCCAGATCCCGTCGACTCGAACATTGTCTGGTCCACGGGCTCCGGCTCGGGCGCGCGCGGCGGCATCGTCATCAGATTCGACGAGCGGCGACGGCAGGGGCAGAACGTCGAGGTGTGGCCGCTGAGCACCGGCGGCTATCCCGCGGCCGATGTGAAGTATCGCTTCGTCTGGGATCCGCCATTCACGATCTCGCCACACGATCACAACCGGATCTACACAGGCAGCCAGTTCGTTCACATGACGACGGACGGCGGCCGCACCTGGCGCATCATCAGCCCCGATCTCACGCGCAACGACAAGTCGAAGCAGCAGATCTCGGGAGGCCTAACGCCGGACGATATCGGCGTCGAGTACGCCGACGTCGTGTACGCGATCGCCGAGTCGCGGTTGACGCCCGGCCTGATCTGGGTCGGGACGAACGACGGCCTCGTCCAGCTCACGCGCAACGGCGGCGCCTCGTGGACGAATGTGACGGCGAACATTCCTGGGATTCCGATGTGGGGCTCGGTGCGCCACATCGAGCCTTCGCGCTACGACGCCGGCACCGCCTACATCATCGTCGACGCGCATCAGGAGAACAACCGCGAGCCCTGGGTTTATCGAACGAACGATTACGGAAAGACCTGGCAGCTGATCGTGAACGGCATTGCGAAGAGCCCGCTCAGCTATGCGCACATCATTCGCGAGGATCCCGTTAGGCGGGGCTTGCTCTATCTCGGCACCGAGAACGCGCTCTACGTTTCCTTCGACGACGGCGCGCACTGGGCGCCCCTGCAGTCAGGGCTGCCGCACGCACCGGTGTACGGCATGGTGGTTCAGGAACACTTCAACGACCTCGTGATCTCGACCTACGGGCGCGGCATCTGGATTCTCGACGACCTCTCGCCGCTGCAACAGCTGACGCCGCAGATCCAGGCCTCGCGCGCGCATCTGTTCCCGATTCGCCCGGCCTATCGCTTCACCGACGTGGCCGGCAACTACTCGATGAACGACGATCCCACCGCCGGAACCAACCCGGAGTACGGCGCGCGCATCAACTACTGGCTCGCGTCGCCGTCGCCGGTCACGATCGACGTCATGGACGCGAGCGGCGCCGTCATTCGCACGATCCACGACTCGACGACCCACACTGGCCTCAACCGCACGAGCTGGGATCTCCGCAACATGGCGTCGCGAGGCCCGCGCCTGCGCACGAAGCCGCTCAACGATCCCGAATTCGAGATGGCGCGGGACGGAACTCGCGACACGCCCGGCTTCGGCTCGATCGCGGTGCTGATGCCGCCCGGCCGCTACACGGTGAAGCTCACTGCGGGCGGGCAATCGTTCACGGAACCAGTGGAGGTGCTCCGGGACCCGAACCAGGCGGAGACGCTCGCCGACATCAAGGCCTCGAGCGACGCGCTCCTCGCGCTCCAGCGCGATCACAAGGCGGCGGCAGAGATGCTCGGCACGATCGAGAACATCCGCGCGCAGCTCGAGTCGTTAGGCAATGCCAGTGGCGCGACGGCCGACGTCCGTCAGGCGGGCGACACGCTCGAGCACAAGTTCATGACCGTCGAGGGTCAGCTCCTCGACCTCCGCCTCACGGGTCGCGGCCAGGACGAGGTGCGCTATCCGGTGCAGGCGGCCGGCCAGATCAGCTGGCTCGCCGGCGGCATCGGCGCCTCCGACTTCACCCCGACGTCGCAGCAGCGCGAGGTGCAGGGCATTCTCGCGGGGAAGATCCGCGACACGCGCTCCGCGCTCGACCGTTTGCTCGAGCGCGATCTCGCGTCGTTCAATTCGTTGCTGAAGTCGAAGGGGGTGAAGACGATCGACGCGGGGGCGCGAGTGGTATTTTGACGCGGGGCGCGGGGCGCGGGGCGCGGGGCGCGGGGCGCGGGGCGCGGGGCGCGGGGCGCGGGGCGCGGGGCGCGGGGCGGATGCATGTCATCCCGAGGAGCGAAGCGCAAGGGCAGCTCGCGCGCGCTCCCGCTCCTCGCGCCATGGGAGACATCCCCGCGGCGCACGTCTGAGGGCACGCTGATGACGCTGACGGGGCGCAGAGAGCGCTGACGAAAAGAGCGACAACGACCTTTAGAAGGGTTCTCGCTCTCTTGTCGTTTCTGCGGAATCTGTGAAGTCTGCGACATCTGCGTTCACTCCACTCACCTCTTCAGGGATGCGCTCTCGCGCGCAACGAAAGCAGATCCCTCCTCGCTTCGCTCCTCGGGGTGACAACCATGCGCCCCGCGCCCCGCGGAAGTGCCCTGACGGCCCCGTTCCGCGTCTGATGAGGAATCCCTCACAGGCGGGTGTGCCGATGATCACCGATGCGAGCCTTCCGATGGCCTTCCAGGTCATCCGCGACAAGGACGAGAAATTCCTCTGGGCGGGCCGACCCGCCGCCCGCGCGCCATTTCTCGCCAGCGGCCTTCCATTCCTGGTCTTCGGTTGCATCTGGGGCGCGATGGACTACTTCGGCTTCATCCGCCATATGGGCGGTCCCCACGGGATCCCCCTTGGCTTCGCGCTTCCCTTCTTCATGCTCCACCTCTTCCCGTTCTGGGGAAGTGTTCTCAACATGCTCCGCCTCGCGCTCGTCGCCGGCAACACGTACTACGCCGTCACGCCGAAACGGTTGTTGATACGGAGCGGCTTCTGGGGAACCGACTTTCGCTCGATCGACTTCGATCAGATCGCCAACCTCGAGGTCTCGGTGAACCCGGTCGAGAATGCGTCGAATGTGGGATCGATCCGCTTCTACTCGAAGATGCCGACGGCGAACGGCAACCGCGCCACGGTCACGAGCTTCGTCGGCATCAGAGACCCGTACGAGGTCTTCAAGCTCG
>Ga0308175_100002908_pt1 | contig 11770 bp, 15 predicted proteins | sample PhyCR1_3_FD_203893 | JGI IMG/M metagenome (GOLD analysis project Ga0308175, IMG submission 203893) | Soil microbial communities from UC Gill Tract Community Farm, Albany, California, United States - DLSLS.C.R1 | ecosystem: Environmental > Terrestrial > Soil > Agricultural land | place: USA... | reverse complement strand
GACACCGCGTAGCGCGCGCGCCGGCGCTCGAGCCACCACACGAAGAAGGCGACGGCCGGAACGACGACCAGTAGCAGCAGGAGATACGGCGACGCAAAACTCATGATTCCCGCTCCGGCGCCGGCAGAGCCGGCACCTGCGCTCTTTGCGAGGCTCCGTCGAGCCTACGCCTCATGGCGCGCACTCCGCGCCGACCTGGACGACGGCGTGCGCGTCCGGGGAGAGGGCGTCGGTCGAAGACGCGGTCACGACCACCTTCTTGCCAAGGATCGCGTGACGCGCGCTGACGAGCCCGACGTTGGCGAGGTTCGGCGGCTGCTTCGTCCGGAAGGCGATCGCATGCCAGGCGCCGACGAGCGTCTCCGTCGGCTCGCAGGACACGCGCCCGAACTTCACGTCGCCAGGCCCGACGACGACGATCCGCGAACGGTATTCGAGCGACTGCCCCACGGGGACGACGCGCGCGGAGACGGTCGAGCGGCCGCCGCCGCCCTGCGTCGGGATGCAGCCGAGGAGCGGCTGGAACGCCTGCTTCTTCCCGGACACGGAGACGGCCCGGAAGAACGCGTACGTGGTCGTCGTCTGGCCCGGCTGGACCGGTGCGCCGAGCCGGGCGTCGAAGGAGACGCGCACGTCCCGCGACGTGGCCTGCGCATCGAGGCCGCCCACGACGCTGCGACCCTTCGGGCAGCTCAGGAGGTAGTCCGCCTTGCCGTGCGCAGGAACCACGACCCACGGCCCCGGCACACGGATGCACGACGGGATGCCATGGCACTCGTCCGTCGCCGAGCCCACCGGTGCGAACGCGGCCGCGACCGCGAGCGCCGCGACGAACGCGAGCAGGCCGGCCCTCACGGGATCCTCCGGAACCACAGCCCGGAGAGCAGGCCGCCGGCGAGCACGAACGCGAGCCCGCCGCCCGCGGCCGCCGCGCTCACCTCGACCGTCTTCTTGCGCTTGCCGGTACGCGATCCGAGCTCGTCGTATGTGCCCTTCACGTCGACCGCGACTGCGCCGCCGGTGAACCGGCCGCCGCTGCCCTGCGCGAGCGCCTCGAGCGCCTGCGGTTGTGCGGGAACCTGGATGCGTTCGGTGAACCCGCCCTTCAGCTTCTGCTGCACGATCCCGTCGGGCGTCCCGAGCAGGATCGCCGACACCGGAATCCGGGCCTTCCGCGCCTTCGCCGCGGCTTGCTGCGGCGAGACGCGGCCGGTCGTCTGGCCGCCGTCCGAGAGCACCACCACCGCCGCGGGGGGACGGTGGCCGGGAACCGACCCCTTTACCAGCGAGGCCACGCGAACCGCGCGCACGACCGCGTCGGCGAGCGCCGTTCCCTGCGGGCCCGTATGGGCGCGCGCCAGCGCATTGGACACCGCGTCCATGCTGCGCGTCGGCGCCGCCGAGACCGCGACGTGGTCGGAGAACGTGACCAGCGAGAGGCGGTATCCCTTTGGAGCCTTCGCGATGAACCGTTGCACGATCGACTTCGCGACGGCGAAGCGCGTGGGCTGCACGTCGTTCGCCGCCATCGAGCCGGACACGTCGAGCACGAGGACGAGCGTCGCCTCCTGCGCCTTCACGTGGTATGTCGCCTTCGGCCGCGCGAAGCCGACGAGGAGCAGCGCGACACCGAGCAGCGTCAGCGCGGTCGGCAAGTGGCGGCGAAGCTGCGACGGCCGGGTCGTCATGTTCGGCAGCAGCGCCGCCGGCGCCCACGCAGTCGCGCGACGACGCCGGTGCTGCTCGAGAAACAGGAGCAGTGCGACCGCGACGGGGATCGCGATCAGGAAGAGCAGAAGAAGCGGCAGTCCGAAGCTCATTGCCCGCTCCGGCGCCGCGCATGTCGGCGCCTCCGCACGTTGATGAGCTCCGTCGAGCTCATGCCGCGCGATCCTTGCGGCGCAGGAACGCGGACAGCGGCCGCAGCCAGTCGCCCTCCGTCGACAGGGCGACATGGCGCACGCCGGCGGAGGCGAGCGCGGCGACGAGCGCGCGCCGCTCACCTGCCGCGGCGGCGGCGAACCGCTCGCGCAGGCCGCGGTCGCTCGTGTCGACGCGAAGCTGGCGTCCCGTCTCCGGATCGACGAGGCGCAGCTCGCCGACGTCTGCGAGCTCCTGCTCACGCGGATCGCGGATCTCGACGGCGAGCACCGTGTGGCGGCCTGCGAGCCGCAGCAGCGGCGCCTGCCAGTCGGGTGGCCCGCGGAAGTCCGAGACGAGCACCACGAGCGCGCGCTGGCGCACGACGCGGTCCGCGAGCTCGAGGGCATCGCGCAGGCTGCCGGTGCCGCCCGCGGGAAGCGTGCGGAGCAGCTGGAGCGTGTCGAGCAGGGCACGGCGGCCCTGACGCGGCGGTTCCACCGTCGCGCTTTGTCCGAACGAGATCGTGCCGAGGCGGTTGCCGCGCTTCGTCGCCGCGTAGCCGACCGCGACCGCGACTCCTTCCGCGACGTCCGCCTTGCGACGGTCGCCGGTGCCGAACGCCATCGACGCCGACGAGTCGAGCACGAGCCACGTGACGAGGACGCGCTCGGCGAGCTCCACGCGGACGTGCGGCTCGCCGGTGCGCGCCGTCACGTTCCACTCGATGCGCCGTACGTCGTCGCCGGGCTCGTAGACGCGCACCTGCCAGAGCTCGCTGCCGAGCCCCGCGAACGCCGAGCGGTAGTCGCCGGAGAGCAGCCCGTCGACGCGGCGGCCGACGGTCAGCTCGAGCGCACGCAGCGACGCCGCCGAGAGCGGCCCCGGCCCGGGCTGCTCCGGCGTCCGGATCGGCGCGAGCGGATCAGACGCGGCGCTCACGCGACGTTTTCGCGCCGCCCCAGGTCGATCTGTGGCATCGGCACGGCGGCGAGCACCTCGTCGAGCAGACTGTCCGGAGACACCTCCTCCGCGAGCGCGCGGTAGGACAGGACGAGCCGGTGGCGGAACGCGTCACGTGCGAGTGCCTCCATGTCACCCGGTACCACGTAGTCGCGGCCGCGAATCAGTGCCAGCGCGCGACCCGCGGCGACGAGGCTGATCGGACCGCGAGGGCTGGCGCCGAACGCGATGTAGTCCCCGACGTCGTTCAAGCCGTGATCGCGCGGGCGGCGCGTCGCCGTCGCGACGTCCACCGACCAGCTGATCAGCGCAGGGTCGACGTACACCTCGGCCGCTTCCGCCTGCAGGCCCTTGAGGTCGTCGAGCGAGAGCACCCGCTCGAGGGTCGGCGGCGCTTCGAGCGACCGCGCGACGACCGTCAGCTCCTCGTCGTGGGCCGGGTAGTCGACGAGCACCTTGAGCATGAACCGGTCGACCTGCGCCTCGGGCAGCGGATACGTCCCCTCCGACTCGATCGGGTTCTGCGTCGCAAGCACGAGAAACGGCGAGGGAACAGGGAACGTCTGGTGGCCGATCGTCACCTGGCGCTCCTGCATCACCTCGAGCAGCGCCGACTGCACCTTGGCCGGCGCACGGTTGATCTCGTCGGCGAGAAGGAAGTTGCAGAAGACGGGGCCGAGCTCGGTGTCGAAGTCGGCGCGGTCCGGACGGTAGACGCGCGTGCCGACGAGGTCCGACGGGACGAGGTCGGGGGTGAACTGGATGCGCTGGAACGACCCGCCGAGCACGGCAGCGGTCGTCTTGATCGTCAACGTCTTCGCGAGGCCGGGGACGCCCTCGATCAAGACATGCCCGCCCGCCAGCAGGCAGACCAGCACCCGCTCGAGCATCTCCTCCTGCCCTGCGATCACGCGCCGGATCTCGAACAGCGCCTGCTCGAGCTTCGTCCCGTCCATGCGTCCTCCTCGCTCGGGTTCCGTCTTCCCGGAAGGATGACGGCTGGACCTAAGAACTTCTCGTTAAGTCGAGGGCCAAGCGCCAGCCTGCGCGTCGTTCCGCGACCTCGTCAAGGGACCGTTTCGGCTCGTATACCGCGCCGACCCCCACCCCGGTTTCCCGTCCCGCCGCCAGCGCGGCGGCGCCGAGCGCGGTCGTCTCTCGCTCCGCCGCGACCTCGACCGGCGCCTGGAGCAGGTCGGCCTGGAACTGCATCAGGAACGTGTTCGCCGTGGCGCCGCCGTCGGCGCGGAGAACGCGCGGCGCGCCCGGGAGCGCGTCGACGACGTCGGCGACCTGGTGCGCGATCGCCTCGAGCGCGGCGCGGACGAGATGCGCCGTCGTCGTGCCGCGCGTCAGCCCGGTGAGGAGACCGCGCGCGTCCGGATCCCACCACGGGCTGCCGAGTCCCGTGAGCGCGGGCACGAAGTGGACGCCGCCGGTGTCGTCGACGCTCCTCGCCAGCTCCTCGGTCTCGGCGGCCGAGCCGATGAGCCCGAGCCCGTCCCGGAGCCACTGCACCGCCGCCCCGCTCGTGAGCACCGCTCCTTCCAGCGCGTACCCGTCCGCGGCGGCCGTCTTCAGGAGCCCGGCCGGCGGCGCGCTCGCGTCGTCGCCGGTGTGGACGAGCACGAAGCTGCCCGTGCCGTACGTCGCCTTGCCCTCGCCGGGCGCGTGGCAGCCCTGCCCGTAGAGCGCTGCCTGCTGGTCGCCGGCGATGCCGCGGACCGCGACCGTGCGGCCGTTCAGCTCTCCCTCGCCGACCGGCTCCGCGGAGCCGACGATGCGCGGGAGCAGGTCGCGCGGGATGCCGAAGAGCGTGAGCAGCTCGTCGTCCCAGTCGAGCGTCTCGAGATCGACGAGCAGCGTGCGCGAGGCGTTGGTCACGTCGATCACGTGCTGCTCGCCGCCGGTCAGCCGCCACACGAGGAAGCTGTCGACGGTGCCGAACGCCAGCCCGTCGCGCGGGTGCTCGTGGAGCAGCCACTCGAGCTTGGTCGCCGAGAAGTACGGATCGGGAACGAGTCCGGTCTTGCGGCGGATGAGCTCCGCGTCGAGTGCGCGGCAGCGCTCGGCGGTGCGCCGGTCCTGCCAGACGATCGCAGGCGCGACGGGTTTCCCGGTCGCGCGGTCCCAGAGGAGCGTCGTCTCACGCTGGTTCGTGATCGCGACCACCGTCGGGTCGCCGCCTGCGTCACGTGCCGCCTCCGTGACGCTCGCCCAGATCTCTTCCGGGTCGTGCTCCACCCAGCCCGGTCGCGGGAAGTGCTGCGGCAGCTCGCGGTAGCCGCGGCCGGTCACGTGGAGGTCGTCGTCCAGGGCCAGGCACGTCGTCCCGGTCGTGCCCTGGTCGATCGCGAGGATCACGCGTGTGCGGCGATGAACTCGAGCGTGCGCCGCCAGGCGTCGTCGGAGTCAGCCTGGAACTCCGCCTGCTTGCGGTCGAAGAAGCTGTGCGGCGCACCGTCGTACGAGACGACCTCGTGCTCGATGCCCGCTTTCGTCAGCGCCGCGTCGAACGCGTCGTTGTCCTCTGCGGTGATGTTGGGGTCGGCACCCGCCTGCAGGGCGAGGACCGGACACTCGATCTGTTCTGCACGTGCGACGGGGCTTGCGCCGCCGCGCTCGCGGGTCGGACCGCCGTAGAAGCCGACCGCGCCGGCCAGTCCGTGGCCGGACGCAGCCGCGACCCACGAGGCGCGGCCGCCGAAGCAGAAGCCGACGGTGAACACCGAGGTGGCACCGACCTCGCGTAGCTTGTCGACGCCTGCCTGCGTGTCCGTCTGCACGTTCGCGTCCGTCGTCTGCTCGACATGCGGCATGTACTCGAAGTCGTCGTCGCGCTTCGCGGCCCCCGCGGTGCGGCCGAAGTAATCGATGGCGATGGCCGGGTAGCCGCGCTCGGCGAAACGGAGTGCGAGCTCCTCGTAGAAGTGGTAAAGGCCACGGACGTCGGGCAGGATCACGACGCCCGCGGTCGCCGGTCCTTCCGGTGTCGCGAGGAACGCGGCGAGCTCCGTGCCGTCGGCGGAGGTGAGCGTCAGGTCGTCGTGCGAAACGGCGGCGCCCGCGATGCGCGGGATCGGCGGTTCGGAATCGGTGTCGAAGCACATGCCGCGATCCTAGACTTCCGGCATGCCTAAGAACCTGGAACGCGCCTTCGAGGAGCGCCCCGACGTCTACGCCGCGTGGCGTGGCCTCGTCGGCGCCGTCACCGCGAACATGGACACGCGCCGGTACGAGCTCGTCACCTTCGCCGCGGCGCAGCGTCTTCGCTCGACCTACTGCTCGATCATGCACGGCAACGTGCTCCGAAACGACCTGGGCGAGGACATCCTCGCGATCGCCGACAATCGCGAAGGCGCGCTCGACGAGGTCGACCTCGCCGTCATGGACCTCGCCGAGCGTGTCGTCGTCGACGCGACGTCGATCACGCAGGACGACTTGCAACGTCTTCGCGACCTCGGGCTCACGGACGCGGAGATCATGGACGTCGTCCTGGCGGCGGCCGCGCGCTGCTTCTTCTCGAAGACGCTCGACGCACTCTGCGTCCAGGCCGACGCGGAGTTCCAGGAGCTCCCCGCCGACCTGCAGGCAGCGTTCGTCGTCGGACGGCCGATCGCGTCGGCCTAGGAGAACGGCAGCTCGGCGCGGATCCGCGTGCCGCCGCCGATCGGGCTGTCGAGCTCGAGCCGGCCCTCGAACGACGCGACCCGGTCGACGAGACCGCTCAGCCCTGTGCCGGCGGATGGGTCCGCCCCGCCCTTGCCGTCGTCCTCGACGACGACGATCAGCGCATGGTCCGTCTCGCGGACGCGGACCGCGGCGTGCGCCGCCTCCGCGTACTTCGCGACGTTGTTCAATGCTTCGCTGACGATGTAATACGCAGCGACGCTGATGTTCGTCTCGAGCGGCGTCGACGTGATGTCGAGCTCGACGCGAACCGGCGCACGCGCGGCAACGATGCGAAGCGCCGCGGCGAGCCCGCGCTCGCTGAGTGCCGACGGATGGATGCCCTGCGCCAGCTCACGCAGCTCCTTCACCGCCGCGGCGAGCTCGGTGACGGCGCCTTCGACCGCCGCCTCCGGCGGCACCGTCCCGCGCTGCGCGCCGCGTAGCCGGAGCAGTAGCGCGATCAGCCGCTGCTGTGCGCCGTCGTGCAGGTTCCGCTCGATCCTTCGCCGCGCATCGTCGGCCGCGGCGACGATGCGCGACCGCGAGCGACGCACTTCGGCCTCGTGCCGCTTGCGGTCGGTGATGTCGGTGCCCGCGATCAACCACACCGGGCCGCTCTCGATCGTGGGGAGCGAGGTGCACGACCAGGCGACGTCGATCTCGCTGCCGTCGCGTTGCACCCAACGGCCCTCCGACTCGGCGGACGCCCCGGAGCGGATCGCGGAGAGGATGCAGTCACGCGCCTCGGCCCGTTCCCCGTCCGCGACGTAGCGCTCCCAGAAGAGGACGCCGCCGGTCTCGTGCGGGCGGTACCCGAGTGTCCGCTCGAATGCCTTGTTGGTCGCGAACGGGCGGACCCGGCCCTCGGCGTCGATCAGGCAGATGAGGCTCGGCGCGAAGTTCGCGATCGAGTTCAGGAGCTCGCGCTCACGCTCGAGCTCCGCGATCCGCGCCTTCAGGACGGTGGCCGATTGCCGTGTACGCGGCACTACGCCGTGCGTCGTTCGGGGAACCGCGGCAGACCGTCGTCCGGGATCGGCTCCCACGCCGCGGCGTACGCGACGTACTGGCGGAATTGCGGCCGGACGCCCGGATCCTCGTCGAACGCGCCGAGCCGGACGCCCATCACCTCGCCCGACGGATCGCGGCTCCAGAGTGCGCTTCCGCACGCGCTACAGAAGCATTTCGGCCACCCGTCGGGCGGTGCCCACTCGCCCACGAGCTCCTCGCCCGAGACGAGCCGGAAGGCGCTGCTCGAGATCCGAACCTGGGCCGACGCGGCCGTGCCTGTTCGGCGCTGGCAGCGCGTGCAGTGGCAGTACGACGCATGTCCGTCGAGCGGCCCGTCGATCTCGAAGCGCACGCCGCCGCAGTTGCAGCCGCCGGTGTAGGTGAGATCCGTCATGGAGCGAGCCTAGACGGACGAGGTACAGTCCCGCGGTGGCTGCGGCGGCCGACTATGAGTACGAGCTTCGGCGCGACGGCGCGGTGATCGCCACCGGCCGGATTCAGCTCGAAGAGCCGCCCGCTCCCGGTGACGAGCTTGCGCTGGGCTCGAAGCGGGCGCGCGTGGAGGACGTGCTGCCGCTGCGCGGCGGCAAGCGCCTCATCCTGCAGCAGTCCTAATGGAGGTCGGCAGGGAGCTCGATGTCGCTGACGTCGACGCCGAGTGAGTTCGCGAGCCGTACGCCCTGCTCCAGGTCTTCCTTGAGCATGCGGATGTCCGTGTCCCGCATCAGCGCACCGATGAACTCGCGCGCCTTCGGCCGCCACAGCGCGTGCTGCGTGAAGAGGGGCAGCATCCGATTCGCCGCGCCGATCAGCTTGAGGTGCACGGAGCGGCCCGCGCCCTCGAGCAGCACGCGCTCGTACGCCATGCCGGCGCCGTGGTGAATGCCGTCGTCGATCGTCAGCCGGTTGCAGAGATCCTCGAGAATCGTCCCGCGTGACGACCGTGCGATCATCCGGAACCGCGGGATGATCAGCCGCTCGTAGAACACCTGCATGACGAAGACCTTCTCCTCGAGCGTGTCGGCGTCGAGCGTCATGTGGGCGAGCTGGTCGAGGTGCGGGTCGCGTTCCGCCATGCCGCCGGACTCGGCGATCAGCTTCAGCCACGCTTCGGTGTGGCGCGACTCGTCCTGCACCATCGTCGTGTAGTAGAGCTTCGCCTCGTGATCGGGCGCGATCGAGAACAGCTGCGTCGCCATCTCGACCGCGAGCTCGTCGGCCTGGAGCTGCTGCGTGATCACGGAGCGCCAGAGGTCGCGCCGGCGCGCGAGCTTCTGCGGCGACCCGGTGTACTCGGGAATGGGCGCGATCTCGCCCCACGGCAGGTCGCGCACCTGCCACTCGGCCCGCTTCGCGAGCTCGTAGTAGCGGTAGACGCCCTGCAGGTCGCGATGCGTGTCGAGACCGAGGTCTTCGGCTTCCATCGCGGGGAAGCCTAACGTTCGGTCGTGAACGTCAGCGGGATCCCAGAAGGATCGGTAGTTTCCCGCGCTTCCGGCGCTCCGTGGATCGTCGCACCGATCAGGCGTGCGCGGTCTTCGGGCGCATACGGCACGCCGCGGCTCTGCCACGTGTTCGCGCCGACGTGGTGGTGGTAGCCGTTCGTCGCGAGAAACGCCGCCTGCTCGCGAAGCTCCGCCATCAGCTCGAAACCGAGGCCCTGCCAGAACTCGACCGTCGGCGGGATGTCGGCGACGCAGAAGTGCACGTGCCCCATCGTCGTTCCCGCCGGTAGGCCCTGGAACGGGCCGTCGTCGAGGCCGCGAACGAGGTCACCCGTGTCGAGGGGCATGGTCGTCATCGTCTGGCCGACCTTCCCCTCCCAGGTCTTCCGCGGCCGATCGGCATAGATCTCGATGCCGTGGTAGTCGGGGTCGCGCAGGTAGAGCGCCTCGCTGACGCGATGGTCGGACATGCCCGTGAGCTCGACGCGGTCGCGCGCGGCGTGCTTGAGCCAGTGGCCGAGATCCGCGCGCGCGGGAAGAAGGAGCGCGAAGTGGAACAGACCGGAGTACCCCTCGGCGGGTTGCGCGCCCGGCTGCTCGGTCAGGACGAGCAGGTCCTCCCCGCCCGTGCCGAGCCGCGCGGTGCCGTTCTCGCGACCGTGGACGCGCAGGCCGATCACCTGCTCGTAGTACGCAAGCGACCGCGCGAGATCGGCGACGGTCAGGTGGACGGCCCCCATCCGCATGCCGCGAATATACGGGCATGGAGTGTGTGCGGGTCGACAAGTGGCTCTGGGCAGCGCGTTTCTACAAGACGCGCGCCCTCGCGACCGAGGCGGTGCTCGGCGGGCACGTGCAGGTGAACGGCGTACGCGTGAAGCCGGCGAAGGATGTGCGCGTCGGCGACGCGCTGCAGATCCGCATCGGGACGATCGAGTGGGTCGTCGACGTGCGCGGGCTGGCCGACCGCCGGGGGCCTGCGAGCGTCGCGCGGGCGCTCTACGAGGAGCGGCCCGACTCGATGGAAGCGCGGGAGCGGCAGGTCATGCAGCGCCGGCTCGCGAAGCCGGTCGGCGCCGACCTCGGCGCCAGGCCGACGAAGCAGGACCGGCGACGACTCGACGCGCTGCGACGAGCGCAACGGCGATCGCGCTGACCGCCGCGATCACGAGCGCGACCAGCCACCAGCGGAAGCCCGAGCCGGCCGTAGGACGCTGCCAGGTGCTCGTGTCGAGGGAGGCGAACGTGGTCGTGCCCTGGTCGACCGTCAGCACCCTGCCGTCGCTCGTCAGATGCAGCCGGAGCGACCAGAGCAGCTTCGGCGGAAGACCGTCGATGTCGATGCAGCGCGCGGTCGAGGCCGCGGTGTCGAGTGCGTGCACGAAGGGATGGCCGCCACCGTCGTAGAGGGTGTAGGCGACCCGGCCGTCCGGGCTCATGACGCGGCTGAGCGGGTTCCCCCGCATCTTCTCGGCGACGTCACGGGGATCCACGATTGGTTTCGCCAGCAGCTTTCGCGCGGCCACGTCGTACGCACGCACCTCATAGCGCGTCGGATCGAACGAGGACGTGTAGTGGATGAGGAAGATGCGCGACCCGTTCGGCGAGACCGCGTCGAAGCTGAAGTCGCCGTGCAGCACGACCACGCCGGCCGAGTCGAGATGGTGTGCCTCCACCACGAGCAGGCGTGTTTGCGCACGCGGGAAGCTCGTACGTGGCTCGATCAGCACGAGCGTCCTCCCGTCGGCGGAGAGCCCGCTCGCCGACCCGTCGTACGCGACGGCCGGGATCGTCCACGTGCCCGGCCAGGACTGCATGCGCATGATCTGCCCGCCGTCGCGGCGCGTCGCCTCGACCAGCGTCTGCTTGCCGACCGTCACGGTGAGGTACCGGACGCTGCCGCCCGGCACCACAACACCCGACGCCCCTACGTCGACGTTCAGCACCGGAAGCCCGTCGGCCGACGCGGCCGGGGCTGCGAACGACCCGAGAACGAGTCCGGCCACGACGACGGGCACCACGCGCATGCGTCGAATACGCACGCGGCGCGGCGAGAGGTCCAGCAACCGATGACTTTCGTCACCCCGCGCGGTCGAACTGATGATGGCCGCCCTCCGAATCGTCGACGCGCTGGCCCGGCTGCAGCTCGAGGCGCGGCGCTCCGGCTACGAGGTCGCGGTCACCGCCGCGCCCGACGATCTGATCGAGCTGATCGAGCTGGCGGGCCTGTCCGACGTACTACGCGTCGAGCCGCTGCGGGAGCCCGAACAGCGGGAACAGCGCTTCGGTGTCGAGGAAGAACGAGAACTCCCCGATCCGGCCGCCTGAGATCTCGAGCACCTGCAGCGCCCACGCGACATGGCCGCCGTTCTCGTCGGGCTTGTACTGCGCGAACGCCGGCGAGCCGTTGACGGTCCCGACCGGGATCACGCGCGACCCGCGACACCCTTCGCCCGGCCCGAACCACCACGTGAAGATGTCCGCGCGACCGCTCAGCCAGAGATCGAACGGCGGCATCGACTGCGTCGCGTCCTCGTGGATGAGCGCGGTGAGCGCGTCGATGTCGTACGCCTCGAACGCCGCGACGTACCGCTCGAGCAGCTCCTGGTCGATCTGCTCGGGCGGGTCGGACGCCGCCATGTCGTGCGCTTCGATCGTCGCCCGCGCGCGCTGGAGCGCGCTGTTCACCGCGGCGACCGACGTCTCGAGCAGCTCGGCGATCTCGGTCGCCTGCCACCGCAGGACCTCGGCGAGGATCAACGCGGCGCGCTGCCGCGGCGGCAGGTGCTGCAGCGCCGAGACGAAGGCGAGCCGGACGC
>Ga0308175_100002907_pt1 | contig 11773 bp, 12 predicted proteins | sample PhyCR1_3_FD_203893 | JGI IMG/M metagenome (GOLD analysis project Ga0308175, IMG submission 203893) | Soil microbial communities from UC Gill Tract Community Farm, Albany, California, United States - DLSLS.C.R1 | ecosystem: Environmental > Terrestrial > Soil > Agricultural land | place: USA... | reverse complement strand
TTTGTTCGATGTAGCCTGTATTGCTTTTTTGTTTTCCCTCGTATTAACTCCCCTAGTGCGAGATACAGGCCTGCGTTTCGGATTAATTGACCGTCCGGACAGCGAGCGGAAGTTACATAAAGGCGCAATTCCCCGGATCGGCGGTGTTGCGGTAATGATCGCCTATGTTCTGGCGCTGGTTGTCATTCTCTTTGTTCCGTACGGGCATTTAACGATCGACCGCGGCTCGGCGCTGAAAGGCGCGCTAGCGCTCGCTCCGGCGGTTGTCGTTATCTTTGCGATCGGGATCGTCGACGACATCATAGGCCTGCGTCCTTACGCGAAAATCGCGGCCGAGGTTCTCGCTTCGGTGTTGGCGTTTGCCGGCGGCTTCGGCATACACGTTCTGCGCGGGCATCCGATGGAGTTTTGGGCGAGCCTTACTTTGACCGTCGTATGGCTGGTCGCCTGCAGCAATGCTGTAAATCTAATCGACGGCATGGACGGCCTTGCCACCGGAGTCGGTTTCTTCGCATCCTTAACCGCGCTGGTAGCGGCGTTGATGCACCATAACATCGAACTTGCGCTAGTTACCGCTCCGTTAGTGGGAAGCCTGCTCGGGTTTTTGAAATATAACTTTAATCCGGCCTCGATTTTTCTTGGCGATTCCGGCAGCTTACTCATCGGTTTTCTGCTCGGGTGCTATGGAGCGCTGTGGAGTCACAAGACTGAAACACTTCTCGGAATGGTCGCGCCGATGATGGCGCTGGCGTTTCCCTTGCTTGAGGTGGGTGTTTCGATCGTCCGCAGGTTCGTTGGCCGCAAGCCGATTTTTACCGCGGATCGAAATCACATCCATCACCGGCTTCTCGATCAGGGATTCACGCCCAGGCGCGCGGCTTTGCTGTTGTACGGCGGCTGCGGGATTACGGCGGCCTTATCGTTACTGCAAGAGTTGAGCTATCAACGAGTGGGCGGCATGATCATTCTTGTGTTCTGCTTTTTTGCATGGCGCGGAATACGGCATCTCGGGTACACCGAGTTTCGTGTCATGGGGCACTTGTTGTTCCGCGATTCCATCCGCAAGATGATCAATATACAGGTGCATCTTAAGCAGTTTGAAAAGACGCTCGAATCGGCCCCGGATCTTGAGTCGCGCTGGAAGCTGATCGCGGGCGCGGCTAAAGAGTTTGGCTTTCTGGCGGTACGGATGAGAGCCGGCAACGAAGCTTTTGACAGCGCCCCGCTGGCGATGGATACAACGGGGCTTTGGCAGCTCCGGATTCCTCTGCCGAATTCGGAGTACATCAACTTATTTCGAGATCCCGCCGTCGAAATGCATCCTGCCGTTCTGAACGACTTCAGTGCCGTTGTCCACAATGCCTTGTCTAAGGTCCTGATGCCTGCCGGCCGTGCCAGTGAAGCTGAGAACGCCTTGCCGGCCAATATGAAATTGGCTCCCAGTATCCCGCAACCTTGAAGCCCAAGAACGACCGATACCTCCGGCCGGGGGGAGCATTTCTTAAACAAAACCCGGTCGCTACTCTCCTGATCGTTGCGGTTGGACTCTTTTCTATTATTCTTTGCGTCATCAGGCCATCGCTATGGTGGGATCCGTCTTTGGGATTTCTGGTCAGCCATTCCATGTCGAGAGGCGCGCCTTTCAATTGCATGCGGATCGTGTCTCACGCCGATATTAATCGCGACAAGGATCTGTTTTATGCGATGTATACTCCGGGGCAATATCTTATTCCCGATTGGCTGACGCATTTTGGGCTGTCGCTCGGGAGCAGTGTTACGCTTCTGCTGATCGCGGCCATGGCGCTGGGCCTGCTTGGCTACTATCTGTTGTATTTTCGTGTACTAGGCTTTTCAAAAAATATCAGCCTTCTCGCCTGCGCGGTTATCCTCTTTACCCGTCAGGGAACCCACTCTTATCTGCAGTACATTGGCGGATCGCTGCTTCAGTTTGCAAGCTTTCCGTACTTCCTCATGATCGCGATTGCCCTCGTCTCGCGGCGAAAACTGTATCTGTTTGGTTTGCCGCTATTGTTCCTGCTGGGTGCCGGTCTCAAGCTCTCGTACGCGATTATCGCGCTGTCTGTTGTGGGCTGGTTATTTTTTGAAGTGCTGGCGGAATGGCGCCAGAAGAGGACTTACACCAGGCTGCCGGTGTTTGCGGCGGCAGCGGGCGGGTACGCCTTGTTCCATGTGTGTCTGTGGTTCTTCTACACCTCCAGGGGATGGACTCCCGGGAGTGTTCGAATAGCAGCGCTGCATTTAAGAGATTTGCTGCTGGCGTTTTCCTATGCGATTGCGTCACTATGCGCGGGAATCGTCGATTTGTTCTGGTTCCTGGCCGGCCTGGGGCTTCCTCTGAATTTCCTGATGCTGAGGAGGCAGGCTCATCCTATTCCCTGGAGCTGGATTGGCATCACGATAGCGATCGCACTGATCTCCGGCGCCCTTGTGTTCCAGATTTGGAAGCGTTCCTCAGGCCTGTATCGCGGTCTCCTGACAGGATTTGTTCTGATACATATCCCTATTCTGACGTGTTTAATAGCACAAGGGTCGGTATCTATTGAAGTGCGCCACTTTTGGCCTTGTAGCGCGTTGGTTCTGCCGGGTCTGCTGGCTGCCGGCCGCGGAGCCCGGAAGCGATATCTGGTACCGGGAGCGATGGTTCTTGTTACGGCCCTGGTGTACGGCCTCTGTTCTTATAGTGCGGCTGCATTAAGGACGCATGAATACGGGCGGTCCCGGTTGGGTATCGTGGTCCCCGGGTCCAGTCAGCGGGTTGTCAGCCAACTGGAACAGTTGGACGATCGGGATCCCGGGCGCAGGGTGGTTTTTGTCATCCTCGATCCCGAACTGGCGATGCTGGTTCTTCATCACCCGGTTATCTGTTTGAACGATCCTTATAAAGGTAAAGGACCGTATTCCGGAGTGGCGGACCGCGTTATTGCGGTGATTCCAGTCGACCGTATCACGCCTGCGCACGTCGCGAAGTTATTTCCGGACGAGCCGCAGTGGCACTGGGAAGTTGTTGATAAATATTACTTTGGTCAGGTTGACCGGCGCTCCGATTGAACCAGATTGAGGTTTTGCGAAACGAACCCAAATGGCCGGAAAAGCTGTCCAGGGCCGATTTTGCGGAACGAAGCCAATCGTGCGGTTCAAATTACGGAACGAAACCCATGTCCGCGTGTCGAGATGCAAACCCCGGGATATCCGGTGGCCGCGATTTGTGAAACGAAGCCACCGGAAGGTGTAGAGCCAGTACACAGGTTTTTGCGGAACGAAGCCAAAGGCCGCTAATTCAGCGGGTAGCTTTATTCAAATTGTCAAAGAGCTCGCGGGCTTTGCTTGATAACGCCAGCGTACGCGTAGGATTGCAAGGGGATGTTCCCGCAGCCGCAATTGTCATAGCCAAGCAGCTGAATCTTAAGAAGATCCAGGTTGCGAACAATTTGGGACCTAAGGATTTTGTCACAACAGCGGCTGTTGCAAGTCTTGGCACGATACCCCTCCGGTTCGCAGAAAGTTTCCGTTCGGAACAATCTGATCCCAATCAAACCCTCAGCCGCGCCACAAAATACCGGGATCCGATTCCCGCGCTACGGTTCTAGCCTGTTTTTGCCGATAAGGCATAAGGGCGAGTAAACAATCTGTTCGGCCCGGAGTACAAGGCCGGAAAAGCTCCGCTATGCGCAATGAATAAGACCCAAGGCTGGAGAGTAAGTTGATCAAAACGAACGGACCAAAAGGCAGGGGTAAACGATGAATACCGTTGTCATTGGAATCGGCGATTGCCAAGTTTCGAAAGAATCCGATGGAACCCTTGTAACCTATGCACTCGGTTCCTGCATCGCCGTAATCATTCACGATCCGGTGGCCGGCGTGGGAGGCCTGCTGCATTTCATGCTGCCCGAATCGAGTCTGGACCTGGCGAAGGCCGAGAAAAACCCTTTTATGTTCGCCGATACCGGGATTCCGTTTCTCTTCCGCAGCGCCTACCAGCTTGGAGCCGATAAGAAAAGATTAGTGGTCACGGTGGCCGGGGGCGCGCAAATGATGGATACCCAGGGCACTTTCAATATCGGAAAGCGGAATTGCCTGGCGATGCGCAAAATCCTCTGGAAAGCGGGCGTGCTGGTGCATGCCGAGCACCTGGGCGGAGAGGTATCGCGAACAATTCGTTTGGAAATAAGCAGCGGAAAAGTGATGCTGCGTGAAGCGGGACAGCCGGAACAAGAGTTGCCGCGGATGGCGTCGGGAATGAGGAAAGGAATCTAATGGCGTTTACAGTTTTGATTGTCGACGATTCGCCCGCCATGCGCTCGTTCGTCAAACGTGTTCTGGAGCTGTCAGGCTTCGAAATGGGCACATGCCACGAAGCGGGACATGGCCGCGAAGCCCTTGATCTGCTCAGCCGTGAATGGGTGGACGTCATTCTCACCGATATCAATATGCCGGTTATGAACGGGGAAGAGTTTGTCCAAAATCTGGCCGCCCACGAGTCTTTCAGTTCCATTCCAATACTTGTGGTTTCGACCGATCGGACGGAAGACCGAGTCCGGCAGATGATTGCGCTCGGAGCCCAAGGCTACGTAAAGAAGCCGTTTCAACCGGAAGAGCTCCGGGAAGAACTGGAAAAGGTTTTAGGAGTCGCTTATGCCGCGAACTGATTTGCAACAGATATTTCTTGAGTCCGCCGGCGAAGTCCTCGAAACCATGTTCTTCACGGGCGTTGTAGAGGAAGATTCAACAGAATCGGGCGATGCCATGGTCTCGGCGGAATTAGCCTTTCTCGGGACCCTGTCCGGCAGGTTTGGTGTCCGCGTTCCTCATTCAACGGGCCGTCAGATTGCCTCAAGTTTTCTTGGTCTCGACGAAAGCGAACTCGCCGAGGAGCAGATCCGCGAGGTGGTTTGCGAATTGACGAACATGGTCTGCGGCTCGGTACTCAGCCGGGTTGAAGCCGGGGCGCGTTTCGAACTTAGTCATCCCGAAGTGGATCCTCAGAACACCGATTGGCGCCAGCACAAGGATGCTGTCGGAAGCACCTTTGGCCTCGAAGAGGGTACGGTAACCATCTGGATGACGCTGGAAGAAAATAAACCGGCCCTGGTTGCCTAAGAACATGTTGAAAAACTGGGACGGTACCGTTTTTCAACATGCTTTCTAAGAACAAACTGAGTGGAATTATTGGCACAAGTTGCCACGTAACTACCTGAGGTATCTCTTCAAACGTCCGGACTGCGCACACCAGTTCAGGACGCGATACCCGGGCATTTTTTAATGTGCAAGGAGAGCACGTGCAAAGCGCAATCGCGACAGACGAACGTAGTTCAGCCGCCCAGGCGGATGGGCGATCCGGCAAGTATCTAGTTTTTGAACTGAATGGCGAAGAATGCTGCATTCAGGTTCTGAAGGTCCGGGAAATCATGGGCGTTCAGGACATTACGGCTGTGCCGCAAACGCCGAACTACGTGCGAGGCGTCATCAACCTTCGCGGCAAGGTCATACCGGTGGTGGATCTACGCCTGAAGTTCGGGCTGCCGGAGACCGAATACACCCAGCGTACGTGCATCATCGTCGTCCAGGTGGAGAAAGAATCCACCAAGCTGCTGATGGGCATTGTGGTCGACAGTGTGGTCGAAGTGCTGAACATTATGGGGGCCGATATTGAGGACACGCCCAACTTCGGGCAGGGTGTCTCGACTCCGTATCTGCTTGGAATGGCCAAAATCAAAGGCCGCGTCAAATTGCTTCTTGATATCGACGACGTGCTGACAAACCAGGAATTCAACGGCCTGGACGCATTGAAGAAGCCGGAGACCGCCGCTCTCCAAAGCCTGATCCCTTCGCATTCATAAGGACTAATTAAATGACTATCGGAAAGAAGATTCTATTTGCATTTGGCAGCGCGTGTGTTCTGCTGCTGCTCGTCGGCACGGTCGGCGTCTTTACTTCGGGAGCGGTCGAGGCCTGTGTAACGACTGTTGGCGTCGTTATCGCCGCGGCTCTGGGCGTAATCGTCGTCCGCAGCATCACCGGAAGCATGCACGAGCTTGTGCAAGAGATCGCCAATGGCGCAGAGCAGGTATCCTCGGCTGCCACGCAGATCGCCAGCGCCAGCCAGTCGCTCGCCGAAGGTACTTCGCAACAGGCTGCTTCACTCGAAGAGACATCCGCGTCCACGGAAGAAATCAATTCCATGGCCCGCCGCAACAGTGAAAATTCGCATTCGGCGGCGGATCTTGTGAAACAGTCCGACCAGCGCTTCTCCGATACCAACCGTTCTCTTCAGGAGATGGTGCTCGCCATGGGCGAAATCAATGCCTCCAGCGACAAGATTTCCAAGATCATCAAGGTCATTGACGAGATCGCTTTCCAAACCAACATCCTGGCCCTCAACGCGGCTGTCGAAGCGGCGCGCGCAGGCGAAGCCGGCATGGGATTTGCCGTGGTTGCCGATGAAGTTCGCAATCTGGCACAGCGCTGCGCTCAGGCGGCAAGAGACACCGCCGTCCTTATCGAAGAATCCATTAACAAGTCCAACGATGGAAAAACCAAGGTCGACCTTGTGGCCAAGGCCATCCATACGATTACCGAACAATCCACGCAAGTGAAGACTCTGGTTGACGAAGTACATCTGGGCAGCCAGGAGCAGTCCCGCGGAATTGAACAGATCGGAAGAGCCATCGTTCAGATGGAACAGGTCACCCAGAAGGCTGCCGCGAGCGCGGAAGAAAGCGCTTCCGCCGCCGAGGAACTGACCGCTCAATCCGCCGGATTAAAGGACATCGTCGGACGCCTGAACAGCATGGTCGGCAACGCGGGTTCCGCGCGTTCAACTAATGTATACAGCCGCTCTCCGCGCCGTCCGTCTCCGGCCAAATCGAAGGCAAAAGGAAACATGACGACAAGTCTCTCCGCTTTGCGTACGGCTGTTGCCCCAAAGCCATCCAGACAACAAGCGCCTGTGGCTGTTCCCGCCGGACACGACAGAGACGCTTTCCCGATGGAAGAAGACTTCAAAGAGTTTTGATTTTGATTCTCTTGCGCTTAGTACTCAAAAGGAATACGCGATTTTATGTCTAAGATGGCCGGTCAAGCCGATCTCGTCAGCGAGTTACGGCTACAGATCGACGAATTAGCGACAACGCTAGTCCTGAATGGTCCCGGGACTTGGCTGAAAGCAACGCTGCAGCAAGTGGCCGATTCTGCAAATCGTGCCGGCTGCGCCCGTATCGCGCAGGTTGCTTCTAATCTCACAAGCCAGTTACCGGCTGACGATTTCACTTCGCCTGCCATCGACGAATTACTCCGTCAGGCGCTTGCTGGAATCCAGCAAGCTCTGGAAACGGCTGGTCAATCTGAACAATCGAGTGCTCCCGCCGCCGCTGTCCCAGCCGCACCCGCGGCTAAAGTAACTCCTTCTTATTCCGCGTTAAGCTCCCTGGCCCAGGATGCGGAATTGGTGGGCGACTTCATCATGGAATCCCGGGAGCATTTGGGTTCTATTGAGAACAACATGCTCACGCTCGAGCGGAACCCTGAAGAAAAGGAAGCTGTTCACGCTGTCTTCCGGGGATTCCACACGATCAAGGGCCTGGCCGGATTCATGGAGTTGATGGCGATCCGGGATGTTGCGCATGAAGTCGAAACTCTGCTGGATCTTGCCAGAAACGGCAAACTCGCCATCACCGGTTCCGTAGTCGACGTGGTGCTTGAAAGCGTCGATTTTCTTAAACGCGCAATTCTGGGTGTTGAATCTTCCATACAGGGGAATCCTCCTGAAGAGACGGAGGACAATAGCCAGCTCATTTTGCGCATTCAGGCCCACATCAACGGAGGGCCGCCTACAGAAAAGCAAGCCGTTTCGGATTCCGCTCCGGCGCTCGCCAAGTTGGCGGAATCACTCGTTAAGGCCCAGCCGGAAATTCATTCGCCCAAAGCCGAGCACGTCGACGCGGAGGCAACTCCCGAGGCCTCTTCACCTGCCGCCGCTGAGTCGCAAAAAGATCAATCCGGCAATAAGGCCAAAATGGATGCCGCCGCGGTCATCCGTGTGCAGACCGCGAAACTTGATTACCTGATGGACATGGTTGGCGAGATGGTGATCACACAGTCGCTGATCCGCCATAATCCAGCCTTTGCATCTGTACAAAATCCAAAACTGGCCGCCGATCTGTCGCAACTGACGCGCATAACCGGAGAAGTGCAGCGCACCACCATGGCGATGCGCATGATTACCGTCGGCCAGGTTTTTCAACGCAGCAGCCGCCTGGTGCGCGACCTTTCACGCAAAGCAGGCAAACAGGTAAAGCTCGAGATCAGCGGTGAAGAGACGGAAGTCGATAAGACTATCGCTGAAGAGCTGACCGACCCGCTGCTTCACATGGTTCGCAATTCGTGCGATCACGGAGTGGAAACTCCCGAGGAACGAATCGCAGCCGGAAAAAGCCCGACGGCGCGCATCAAGCTAGCGGCTTATCATCAGGGCGGACAGATTGTCATAGAGATCTCCGACGACGGCCGTGGACTGGCCCGTGACAAGATCCTCGCCAAGGCAGTTCAGAAGGGCCTCATCGAACCGAACGCCCATCTGTCCGAGCAGGAAGTGTTCAACTTGATCTTCGAGCCGGGCTTTTCCACGGCCGCTCAGATCACCGACCTTTCCGGGCGCGGCGTCGGCATGGATGTGGTCCGCAGAAACATTCAAAAGCTGCGCGGCCGCATCGAAATTCAATCGAAGACGGGGCAGGGGACCACGTTCTTCCTCAAGCTTCCCTTGACGCTCGCGATTATCGAAGGCCTGGTGGTGGGAGTTGGCCCTCATCGCTACATCGTGCCGATTTATGCGGTGCGTGAGCTCATCAGCCCCAAGCCGGACACGCTTTCTACCGTTCATGGCCGCAATGAAATGGCAATGGTGCGGGACCGCGTTCTGCCGGTTCTGCGGTTGTCCAGACGTTTCGGTGTTACGCCCAAGTCCGAGGACCCTTGTCAAAGCCTGCTGGTGGTTACCGAATGCCAGGAACAGCAATTCTGTCTCCTTGTGGATGAGGTTCTGGGAAAACAGGAAGTCGTCATCAAGAGCCTGGGCGAAACGCTCAAAGACATCCCGGGTATCACCGGCGGCGCAATTCTGGGTGACGGCCGCGTCGGTTTGATTCTGGACCTAGAGGGTGTATTTCGCGGGCAAAAACCATGAGCGAACTCGATGTGGCCCCAGCCGGAAACGATGTACGTCCGCTGACCGCACACGAATTCGAACAATTTCGCAAGCTCGCCTACGAAAAAGTAGGGATTGATCTGCGTCCCGGTAAAGAGCAGCTCGTCTCTGCCCGTCTGGGCAAGAAGATGCGTGAGCTGCATCTGCATTCGTACAAAGAATATTACCGGCACGTTCAGGACGATAAAAGCGGAGAAGCGTTGATTGCCATGATCGACGCGTTGACCACGAATCACACGAGTTTCTTCAGGGAAATTGCCCATTTTGAGTTTTTGCGCAAGACGATTCTTCCAGGGCTCCGTAACCGGGACCGGATCTCCATCTGGTGCGCCGCGTCTTCGACCGGCGAAGAACCTTATTCAATAGCGTTTTCGGTTCTGGACGAACTTGGAATGGAAGCTCTTCCCAGGCTGCAGATTACCGCCACCGACATTTCGACGCGCGTGCTTACCATTGCCAAGCGCGGCGCCTACCCCGCCGAACGCTTCCGTGATTTTCCGCCGCAGCAGCTTCGGAGTTATTTGCTGCGCGGCGAACAGAAATGGAAGGACTGGTATCTCGTCAAAAAAGAAATTCGGGCGGCCATTGCCTTTGACCGGCTGAATCTCATGGACGATTTCATTCACGCGGGACCTTTTCCCGTGATCTTCTGCCGCAATGTAATGATCTACTTCGATCGCCCTACGCAAGAGAACCTGGTCAGGCGCATGTCGCATTATCTTGAACCGGGCGGCTATCTGCTGATCGGGCATGCCGAAAGCTTGAACGGGACCAACCATTCGCTCCAGTACATCCGCCCTGCCGTATACAGGAAACCGGACTCGGGCGGCTCCCTTCTGAATCGGGGACAAGGAAAGAGATGAGTACCGGCCAGACAATTAAGGTCCTGGTAGTAGACGATTCGGCGATTGTCCGCAAAGTCCTCACGGATGCAATCTCGGCTGAGCCCGATCTCGAAGTTGTCGGTACCGCGCCGGATCCCTACATTGCTCGCGATAAGATTCTTTCGCTTAAGCCGGACGTACTGACTCTTGATATCGAAATGCCGCGGATGGACGGGCTGACCTTCCTGAAAAAGGTAATGCAGTACCATCCACTCCCGGTGATCATCATTAGTTCTCTGGGACAAGCCTCCTGTCAGGCAGCGCTCGATGCGCTGCGGTTTGGCGCTGTCGAGGTGCTTGCGAAACCGGGCGGCCCGTATTCTGTCGGTGAACTGCGCAGCAGCCTGGCCACAAAAATCAGAGCGGCCGCCGCGGCTCGAATCAGCCGTCCACAGCCGCCGCAAACTCCGCCAGTCAGCAGTGCGCCGCATGTGCCGGAGCCGGTTATTTCATCATCATTCGGCCCCTCGGCCGTGATTGCTCTGGGAGCATCCACGGGAGGAACGGAAGCGCTAAGAGAAGTGCTTAAGCGATTACCGGCGAATGCTCCCGGAATTGTCATCACACAGCACATTCCGCCGGTGTTCTCGCGCGCTTTCGCTTCCCGTCTGAACGAGATTTGCCCGATGGAAGTGAAAGAAGCCTGCGATGGCGATCTCTTAACCGCCGGGAGGGCGCTGGTAGCTCCGGGGAATTTTCACATGCTGTTGCGAAAAGGTCCGGATGGCTATCGGGTGCAGGTGAAAGACGGACCGCAGGTCTGTTATCAGCGGCCCTCGGTAGATATTATGTTCAGCTCCGTCGCCGAGGTCGCGGGTAATAACGCAGTGGCGGCTATTCTTACTGGAATGGGTGCGGACGGCGCGCAGGGAATGCTGCGGCTGAAGCGCGCTGGCGCTAAAACTATTGCGCAAGACGAAGCGAGCTGCGTGGTTTTTGGAATGCCGAGGGAGGCGATTCGCGTAGGAGCAGCGGATCGCGTTGTGTCGCTTCTGCAAGTCGCCCCCGCGATTCTGGCCGAGCTGCATGCGCCAGTTTTGGCTGGCCGCTAGACAAGCATCCTCACAATGCCGGAGTGGAACGTCGAATCACCTGCCCGGTCTGGATGTTCTTCAGTGCTTCCAATGATGCCGGAATAATCGGCAACAAATCTTGGATCTGATTAGAGGCAGCAATCAAGATCAGCACCGCAATACGCCTGCCCTCGATGCGTTGTTGATAGGGTAGGTTTTGATCTACAGTCAGCAGCACATCGAACCCGAGCTCTTCCGCTTTCCGTAGTAGTTCCCCGTTTTCGTAACCGGATAACCCTGCCCTGGTAACCGTTGTGCAATCGTGCGACGACAGGTGCTTGCCGAGCTTTGCGAATACGCACTCATTCAGGAGACGTCTCACGCGATTTTGGCCGACACTGCTTCTTTCGCTTCTTCGAGTGCAGTGATCGCCATCTCACGAGTCACGTTGCGAAAGTCCTCAAGAAACTCATCCAACCCCGACCCCTCGTGTTCGAGGTAGTCGAACAAGTTCTTTAGCGGAACCCGAGTGCCGGCAAAACAAGGAACTCCGCTCATAATGTTTGGGTTTCTCGTGATGATCATGTTTTCTATTCTCCCGTCTATGCCGCGCTTTAGCCTTCGCGCACCGCCTTGAAGATATGGGGGGAGCT
>Ga0308175_100002904_pt1 | contig 11777 bp, 12 predicted proteins | sample PhyCR1_3_FD_203893 | JGI IMG/M metagenome (GOLD analysis project Ga0308175, IMG submission 203893) | Soil microbial communities from UC Gill Tract Community Farm, Albany, California, United States - DLSLS.C.R1 | ecosystem: Environmental > Terrestrial > Soil > Agricultural land | place: USA... | reverse complement strand
CTGGCTGAAGAAGGAATTCATCGACAGCCTCGGTCGCGACCTGGCGTCGGACTCGACCAACGTGCGATACGGCGTGTTCATCCTCAGCCGCTACTTCCACCCGCGCACGAAGTCGGGCGAGGTCCGCACGCGCGACTACCGCGAGGCCCTGCTCCGCTACAACGGCTGCGTGAAGGGCACCAACACGCCCAACTGCAAGACGTATCCGGACAAGGTGAAGCGGTACGTGGAGGCGTCGGCGAAGTCGATCTGCGACGGCCGAGGCTTCTTCGATTGCATCGCGAAGCCCTTCATCGACGGCTTGCTGGGCGAGGACGACAAGCCGGCGCGCTGAGCGCCGCGCCGGTCAGCTCTCGCGCAGGGCGCGCAGCGCGCGTGCGAGCTCGGCGCGGGGCTCTGGGCCAAGGCGCTCCTCGAGCGAGTGTTCGTGCTCCGCGAGCAGCTCGCTCGCGCGCACGTAGGCGGCACGCCCGGCCGGCGTGAGCGCCGCTCGCACGCTGCGCCGATCGGTCGGATCCTCCGATCGAGCGACGAAGCCGTCCGCCTCGAGCCGGTCGACGAGCTGCGTGATGTTCGACCTGCCACAGCAGTGGCGCTCGGCGAGCTGCGTCAGCGTGAGCGGTTCCGCGGCGAGCACCAGATGCCGGAGGGTGCCCAGCTTGGCCAGCGACAATCCAACCTCACCGAGTGCCCGTTCGGCGCGCGATTCGACCGCCCGTGCCGCGTCCAGCAGCAAGAGAGTCAGGGCACATCCGGGAGTGGTGCCGGTACGGCAGTGGTCCGACATGCAGAAAGGCTGGGTCTCGAGATCGTGACGCGTCAACGTGCCACGCACGTCGTACTACCCCTCGGATTCCGAATCGGGCAGGCTCAGAGTCTGCGAGACGTGGCGGCCGCGGAATTCGCCGCGGTGCGCCGTCTCGGCCAGGGCGATCACGTGCCGCGCGATGGTCTCGTATCGCTCGCCCGACAGCCCGAGCCCGACCTGCTGCACGTGGACCCGCAGGGAGCGCCGGATGTCCTCCAGTGGGAGCGCATGCTCCTGCGCATCGCGCACGTACGTCGACACGGCGGCGTCGAGATCCGACCGCGCCCAATCGTCCTCGGCGATCGCCGAGCGCAGCGCACGGCGGAGAAGTTCACTGGGGGTGGGTTCCTGCATGACCAGACCTCCTGAGACGGCATAGGGCGACGCGTGCGTGCCGTCCCCCGGATTGGGACCTACTCGTGAACCGCGTCGCTCCCTGTCCGCAGCTGATCGGCGACACTCGGTGCACCGATTCCGGGCGCCACGCTCGGGGCGCTCTGCGTGTCGGCCCACGAATCGAACATGAGGATCGGCCAGAGTGTCGCCGCGTTGTTGGAGTATCCGCGCACGTGCTCCTGCCAGATGTGCTGTACTTCCACCGCGTCGAAGATGCCGTGCCGCTCGACGCGTGATGTCTCGAGCTTCGAGTCGGCCCACTCCCGCAGCGGGCCGCGCAGCCAATCGTGCAGTGGAACGCCGAACCCCATCTTCGGGCGCTCGACGAAGCTCCGGGGCACGTATCGATCCAGCACCTGCCGAAGAATCCATTTCGACTGCTTCGAGCGGAGCTTCATGCGCAGCGGGAGCCGTGCCGCGAACTCCACCACGCGGTGATCGAGGAATGGTGTACGTGTCTCGAGCGACACCCCCATCGCCGCGCGGTCGACCTTCACGAGCACGTCGTCCGGCAGGTAGCTCATCAGGTCGAGATGCATCATCTGCTGCGGGAAGGACGCGGCCGGCATCACGTTCCCGACCTCCGTCATCGCACTCACCGGCTCATCCACTCCCGGCACGAGCCGGCTCGGATCGGTCCACGACGAGACGAGCTCGCGATAGAGATCCTCCCGCCACTCGCAGCGTAGCAGGCGGGCGATCTTGCGTGACTTCACCACCAGCATGTGCGCGCGTCGCGAGCGCGCGGTCTCGCCGCGGCTCCACGCGGCGGGATTCCAGCGCCTGGCGTCGAGCCGGTCGACCAGGTCGAGCCCTTCGGCGATCCGCAGCCTCGCACGGCGCGGCATCAGTCGCAGCCCACGCCAGATCTTGTTCAGCGCGACGTACCGGTCGTAGCCTCCGAACAGCTCGTCGCCTCCGTCACCGGTGAGCGCGACGGTCACCGCGCCACGCGCGAGCGACGACACGAGATAGGTCGGGATCTGCGACCAGTCGGCGAACGGCTCGTCGTACAGCGCGGGCAACCGGTCGATGACGCGCATCGCGTCGGTCGCGGTGATGTAGTGCTCCGTGTGGATCGTGCGCAGGTGCGCCGCGACGGCGCGCGCATGCCGCGCCTCCTCGAACTTCGGATCGAAGAAGCCGATCGAGAATGTTCGCACCGGCCCGTTCCCCTGCGCCTGCATCAACGCGACCACCGCGGTGGAATCGAGACCGCCGGAGAGGAACGCGCCCAGCGGGACGTCCGACACCATCTGGTCGGCGACGGCACGACGGAGCAGCGTGTCCAGCTCGTCGATCAGCTCCGCGTCGGACTTCGTGGACGGGCGCGCGATGCCGGCGCGCTGGACCGCCATCGACGACCAGTAGTGGGTCACCGAGTGCGTCAGACCGTCGCGCGGACGGAAACGCAGCACGGTTCCCGGAATCACCTTCGAGATGCCCGAGAAGATCGAGTGCGGCGCGGGAACGTAGCCGTACCGCATGAGCAGCACGGCCGCGCCGCGATCCACGTCACCCTTCCAGTGCGGATGCTCTCGCAGAGCCTTGAGCTCGGAGTCGAAGACGATCGAATCGCCGCAGGTGCCGAAGTAGAGCGGCTTCTCGCCGATCCGATCGCGGGCGAGCATGAGCTCCTGATCGCGAATGTCCCACACGGCCAGGGCGAACATCCCGCTCGCCTCGCGCAGCGTCGCGACGATCCCCCATGCCTCGATGCCCGCGAGCAGCACTTCGGTGTCCGAGGTGCCGCGGAAAGTCGCGCCGGTGGCGTGCAGGCGCTCGCGAAGCTCGCGGAAGTTGTAGATCTCGCCGTTGAACGAGATCACGTACCGGCCGCTCGCCGACCACATCGGCTGTGCCCCGGTCGGCGAGAGATCGAGGATGGACAGTCGCCGGTGGCCAAGGGCGATCGGTGTGTCCGACGGAACCCAATGGCCGTCCGCGTCCGGCCCACGATGAGCGAGGCGGTGAGTCATTCCCCGCACGCTCTCGCGCCGCGCCGACGCCGAGAGCGAGGGCGACCAGAACCCAGCAATGCCGCACATTCGCCTGGTTCTCCGGGTCGGGGCGGGGCCGCGGAAACGCGGCCGAGAGAGTCGGATGGACGATGCCGCGCCAGTCGGGGGTCCCAATTCGACCACCCCCCGGCGGGCGGGCTGGCGCAGATCGGCAGAGATCGCCATGATGTGACGCGCGTCACAGGAATGCCAGCGGCCGTGGCCGCCTCTACCGACGCCTCGAGTAGACGATCCAGACCGGAGACGGCCACACTCGTGGCCGGCTGGCGCAGGACCGGTGCGAGTGAACCACCCCACCCGACGAAGGAGTGAGATGGTGAAGGAAGCTGTGCGCTCGGCCCCCCCGACGACGGGCGTGGCGCAGCGCGAGAGGCTAGGTCATCGGTCCGCTCGTTCCCCAAGCAGATCGGTCTGGCGCGTGGGTATGTGGGTGGGGCTCGCGCTCGTCGCCGCGTGCGGTGCCTGGAAGCTGCCCATCGACGCCGGGGAGCCGGCGACGGATCCCTCCGTGCACATCACCGCGCCGGGTGACGAGATGGACCTCGACGAGTCGGAGGTCCCGGGCGCCCCGGCCATCGCGCCCACGACGATTCCGGTCGTGACCTACGAGGGCTCCGGGGAGCTCGTCCATCCCGACGTCGCGTTCTTCCCCCGCGGCTTCGCGGGGATGCGCTACTGGTACGCGGCGACACCGTATCCGAGCGGCAACTCGGGCTTCGAGAACCCATCGATCTTCAACGGGAGGAGCTCGGGCGAGATGCAGGTGCCGGCCGGCATCTCCAACCCGTTGGTCAAGCCCGAGGCGAACGGCTACCTCTCGGACCCGGACGTGACGTACGACCCCGAAAAGCGCGAGCTGCGGATGTACTATCGCCAGACGCTGCTCACCGGGGATCAGGTCTTCCTGGCCAGAAGCTCGAACGGCGTGAACTGGTCGCGAGGGCAGCTCGTGCTCGGCGCTCCGCGCTACGCGCTGATCTCCCCAGCCATCGTGAGGGAGGGAGCGTCGAAGTGGCGCATGTGGACGGTGAACGCGACCGTGACAGGGTGCCGGTCGTCGGTTCAGGACCTCACGCTCGAGCAGCGGCGATCCGACGACGGAGTGAACTGGGACGACGCGGAGCCGGTGAAGCTGAGCATCCCTGGTCACGTGCCCTGGCACTGGGACGTGCAGTACGTCCGCGCGAAGAATCAGTACTGGTCGCTCATCGCGGCCTATCCCGACGGCGGAAACTGCTCCCAGACGGCCGTGTACCTGGCGCGCAGCGCGGATGGCACCACGTGGGACGTCTCTCCGTCTCCGCTCCTGCGCGCGGGTGACTTCCCGCCGATCAGGGACCTCGTGTACCGCTCCACCTTCCGGTATCACGAGGGGAGCGACGAGGTGTCGGTCTGGTTCTCCGGTGCACGTTACGAGGACGGTGCATTTCATTACGGCGTGGCGCTCGCGCGCTATCCGTTCGCGGAGATGATGCGTCGGGTGAGCAGCGCGCCCAGCGCGGCGCTGGCGATGGGTGAGAGGGAGCACGTGCCGCGCGAGCTGCGGGCGGCGCGCGCGGCGTTCGTCGCCGCGTTCCCCTGACCGGTCCGGCATTCCCGCGCACGACCGGTAGGGGCGGAGTCTATGGCGATCGGGTGGGGCTTGGCGCTTGCACGGGGGCGCGCTAGGATCACGCTGCCCGCGTGCAGGTGGGCGCCACCTCAGCCATCGAACGCCTTGACGTCACGCTCGCTATCACGCCACGCGCCCCTGATTCTGCTCGTCGGCGCTCTCGCCGCGGTCGGCTGCGCGGATCGTCCCGCGGCGGCGACGAAGAACGAGGTCGCCGTCACGGGCGACAGCGGCGGACCGGCCAAGCAGGGCGCCCCGCATCCAGCCGGCGTGGTCGCGGTCACGGCGGCCACGGCGGTGAAGGTCAAGGAACCCACCAGTCCGCAGCTGCATCGCTCCCGCCGGGACAGCGTGGCACTCGCGAGCATGACGAAACCCGACAGCGTGCTCGATAAGCGCTGGCCGGTGAAGCTGCCGCCGCCCCTTCCGGGTTCCCTGCTCCCGGCGAACCGGATCCTCGCCTTTTACGGCAATCCGCTCTCGAAGCGAATGGGAGTCCTCGGGGAGTATCCGAAGGACGAGATGTTCGCGATGCTCGATCGCGAGGTGGCCCGATGGGCGAAGGCGGATCCAGAGCATCCGGTCATCCCGGCGATCCACTTCATCGTGACCGTCGCGCAGGGCACACCGGGCAAGGCGGGGTTGTATCGGCTGCAGATGCGCGACTCGATGACGAATGCGCTTCTCGGGTGGGCGAGAGAGAAGCACGCCCTGCTCTTTCTCGACGTGCAACCGGGAAAGAGCACCGTCGAGGCGGAGGTGCCGCGTCTTCGCCCATTCCTCGAGAATCCCGACGTGCACCTGGCGATCGATCCGGAGTTCGCGATGCAGCCGTCCGGTGCCGTGCCGAGCACGCGCGTGGGGACGGTCGACGCGAAAGACGTGAACTGGACGATCGATTTTCTCGACCGCATCGTGAAGGAGAAGCACCTTCCGCCCAAGGTGCTCGTCGTGCACCGATGGACGAAGAAGATGGTCACCAACGCGAGGGACATTCGGCCCGTCCCCAACGTGCAGGTGGTGATGGACATGGACGGGTGGGGTCCGCCCTGGCTCAAGTTCGACACGTATCACGACCACATCAAAACGGAGCCGGTGCAGTTCACCGGGTTCAAGCTGTTCTTTCAGCACGACACAGAGAAAGGCACTGCGCTTCTCACACCGGAAGAGGTGCTGCGCCTCACACCGAAGCCGCTGTACATTCAGTACCAGTAGTCCCGCGTCTCAGGCTCGGGCGCGTCCCCATCCCCAGCACCCATGGCCGAAGACATCACTTCGAGAACTTTCACCGATGCCGTCGGTGTGGAGTGGACCGTGCGTGAGATCGGCAGCCCGTCGCTCCAGGGAACGCTCGCGAAGGTGCTGGAGCGTGATCGGCGTAGCGGCGGCTGGCTGGTGTTCGAGACCAGCGAAGGGGACAAGCGCCGCCTCACGCCCTATCCTCCCGACTGGCGCACGGTGACGACCTTCGAGCTCGAGCGATGGTGCATGCGCGCGACGCGCGTGCCGCCGGCTCCGGCACGCCGCGCACAGGACTGAGCGCGGCCGCCACGCAGTCTAGAGAATGTTCACCGCGCGCCCCGCGAGCAGTACGATCGTGGTGAGCGAGATGAGCGACTGCAGCATCATCGCGAGCTTGGCCGCCGGCATCAGCACGGGGACGTCGGTGGGCGAGAACGCGGTGCTCGTGTTGAACGACAGGAACAGGTAGTCCACGAAGCTGGGACGCCACGCGGTGTGCTCGGCGATCGTCGTGTCTGAGTCGCCGGGCGCGGTGTACGTCATCTGGGGAAAGAGGAACGCGCCCCGCACATGTGCGCGCTTGCGCTCCCGCTCGTTCGGCCCGCCGGCGTCGAGTCGCCAGTACCATCCGGCGAACACGATGACGTTGATGACCCAGAGGGTCGCCGCCGATTGCAGCACCGCGACGGCGTTCGACGCATGGTGGAGCAGGCTGCCGAGCAGCGCGCCGACCCCGTACAACAGCCCGAAGGCGAGCACCGAGAGGATGGCGTAGCCCATCCACGAGTTCTGCCGGTGCTGTCCGCGCTCCCGGAACACGTGCGCGGCCCCTGCGAGCAGGGCGACGACGATTGCCACCAACCAGGGCGGACCCACGCGCAACGCATCCGGCAGCGCGAAGTGGAGCGCCACCGCGGAGAAAGCCGCGAGGATTGCCGGCCATCGCGGCTCGGGGCGCTCGACCGCTGGAGAGGCGCTCGTCATGGCGCCCAGCTTACCGCCAGGCGCCTCGCACGGCGAGAGGGGCGCCCGGAAATGGCGGCGGTCAGTGCGTGGCGAGGAGCGACTGGTATTTCGGATGTCGCTCGACGTAGCCGGCGACGAACGAACAGGAGGGAACGACCGTGAGGCCTTCGTCTCTGGCGTAGGCGAGAGCGGCCTTCGCCAGCGCCGCGCCGTACCCCCGCCCCTCGAGCGCGTCGGGCACCTCGGTGTGCAGCAGGTTCAGGCTCGAACCTTCATGCGCATACCGGAGGAGCGCGACGCCGTGCTCGGTGTGAATCTCGAACTGGCCGGCGGCGGGATTGTGCGATACCGAAATCGTGTCGGGCATCTGGACGCGGTGGCTGGTGAGCTTTTCCGCTCTTCAGTGCAAGGACCGCGCGCGACGCTTCGTGCTCAGGTGCCGCCGAACCATTCGTAGCCCTCGTCGCTCCAGTATCCGCCGTTGCGCATCGGCATGAAGACGACGCGCGTGAGGTACTTGGTGTTCTTGTAGCCCAGCTTGATCGGTGAGTGCACACGAGCCGGCGCGCCGTGGCCCGGCGTCAGCAGGCTGCCGTCCATTCCGTATGCGACGAGGGTCTGCGGATGCATCGCGCTCTCCATGTCCCAGCTTTCGTGATAGCCCTTGTCGAATCCCGCGAAGTCCACGAAGTGCGCGTCATCGGTGGCACCAGCGACACGGGCCAGATCGCTGACCCGAACGCCCGACCACGTGGCGCGAGCGTTCCACCCTTCGACACAGAAGTGATCGACCTTCTGCGTGATGCGCGGCAGCTTCATCAGGTCGTCGAGCGAGAGCGACAACGGACGCTTCACCGCACCGGAGACTTCGAGGCGCCACGCTCTGGCCGCCGCGGCGTCGAGCGTCGGCACGTCGTCCGAGACGAAATACTTGGGAAAGGCATCCCCCGCGACGTGGGCCGAGCTCGCGACGTCGTTCATCGCCGTGTGGCGAAAGAGGCCGCGCTCGACGACCTCGTTGCCACGCTCGGCCAGCGCGAGCAGCGGCTTCGCCTTCTCCGGATTGGCGTTGCACGACGAGAGCAGTGCGCCGCCGAGCGACGCGGCGGTGATCTCGAGGAAGCGACGGCGATCGAGTGTCATGTCGGCGGCACCTCCGTCGAGGCCGGCGCGGGACGCGCGGGACCGAACAGGTGGTAGAGCGGGCGCGCGTTCCGCGCTTCCGGAGAGCGCGCCCGGTCGTACCAGCCGGTCACGATCGCCCGCAGCGAATACGGATCGACGGTGAACACCATGAAGACGTGCACGAGCGCCAGGAGCAGCAGCACCGCCATCGCGACGAAGTGGACGAAGCGCGCCCACTTGTAGTTGACGAAGAGCGCGGTGATGAAGCCGAGGGTGACCGGTTTCCAGATCGCCAGCCCGCTCAGGACGATCACGATGCCGAGCAGCGGCATGGCGAAGTAGGCGCTCTTCTGCAGCGCGTTGTGCTTGCCCTGGCGTGGATGATCCGCCCGCGCGAAGAGATAGAACCTGATCATCTCGATCGCATCGCGCGCGTCGCCGCGGCGCGGCACCACGTCCCGCCATTCGCCGTGCAGGAAGAGGAAGCCGAGATACAGCAACCCGTTCGCCACGAGCAGCCACATCATCGCGAAGTGCCAGTGTCGCGCTCCTCCGAGCCAACGGCCGAAGGTGAGCCATGCCGGGATCGCGTGACCTTCCCACGGGTTGAGCGCGAAGGTCTCGCCCGGACGAGCGAACGACGGATGCGCGTTGAAGATGCGCATGCCGCTGCCGGCCATGACGACGATCGCGACGACGTTCACCCAGTGGGTGAGCCGGACGACCCAGTGATTCCGCTTGACCAAGGTGGACATGTATCGTGTCAGACCGGGGAGAGGTGCCCCAATACTACTAGACGCTGCCCGGAGCCGCCTGCTCGCACGGGTGGATGGCGAGCCCCTGCTCCACCTGAAGGGTCGCGTGAGAGATGCCGAATCGTTCGCGCAGCTCTCGCGTGGCGGTGGCGAGCAGCGCGTCCTCGCCGCCATGACAGGGGCGGATCAGGTGCGCCGTGAGCGCGACGTCGGTGGTGCTCATACCCCAGATGTGCAGATCGTGCACTTCGACGACTCCTTCCAGCCCTCCGAGCATCGACTCCACCGCGTGCGGATCGATGCGCGCCGGCACGGCGTCCAGCGCGAGGTTCACCGAGTCGCGGGCGAGGCCCCAGGTGGACCAGGTGATCAGCACCACGAGCAGGAGCGACACGACCGGATCGATCCAGAACCAACCGGTCACGCGGATCAGCAGACCCGCGACGACGACGGCTGCCGACGCGCCGGCGTCGCCGAGCATGTGCAGATAGGCGCCGCCGATGTTGAGGTCGTGCTCCCGGCCACGCATGAACGCCAACGCGGTGCCGAGGTTGATCACGATGCCGAGCGCCGCGACCGCCGAGACGAGTCCACTGGCGACCGGCTCCGGGTGCCGCAGGCGATTCAGCGCCTCGACGGCGATGGCGCCGACCGCGATGAGGAGGATCCCGGCATTCGCGATCGCGGCGAGGATCGAGAAGCGGCGCAGGCCGTAGGTGCGCCTCGGCGTGGGCCCACGCCGGGCCAGCAGCGAGCCGGCCCAGGCGAGAACGAGCCCGAGCACGTCCCCCAGGTTGTGGCCGGCATCGGACACCAGCGCCAGCGAGTGCGCGCGAAGTCCGAACAGCGCTTCGGCAATGACGAAAGCGACGTTGAGGCCGACCCCGATGGCGAAGGCCCGGTCGAAAGTCGCCGGCGCGTGCGAGTGTCCGTGACCGTGCCCATGGCCGTGATCGTGACCATGGCTGTGGTCATGAGCATGGTCGTGCGCATGGTCGGGCGCGCCGTCGTGGCGATGAGCCCCTGCGTGTGCCATTCCGTAGAATAGCGCTGCCTATCGGCCCGGCGCTAATGCGGTGCAGGCGGGCCCGCTCGCATCGCCGCTACTGCCGCGGCGGCGGCGGCGCTGCCGGGAGCTGCGCCAGCCGGCGCTTCGCCGCCTGAAAGCCCTGCGAGTCCGTGCGCAGCGAAGAGAGCTGGCTCGCCGGCGTCTGATCGAGCATCCGCTGGATGTCGGCGATGCGGTCCTGCGTTCCCGGGTGGTCGGAGAACCACGCACTCGCGCTCCCCGAACCGCTCTGCTGCTCTTCGGCCAACAACTTCTGGAAGAAGGTCAGCATGCCGCGCGGGTTGATGCCCGCACGGATGACGTTCTGAAATCCGCCGTCGTCCGCCTCGATCTCGTCGCCTCGGCTGAACTTCGCGAACACCGCCGCGCCGCCGATCTGGATCGCCGCCTGGGTCGCCTGGCTCTCGCACACACGCGTGAGCGCACAGGCGAGCCCGACACCGATGTTCGCGCCCTGCGCCTGCTCCATCTGCTTCACGGAGTGCCGCCGGACGACGTGCTCGATCTCGTGCCCCAACACACCCGCGAGCTCGCTCTCGTTGCTCGCTCGGCTCAGCACACCGCGATTCACGTAGACGTAGCCTCCGGGCAGCGCGAACGCGTTGATCACGTCGGTGTTGACGACGGCGAAGTGCCACTGCAGATCGGCGCGTGACGTGTGACTCGCGATTGCCTGACCCAACGCATTCACGTAGCCGTCGACGACGGCGTCGTGAAGCATCGGCAGCTGCGCATCGACCTGCTGCGCCGTCTGCTGCCCGATCTGCACTTCCTGTTGCTGCGAGACGGAGGCGCAGCCTGCCGCGGCGCCAATCGCGATTGCCGCGGCCAGCGGCCGCGCGATGCGGGTACGGAATGATGAGCTGGTCATGATGAGTTCCGTGCGTGGTGTAGGTGCGTGACGGCAGTACCGCCGCGACCGCCAAACGCACGACTCACGCCAACCTTCTGCTGCACGCACATGGTCGCGGCAGACCTTGGACTCAGCCCTTCCTGCGCGCATGCGCGCCCTTGGCCGCCGGCAGCGTGAGGGTGAACGTCGACCCTTTGCCGAGGATACTCCGCACCGAGAGCTCGCCGCCCATCGCCTGAGCGAGATCGCGGCTGATCGCGAGCCCGAGCCCGGTGCCCCCCTGCCCCGACGAATAGCTGCGCACCTGCACGAACGGCTCGAACACCGCATCCAGCTTGTCGCCGGCGATCCCGATCCCCGTATCCGAGACGCAGATGTCGACCCACCCTTCGCGCACGCCGAACTCGATGCGGATCTCGCCCCCCTTGTGGGTGAACTTGACCGCGTTCGAGAGAAGGTTGAGCAGGATCTGTCGCGCCTTCTCGATGTCCGTCTCCACCATCACTCCCGGCGAGCCGGCGCGCGTGTAGCGAAGCCCTTTCTCGAGCATCTGCGGCCCCACCAGCGCCTGCATGCCGTCGGTCAACGCGCCTGCGTCGATCGGCTCCAGATCGAAGGTCACCCGGCCGGCTTCGATCTTCGCGAAGTTGAGCACGTCCTCGATCAGGCCGAGCAGATGCGTCTCGCTTCGCCGGATCCGGCTCAGCGCCTCCCGCTGCGGCTCCGTCACGGGGCCGTGGATGCCGAGCTCGAGGAGCTGCGCGTAGCCGCCGATGGCGTTGAGCGGCGTGCGCAGCTCGTGACTCATCACGGCGAGAAACTCCATCTTCGCGCGGTTCGCGTCTTCGGCCGCGAGACGTGCCTGCCGCTCCCGCTCGATCAGCACCCGCATCTCGGTGACGTCCACCGCAGCGATGAGCCGAAGCTTGC
>Ga0308175_100002903_pt1 | contig 11777 bp, 12 predicted proteins | sample PhyCR1_3_FD_203893 | JGI IMG/M metagenome (GOLD analysis project Ga0308175, IMG submission 203893) | Soil microbial communities from UC Gill Tract Community Farm, Albany, California, United States - DLSLS.C.R1 | ecosystem: Environmental > Terrestrial > Soil > Agricultural land | place: USA... | reverse complement strand
CGGCTCGTCTCTCAGCGTGACCTCGTACGTATCGCGGCCCGGTGGGGCCGCCATCACCGTCACGAACTTCTCCACCTGGGCGCCGTAGCTCCCGCTCGAGACGCTCGCGTCGGCATCCTCCGGGGTCTCCCAGAAAGTGGCGACGAGCGCCTTCCCCTCAGGCGTCGTGAGCACGGTGCAGCCCTCGTACCCGCGCTGCTCTCGCAGCTCGGGCAGCACCGAGGCCTCGAAGACCCCAACGGCCCTGGGGACACTCGTCCGCAGGGTGTCGATCTCGGCCAACGTGACGCGCGCGATCATCTGTGCACCTCCAGTAGCTCCTCGTCGACGATCCGGCCGTCGACCATCCGTACGATCCGATCGGTGGCACGGCCCACGCCGATGTCGTGGGTGACGATCACGAATGTCAGCCCGCGCTCGCGGTTGAGCCTGCGCATCAGCGCGACGATCTCGTCGGCGTTCTCGCTGTCGAGGTCGCCCGTGGGCTCGTCAGCCCACACGATCGCCGGGTCGTTGACGAGCGCGCGCGCGATCGTCACCCGTTGGCGCTGCCCGCCCGAGAGCTCGTCCGGAACGTGCGCGGCGCGGTCGCGCAGCCCGACCATGTCGAGCGCCGTAAGCGCCTTCGTGCGTGCCTCCCTCGCCCCGACGCGGGAGACGAGGAGCGGCAGCTCGACGTTCTCGACTGCGGTCAGCACGGGCATCAGGTTGTAGAACTGGAAGACGAAGCCCATCCGGTGCGCGCGGTAGTCGGTCCGCGCCCGGTCGTGCATCGAGGCCAGCGAAACCCTTTCGATCAAGACGTCGCCCTCGTCGATCGCGTCGAGCCCGGAGAGGCAGTTCAGGAGGGTCGTCTTGCCGGAGCCGCTCGGGCCCATGATCGCGACCATCTCGCCGCGCCGGACGCTGAAAGTCACTCCCTGGAGCGCACGCACCGCGAGCGTGCCCGTGTCGTACGTCTTGTGGACGTTGCGTGCCTCGACGATCGACCCGAGGTTCCGGGTGGGCCCCGGGGCTAGCGGCCTCGCCGGCGCTGCCGATACGGCCATCATCTCCTCCTCGACCAGCGGTTGCTCACAGCGGTGCGTTCCCCGCCGCGGCGTCACGCGACATCGGCGCTTGCCCGCGCACCGACTGCGTAGTTCGAGGCACCTGCGCTGAGCGGATCCCCCGATGAAGCGAGCGCTGCACGGGCCTAGCGTCGAAGGCGAGGACGACGATGAGCAGACTCGACGAGGTCCAGCTACTCGAGGCCGCACGCCGTGGGGATCGGCAGGCGCGGGAGCAGCTCATCGCCGGATACCTCGCCGTCGTGCGCTCGATTGCGTTCCGGTATCGCGACCTCGGCGTTCCTGTGGACGACCTCGTCCAGGAGGGGTCCGTCGGCCTGCTCGAGTCGATCGACCGCTACGACTCGGCGCGGGGCGTCGGCTTCGAGTCGTTCGCGCGGTTCCGGATTCGGCGCGCCATTCGCAATGCGCTCACCGAGCAGTCGCGGCTGATCCGCCTGCCGAAGCAGATCGTCGAGCGCCGCCGTGCGATCGACCGCGCCGACGCGGAGCTCAGTGCCGCGACCGGTCGGTCACCGACGCCGGCCGAGCTCGCACGGGTCGTCGGCCTCTCACCCGGCGATGTCGTCGCGACCCGCAGCGTCGGAACCCGGCCGGCCTCCCTCGACCAGGCGGTGCTGGAGGACGGATCGCCGTTCGAGGCATTCGTCGCCGACCGCGCCGCTCGGGACCCGATGGACGAGACCGTGGAGCGCGAGGAGGCGCGGGAGGTCGACCGCGCGGTCGCCCAGCTCTCCCCACGCCAGCGGGAGCTCGTGAGCCGGCACTTCGGGGTCGGCCGGGAGGCGCAGGAGCTGGCCGAGGTCGCTCACGCGCTGCACGTCTCGCAGCAGCGCGCGCGGGCGATCGAGCGGGACGCCCTCTACAAACTTCGCACACGTCTCGAGCCGACGCCTATTCGTCGGTCGACTCGTTGAGCACGTGGTGGTATCGAGCCCAGCAGCGGCGCTCGTCCTCGGCCGACACCGAGGACAACTGCTCACGAATCCGGAGCAGCTCGGCGGCGACCTCCGGGCGGCCGGCGAGGTCGAGGCGCTCGAAGGCGCAGCGACCCTGCACGACGGCGCCGCCCGGCTCCCAGAACGGGCACCCGAGCTCGGGGCACGCACGCTTCCGGCCGCCGAGGGCCTCGAGGGGGCAAAAGCGGTCCATGCCCGCCCGTTCACCCGGCCGGCGTCGCCCGGCATCGGTGACTGAGTGCAGCCCGGTTGCGGGCAAGTACGGCTTCGAGCGGGACAGCCGAGCGGGATAGGGCGCCGATCCGTAGTTCTCCCGGCCCCGATCGGCGAGGCCCCGGATGCGACTCCCGGCGCGCCGCCGGATCATCTCCGCAACGGACCGAGGAGGCCGGAAGATGTCGAAGATCTTGATTGCGACGGACGGCTCGCCCCCCGCGCGCGAGGCTGTCGCGTACGGCCTCGAGGTCGCGGCCGAGCAGGGCGCCACGGTGGTGCTGTTGCAGGTGATCCCGCCGATCGACTGGTCGATGCTCGAGCGAGGCGCGCTGATCCGCCCGATTCCGCGTGACGTCGAGCGCCGGCGGGGTATCGCCCACGCCGAGGCGGCGACGTTGAGCGAGGAGCGCGGCGTGCCCGTGCTCTCCGAGGTGGTGACGGGCGACCCTGCCGGGGAGATCGTGGCCTACGCCGACAACCACGACGTCGATCTGATCGTCGTCGGCACCCGCGGGCGCGGCGCCGTGAGCTCTGCGCTCCTCGGCAGCGTGTCGCAGGCGGTGCTCCACGATGCCCACAGGCCGGTGCTCGTCGTCCGCGGCGCGGGGCCCGCCGTCCGGCGACCGGCGGTCACGGCCTGACAGCGACGAACGAGAGGAGGCAGACGATGGTCCCGAAGGTTCTCATCGCGTACGGAACGAAGCACGGCTCGACGGAGGAGGTCGCGTGCGCGATCGGCGAGGCGCTGCACGCGCTCGGGCTCGACGCCGAGGTGCTGCCGGCGGGCCGCGTCGATGACGTGACGCCGTACGACGGCGTCGTCGTCGGAGGCGCGCTCTACATGGGCCGCTGGCATCCCGATGCGCTCCACTTCGTCGAGCGCCACCGCTCGGTGCTCGCCGCCATGCCCGTCGCCGTCTTCGCCATGGGGCCGCGCACGCTCGAGGAGCACGAGGTCGAGGGATCCCGGACGCAGCTCGCGAAGGCGCTCGCGAAGGTCACGGAGATCGACCCGTACGCGGTCACCGTCTTCGGGGGCGTCGTCGACCCCGGCACGCTTCGCTTCCCCCTGAACCGGATGCCCGCCTCCGACGCCCGCGACTGGGACGCGATCCGCGCCTGGGCGGGCGAGATCGCGGCTGCCTATGACTTCGGAAAAGCCGCAGCCGATACGAGGGATCTCCGCACGGTGCTTCAGCAAGCCCCCCGATGAGGATCGGCGCGGCTGCGGCCAAGCTTCGGTCACAAGGTCAGAGCTCGCACACGGGACTCGACCGCGACGGAAGGGAGTTCGAGATGCGCAAGGTATTCGAGATCGGCGGAGTCGTCGCCGCGGCAGTCCTCGTCGCGTTCGGCGTCGCAGCGATCGTCATGGGCGTCAACGGTCGCGGCACCGTCCGCGACAGCCTGAAGCTCGAGCAGATCGTCGGCTCGCCCGACATGACGCCCGCGGCCATCAAGGCCGAGGCGCAGAAGGCCGGTCTACCCGCCACGGTGAAGCTGCCGACGGTCGACGTCGCCGGCAAGAAGATCAATAGCGGCGAGCGGGCCCGCGCCTTCGCGAGCTACATGCGGATCCACACCCTCGAGGCGACGGGCAACCTCACGTACGCCCAGATGGGCCGCTTCACCGCCAAGCCCGGCACGCCGGCGAAGTTCACCGACGGCCACGGGGCGACGAACATCGACAAGTACGCGCTCGTCGACCCGAAGACGCAGCGGCCGGTCGACAACGGGCTCCGCAACCTCTGGGTGACCGAGACCGCTCTGACGACAGCGCTCAACACGAGCTACATGGCAGAGCAGCTCTCGCTCTTCGGAATCGTCGTCGGCGTCGCGCTCCTGCTCGCCGGCCTCGGCTTCGCGATCCTCGCGATCGGCGGCGCGCTCCGCAACCCGGAGACGGCGTTGCTCTTCTTCCGCAAGCAGAAGCAGGCAACCGCAGGGCGGATCGTCCCGACCGCATAGTCCACCTCCGCCACTCCCCGCGACGAGCCGCCTCCGGGCGGCTCGTCGTCGTTCAACGCTCGAGTACGCCCTGCTCGAGCGCGTAGCGCACGAGCTCGGCACGGCTCGAAAGGCGCAGCTTCTGCATGATGTGAGCCCGGTGCGTCTCCGCGGTTCGCACGGAGATGTAGAGCTGCGCGGCGATCTCCTGGTTCGTGTGGCCGAGGGCGAGCAGGCGGAGAACCTCGCGCTCGCGATCGGAGAGCGGATCCTCCTGTGCACGGCGCGCCTCCGCCGTCTCTGCGGCTACGAGCTTCGCACCGACGGCCGGGTGCACGTAGCTGCTGCCCCCCGCCACCTCGCGAATTGCCGCCACGACCTCGGTGTCGGCCGCCTCCTTCAGGACGTACCCGCTCGCCCCGGCGGCGAACGCTTGCCGGATGTACTGCGGGTCGTCCTGCATCGAGAGGATGAGCACCTTCATCTCCGGCCGCTCGTGCAGCAGCGTCGGCATCGCATCCAAGCCGCTCTGATCGGGCATGACGATGTCGAGGAGAACCACGTCCGGCTCGAGCGCGCGCGCCTGGAAGATTGCGTCGCGCGCGGTGCCCGCCTCCCCCACCGCCTCGAGGTCGTCTTCCGCATCGATCAGCAGCTTGAGGCCGGCGCGGAACACCGCGTGGTCGTCGACGATGAGCACGCGGACGCTCACGCGAGCGGCACCTCGGCAACGATCGTCGTCCCTTCCCCGGGCTTCGACTCGATCTGCAGCCGGCCGTCGAGCAGCCCGACGCGCTCGCGCATGCCCTCGAGGCCGAAGCCCCCCTCGCGGACGACCTCGGGGTCGAAGCCGTCGCCGTCGTCCTCGATCACGGCCGCAGCGGCTCCCGCCTTGCGGACGAGCGCGACGCTGATCGAGCGAGCGCGCGAGTGCTTCACGATGTTCGTCATCGACTCCTGCACGATCCGGTAGAGCGCCGTCTCGACCTCCGCCGGCAGGCGCACGTCGCTCAGGCCCGACTCGAAGCGTACGCGCAGCCCGGTCTGGGCGGCGAACGTCTCGGTGAGGCGCTCGAGCGCCGGCACGAGACCGAAGTCGTCCAGCACCTTCGGCCGCAGCTCGACCGCGAGCCGCCGCACGTCGTGGAGCGTCGCGACCACGAGCTCGCGCACGCCGGCGACCGCGGCCCGGGCGTCACCGTCCCCGACCTTCTCGTCGAGCCCCTTCAGGCCGAGGAGGATCGACGACAGCGCCTGGCCGGTCTCATCGTGGAGCTCGCGCGCGAGCCGCCGCCGCTCGAGCTCCTGCGCATCGACGATCCGCCGAAGGGCGTCGCGTGCGATGCGTTGCGAGAGGTCGACTGCGACGGCCGCGCGCGTGGCGAAGGTCTCCGCCAGGCGGAGGTCGTTGTCGCTGAATCGTGCGTCGGCGCCGAGCTTGTCGTGCACCGCGATCACGCCGATCGTCTCCGATCGCGCGACGAGCGGGACCCACAGACCGGTTCGGGCCCCGAAGCCTCGCACCACGTCGCGATCGACTTCGGGATCGTCGAGCACGGCGTCGCTGCGCTCGCTGCGACCGAGCTCGTAGACCTTTCCCGTCTTCGAGCCGGCCTTCGGCAGCGTCTGGCCGAGGTAGGCCTCGCCGCCCTCGCCGGCCACGGCGGCGAAGCGAAGATCGTCGTCGCCTGCAGGGAGCATGACCGCGACGAGGCGTGCATTCAGCAGCTCCCGCAGGCGCCGTGCAATCAGGTCGAGGAGCCGGCCGAGGTCGGATTCGGTCGCGAGCGCGTTCCCGATCTCGTTCAGCGACTCGAGCTGCTCCGACCAGCGTGCCGTCGCCTCGTACAGGCGCGCGTTCTCGATCGCGACCGCGGCCTGGCCGGCGAGGAGCGTGACGAGCTCCTGGTCCTCGTCGGTGAAGTCCTCTCCCCCCGCTTTCTCGGTCAGGTAGAAGTTGCCGTACGCGGCGCCGCGCAGGAGGATCGGCACGCCGAGGAACGTGTGCATCGGCGGATGATGCGGTGGGAAGCCGACGGAGCGCGGATCGTCGCCGAGCTCGTGCAGACGCAGCGGCGTCGCCTCTGCGATCAGAGCGCCGAGGATCCCGCGACCATGCGGCAGCTCCCCGATCGCCCGATGCGTCTCGTCGTCGATGCCGGCCGTCACGAAGCGTTCGAGCTGCACGCCGCTGCGGTCGATTACGCCGAGTGCGGCGTACCGGGCTCCGGTCAGCGTGGCCGCGGTCGTGACCAGGCGATCGAGGAGCGAGTCGAGCGAGAGGTCCGAGGCGATCGCGACGCTCGCGTCGAGCAGCAAGCGGAGCCTGCTCTCGCTCGGTGTGACCGCGTCCATCGGCTCGACCCTACCGCGAAATGCGGGAAACCCACTGCCCGAATCCGGTCTCGCCCCGATGGCCTCGACTCGCTCGGCTGCGAAGGTTGAGACAACCGAAAGGAGCGCATCATGTTCAAGACCATCCTCTGGGCGACGGACGGCTCCGACACTGCCGCGCGGGCACTGCCCTTCGCACTCGGCCTCGCGAAGGCCGACGACGCCACGCTGCTGATCGCGCACGTGCGCGAGATCGCCGTCGGCCGCGGCGGCGGCTATCCCGTCCTCGCCGACGAGACCGAGCTCCGCGAGCAGATCATTCGGCAGGTGAAGGAGCTGAACGAGAGCGGTATCGCCGCGACGTTCATCGTCCGCACGGCCACCGCGGGACACGCGGCCCGCGCGATCGCGGAGATCGCGGAGGAGAACGACGCCGACCTGATCGTCGTCGGCACGCACGGCTACGGCCGCGTCGCCGGACTGCTGCTCGGCAGCGTCACGCAGGGCCTGCTGCACAAGGGCGCATGCCCGGTTCTCGCGATTCCGACGGGCGAATCCGTCCCGGCCGACGCGCGCGAGCTCGAGACGACCGCGACGACGTAGTACTACGGGAAAGCCGCAGCACGGCTCCGTACCGGCGCCGATGCTGCGGCCCACCCGCTTGGGAATCTGGTAGCGGACATCAAGCGAAGGAGGCTCACGATGAAAGGCCTGGTCTACCACGGCCCGGGGCAGCGGTCCTGGGACACGGTGCCGGAGCCGACGATCGAGGCGCCGACGGACGTCGTCGTGCGCGTCGACTCCTCGACGATCTGCGGCACCGACCTGCACATCCTGAAAGGCGACGTTCCCGCAGTGCAGCCCGGCACGATCCTCGGGCACGAGGCCGTCGGCACGATCGTCGAGAAAGGCGCAGGCGTCACGACGCTCGAGATCGGTGACCGCGTCCTCGTCTCGTGCATCACGTCGTGCGGTCGTTGCAGGTTCTGCAAGGAGCACCGCTACGGCGCCTGCACGGGCGGCGGCGGCTGGATCTTCGGGCATCTGATCGACGGCCTCCAGGCGGAGTACGCCCGGGTGCCGTTCGCCGACACGTCGGTGTACAAGGTTCCCCCGGAGCTCGACGACGAACAGGTCATCTTCCTCGCCGACATCCTCCCCACCGCATACGAGGTCGGCGTGCTGAACGGACGGGTCGAGCCGGGCGACACGGTCGCGATCGTCGGGGCGGGCCCGATCGGCCTTGCCGCCGTACTGACGGCGCGTCTCCTCACCCCGGCGCACATCGTCGCGATCGACGTCGACGACAGTCGGCTCGAACGCGCGCGCGAGCTCGGTGCGGATGTCGCGATCAACAACGTCGGCGGCAGCGCGCTCGCCGCAGTCCAGCAGCTGACCGGCGGGCTCGGCGCCGATGTGGCGATCGAGGCCGTGGGGATCCCCGAGACCTTCGAGCTCTGCACGGAGCTCGTCCGGCCCGGCGGCCGCGTGGCCAACGTCGGCGTCCACGGCCATTCTGCAACGCTTCACCTCGAGACGTTGTGGATCCGCGATCTGACCATCACGACGGGCCTCGTGGACACGTTCACGACGCCCCGCCTGCTCGACCTGATCGCCGGGGGCAAGCTCGACGCCATGCCGTTCGCGACGCACCACTTCCCGCTCGGCGAGACGATGAGCGCCTACGACACCTTCGCCGATGCCGCAGCGACGCACGCGCTGAAGGTCGTACTCACGGCCGAGCCCGTCGGCGGAAAGTCCGCGGCGCGCGGTGAGGAGTGGCTTGTCGGCGCGCGCTAGCTCAGCGGCGGCTGTCCCGGTGGACGTCATCCTCCGGGACGGCTCGACGCTGCGGTTGAGGGCGCCTGCGCGCGGCGACGCAGACGCCCTCGTCACGTTCTTCGGGCGGCTCTCCGAGCACAGCCGCTATCTCCGCTTCCACGGGTTGCGCCATGTCGACGCCTCGTTTGCCGACCATTTCGTCGAGCCCGACTGGATCGACCGAGGCGCGCTCGTCGGGGTGCACTCCGACGACGACGGTGGTGACCGCGTCGTCGCGCTGGCCGAGTACGCACGGCTCCGCGACCCGCTCGCGGCCGAGGTGGCGTTCGCGGTCGCCGACGAGATTCAGGGCAAGGGCGCGGGCACCCGGCTACTCGAGCAGCTTGCGGGGCGCGCCGCCGAAGCCGGCATCGAGCGGTTCGTCGCCGAGGTGATGCCCGAGAATCGCGCGATGCTGTCCGTCTTCCAGGACGCGGGTTTCGAGGTCTCGCGCACGCTCGCGGGCGGCGAGATCGAGGTTCGCTTTCCGATCGCGCCCACGGAGCGCTACCGCATTCGCGTCGACGAGCGCGACCATGTCGCAGTCGCGGCCTCCCTGCGACCGTTCTTCACCCCTACGTCGGTCGCCGTGCTCGGAGCCTCGAAGCGTCGCGGCTCGATCGGCGGCGAGCTCTTTCGGAACCTCCTGGCCGCCGATTTCGCCGGCGCCGCGTATCCGGTCAACCTCGCCGGCGAGGCGGTCGCAGGCGTCCGCGCGTACGGCTCGATCGCCGAGATCCCCGACCCGATCGACCTCGCGGTCATCTGCCTGCCCGCGGGAGGCGTGCTCGCCGCCGCGGAGGAGGCGCTGCGCAAGGGAGTCACCGCGCTCTGCGTCATCTCCGCGGGCTTCGCCGAGGTCGGCTCCGACGGAGCAGAGCGCCAGGAGCGGCTGCTCGCGGTCGTGCGGGCGCACGGTGCGCGCCTCGTCGGGCCGAACTGCCTGGGCATCGCCGTCCCGGCGCTCGGCCTCAACGCGACCTTCGCGCCGCGCGCGCTGCCCGCCGGCCGGATCGCCTTCTCGTCCCAGAGCGGCGCACTCGGCCTGGCGCTCCTCGAGAAGGCCGCCGAGCGCGGTCTCGGGTTCTCGGCCTTCGTGTCGATCGGCAACAAGGCCGACGTTTCGTCGAACGACCTGCTCGAGTGGTGGGAGGAGGACGAAGCGACGGACGTCGTGCTCCTCTATCTCGAGTCGTTCGGCAATCCGCGGAAGTTCGCGCGCGTTGCGGGCCGGCTCGCGCGCACGAAGCCGATCGTCGCGTTGAAGGCAGGTACGTCGCTTGCCGGTGCGCGCGCCGCCAGCTCGCACACCGCCGCACTTGCCGGTTCGGAAGCAGCCGTCGACGCGCTCTTCCGACGCGCCGGCGTCGTGCGTGCGCGCAATCTCGAAGAGCTCGTCGACGTCGCGACGCTTCTCTCGAGCCAGCCGCTCCCGGAAGGACGCCGCGTCGCCGTGCTGACGAATGCAGGCGGGCTCGGCATCCTCTGCGCCGACGCCTGCGAAGCGGCGGAGCTCGAGCTGCCCGCCCTCACCGACGAGACGACCAGCGCGCTCTCGCAGGTGCTCCCGACCGAGGCGAGCGTCGCGAACCCCGTCGACCTGCTCGGCTCGGCGACCGGCGCCACCTACGCGGACGCCTTGCCCCTCGTCCTGCGGGACCCGGGGGTCGACGCCGTCATCGTCTTGTTCGTCCCGCCCGTCGTCGCAGGCGCCGGCGAGGTCGCGGCCGCGATCCGGTCCGCACTCGAGCACGAGCGGACGTCGAAGCCCGTGCTCGCGGTGGTCGTCAGCGCCGACGGCACGCCCGAGTCGCTGCGCACGGCGGGCTCCCCCGTCGCGACGTTCCCCTACCCGGAATCGGCGGCGCATGCGCTCGGTCTCGCGGCGGCCCGTGCCGAGTGGCTCCGCCAGCCGGCCGGGACGGTCTCGGCGCCGGAGGGGATCGACCGCACGGCAGCGCGGCGCGCCGTCGACGAGGCGCTCGCGACGACGGACGACGCGTGGCTCGAACCCGCCGCCGCGCGCGCCCTGCTGACGGCGTACGGGATCCCGGTCGTGCCGGAGCGTCTGGCCGCCGACGCGAACGAGGCTCTCGCAGCCGCACGCGAGATCGGCGGCCCAGTGGTCGTCAAGACGGCCGCACCCGGCGCCCACAAGACCGAGACCGGCGGCATCGCCTTGAACCTCGAGACCGACGACGAGATCCGCGCGGCCGTCGAGCGGATCGGCAGCCCGGTCCTCGTCCAGGCGATGATCGGGGGCGGGACGGAGCTGCTCGCCGGCGTCGTGCAGGACCCACTGTTCGGCCCGCTCGTCGCCTTCGGCCCGGGCGGCGTCCTCGCCGAGCTGATCGGGGGCGCCGAGTTCCGCATCGCCCCGCTCACGGATCTCGACGCGGAGCAGCTCGTGCACGGCGGCAAGGCCGGACGGCTCGTCCACGGCTTCCGCGGCGCCGAGCCGGCGGACGCGGCCGCGCTCGTCGCACTCGTCGAGGGCCTGTCGCAGCTCGCGGTCGACCTGCCCGAGGTCGCCGAGCTCGACCTCAACCCGGTCATCGCCCGCGCATCGGGCTGCGTCGCCGTCGACGCGCGTATCCGGCTGCGGGCACGAGAACGCGGCCGGTCGCCGAAGAGCTGGTGAGCTCTCGTCGGCCCGGTGCGGCCGTCGAGGTTGAGGGCCTGCGCGTGGTCCGCGGCGGCAGGGTCGCGCTCGACGACCTGACGTGCACGGTCGAGCCTGGCAGCGTGACGGGCCTGCTCGGGCCGAGCGGCAGCGGCAAGACGACGTTCATTCGGGCGATCGTCGGCGTCCAGCGCGTCGAGCGCGGACGGATCGAGGTGCTCGGTGAGCCGGCCGGAGTGTCGGCTTTGCGCGCGGAGGTCGGGTACATGACGCAGTCGGGCTCCGTCTACGACGACTTGACCATCCGGGAGAACCTGCGCTTCTTCGCGCGCATCGTCGGGGCACGGGCCGACGCGGTCGAGCGCGCGCTCGAGGCGACGTCGCTCGAGAAAGAGCGCGACCGCGTCGTCGGCCGGCTCTCGGGCGGGCAACGTGCACGCGTCTCGCTCGCCGTCGCGCTCCTCGGCGCACCGCGCCTGCTCGTCCTCGACGAGCCGACCGTCGGGCTCGATCCGGTCCTGCGGCGCGATCTCTGGCGTCTGTTCCACAAGCTCGCTGCGGAGGGAACGACACTGCTCGTCTCGAGCCACGTCATGGACGAGGCCGAGCGGTGCGACGCGCTCCTGCTCCTGCGGGACGGTCGACTACTCGCCCATGGCACGCCCGCCGAGATTCGCCGTTGCACCGGCGGCGCCGATCTCGAAGAGGCGTTCCTGCGCCTGATCGAGGAGCCACCCGCGTGAGCGTGCGTGCGACCGTTGCGGTCGCAGCGCGAGTCCTCGCTCAGCTCCGCCGCGACCCGCGAAC
>Ga0308175_100002902_pt1 | contig 11780 bp, 16 predicted proteins | sample PhyCR1_3_FD_203893 | JGI IMG/M metagenome (GOLD analysis project Ga0308175, IMG submission 203893) | Soil microbial communities from UC Gill Tract Community Farm, Albany, California, United States - DLSLS.C.R1 | ecosystem: Environmental > Terrestrial > Soil > Agricultural land | place: USA... | reverse complement strand
CGGGAAGCCAGGCATGAAGAGCTGTTTGATCGTCGATGATTCCAAGGTGATCCGCAAGGTCGCCCGGCACATCCTCGAAACTCTGGAATTCGAGGTCGACGAGGCTGGTGACGGACAGGAAGCGCTCACCCGCTGCGAAACCAAAATGCCGGACGTCGTGCTGCTCGACTGGAACATGCCGGTGATGAGCGGAATGGAGTTCCTGAAGCTTCTCCGCCAGCGCGGCCATTCGGACCAGCCGAAAGTCGTGTTCTGCACGACCGAGAACGACATGGCGCATATCCGCGCAGCGCTCGAAGCCGGCGCTGACGAATATGTGATGAAGCCTTTCGACCGCGAGACGCTGCACATCAAGCTTCAGCTCGTCGGCGTCGCCTGAGTCACTGACTGTGGAGCGGGCGCTCGCCAGATCGCGGGACCGCTTGGCCGACCCGCGCCCGTCGCGCAGACGCATACGCCTGATGATCGTCGACGATTCGACGGTTGCCCGGGCGGTGCTGTCGCGCATGATCGAGAGCGACCCTTCGTTCGAGATTTGCGCGGTCGCCGGAACGGCCGAGGATGCAATCGAAGCGCTCGACCAAATTCGCGTCGACATCGTTGTCCTCGATCTCGAAATGCCCGGCGCAGGCGGCCTCAAGTCCATCCCGCGGATCATTGCGGCAGCGGGCGGCGCGAAGGTGATGATCGTCTCCTCCCTTGCGGAGGAGGGTGCGGAACAGACGGTCGCAGCACTTTCGCTCGGCGCGGCCGATACGTTGCCCAAGCCGGGCAAGGGGCAGTTCAACGGCCGCTTCTCCGAGATCCTCGTCAGCAAGCTCAAAGCGCTGGGCTATGCTGCGGCGCCTATCATGGAGAGAGCGCCGGTTCCGAAGGACTCACAAGCGCAGCCTGTGCTTCGCGCAATGCCTGCAGATCCTATCGACGTGCTCGCAATTGGCGCTTCGACTGGCGGAATCCATGCGCTTGGCGTGCTGTTCCATGCATTGCCACAGCGTATCGGCGTCCCGATCCTCGTGACCCAGCATCTGCCGGCCCCGTTCATGCCCGTGTTTGCGCGCCAGCTCAGCACGATTGCTGGCCGCGAGTGTGTGGTAGCCGAAGACGGCATGCGCCTGCGTCCCGACATGATCCTGCTTGCTCCGGGCGATGCGCATCTGACCGTCGAGCCTGCCGACCGGACCGTCGTCGTTCGCCTCACCCACGGGCGCAGCCTCAGCGGCTGCATGCCCTCCGTGGATCCGATGTTCGCTTCCGTGGGCGCCGTGTTCAACACGGGCGCACTTGGCGTGGTCCTGACCGGAATGGGGCGCGACGGGGTTGAGGGAGCTACACGGATGGTCGCCTGCGGCGGCGCCGTCATCGCGCAGGATGAAGCGAGCTGCGCCGTCTGGGGCATGCCGCGCGCGGTCCTAGAGGCCGGTCTGGCCTGCGCGGTGCTCCCGCCGGACAAAATCGCGCGGCGCATCGCGGGAAGGACCGAGGAGCAGCCGACTTGCAGATAAGCGATAGTTCGAGCCGCATTCTCGCGGGTCTGCTCGAAGCGCGGACCGGGCAGCAGCTGACCCTCAGCCGCCGCTGGCGAATCGAGACGGCATTGTCCTCGCTGCTCCGCGAGCGGGAGATCGCCACACTGGACGAACTCATCACCATCCTGGTCATGGGCAAGGAGCCCAGCCTGTCGCAGAGGGTCGTCGAGGCGCTGCTCAACAACGAAACCTATTTCTTTCGCGACCGCGCGCCGTTCGACCTGTTGCAGCGCCATGCGCTGCCGGAGCTCGCGAAACGCCGGCACAAGAGCAAGCGGCTCCGCATCTGGTCGGCAGGCTGCTCGACGGGCCAGGAAGTCTATTCGCTTGCCATGCTGTTCGCCGAGGAGCCGCAGAAGTGGGCAGGCTGGACGATCGACATTCTCGGAACGGATGTTTCGACCTCATGCATCGATCGGGCCCGCGCCGGCGCCTACAGCCAGTTCGAAGTGCAGCGCGGCCTCGGCATCAACCAGATGATCCGGTGGTTCGAGGAATGCCCGGACGGCTGGCGCGCCGTGGAGCCGCTGCGCAAGCCGGTGCGCTTTCAGGTCCACAATTTGCTCGAGCCGCCGCCGCATCCGGGTGGCTTCGACATCGTCCTGTGCCGCAATGTGCTGCTTTACCTGAATCCTGAGAAGAAGAATCTGGCGTTCGAGCGGATCGCAGCTTCGATGGCTGAGGACGGCTGGCTCATGCTCGGAGCGGGCGAGACGGTGATCGGCCAGACCAGCAAGCTCGGCAGCGATATCGAGGCGCGTGGGCTTTACCGGCTCGTCGGCGACTGCAGCAGGGTCGAGAAGCGCGGTGGCCCGGATCGTCGCGCCGCTTCCGGGGCTTGACCCGGCAGCCATAGCTGTGCGCCAATCGCGGCGTGCTCGACTGCATCGACCTTCCTTCGCCCAATTTCGACGAGCGCATGCTGCCGGTCTCGATGATCGTGCTGCATTATACCGGCATGCCCGACGCGCAGGGTGCGCTCGACCGCCTTACGTCGCCCGACGCCAAGGTGTCGTGCCACTATCTCGTGGACGAGGACGGCACCGTCTATCGCCTGGTCGATGAGTCCAAGCGTGCCTGGCACGCCGGCAGGTCTCGCTGGCGCGGGGTCACGGACGTCAATTCGGCAAGCATCGGGATCGAAATCGTCAACCCGGGTCACGAGTTCGGCTATCGGCCTTTTCCGGACGAACAGATCGCCTCGCTGATCCCTTTGGTCGCGGACATCAAGGAGCGACACGGCATCGGGCGCGGCGATGTCGTTGGCCATTCTGATGTTGCGCCTGCACGCAAGGAAGATCCGGGCGAGCTGTTTCCATGGGACGCGCTCGCCAAGCGACGTCTGGCGCTTCCGAGCCCGACGCGGGAGCTGATCGATCCCTTTTGGACGGACGCCGGCTTCCTGCTCGCTCTCGAGCGCTTCGGCTACGACGTCACCGACGAGCAAAAGGCGGTGATCGCCTTCCAGCGGCGCTTCCGCCCCGGGCTCATCGATGGGTTCATCGACGGCGAATGCCGTGCCAAGCTGCTGTCCTTGTTGCTGCCGCGCCCTCAATAACCCATATGGGCTCGGCCAGAGGGCCGGGCGGCCGCGGCGGGGACTTGTCCCCGGCGAGGAAAGTCCGGGCTCCATGGAACCACGGTGCCGGGTAACGCCCGGCGGTCCGCTGCAGCCCTTGGGCGAAAGCGGGTCAGGGATAGTGCCACAGAAAGGACACCGCTTGGCTTCGGCCAGGTAAGGTCGAAAGGGTGCGGCAAGAGCGCACCGCGGTCCTGGCGACAGGGCCGGCACGGTAAACCCCACCGGGTGCAAGACCGAATAGGGGTGGCATATGGGCCTGGTTCCGGCTCGCCGCCCGGGTTGGTTGCTGGAGCGGCGGGGCAACCCGTCGCCTAGAGGAATGGCCGCACAGTCGCGTCTCTCGGGACGCGATGGACAGAACCCGGCTTATAGGCCCTCTGGCGTCGATTTTCGTCATTGCGAGCGAAGCGAAGCAATCCAGAACTGCGCTACTGGATTGCTTCGTCGCTTCGCTCCTCGCAATGACGCGTTAGAAGGACACAAATGCCTCGCCAGAAGAGATCGGACGACTGGGGGTTCCCGCGCTGGCGCTCCTACGGCGACAAGAGCCGGCATGCTGCACGCGTGCGCCTGTGCGACCGGGAAGGGTGCACCGAGATAGGAGATCGGCCGGCACCCAAGGCGCCGAATAGCCGCGAGCGCTGGTATTTCTGCGAGAACCACGCCGCCGAATACAACAAGAACTGGAATTATTTCGCGGGACTCACCCCCGAGGAAGCTGCCCGGCGCGCCGCCGAGGAGGAGCGGGGCAACGCGGGGTTTCGGCAATCGGCGCAGTGGAAATGGGCTGGTCCCGGCGACGGCAGCCGCAGCCGCGACGAGATGCGCGCGCTCGATGCGCTGGAGCTGGACAGCGACGCCGATTTCTCAGCGGTGAAGGCCGCGCATCGACGACTGGTCAAGGAAACGCACCCTGACGCCAATCCCGGCGACGAGGAGGCCGCCAAGCGCTTCAAGCAGGTGCAGGCCGCCTATGACGTTCTGAGGAAAGCCGAAGAGCGGAAGAACGGCAAGGCGGCCTGAACGCCGCTACTAATGACAGTTGGTCGGCTGGTCCTCGTCGACCCTGAAGACCGGGCCGCTCGTTCCGGTCGGGTTGACGTGGATGGCGACGAATTCCGCCCCCGCTGCACTCCTCACATTGTGGATGTGGAAGGCCGGCTCGATGAACGAGTCGCCCTGACGATAGGTATGCGCCGGGCAGACCGGATCAGTTCCGTCGGTCCAGACGATCGTCCCTTGGGTCACGGTCACGAACACAGCCGAGGGATGCGAATGCCAGCCGCTGTATCCGCCGGGAACGACAGTCAGACGATCGGCGCCGACGTCGGTATCGTCCTTGGTCTTCAGCATCATTCCCCAGTGCCCGACTTTATCGGACTCGGTTTTCACGTCGATGCTGCCGAACTGACCGGAGACGATGCCGGATGGGGTAAAGCCATTGCCCGGAGTCGCGACGGCCGGAACGGCATGCAACGCAGACACGCACGCAATTGCTGTCGCGATGACGCACGTATGGAATTTTTGGATGTTCATGGGTGCCTCCCTGCTGATCGGAACGCTACCGGCCGCTGCGGGGAGGCGACGCGCTGTTATCCGCTAAAACTAGCTCGAAGTAAACAGAATCAGGCAGCGGCGGCGTAGCGTTCGGCCGTGCTTTTCACGAGCGCGATCATGTTCGGAACGCCCTGAGTGCGGTTGGCGCTGAGGTGCTTGCGCAGCTCAAAGGGCGCGAGAGCTTCGTGCACGTCCATTGCGGCGACCTCGGCGGCGGGCTTGTCCTGGACCGCCGAGAGGATCAGCGCGACGATCCCCTTGGTGATCGCGGCATTGCTGTCGGCGAGGAAGTGCAGCCGGCCATCGAGGTTCGTCGGATAGACCCACACGGAAGCCGAGCAGCCGCGCACTTTCGTGGCGTCGGTCTTCAGTGCATCGGGCATCGGCTCAAGCTGCCGCCCGAGATCGATCAGCAGCCGGTAGCGGTCCTCGGCGTCGACGAGTTGATATTCTTCGAGAATGTCGCTGAGGGGAGGGAGGCCAGCCATGAGCGCCCCGTAGCACCGCTACCGGTCGCGGAGCGACTCGATTTCCGTGGCCAGGCTGTTCTCTTTTTCGACCGTGATCCGCTCGAGCACCTTGATGCGTTCCTTCAGTTCGCCGACCTCATCGCGGAGACGCAGCGTTTCCTGGCTGTCCTCAGCAGCTGGCCGGTCCCACCGGTGCCGAACGCCCATGCGGTGCCGAATCAATGAGAAAATTCCGGTGACGATGATGATCGCAAGTACGAACTCGAATGGATTCATTGTACCTTGTCTCCGCTTTCGATGCGCTCCTTGTCGCGCAGCGCTTCAATCTGCGCAGCGGTCTGAACGCCGCTGTCGGTTGCGATCTGCTCGAGCACCCGCAGCCGTGCTTCGACGCGTTCCATATGTTGCGCATATTGCGCGCTCTTCTCGGCTGCGAGGCTGGTTTGCGCCTCGATTTGCTTTTCCTTGATCCTGAGCCACATCTTGAACGGCGCGATTCCGATCGCCGCGAGAGGGATGAGAACCCAGATCCAGCTTGCGACGTTATTCATAAGTGCGCTGCCCCTTTTTCGCGCGGCGGGATTGCAATGTTGTGACTGGCTGCTGCCGCATCAAGCCGTGGGATCGCCGGCAGGCTGTGGCTTGCGAAGCGGTCGCCGCGACGGAGAGCGAAGGGCCTCGATCTGCGCCGCCGTCTGGGCGCCGTGATCGGTGACGATCTGCTCGAGCACGCGGACACGCTCCTCAAGCTCGTGACTCCTGGACGCATATTGAGCCGCCTTTTCGGCAGCCATCGCTGCCTCCACCTCGAGCTTCTTCTCGCGCAAGCGGAACCACCGATTGGCGATTAGCATCAGGAGAATTACGGGCAGGCCGATGACGATGAGGGCGATGAAAACTTCAGCGGGACCCATTACGCATTCCCTCCCTTGTCGATGGTAAGCGCGTCGATTTCGCGCGCCAGCTTCGACGGTTGATCCGTTGCGATCCGCTCCAGCGTTTCCAGGCGGTCTTTCATGGAGCCGAGCTCGGCGCGGAGCTGCGCATTCTCAGTGGTGAGAAGCTTGATCCGCTCGATCGTCTCGCCGTCGTTCTTCGGATACACCGCCTGGCCCCAAGCGCCGTCGAGCGGATAGCCGTGCTTCATTCTCAGCCAATTGTTGAGGAAGACCCCGCCCATCACGATGCCAAGGACGACGGCAATAAGCGGCAATATAAGCGTGAGGAGGTTCATGACGTCATGCGTGCCCATGGCTGCGCCTTTCGATTGACTAGCGAAGTTGCTCGATCTCGCGCGCGAGCGTGCGATTTTCCGTCGTCACATAGCTTTCGATGTCCGCGAGCCGCCGATCGATGTCCTTGAGACGCGAACTGATATCGCGTGCGGCCCGGCCCGGCGACGCTCGCACGCCCTGCCAGAACTGGCGATCCTCACTGTCCGTGCGCTGCAGAGCGCGAGGCTTGGTCGGAGTGACCATCCCGGCGATGAAGTAGAAGGGCAGGACGCCGCCGCCGCTCATGAAGACCGCAGCGAGGAAACACACGCGAACAAGGCTGACGTCGAAGCCCGTGTAATCGGCAATTCCGGCGCAGATGCCGAGAACCTTGCCGTTCTGCTTGTCGCGATAGAAGCGCGTCCGGCTGGCCGGCTGTTCGGACAGATATTCGCGGCCCCGGTCGTAGCGGTGCTCGGGGACCGGATAGTCGTTGTCGGCCATCTCAGTCTCCGTCGGCAAGCATGCGCTGGTTGGTGTCGCGGCCAGGCACGCATTGCTGGCGCCAGTTCGGGTTCTCGGCCGTCATGATCCGCTCGATGGTGCAAAGCCGGTCATCGAGGCGGCGGGCGGCGTCGTGGAGTTCATCGAGCAGCTTCTCGTCGCCCGTCGTGAGAGTGGCCGCAGTTTTCCATTTCGTGATGTAATGGAAGATCAGCCACGGCAGTCCGAGAAACAGGATTCCGACCACCAATACAGGAATCAACACGTCGTCCATTGATTATTTCCCCCTGGCCTTGAGTGCGGCCTTCATGGCCTGCAGCTCGGCATCGACCGACTCTGCGGCCTTCAATTCGGCGATTTCTTCTTCGAGGCTCTTGGGCCCCGTCATTCCAAGTGCGTCTGCGCGGCCCTCGGCGAAATCCGCCCGCCGCTCGAGCAGCTCGAACTTGGAGAAAGCATCTTCGGTGCGGTTGCCGTTGAGCAGCTCGCGGGCGCGGGCGCGCGTGACCGCGCTTTCGAACCGGGCCGCGATCGCATTCTGGCGCGCGCGGGCTTCGCGCAGCTTGTTCTGAAGCTTTGCGATATCCGCCTCGTAGCCCCTGAGAGTGTCGTCGATCGTCTTGATCTCACCGCGCAGGCCTTCACCCATGTCGGCCGCCTTCTGGCGCTCGATCAGCGCCGATTTGGCAAGATCCTCGCGGTCCTTGCTGAGCGCGAGCTCGGCCTTCTCGGTCCAGTTCTTCTGGAGCTCGTCGAGGCGCGACAGCGCCCGGCGCATCTCCTTGCCGTCGGCGATGCAGCGCGCGGCCGAGGCGCGAACCTCGACCAGGGTCTCCTCCATTTCGAGGATGACCATACGGATCATCTTCGCCGGGTCTTCCGACCGGTCGAGCATCTCTGTGATGTTCGCTGCGAAGATGTCCCGTGTCCGGGAAAAGATACTCATTCAGTCACTCCGCATTCAAAAATTAGGGCCCTAAACCTGCTTCCCACTATACAAAGGCCGTGCCATTTTGCAGGAAACGGCAGAATTCGACGCAAAGTGCGATTTTCCGCCTGAAATCACAGCGAAAATCCTTGCCAATTGGTGGGATTTGCCACCAACAGTCGGCCAGATTCTTGAAGAGCGATCATGGAGCGCAGCGACCAGTTCATCGGCCAGAGCCTGGCTTTCCTCGACGCCGTCGAGCGGGCGAGCCGTGCGGCGCCGCTCAACCGGCCCGTTCTCGTCATCGGGGAGCGGGGAACGGGCAAGGAGCTGATCGCGGAGCGCCTTCACCGCCTGTCATCGCGCTGGGCTGGGCCGCTAATTATCATGAACTGCGCGGCGCTACCCGAGAATCTCATCGAGGCCGAGCTGTTCGGGCACGAGGCGGGCAGTTTCACCGGCGCCGCGAAAACGCGTCACGGCCGGTTCGAGGAGGCGGATGGGGGGACATTGTTCCTCGACGAGCTGGGCACCCTTTCCATGCCGGCGCAGGACCGGCTGCTGCGTGCGACCGAATATGGCGAGATCACGCGTATCGGCGCGTCCAGGCCGATTTCCGTCGACGTCCGGATCGTGGCCGCTACCAACGAGAGCTTGCCGACACAGGTCGACAAAGGGAAGTTCCGTGCGGACCTTCTCGACCGCCTCTCGTTCGAAGTCATCACGCTTCCACCTCTGCGGGCGCGACAGGGCGACATTCCGCTGCTTGCAGAGCACTTCGGCAGGCGGATGGGAGTTGAGCTCGATTGGCCTAACTGGCCTGGCTTCGGTCCGCGTGCCGGCGCCGAGCTCGAAGCTTATCCCTGGCCCGGGAACGTTCGCGAGCTTCGCAACGTGGTCGAGCGCGCCGTCTATCGTCACGAGGACCCGGAGCGGCCGATTGACGAGATCGTATTCGATCCGTTTCGGTCGCCCTGGGCTCCGAACATGGGCGGTGCGGTCCAGCCTGCGCCAGAGTCGCGCGATGCCGCTACTCCGGAGGAAGCGCCGGCACCGCTTCAACTCGTCTCGTCACAAGAGCCGCCGTCATCGACCAGCGACTTCCGGGCATCTGTTTCTGCCTACGAACGCCAGCTGCTCGAAGATGCGCTCCGCCGCAATCGCTTCAACCAGCGCGCCACGGCGGCTGCGCTCAGCCTCAGCTACGACCAGCTCCGCCACGCTCTCAAGCGCCACAAGCTGCTGGATGCCGAAGCCGCCGGCTGACCGTTCGTCGATTTGACGAAAAGTCGTGTCGTAAGCCCGACATGGTGGTAAAAGGAGCCCATCTCGCCAACTGCATATGTGGGAGAGATGTTATGAAGACGATCATCGTTGCGACGGGGTTGTCATTGGCCGCTCTGGGAGCGGTCCCTGCCTCGGCCGCGCCCGCCTGGATGAACTATAATCGCGAGCTTACGCACGCCTGCTACGACGCTGCGGCGCTCCGGCAGTCGCCCGACGGAATCAAGGATTGCAATTCCGCGATCATCTTCGAGACGACGACTGGTGGAGAGGAGCGCACGGCGAACCTCGTCAACCGCGGCATCCTGCTTCTGCTCGCGAACAAGAATGCGGACGCAGGTCGCGATTTCGACGAGGCGCTGTCGATCGATCCGCGGCAGCCGGAAGCCCTTCTCGGGAAGGCGATCGAGCAATGGCAAACGGGCAATAGCGGGACCGCGGCAAGGCTCGCGAGCGAGTCGCTGCAATACAATCCGAGGCGTCCTGCGGTTGCCTATCTGATCCGCGGTCTCGCCAACGAGCAGCAGGGTCAGCTTCGCGCAGCCTATCAGGACCTGCAGACGGCCCAGCGTCTCGAGCCCGGCTGGCAAGAGCCCGCGCTTCAGCTCCAGCGGTATCACGTCGTAAGCCGTTAAGGCTCGATCCGCCGCCTGAATGGCCCTCGCTTCGTCGGGGGCCAAAGGCGCACCGTCAGCCGCGGCATTGAACTTAAAACGGCAGAGTCCTAGTGGCGAGGCCATTCCCGTCAGACCAAAAAGGAGCGACCCCATGGCCTTCACGCTTCCGGAACTGCCCTATGCCAAAGACGCGCTTCAGCCGCACATGTCGGCCGAAACCTTCGACTATCACTGGGGCAAGCACCACAAGGCTTATGTCGACAAGACCAACGGGATGCTCGGCGAGAAGGGCCTCGAAGGCGCTTCGCTGATCGAGGTCATCAAGGCGGCGAAGGAGCGCGGCGACAAAGGGCTGTTCAACAACAGCGCGCAGATCTGGAATCACAGCTTCTTTTGGCAGTGCCTGGCGCCCCAAGGATCGACCTCGCCGTCCGGACGCCTCAAGGATATGATCGACAGCGACTTCGGCGGGCAGCAGCAACTGCTGGAGAAGCTCGCGACCGAGAGCGCGAACCATTTCGCCAGCGGCTGGGGCTGGCTGATCCTGAACAACGGCAAGCTCGAGGTAACGTCACTGCACGACGCCGACACGCCCGTGGCGCACGGCATGACTCCGCTGCTGACGATCGATGTGTGGGAACACGCTTACTACATCGACTATCGCAACGAGCGGCCGCGCTTCCTCAAGAGCGTGCTCGAGAACATCGTGAACTGGGACTTCGTCGCGCAGAACCTCGACGGCAACGGGACGGCGCGCGCCGACCAGCAGGGTACGGGAGCCCGCTCGCCGGAGCTTACTGCTTGAGCCGATAGCCCGTCCGGAACATCCAGGCGATCACCGCCATGCAGGCGGCGATGATCGCCAGCGTGACCAGGCCGCTCGACCAGACGGGCACGTCGGCGATCGAGTAGAAGCTCCAGCGGAATCCGCTGATCAGATAGACGACCGGATTGAACAGGGTGACCGTCCGGAACGGCTCGGAGAGGGCGTTGATCGAATAGAAAGCGCCGCCGAGGAAGGTCAGGGGCGTGATGATCATCATCGGTATGATCTGCAGCTGCTCGAAATTCTTCGCCCACACGCCGATCGCGAAGCCGAACAGGCAGAAACCCGCCGAGATGCCGAGCAGGAAGAGGATCATCGCCAACGGATGATCGATCTGCAGCGGCACGAACAGGGTCGCGGTCGCGATCGTCACCAGCGCCAGAATCACGGATTTGGTCGCCGCCGCCCCAACGTAGGCGAGCACCGCCTCGAAGCTCGATATCGGAGCTGAGAGGAGTTCGTAGATCGTACCCGTAAACTTCGGAAAATAAATGCCGAAGCTGGCGTTGAAGATCGACTGCATGAACACGGACAAAAGCGTGAGGCCCGGCACGATGAAGCTGCCGAAGCTGACGCCCTCCATGTCCGTCATCCGGCTGCCGATCGCCGAGCCGAAGACCACGAAATAGAGCGCGGTGGTGATCACCGGCGTGATCAGGCTCTGCCACAGCGTCCGCCCCCAGCGTGCCATCTCGAAGCGATAGATGGCGGCGATGCCGTGCCAGTTCATAGTATCTCTCCGTTCGTCCTGAGCGGAGCCGCGAAGCGGCGCAGTCGAAGGGCCTCCGTGCCAGCGCCCTTCGACTGCGCTGCGCTACGCTCAGGACGAACGAGGAAGGAAACTCTCACCCGTCAGCCCTCGGACGGTGCACGAGCTCGACGAATATGTCCTCGAGGCTCGACTGGTGCGTTGAGAGATCCTTGTAGGCGATTCCGAGATCGGTCAGCCGGCGCATCAGCGAAGCAATGCCGGTACGCTCGGCATTACTGTCGAACTCGTAGCAGAGCACGTGCCCCTCATTCTCCAGCCGCAGGTTCCATTCGGAAAGCTCCGGCGGAATTGCCGAAAGCGGATCGGCCAGCATGATGTCGAGCGTCTTCCTGCCAAGCTGGGCCATCAGCGCGCGCTTCTCGTCGACTGCGATCAGCTCGCCGTGGCTGATCACGCCAACGCGGTCGGCCATCTCCTCGGCTTCTTCGATGTAATGGGTGGTGAGAATGATCGTGGTGCCGTCGTCGCGCAGCTTGCGCACGATATCCCACATGTCG
>Ga0308175_100002901_pt1 | contig 11783 bp, 11 predicted proteins | sample PhyCR1_3_FD_203893 | JGI IMG/M metagenome (GOLD analysis project Ga0308175, IMG submission 203893) | Soil microbial communities from UC Gill Tract Community Farm, Albany, California, United States - DLSLS.C.R1 | ecosystem: Environmental > Terrestrial > Soil > Agricultural land | place: USA... | reverse complement strand
TGCGCCATGGCCGCGCCGACGCCGATGGGGGCGAACATCATCACGTAGCTGGTGAAGCGGAACATGATCTGCGACAGGCTCTCCATCGCCCACAGGATCGGCTTTCCCTTCTCGCCGATGGCCGAGACCGCCATCGCGAAGAGCACCGAGAAGGCGACGATCTGCAGCACGTCGCCGCGCACCATGGCGTCCACGATGCTGGCCGGGAAGATGTGAACCAGCGTCTCGATGAGTGTCTTGGGGTGGTTCTCACCGATCTGCTGGACCGTGCTCGTGACCGGCGCCGCGAGCGCGACGCCCACGCCGGGCTTGGTGAAGTTGACCACGGCGAGGCCGATGAAGAGGGCGATGGTGGTCACGATCTCGAAGTAGATGAGCGCCTTGGCGCCCATCCGGCCGACCTTCTTGAGATCGCCGCCCCCGGCGATGCCGACCACCAGGGTGGAGAAGACCAGGGGCGCGATGACCGACTTGATGAGGTTGAGGAAGATGTCCCGGAGGAAATAGACCTTGTTTCCCCAGTCGGGCCGCACATACCCCAGGAGCCCGCCGGCCACCAGGCCGATCATGATCCAGGTGGTCAGCGACAGGCGGTACCAGGGCTTGCGCGGGGTCGTTGCGGGCTCGGTCATGGGCTCGTCCACCTCGTGGGTCGGTTGGGTGGGGGGATCATAGACCAACGGACGATAGAATGGAGTCAGCGGGAAAGGAGAGCCTCCGATGCCACGAACGAGATTCGAGTGCAGCACGCCGATCGTGAGGGTCACGGACATGCCGGCCAGCCTGCGGTATTACGTCGGCGTGCTGGGGTTCCGGAATGCCGATTGGGGCACCGACGACTTCACGTGCGTGACGCGCGACGGCGCCGGGATCTATCTCTGCCGAGGGGACCAGGGGCAGGCAGGGACGTGGGTCTGGATCGGCGTCGAGGACGTCGGGGCCCTTCATGAGGAATACAAGGCCAGCGGCGCCAGGATTCGCCATCCCCCCGAGAACTACCAATGGGCTTACGAAATGAAAGTGGACGATCCGGACGGCCACGTGCTGCGCTTCGGATCGGAGCCCAGGACGGACCTGCCGTTCGCTGCCTGGAGCGGCTAGTCAACCTCATTCGATCTCATCCAGCCGCCGCAGCGCCGGGATCTTCCAGGCGGTGACGCCGACCACGCCGAGGGTCATCAGGCCGCCGAAGATCACCGAATTGACCGTCCCCAGGAGCTTCGCGGCCACGCCGGACTCGAAGGAGCCGATCTCGTTGGAGGAGCCGATGAAGATCTGGTTCACCGCCGAGACGCGCCCCAGCAGCGGCTCCGGCGTGCGCAGGGTGAGCAGCGTCGAGCGGATCACCACGCTGACGTTGTCCACCATGCCGCTGACCGCCAGCAGAACCAGCGACAGCCAGAACGACCGCGAGAGCGCGAAGAGGATCCAGCAGAGCCCGAACGCGGCGACGCAGAGGAAGAGGCTCCGCCCGGCGCGGCGCAGCCTCCGGTGGGCCAGGAAGACGGAGATCACCACGGCGCCGGCGGCGGGAGCGGCGCGCAGCACGCCGAGCCCCTCGGGCCCCACGTGCAGGATCTCCGAGGTGAAGATCGGGAGAAGGGCCGGCGCGCCGCCGAAGAGCACCGAGAAGAGGTCGAGGAGCTGGGCGCCGAGCAGCTCCGGCTGGGTGAGCAGGAAGCGGATGCCGACCGTGAGGTTCTCGCCAATGCTCCCCTCGCGGGCCGTCCGTGGGCGGTGCGTGTAGTCGATCAGCGCGTAGAGGACCCATCCGGCCAGGCAGAGCGCCGTCTCCACGGCATAGGCGGCGAGGGCGCCTGAGAAGCCGTAGAGCACGCCGCCCAGGGCCGGCCCCACCACGGCGCCGAACTGCCAGAGCGAGGAGCGCCAGGCGACCGCATTGGCGTAGGTCTCGCGGGGGACGATCTCGGCGCCCAGCGCGGTGCGGGCCGGCTGGAGGAAGCTGCGCGCCACGCCGCTGACGAAGACCACCGCGTAGATCGGCCAGACGCGCCCCCCGGCCAGAACCTCCGGCCGCAGCGTGTAGACGAGCAGGATCACCGCGGCGGCCGTCTGGACGCCGATGGAGAGCAGCGAGAGGCGCTTGCGGTCGTGGCGGTCGGCGACGTGCCCCGCGTAGAGGGCGGCGCCGATGAACGGCACCGCCTCGGCGAGGCCGACGAGCCCCAGCGAGAGCGGGTCCCTGGTGAGAGCGTAGACCTGCCAGGCGACCACGGTGCCCTGGATCATCGTCCCCAGCGTCAGCGCCAGGGTGCTGGCGATGTACCAGAGGAAGTTGCGGTTGCGCAGGGAGACGTAGGGGTCGTGCCGCGCGGGCGCCGGAGAGGTCGGGTCCATGGCCGGCGGGATGATACCCCGTTTGAACCTCCCCGGCCGGAACGAGGACTGACTCCACAGCTACGCCCCGCTCCGCTCCCGGCCGGAGCCGTGCGCGTCGATTCAAAGAGGAGAAGACGATGGCTTACCGATTCAACCTTCCGGCGCTCGCGCTCGGTCTCCTGCTCGCCTCCACCGCCTGGGGGCAGCAGCACGATCACTCCATGATGGGCGTCGACCCCAAGGACTATGACAGCGGCGGCGGCCATGGCGGCGATTCGAATCCGCCCGCGGGCTGCAGCGGCGTGCAGGCCACGATTACCATCAGCGGCACCTCGTTCTCCCCCTCGACGGTGACCGTCCAGGCGGGACAGCCGATCTGCTGGACCTGGTCGCAGTCCATCGCGCACAACGTCCACGCCGACGACGATTCATTCACCAGCGGCGCGCCGGCCAATCAGGGCGATTTCCAGATCACCCTGAACACGCCGGGCACCTATGGCTACCACTGCCAGGTGCACGGGAGCCCCGGCGCCGGCATGCACGGCACGATCGTCGTCCAGGGGAGCTCGGGCGGTGACGGTGGCGGCGGTCAGTCGGGACCGGGGACGATCGGGCTCAACCCCACGGCCTACACCGTGAACGAAGCGGACGGGGTGGTGTCGGTGACCGTAGAGCGCGCGGGGGGCAGCGACGGCAAGGCGACAGTGAAGTTCGCCACCGCCCCTGGGACGGCCAAGCCGGGCAAGGACTTCACCCCGCGCACCGGCACCTTGACTTGGAACAGCGGTGACGGCGATCCGAAGACGATTCAGATCCCGATCAAGAAGGACAACACCCCGGAGCCGGACGAGACCTTCACCGTCAAGCTCAGCAAGGCGACCGGCGCCACCCTCGGCGCTGCCGCCGCGACGGTGACCATTCACGAAGACGCCCCGGGCTGCAACACCGTCGCCTCCCAGTCCGTCCGGTTGGAAGGAGTGGACGCCCCCGGCGGCTCGACGGCGCCCTGCGACGAGACCCGCGCCGTCTGCCTCGACGGCGGCAGGTTCGAGGCGAAGGTCCAGTGGCGGCCGTCCACGTCCCGGGTGGACCGCGGCTCCAAGCGGGTCGCGCTCTCCGAGGCTCCCGACACCGGCCTCTTCGCTTCCTCCCCCGAGGAGGAGCCGCAGATCCTGCTCCACGTGCTCGACCGCTGCGCCGTCAACGGCTTCTACTGGATCGATTTCGCGGCCGTCACCGACCTCGAATTCACGGTCAGGGTGCGGGACACCCAGACCGGCCAAACCCGGATCTACCACAACCCCGCCGGCACCACGCCGGCCCCCGTGCGCGACGCCGAAGCGTTCGCCACCTGCCCCTAAGCAGCCCTACCGACGGCAGGACCGGGTCCCCCCGGTCCTGCCCGGCTTTTTCCCGAGCCCTCAGGTCATCAGGATCAGCTCGGCGTCGGGCTCGCCATAGAGCCGCTCGACGAGCGCGGCGCGGCAATCGAGCACGGCCCGCTGGTTGACGTACCCCTTGTCGGTGATCTCGCCGGTCTGGATCGACGGCGGATCGGCCAGCAGGAGGGCGCGGGCGATGCGCCGGCTGTTGGCGGGATTGGCGGCGTTGTGGGCCGCGAGGCCCTCCCGGAGACGGCCGCGCACCTCGGGACGGCGGATAAGCTCGGCGGGCGAGGCCTCCTCCAGCCCGCCGCCACAGAGCGAGCGGCAGCCGGCCGGGTTGGGGAAGACGAGCAGCCCCACCTCCTCGCGGTCGTGCCCGGTGACCACCACGTCCTGGACGGCGGGCGCGCAGGCCGCGATCACCTCCAGCCGCAGCTCGCCCACGTGCACCCAGGTGCCGGACATCAGCTTGAAGCTCTCGGCCAGCCGGCCGTCGAAGACGATGCCCCGGGACGGATCGTCCGGATCGGCGAGCCGCACCGCGTCGCCGGTCTTGAGGAAGCCGTCCTCGTCGAACATCTCGGCCTTCAGCTCGGGGCGGCGCCAGTAGCCGGGGGTCACGTTGGGGCCCTGGACCCGGATCTCCAGCTTGTTGCCCACCGGCGCCAGCTTGATCTCGGTGCCGGGCACGGGAAGACCGATGACGCCGGCCCGTTCGATGGGGAAGTGGATCTGGGTGGCGCACGGCGCCGTCTCGGTCGAGCCCCAGGCCGCCAGCATGACGACGCGGCGGCCGATGGTCTCGATCGAAAGGTTTTCCAGCTTCTCCCAGAGGTGTTGGGGCAGGGCCGCGGCGGCGTAGAAGATGCCGTCCAGATCGCGGAAGAACGTCTCGCGCAGCTCGCGGTCCCGTTCGAGATACGGGATCAGCATCTCATAGCCGCGCGGCACGTTGAAATGGAGCGTCGAAGGCACCTCGCGCAGGTTGCGGACGGTGGCCTCGATCAGCCCGGGCGCCGGTTTGCCGCCGTCGATGTAGAGGGTGCCGCCATTGCGCAGGGCCATGTTGAAGTTGTGATTGCCGCCGAAGGTGTGGCTCCAGGGGAGCCAGTCCACGATCACCGGCGGCCGCTCCTCCAGGAACGGCCACCCCTGGGCGATCGCCTGCTGATTGGAACAGAGCATGCGCTGGGTGTTGATCACCCCCTTGGGCCTGCCCGTCGAGCCGGAGGTGAAGAGGATCTTGGCGACCGTGTCCGGCCCCACGGCGGCGAAGCGCTCCGCGAGATCGGGGTGCCGCGCCGTCGCCAGGAGCTCGCCGATCCGGTCGCCGGTCAGGGTCTCGACGCGGGCGTGCCGCAGGGCCTTGGCGAAGCGCTCGCCGTCGGCGGCGTAGACGAGACCGGGCCGGGTCAGCTCCAGGATGTAGCGGAGCTGGGCGTGGTCCTCCGCCAGCAGCGAGTAGGCGGGGGAGACGGGCACCACGGGAACGTCCACCTGCATCGCGGCGAGTTGCAGCAGCCCGTGATCCACGCCGTTGTCCGACAGGAGCGCCACTGGCCGCTCCGGTCCCAGGCTCCGCTCCAGCAGGGCGCTGGCGATCCGCTCGACCGCCTCCAGGGCGCCCGCGTAGGAGACCCGGCGCCAGCCGCCGTCCCCGCCCCGCTCGGCCAGGAAGGTGCGGTCGGGAGCCGCCCCGGCCCAGTGGCGCAGATGCTCGCCCAGGCAGCGCGGATAGGGCCGCAGCTCCTGCCGCGAGTGCATCCGCAGACCGCCGTTTGGGAGGGGGATCGCCTCGACGTCGACAGGGGCGAGGGTGAGGGGCTTGACGGGGGCCGGGCTCATGGAAGACAACCCTAGCGGAGCCGGGAGGCCACCACCAGATCTATCTCCTTGGCGCGAAAAAATTCTCGGCTTCCCATACGCCGTGGCGTAGAGAAAAGCCGCAACGGCTCGTTGCAAGCTTGCAACGGGCCATTACAACCTTGCAATGAGCCGTTGCAAGGCTGGAGGAGGCATTGCAAGCTTGCAATGGCCCGTTCTTCCCTTGCAATGGTCCGTTTCAAGGTTGCAATGGCTCCTTGCAAGGTTGTGGGAGCCGATACAAGCTTGCAACGGCTCCTTGCAAGCTTGCATCGGGTCGTTGCAAGGGAAAACGGCTCATTGCAAGCTTGAATGGCCCGTTGCAAGGTTGCAATGGGCCGTACAAGGTTGGAACGAGCCGTTGCAACGTTGTCATGGGCCGTTGCAAGCTTGCAAGGAGCGCCTCGGCCGGCCGCTCCGGGCCGAAGAGGGCTTCGGGCCACGTCCCCCTGGGACCGCCGGCGTCCTCGCCGGCCCTGGCTCTGAAGAGCCAGGAGAATCGGCCGGCACCTCGCGCGCGGACCGCGCGGATGGCCGGACGGGCTCCGCCGCCATGTGCTACATCATGCCAACTTGTGCTACATTCAGTCCGGAGGTACGGAGATGAAGACTCTCTCCATCCGTGAAATGCGTGAAGCGCTCGGGCAGTTGGACCAGCTCGTCGAGGACGAGGGTGAGCTGATCGTCACCCGCCGGGGCCGGGCGATTGCCCGAGTGGTGCCGTTCAAGCCTCAGCGGGCGATGCCATCGCACGCCGAACATCGTAGCCGGATGCCGAGGCTCTCGCCGAGCGCCGAGCTGATCCGCGAGGATCGGGATGCCCGATGAGGCCGAGGCGGTTCCGGCCTTTCCCGGACGCTTGTACGTCGACACTTCGGCGCTCGCCAAGTGGTACCTCAACGAGGAGCAATCGGATCGTGTCGAGGAATATCTGCTGTCGTTACCTTTCGCGGGTATCAGCTCGCTGACCGTGGTCGAGATGCGATGCCTCCTGGCCCGGCGGCGGCGGTATGCGGAGATCACGCGGGAACAGGAGCTCCGGTGTTACGCGCTCTTTCGACAGGACATCGAGGAGGGGCACCTTCAGGTTGAGCCGCTGGCCGACGGACATCTCTCGAGCGCCCTGCTCTTGCTGGACAGGCTTTCAGAACACTCCTTGCGGACCTTGGACGCCCTTCACCTGGCGATCGTCGAAGCCGCCGGATTCGAGGTCGTGGCCACCGCGGACCGGATCATGGCGGACGCGGCTGAGGCTCTCGGGATGAAGGTCCAGCGCTTCTTCCCGACGACTCCCGCAAGCTGAGCGAAGCACAATATGACCGCGGCGCTATCACTCGCGATACAGTTGGCAGATGAAATCGAAACCTTCCCCCTTGGGGAGTGCGGGCCTAGTGACGACCCAGATAAACAGTATGCTTATGTTGCAGGGTTTCGAGATATTGCCAAACGATTTGTCGGGGCAGTGAAGCGGATTGGTGACCCCGATCTGTCAAGTATGGTCGCAAGTTTGAATACCTCGCCGGAGCGGATCAATGAGGCGCATGAGTTGCGTGCCGAGCTGTTTGTTGCTGTTGACGCCTTGAAAGAGGCCGCAAAGGACCCAAACTATTCTACCAGGGCCGCTAGTAACGCTGCATTCTTGAACTCTGAGGTTCTTATGAGGCTCAAGGCGGTACAGAGCTCACGCCTTGATCCAGGCAAGCTGGTAAAGATGTGTGAAGAATTGAATGACGCTTATGCTCGGGGTAATTATATCTCTTCAGTTCTCCTCTTGCGGGCAATAATTAACCACATTCCTCCCGTCTTCGGTGCGGATACATTCTCTGAAGTGGTAGCTCAAGCTGGTCGAAGTGTGAAGGCTATTTTGACTCGGCTCAATGAAGACGCGAGGCCGATTGCTGATCTGCACACGCACATGCTTATGCGTCGAAAGGAGAATCTTCCAACGAAGAACCAAATTGAGCCATACAAGACTAGCTTCGAGGTCCTGATTCAAGAAGTTCTTGCCCGTTTGAACAGTGATGAAGCTTAACCGGCGGCAGAGCGGACGGACACTGCCCATCGTGCGGCGCCACTGCTCACCCTGGGAAGGGTAATCGCCTCTCAATTGGGTCTCTGAAGTACAAGCAATGGCTATGAAACGCCAACTCCTCTTCATCCAGGGAGGTGGCAAGGGCGGCGTCCATGACGAATGGGATGGCAAGCTTGTCGAGAGCCTCCGGCGCCACCTTGGGCAGGACTACGAGATCCGTTATCCGCGAATGCCGAACGAAGAGAACCCGGAGTATGCCCCGTGGAAGGAAACGCTTGAAAGGGAGCTTGGGGCGCTGCGAGATGGCGCGATCCTCGTCGGCCACTCCGTGGGTGGGACCATTCTCGTCAGGATGCTCTCGGAGCACTCACCGGCCCGGAAACTCGGCGCGATCTTCTTGATCGCCGCACCTTTCGCCGGCGAGGGCGGCTGGCCGAGCGATGATTTTCAGTTTCCTGCCGACCTTGGCGCACGGCTTCCTGAGGGCGTCCCCATCCATCTCTATCACGGGCTTGAGGATGAAATCGCGCCACCCTCGCATGTCGACCTCTACGCACGCACGGTTCCGCAAGCTCACGTCCGTCGCCTGCTGGGCCGCGACCATCAGCTCAACAATGATCTGAGCGAGGTCGCGGGCGCGATCTTGTCGCTCACAAGTCGTGCTCCTTGAATTTGGCTCCGTAGGAGCCCAGGCATGTAGCCAGGGGCGTGAGCCCCTGGAAGGGAGGCCATCGAATTCCTGAGAGCCCCGGAGGGGCGACGGCAATCTTATCGAAGAAGCCGCCGCGCCGCTGTCGCCCCTCCGGGGCTCTCGGATTGATTTGGGCTTTCCGCTCCCAGGGGCTCATGCCCCTGGCTACATGCCTTTGCCCCTAACGGGGCAAGACTCCACTACTGGACGAGATGTGTATAAGAGGGTGGCATGAATGCCTGGGCGGGGCCTCTCCCTCTTCTCCCGTCAGGCGGGGGGGAGGCCGGGAGAAGAGGGCCGGGGTAATGAGGGCCAACCGGCCGGGTGCGCATACTCTTCCTGCTCACCACGTCCGCCGCAACGGATGAGCCTCCGTGTTGAAAACCACCTTGTTCAAATCCAGAGTCTTCTCCGGAGCAAACAGAAGATAAATATATTTGAGCGTCTCAGCCAGGAAGTAGCTGGGCATCAGGTCTCCCTTCTCCTTGCTCCTGACGTCCTTCAGCACCGTATATCCGGCGTCCGTGCGGCAATGGGAGACCAGATCGTTGAAGAAGACCCGGCCCATCGCCCGGTAGTCCGGATTCTTGGTGTAGCGGTACAGGTAGTAGGCCGATTCGATGATCTCGGGGCGCAGGGGATAGCCCGGAGAGGTGATCTTCATCGTCCTGTAGTCGATCACCTCGGGCTCGACCCCCTGGAGGTTCCACATCTTGTAGGCCGACTTCTCCAGGCTCCGCGCCCGGCTGAGATCGCCGCCAAGGGCCAAGACGGCGGGCAGAAAGGCGTGCAGGGCTCCGAACTCCGTGGCCGTGCGCTTTCCGGTCACCATGTCCACCTGGCCGTACCAGAAGCCTGTGGAACGGCCGTCGGCCAGATATTTGTTCAGGGCGCGGAGGCTCTCCTTCCACATCCGCTCGCAGTCCTTGTCGCCGAAGAGCTTCGAGCACTTGAGGAGGTATTCGTAGTAGGAGTCGATGCCGCCGCCCACGTGGCTGGCCTTGCTGGTCCATTCGCCGGTCTCGACGTCGATCTCCTCACCCACGAGGCCAACTTTCGAGCGCCGCTTGTAGAGCTGGACCACGGCGTTCTTGGCCTTGTCATAGAAGACCGGATTGCCGGTGAGCTTCGAGAGGGTGCCGAATTCGAGCAGGAGCGTACCGATCTCCGCCGGGTTCGAGCGCGCGCCGGAGGTCTTGCCCGTCTTCAGGTTGACGAACATGTGGGGCATGCCGGTGGGGGAATTGAAGGCGGGCAGGAGCCGCTTCCCAAGATCCTCGGCAAGATGGAGCAGGCGCGCGTCGCCGGTCATCTGATAGCCCGAGAGGAGCCCGCCCAGCAGGCGGATGGTCACCTCGAAGTTTTTGACCGAGATGTCCTTGTCGAAGGAGAGCTTCTCGACGATCAGCGCCCTGGCCTTCGCCGCCTCCTCGTCCAGCCCCATCAGGAGGAGCGTGTCCAGCGAGTCGACCGGGGTCATCAGGAGCGACTCGCCGTACCAGTCGCGGGGCGTCTTGCTGACGGGCTGGAGCTCGTCGTGCCCCCAGGCATATTGCTCGTAGGCCTGCCAGGAGTGGAGGAATTCGGTGCGGACGCTGGCGGCCAGGGAGCCCGGATCGGTCGGGGACGAAGGAGGCGCGGGCTTCGCCGTGCCGGGCAGGAGGAGGAGCGCTGTGGCGGAGAAGAGAGCGATGATTTTCATAGGCGCGGATATTGTATGCAAATCCGCGCGAGAGGAGGACGGCATGGACGGACAAGCGCTCGCCAAGACCTTCGAATTCAGCCACATGGCTCTGACCCGCAACCTGGAGGGGGTCACCCACGAGGAGTCTCTGCGGGCGCCCGAGCCCGGGGGGAACGCCCTCAACTGGGTGCTGGGGCACATTCTCTACCACCGCAACATGGTGATGAATCTCCTGGGCCAGCCGCCGGTCTGGGACCCGGACAAGGCCGCCCGCTACGCCCGTGGCAGCGCTCCCCTGGCGCCGGGCGAAGATCCCCAGCCTTTTGAGGAGATGCGCGCCGAGCTCGACAAGTCCCAGGAGCCGCTCGTCGCGGCCCTACAGGCAGCCACCGAGGAGCAGCTCGCGGCCCCCGCGGAGAACGGCAAGCCCCTGTTCGAGCGGCTGACCCTGCTCGGCTTCCACGAGGGGTACCACGGCGGGCAGATCGGCCTGCTGCGCCGGATCCTTGGCCATCCGGGCGCCATCCAGTGACCGTGAGCCTGGCATGGCTCATGAAGGGATGTTCGGTGAAGGAGAGAAGACTATGGCCAAGTTAGACACCGAGAAACGCGACGAGATCCCGGCGAGCCAGTTCGCCTTCCCGAAACAGCGCAAGGAGCCGCTGGAGAACGCCAGCCACGTGCGCAACGCGATCGCCCGCTTCGACCAGGTCGAGGGGGTGAGCGACGAGGAGCGCGACGAGGCCTGGAAGCGCATCAAGACGGCGGCGCGGAAGCACGGCGTCGAGGTCCACGAGGGGAGCTGGCGCGAGCTGGGCAAGGGGCAAAAGAGTCATAGCTCTCATTAGGTGAGGCATTCCGCTGGCCCGGGTTTTGCTCTTCTCCTGCGGAATGCAAGGAGGTGAGCCATGCCCGGACCGCGCGAAACGCCCGAAGAGACCTCATCTGGATCCGGAGTCACGAGGCGGCGGTTCCTGGAGCTGTCGGCGGTGACCGCGATGGCGGTGGGCTCCGGCGGGTTCGCCTGGGCCGCCGATGAGAAGCAGGGGATCCCCTACCGTACCCTGGGCAAGACCGGCGAGAAGGTCTCCCTGGTGGGCGTGGGGGGCGCCCACATCGGGCGGGTCTCCGAGAAGGAGAGCCTTCAGATCGTCCGCGCCGCGCTCGACCGCGGCATCAACTTCCTCGACAACTCCTGGGACTACAACGACGGCAAGAGCGAGGAGTGGATGGGCAAGGCCCTCAAGGACGGCTACCGCCAGAAGGCCTTCCTGATGACCAAGATCGACGGCCGCACCAAGGCCGCCGCCGCCAGGCAGCTCGACGAGTCGCTCAAGCGGCTCCAGGTGGACCACGTCGACCTCCTGCAGTTCCACGAGGTCATCCGGATGAACGATCCCGACCGCATCTTCGCGCCGGGGGGCGCCCTGGAGGCGGTGCTGGCGGCGAAGAAGGCGGGCAAGGTCCGCTACATCGGCTTCACCGGCCACAAGGACCCGCAGATCCACCTGCACATGCTGAAGACGGCGGCCGACCACGGCTTCCATTTCGACACCGTGCAGATGCCGCTCAACGTGATGGACACCCACTTCAAGAGCTTCGAGACCCTGGTCCTCCCGGTGGCGCTCCAGCAGGGGATCGGCGTGCTGGGCATGAAGCCGATGGGCGACCACATCATCCTCGAGAGCAAGGCGGTGGCCCCGGTCGAGTGCCTGCGCTACACGATGAGCCTGCCGGTCAGCGTGGTGATCACCGGCATCGACTCGCTGGCCATCCTGGAGCAGGCGG
>Ga0308175_100002900_pt1 | contig 11784 bp, 9 predicted proteins | sample PhyCR1_3_FD_203893 | JGI IMG/M metagenome (GOLD analysis project Ga0308175, IMG submission 203893) | Soil microbial communities from UC Gill Tract Community Farm, Albany, California, United States - DLSLS.C.R1 | ecosystem: Environmental > Terrestrial > Soil > Agricultural land | place: USA... | reverse complement strand
GAATTCCTGTTCTCCTTTAGGAGCAAAGAAGGCAAGATTTACAAAGATAATAACGACTAAGATAATTCCAAGGAATAAAATCGTACCGCCAACTGCTTGAGCAATTTGGTAAGGAATCCACTCAGCAGCTTGCTTAGCCCCACCGTAAGTTGAGAAAGCAGAACGTCTTGGTCCGCCAAGCAAACCTTCAATATGCATAGCTCCTGACATAAATACCATACCAATAAACCAAACCCAAGCTTGGATGATACCTAATTTATTCATAGCCTTCGTTAATGTTCGTCCTGTTAAATGTGGTACAAGCCAATAAGAGATACCAAAGAACGTTAATACAACAGAGGTTGCGGCAGTTAAATGGAAGTGGCCTGTTACCCAAATGGTATTATGAACCACCTGATCCATTTGGTTGGATGCATTAATGATTCCGCCGGCACCGGCTGGAATAAAGGAAGCCATTCCAATAAACGGTACAGTAAAGCGGGCATCATTCCATGGCAATACTTTAAACCAGCCAAAAAGTCCAGTAGCCCCTTTAGAGCGGCCGTATCTCTCGAAAGTCGCGAATAAAGAGAAAGCTGTCATTAAAGATGGGATAATCACCATAAATGTTAAAATAACTTGTAAGAACTTCCACGCTGGATCGATACCAGGTTCCGTTAATTGATGGTGGAAACCAACCGGAATGGAAAACAGTAAGAATAAAATAAACGATAATCGTGCCAGTGAATCTGAAAAGATTTTTCCACCGATCACTTTTGGGATAATCGCATACCAGCACATATACGCTGGCAGCAGCCAGAAATAAACTAATGGGTGACCGAAATACCAAAATAATGTACGGCTGACTAAAACATCTACAGTGTCCACTAATCCAAGTGACCAAGGAAGCAGCTGGAATAAAACGGTCGCTGCAACTCCCAAAGTAGCGACAATCCAAAGGACGGTATTAATGACTGCCATAAAGCTTAACAGCGGGCTTGGTTTACCCGGGTTATTTTTCCGCCATTTTGCATAAGTCATAATTTGAGCTGCACCGTCAACCCAGCTTCCAACGACAACAAAGGTTAATCCTAAATAAAAAATCCAGTGGGCTTTCAGTGGTGCATAAAATGTATAGAGTACAGAAGCCTCTTTAAGTAAAACCATTGTGGCAGACATCAGCGTACCTATTAACATCACCCAAAAACCAATCCAGCCAGTCCGTCTGGCGGTATTTGAGTGACCGCCGGTTGTTCTGCTAACAGCGGCGTACTGAAACCCCATTATAAAAAAGGTTGTTAATACCAGACCCATTAAAACACCATGAACCGTTAAAATTTGATAATAATCAATTCCCCAAGGAAGTTCCCACTTACCAGATCGAACCAAGGTTTGAAGAAGACCCATTAATCCACCAAGAGCTAGAGCTGAAAAAGCAACGAAGAAGTGTGCCATTGAAAGCTTTGCATCACGCGGATTTACTTTTACTAGAGATTTCTCGTTAGCCATTATTTAACCACCTCAATCTTTGCACTCATTAAGTGGTGTCCTGAACCACAGTACTCATTACAAACAACTAAAAATTCGCCGGTTTTGTCAAATGTAGTCGTATACTCACTGACATACCCTGGCTCAAGCATCATATTTATATTGGTACCAGCCATTTCAAAGCCATGTACTACGTCCTTTGTTGTGGCAATTACCTTTACCTTCGCTCCAAGCGGTACTTTTACCTGTGCGGGATTATAGGAAAAAGCAGATGCTACAAAAACCAATTCATAGTCCCATTCTTTTCCCTCCACTTTATGCAAGCCAGGCTTATCAAAAGGTTTAGTCTGATCGACCTTTTCAGAATTAATCGTAGTTAAACAGCTTGGCGGCTTATTTCCAAGGTAGAAAGCACTGACACCTACCACGGATAGAAAAACAATTAGGCAGGCGATCCCAAAGGTAAGCCAGATTTTTTCATATTTATGCATATGCATACGATTTTCCCCTTTCCATCAGTTAAAAACGTTCAACAAACAGGTAATAGACACATACCCAAGTCACAATAATAAACGCTCCCAAAAAGAAAACGGACGCTAATGTGCCTTTAAGAGAAGAGCTATCTTCCACTTCTGTTTTTTGTTTCGTTTTCAGTTCCGCTTTCGCCATCCCCCTCGCACTCCCTTCAAAAATAAAAAATGGATGAATCATATCTCTCTTTCATAATACAAAACAATTGCGAAAGAAAAATATGAATTTGTGAAGTTCACAGTTTGTTCATTCCTTATCTAATCACTATGTTAATGATAAAAACTTGATATAACAGTGATTTATGTCACTAACAGGTTCAGGAATTATGAATAAACTGTGAACGCGGTGGCCCCAATCAGATAAATCTGAAATAGGGTATGATTCCACAAACATATGTTGTTTGTTTGATCCTAGGTAACAAACTTATAGTTAAAAAATATGCTAATCATATATTCTAAATTTCTGTTGGAAATGAGTGATGATGTTGGAGAAGTATTACTGCGAAAACTGCCGGCTTTTATATGATGAAATAGAGCATTGTAAGGTGTGCGGCATATTGGCTAGTAAAAAAATTAAGATTGAGGTTCAGAAGCAACCGGAAAAATAAGTACAGAAGAAAGTAAGAAGGGAGATAAATTGGAAAAGTTTATCTAATGAAGGAACCTTAAAACCACGATATAATTAAAGTGCACAACAACAACCTTCAAAACGTTTGCTTCCCGAAAGTGGGAAGCCTTTTTTTTTACACTTCATTCGAGTTGAATAAATTCACCTTTAACGGAAAAAATATCCTTATCTATCATGAAGGAGAATGATCCATGCCTTCCATTTTATCCGTTTCAGAAGTCATTCCACCTTTCGAAGTGAATCAAGACCAGGCATTATTATTTGCACGAGAACTTTTTGCCGAAACATATAAGGATATTGAAAGACTTTTAAGAGCCTTCCAGAATGGTCAAATCGTTAAGCGGAACTTTGTAAAAGGATTAGAGTGGTTTAACGAAGACCATTCCTTTGAAGAAAAAAACAATGCTTATATAGACTCTGCTGTTGAGCTCGGAAAAGAAGCGATTGTGAAATGCTTACATAATGACAGCTTCCTTAACAAGGTTATTCCCTGCGAAGATATCGAGGCTATTTTCTTTGTCTCGACAACAGGCATTTCTACTCCTAGTATTGATGCTAGAATCATCAATCATTTGCCTTTTAGCCCTCATATAAAACGAATCCCAATCTGGGGATTGGGCTGTGCTGGGGGAGCCGCGGGACTGTCGAGGGCCTTTGATTACTGTAAAGCCTATCCAGAAGCGAAGGTGCTTGTCCTTTCTGTCGAACTCTGCAGTTTAACATTTCAAAAAAATGATCTTTCAAAAAGTAATTTAATTGGAACATCCTTATTTGCCGATGGCATTGCTTGTGCCTTAGTCATAGGGGATGAGGTAAATAAAGAAGAATATAGCAATAAACCCTCCATTCCATCTATCATAGCTACTCAATCAACCCTAATGCCTAATTCCTTGGACGTGATGGGCTGGGACATACGGAATACAGGGTTGTTTGTGATTTTCTCGCGGGATATTCCACATATTATTGAAGCTTGGTTAAAGCCAAATGTTATTGGTTTTTTATCTGAGCAGAAAATCGAGTTAAATCAAATTAACCACTTTATTGCCCATCCCGGCGGCAAGAAAGTATTGGATGCATACGTAAAATCACTCGATATTCCGCCAGCGATGAATGATATCTCTCTCGAGGTTCTTAAGAATTTTGGAAATATGTCATCAGCAACCGTTTTGTATGTGTTAAAGCGTTTTATGGAGCAGGAGATCCCTAAAAATGAATGGGGGCTTACAACCGCACTAGGTCCGGGTTTTAGCTCAGAATTACTTCTTTTGAGGTGGCAATAAATGTATCAGATTCAATTCTTTATTGTATTGATCGCTTTCATTGCCCTTCAGCGAATCATCGAGCTTTATATTGCCAGAGGCAATGAGAAATGGATGAAGCAGCAGGGGGCAATTGAATTTGGACAAGGGCACTATAAGTATATGGTGCTTTTACATTTCTGTTTTTTTATTTTTTTATCTGCTGAAACCCTACTGTTAAAGCGTGGAATATCGCCCATATGGCCAGTATTTTTAAGTCTATTTTGTGCGGCACAGGCGATAAGGATTTGGGTAATCGCCTCTTTAGGAAAGTACTGGAATACGAAAATAATCATTTTGGCACAGACAAGGGTTGTAAAAAAAGGACCTTATCAGTTTATCAAACACCCAAATTATTTGGTCGTTGCCCTTGAATTATTAGTGGTACCATTGTTATTCAACTCTTATTATACAGCTATTCTGTTTACCTTCTTAAATATCCTGATGCTAAAAGTTCGAATCCCTATGGAGGAACATGCACTTAAAACACTCACTGAATATGAAGAAGAATTCCAAGATTGTCACCGCTTCATTCCAAAATTTATTAAATAATTGTGACAGTTTTAAAATGGTTATTGAAAATGGTTATCACTCGTGCTAGACTAATTATAATAATGAAAATCATTCTCATGTGATTTTAACAAGGAAGGGTGTTACATATGACTTTTGCTTTTGTGGGTGCAACCGTGATAATATACGCATTTGTCATGAAGCACGTCTTAAAAAACGTAACTCAATAATTTATTCCAAAAGCCAGGGAGAAATCCTTGGCTTTTGTTTTTTATTAAAAATTTTCAGCCTAAATGGAGTGTGCATTATAGGAAATATTTGAATTATCGTATAAAATAAAAAATATTACTACGATGCTAAGGGGAATATCAATGGTGCAAACAGCTAGACGGGAAGAAACTATTCTTACACTTAAGAGCAAAATGGTCTCGGTATACCAATATTTAACCAATCATCACGATCAGGTCCAAGCCGAAAAAGTAAGACAACTCGCAAAAAAGTTAGAGAACCAAGAGTATTCAATCGCGTTTTGCGGCCATTTTTCGGCTGGAAAATCGACAATGATTAACCAGGTAGTGGGGGAGAATTTATTGCCATCAAGTCCCATTCCAACAAGTGCGAATTTGGTAAAAGTAAAAACTGGTGAAGATTATGCAAAAGTAGTTTTCAAAAATGAAAAACCAAGGCTGTATTTAGCTCCCTACGATTATGATTTAGTCAAAAATTATTGTAAAGACGGCGACAAAATTGAAGAAGTGGAAATCAGTCATAGTGACTCCAGATTACCAGCTAATACAATTATAATGGACACCCCTGGAATTGATTCAGCTGATGATGCGCATAGAATTGCTACAGAATCCGCTATCCATCTAGCCGATCTCATTTTTTATGTAATGGACTACAATCATGTTCAAGCAGAATTAAATTTTTTATTTACAAAGGAATTAACTGAGGCAGGTAAAGAGGTTTATCTCGTCATTAATCAAATTGATAAACATAAAGATGAGGAATTAACTTTTCAAGACTTTCAAAAAAGTGTTGTCGATTCTTTTGCTTCATGGGGTGTGAAACCCGCAAGAATCTTTTATACATCTTTAAAAAATAAAAGCCATCCATTTAACGAATTTCAACCTTTACAAGAATTTATTGCTGATAAACTGGCAATGAAAGACGAACTAATTGTTCCATCAATATTTCATTCATTAAAGAAAATCGCCGAAGACCATATAAGGGGTGTAAAAAAACAGGAAGCAGAGGAAATTGCCCCGTCACTAGATGTACTAACAGAATTAACCGAACAGCAAAAGGAAGAATTAGTAAAAAACTATCAAAAACTGATGTATGACCTTAATAAAGTTAAAGATATACCTGTAAAAAAAGAGAAGGAATTTGATCTTGAGATTGCCCAAATTATGAAAAATTCCTACCTGATGCCTTTCCAAACGAGGGAATTAGCTGAAAAGTATTTGGAAAGCTGTCAGCGGGAATTTAAAGTTGGATTTATCTTTTCGAAACAAAAAACAGAAGAAGAGCGGAATAAGAGGCAAACCAGTTTTTATCAGGATTTGCTTGAAAAAACGAGAACCCAGCTTGAGTGGCATTTACGGGAATTTTTACTTTCTACTTTAAAGGTAACCGAACTTGATCATCCTGAACTTCAAGGTTTAGCACATTCTTTTTCAGTCCCTGTTCCTATGGATTTAGTAAGTAATACCGTTAAGCAGGGGGCGCGTGTAACCGGCGACTATGTGCTTCATTATACAGAAGATGTTGCGAACGAGATTAAAAGAATTGCTCGGATGCAAATAACTGATTTTAAAGACAGATTAATGGAAGCATTAAAAGAACAAAGTGCTAACTTAAATGAAAAATATGAACAGGAATTGGTAAAGATCGGAAAGTATGTTCATGCATTAGAAGTACTCAAAGAGCATGAACAAGCAAATCTTCAGCGTCAAAATTTAATAAATGAATTGCTAATAAGTACTGAAACCCTAAAAGAGGATGTCGGCCATCTATTTTGTTTTGACGAAGAAGAGTATGAGGTCGTTCATTCTATTGGCGAAGTCAATAAGGTGAAAGTAAAACCAGAAAAAATAGAGGAAACAATAGTACAGAAGACAGTAATTAAATCCGAGAGAAAACCTACAGGAGATCTTTTACCGTTAACAACGGCAAAGCTTAAACGAGCATCAAACCTTATAAAGGACCTGCCTGGTTTTCATAAGATATCAATAGAATTAAATCAGAAGGCTGATCGGCTGGCTAAAAAGGGATTTACAGTCGCATTATTTGGCGCATTTAGTGCAGGTAAGTCATCCTTTGCCAATGCTTTAATGGGAGAAAAGGTCCTGCCTGTTTCTCCTAACCCGACCACCGCGGCAATTAATAAAATTAAACCTGTCACTGCTGAACATCCGCATGGAACCGTTCTTGTGAAGTTTAAAGAGCCAAGAACCCTGCTTGATGATATTAACCGCTCTCTAAAGGTTTTTGACCTTCAGGCGGGAGATTTTTCCGAGGCAGTAAGCAGAATTGACCAAATTATACTTGAGCAGGGTCAAGGGATATTAGAAAAAACACATTTAGCTTTTTTACATGCATTTAAAAAGGGATCTCAATCCTTTATTCCATTACTTGGCACGATTAAGACAACAGATTTAACTGACTTTCAAGAGTTCGTGGCACAGGAAGAAAAATCTTGTTATGTGGAATGGATTGAACTTTACTTTGATTGTGAATTAACCAGAAAGGGAATCACCCTTGTCGATACCCCTGGAGCAGATTCCATTAACGCCAGACATACAGGTGTAGCTTTTGATTATATTAAAAATTCGGATGCCATTCTTTTTGTCACCTATTATAATCATGCGTTTTCTAAAGCAGACCGTGAGTTTTTAATTCAACTTGGACGTGTAAAGGAATCCTTTCAAATGGATAAGATGTTCTTTATCATTAATGCCATTGACCTTGCAGAAAATGAGGAAGAAAAGCAATCGGTTGCCGATTATGTTGAAGAACATTTAGTTAAGTACGGGATTAGAAATCCACACTTATATTCTTTATCTAGTCTCTTGGCACTGAAGGAAAAAACCAATCCCGATTTAAATGTTTCCTCGGGTATGAAGCGATTTGAGCAGGCGTTTTATCATTTTATTTCTAATGATCTTACAGAGATGGCCATTTCTTCAGCCCAAAATGAATTATCAAGGGTCCAGGAATTGGTATCGACACTTATTCAAAACTCTCAACAAGACCAAACCATGAAAGTTCAAAAACGAGCAGTGATTGAAAAGCAACGAGCTGTTATTAAAGCTTTACTCGATAACGAAACAGGTGCCGCGTTACAAAGTCGATTAATCCAAGAAGCAGAAGAATTAATTTTTTATATTAAGCAGAGGGTCTTCTTACGATTTGGTGATTTTTTTAAGGAGGCATTTAACCCATCTGCATTAAGGGATGACGGCCGCAATTTGAAAAAGGCGTTGCAAGCAGGACTTGATGAATTTCTTGAAAGCTTTGGCTATGATTTTGCCCAAGAACTTAGGGCCACAACTGTAAGATTAGATCGGTTTCTTGATAAACTTTTTAAAGATTATCAAGAACGTCTTACTCGGAAATTAAGTGAAATGAACCAAGAACTTTCTTTTTCGTTGTATGAAAAAAAGGAGAGTAATCCAATTGATTTTCCGATTGCATTTAGAAGCGTAAATCCACAGCATTTTAGTAAAGCACTTTCCTATTTTAAGAATCCTAAGTCCTTTTTTGAGAAAAATGAGAAAAAGTTAATGAGTGATGAGCTGTTTCAACTACTGAATGTACTTGCGGATGTTTATCTAAAGGATGAAGCGGCTCGGTTAAATCAACATTATGAATCTGATTTGGAAAGCAATTTCAGTGATCTAATAAGCCAGATGCATGAACAGGCTGAGGATTTCTACTTAAGTCTGCTTTCGGCATTAGATGGAGGAGTTTCGGTTGATCTCCTAAAGGAAATCGAGCAAAAGCTTTTAGAATAACTAGGGGGCAAGAGGAATGAAATATGTAAAAGACAGTGAATGGTTACTAAATCATTTAAATGATGTGGATGTAAGAATTGTAGACTGCCGATTTTCTTTAGCAGACCCACAAAAGGGAGAAATGAATTATCGGAAAAATCACCTGCCGGGAGCAGTCTACTTTGATTTAGAAAAGGATTTATCAGGAACTGTCGGTGATCATGGTGGTCGTCATCCTTTGCCAGATATGGAGGTCTTAGTTAAGAAGCTTGAAAATGCAGGTATCAGTCATGAAATTTCCATTATTGCTTATGATGATGGGGAAGGTGCGTTTGCAGCTCGTTTTTGGTGGCTATTACAATATCTCGGACATAGCAATGTATATGTATTGGATGGCGGATTCAAAAATTGGCTGGAAGCTGATTTCCCTGTAACTCCAGATGTTCCAACCTTTAAAAGGGAAAATTTTCGTCTGGATCTAAGGCCGGAGTTACTTGCAACTTATGAAGAGGTAAAGGATGCGGTTTCCAAACAAGACAAGGTTTTAATCGATTCTCGTGAAGTCAAAAGATTCCTTGGTATAGAGGAACCGATTGATAAAAAAGCAGGGCATATACCCGGAGCACTTAATAAACCATGGATGGAAGGATTAAGAGGAGGTCGATATTTACCCATATCTGAACAATCGCAGCGATTCGCTAATCTTGATTCAACCCAGCCGGTTATCGTGTATTGCGGCTCTGGGGTAACGGCTGTTCCTAATTTTCTCGCATTAAAGGAAGCCGGTTTTGAAAAGGTGAAGCTGTATGTTGGAAGCTTTAGTGACTGGATTTCGTATGAAGAAAATAAAATTGAATCATCATCCTAGTCTTCTTATGGTATAATGGTAAACGTGCTGTTTTTTAGTAACCATAAGGAGGACTGAAAAAATTGGAAAATCAAAAGCCTTCACTTATGCTTGTTGATGGTATGGCCTTACTATTCCGTGCTTTTTACGCGACTGCAGTAACAGGCCAATTTATGATAAATTCAAAAGGAATTCCGACAAATGGAATTCATGGTTTCGTTAAACACTTATTTACAGCTGTGGCCTCATTTAAGCCGACACACCTAGCAGTATGCTGGGATATGGGCAGCAAAACCTTTCGAACGGAAATATTTGAAGGTTATAAGGGCAATCGTGGTGAGGCTCCAATTGAGCTTATTCCTCAATTTGACCTCGTCAAAGAAGTGGTTGAATCCTTTGATATTCCGAATATTGGGTTGACAGGGTATGAAGCTGATGATTGTATTGGTACAATTGCTCAACAAATGAAAGGGCTGGCAAATGTATCAATCTTAACGGGTGACCAGGATATTCTACAGCTCTTAGATGAGGATATTTCCGTAATCTTACTCAAAAAGGGGTATCGAAATTATCTTCTTCATACACCGCAAACTTTCTTTGAAGAAAAGGGAATTATGCCAAAACAGATGATTGATTTAAAAGCTCTTATGGGTGACCCGAGTGATAATTACCCTGGGGTTAAAGGGATTGGTGAAAAAACAGCCCTCAAGCTACTAAAAGAGTTTGACCATGTAGAAGGAATTATTTCAAATCTCGACCGCTTATCAAAATCCCATAAATCAAAAATAGAGCAAGATTTAGATATGCTCCATCTTTCCAGGACCCTGGCCGAAATTAAATGTGATGTTCCCGTCACTTGCCAACTGGAGCAGGCAGGCCTCAGAATTCCTAAAGAAAAAGCATTAAATAAATTAAAGGAAGTTGAACTTCGTGGTTTACAGCGGCTGCTTCCGCTAGATGAGGCGATTATTTCCTAAAGTATTAAGGGTGTTCCATTAATTGGGACACCCTTTTTGCATCATTAATTGTTAGGATATTATATTTTAGTGTTACTTTTCTTTGCTTTATTTTCTAACTTGCTTTTTGGATCCTCTGTCATTTCGGCATCCTGTCCATATCCCTGTGGATTGACACCAGGAGCTTTCACTCCTCGACTAGCGTTACCTTTTTTAGTCAAGCCCTTCACCTCCCACTTTTTTAGTATTTCCACAAGGAATAATAAAACACCACTTTTTAAACAATAATGGGTAGAGGTGATCTGATGAACAAAGGTGTCTATTTAGCCCTGTTAAGCATTGGCCTGGCTCAAGGTGTGAAAATTCCGATTCATTATGTCAAAAAGAAAGAATGGCGGCCGGACTTATTTTTTGGTACAGGCGGTATGCCAAGTTCGCATTCTGCAGGTGTTTCCACCTTGACTACCTATATTGCACTTCAAAGAGGTTTGCCAACCTTTGACTTTGCGCTTTCACTTGTCTACGGTTTAATTGTCATGTATGATGCTCAAGGAGTACGCAGGCAGACAGGAGAACTTACGCTAAAAGTGAATACAATGAATGAATTAATTGAAAAAATTCATAAAGAAGAAAGTGTGGAATTTAAGCAAGAAGCTCCCAAAAAACTGAAAGAAGTGTTAGGTCATCAACCAGAGGAAGTAGTCGGAGGAGCAGTATTAGGAGTATTGGTAGGTGTCATCGGTCACCTTTTTACAAAAAAAGATAGAAAATTGTCGAAAATTAAGTTAAGATTTTAACTGTTCATATGTGGGGGAGAGGATTGGTCTAAACCGTGTTAACAGTTGAAGATTATCTGGATTACTTGAAAGGAAAGGGCTTTCAATTTCAGGAGGATGCAATTGGGTTTATTTTCTTCGGAAAACACTATACAAATGCTTCCGATGAAATCATTAATACTGCTATTGAATTGACACTAATAGCGCAAAAACGATTTGACGGAAGTTTCTATGTAGCTTTGCTGGAGATGCTGACTGCCAATAATATCCACTCGAGAAAAGCTGCGTTTAAATATGTGAAAGATAAAGAATTACTGGCTATATAAAAAAGCTCCCTGAACAAGGGAGCTTTTTAACTTTCCAGACTTTTATCTTTTCTGAAAATTATCAGCTTTCCTGCTGGAAGTTCAGCAAAAATCATGCCCATAAAAATCAGAATACAACCAAAAACAGCACCAACTGACAAGCGTTCTTGCGCCCAGAAATAACCTGTTAAGGCTGCGAACACTGGTTCCATTGCAAAAATTAATGCAACTCTTGTGGCAGATGTATACTTTTGAAAATTTGTTTGAATAAAAAAAGCAATGGCTGTTGCAAAAACACTTGTAACGATTAATGCAATCAAAACATCATTAGACATCAAAATCTCCTGTCTAACTGACTTCCTCCAATCCTCAAATAAGAAAGAAGAAAAACTCGAAAGCAGGGCAACGGTTGAAATTTGAATGACGGTTAAAAGCAAAGTAGGGTATTTATTGCTTACCTTACCGGTTA
>Ga0308175_100002899_pt1 | contig 11786 bp, 12 predicted proteins | sample PhyCR1_3_FD_203893 | JGI IMG/M metagenome (GOLD analysis project Ga0308175, IMG submission 203893) | Soil microbial communities from UC Gill Tract Community Farm, Albany, California, United States - DLSLS.C.R1 | ecosystem: Environmental > Terrestrial > Soil > Agricultural land | place: USA... | reverse complement strand
AGTCGGTGCTCTCGAGCTCCAGCCGCCGCTCCAGCGGCAGCGGCTTCCCTCGGCGGATCCCTTCGAGCCACACCACCGCTCCGGCGAGTGCGGTGCCCTGCTGCGACACCGAGAGGTCCGGGATCGACGCACCGCACAGCGCGCTGTCGCGCCCGGTTGGCTGCGGGGGCTTCGCTGCCAGCGGTGCGCTCGTCGACACGGTGCCCGTGACACGACCGGGATTGGCGACGGATTCGGCGACGTACGCCTGCGACGGACGCGCGATCACCACCTCGCTCGGCGCCGCGATCGAGCCGACGCTCGTATCGGCGCCCGACTTCCGCGTCGAATTCGCGGCGGCGGACTTGGTTCCCTCACGGCACCCGAAGATGCCAAGGACCGTGAGTACGAGAGGAAGCGCGGAGCGGCTCGAGAGACGTGCGACGTTCACGTGATCGGGAGTGGGATCGGGTCGGCGCCGCAGAACGGGCAAGGGGCGAGCCAGCGTCGGCGAAGGCCGAGCGGGCCGGGTCGTGCGACGCTTCGGAAGCTAGCGGCGCGACTGGCCTCGGCCGTGCATTCATCCGACCGTTCCCTTACATCTCACCACGATGCACGCCCACACGCCTCGCCCTCTCGCCCTGCTCGCAGCGGCGCTCTCGCTCGGCTGCGGCGCGCTGCCCACCACGCGCGTCGATCCCGTGGAGCGATGGGGGTTCACCGCACCGTGGGACGCACGCAGCGCGGCGAGCGTCGACGCGCACGGAAGTGAGCTCGATGCGCTGGTCACCGGGTGGATCCCGCTCGACTCGATCGACGGCGCGCCATTCACGCTCTACCGCGACACGGTCGGACGCGCGGTGAGAACGCGCCGGATGGCGATCGTCACGTCGTTCGTCGGCCGCGCGTTCCACCCGGACGTGATTCGTCGCCTCGCGCTCGACAGTGTCGCGCTTCGCCGCGCGTCGTCGGCCGTCGCGGCGCGGGCGCGCAGCGAAGGCTATCGCGGCCTCGTGCTCGACTTCGAGGGAATGACGAGCGCCGACAGCGGTGCAACGCGACTGGTCGTCGCCGAGATGGCGCGTGCGGCACGCGCCGCCCACGTGGCGCCGATCGTCGTCGCGGTACCGGCATCGGATACGTCGGGCTATCCGGCCCGGTTGTTCGACGAGAGCGCCGATCTCCTCCTCGTCATGCTCTACGATCAGCACTGGGCCACCTCGCCGGCAGGCTCGATCGCGGCCCCCGACTGGGCGCGGCGCACGCTCGGCATGCGCGTGGCCGAGCGCGGGGCGGCACGTCTCGTCGCCGCGCTGCCGCTCTACGGTTACCTCTGGCGTCCCAACACCTTCGCCGAGACCATCGGTTACGACGACGCGCGGCGTCTGGCGACCGAAGCCGGCACCGCGCTCGCACGCGATCCGGCGACCGCGACGCTGCATGCGAGCCGCCCGGGCGCGGATGGCTGGGAGCTCTGGGTGAGCGACGCGACTCTGGTCGACGCCTTGCAGCGTGAGGCGACGGCGCTCGGCGTGCGGAAGATCGCGCTCTGGAGGCTCGGCCTCGAAGACGGAGCGATCTGGGCGCGCGGCGCGCCGGGTTACACCACGATCAACTCGCGCTGATACTCGGCGGGCGTGATGATCGCCCTACCCGGCTCGAGGAAGGCGTTCACCTCGCTGCGCATCCCGATCTCGCCAGGGATGTACAGGCCTGGCTCGATCGAGAAGCCGATGCCGGGAATCAGCAGCCGCTCCTCGCGCGTCTCGAGGTTGTCGAGATGCGGTCCTGCGCCGTGCAGCGACTGCGGATCGATCGAGTGGCCGGTACGGTGGATGAACCGGTCGCCGTACCCGCGTGACACGATCACCGCGCGCGCGGCGTCGTCGACGTCGGCGCCGCGGAGGGGCCTGCTCTGCGCCGCGGACTCCTGCACCAGCCGAATTGCCGCGTCACGCGCGTCGCGCACGATCGACCAGATCTCCTGCGCGCGCGTCGACGGCGCGCCGAGCGTCGCCATCCAGGTCTGATCGGCGTAGACCATCCCCGGCTCGGTCGCCCAAAGATCGATCAGCAGCACCTCGCCGTCGCGGATCGGCACCGGCCGGTCGGCGGACGCTTCGTAGTGCGGGTTGGCCGAGTTGGCCCCCGCGCACACGCTCGGCCCGTGGTCGGTGACCAGCTGCGCGCGCGCGAACCGCTCGCGGATCCACTCCACGAGCTCGTGCTCCATCATCGGCTGCTTCGTGCGCGAGCGCTGGCCGGCAAGGGCGAACGCGTCGAGCGCGATCGTCCTGATCGTCTCCGCCGAGCGCAGGTGCGACGCGAGATGCTCGACGCTCCATCCGGCGTAGAAGCGCGTCACCAGCTCGCCCGACGACACGATCTCCGTCGCGCCGGCCGCGCGCACCATCTCGATCACGCCGGCCGGCACGCGGTCGAGATAGGGCACCGCGTCGCCCGCCGAATATTCCATCGCGATCCGTTTGCCGCGCACCATCTCGGCGATCGCGCCCTCGAGCTGCTTCCAGGAGCTGTACGTCCCGCGCGGCCACTCGCTCGGCCAGCGCCGCCACGGCCCGTTCTCGATCGCGTGGCCGAGCGCGCGCGGTGCGCCCTCGCACGGGATCCAGACGAAGATGCGCCGCGACACCATCCCCTCGAGCGCGAGCAGACCGCTGGCGATCGGGTTGTTGCCGTGAAAGTCGTAGAGGAGCCAACCGTCGAGCCGTGCGTCGGCGAGCGCACGCTGCAGCGCCGGTAGACGATCGGGGCTCAACATGCGCTAAGCCCCTCGCTCAGGAGTGGCCGTGATCCGCGCCGCGCCAGTCGGCGCGCCACTCGCACGAGCCCTCACCGCGGCCTTCGCAGCGAGTGTGCTCGACGGCGCCCGTCGTCCCGACGAGAAGTCGCAGCAGCTCGCGCAGCGTCGCCTCGTAGAAGGCGCAACCGGCATTCCCCGCCGCCACGCCCACCGTGATGGACCGCGGAACCTCGAGCAGCACGTAGGTGCCGACGCGCCGCACGTTGCCGTTGAGGTAGCGCCGCGCGATGCGTCGCACCTGGCGCAGGGCGAGGGGCCGCGCGGCGAGCGACGGCAGCACGCGCAGCATGCCGCGCGTCACCGGCGACACCGTCATGTACGCCTCGCGCGCCAGGAAGCGTCCCGCGGCGCGCAGCACTTCCTCCGCGTCGGGGCGCCGGCCGATCAGCCGCGCGAGCGCGATCGCCTCGTCCTGCGCCGTGCGCTGGTTGCGGCGCACCGCCTCCGTGTAGCGCTTGATCTGGGTGTAGACCGTGTCGCTGAGACCGAAGCGCTTGTTGCGCAGCTCGTCGACGAACTCCGCCTCGAGCAATTCCTCGGGGGTGTCCACGTCGCGAACGGCTTCGAGGAGGCTGAGCGGAAGGAGAGCGTCTACTGTGGCGAGCATCTGCGACTGCGGGGAGGGCGACCGCGCGCAAAGGCGGTTGCGGAGGGAGGGGCGTACGCAACGAAGCTAACGGGAACCGGAGACCCCGCCAATAGCTTCATTCGGGCGCGCGGTTGCCGCGGTCCGCAGCGCGGGTGAACATTCGCCAATGACGCCGTTGATCAGTCGAGTCGCCGCAGGAGTCGTCGTCGCCGGGACCGTCGCGCTCGCCGCGTCGCGCGCGCACGCCCTGAGCCGCGAGGGGATGCTCGCCGCGATCGTCATCGGCACGCTGGCCGTGGCCGCCGGTTGGGCGTGGGGCGCTCTGCTCATCGGCTACTTCGTCGCGTCCATCGCCCTCTCCAAGCTCCGTGCGGCGGAGAAGGCGGAGCGCATCGGCAGCGTCGTGGCCAAGGGGGGCGCGCGCGACGCGATTCAGGTGATCGCCAACGGCGGCCTGTTCGCCCTCGCGGCAGTGATCGCGGCGACCCCCCTCCTCACCGAGTCGGAGTCGGGTGTGGTGATGGCGGTGGCGCTCGGCGCGCTCGCCGCATCGGCCGCGGACACCTGGGCCACCGAGATCGGCAGCCTCGCGACGGCGCCGCCGCGCTCCATCATCTCCGGGCGCCCAGTCGCGCCGGGCACGTCGGGCGGCGTCAACCTGCTCGGCATCGGCGCGATGGTGCTCGGCGCGGCGTTCGTCGCGCTCGGCGCGCGCTTCCTCTCGATCGACGCACCGGTCGCGGCGGTGGTGATCGGCGGCGTCGGTGGCGCGCTCGCCGACTCCGTGGTCGGCGCCACACTGCAGGATCGCCGGTGGTGCGACACGTGTGGAACGAGCACGGAACGAGCCGTGCACAGTTGCGGCACGCCGACGCGGCACGCGGGCGGGATCACCGCCATGGACAACGACCTCGTCAACCTGATCGCCACGGTGAGCGGCGGCGCGATCGCCGCGCTCGTCGTCCTGCTCTAGCCACCTCGCTCATTCATGTCGCCGAGCGCACGCACTCAGGATGTCATCGTCGTCGGTGGCGGCCCCGCGGGGTCGTCCACCGCCTTCGCGCTCGCGCGCGGCGGTGCGCGGGTGCTCGTGCTGGATCGAGCGGTCTTCCCGCGCACGAAGCCCTGCGCGGAATACCTGAGCCCGCAGGCGTCGCGCATCCTCAGCGCGATGGGGGCCCTCGACGCCGTCGAGCAACGGGCGGCACACCTCACCGGGATGGTGGTTCGCGCGCCGAATGGCGCGATGCTGCGCGGCGACTTCGTCGCGGGCCACGGCTTTCGCGCCTTTCGCGATCGTGGCCTCGCCCTTCGCCGCACGGTGCTCGATCCGATCCTGCTGCAGTGCGCGCGGGGCGCGGGCGCCGAGGTGCGCGAGGGGGTTCGCGTCACCGACGTGGAGCGCGACGCGACCGGCCGCGTGTGCGGCGTGCGCATCCTCGACGAGCGCGGCTCGCCCGACTCGCTCCGTGCGCCGCTGGTGATCGGTGCGGACGGGCTGCGCTCCCTGGTCGCACGCCGGCTCGGGCTCTCGCACCTGTCGCGCTGGCCGAAGCGTCTCGCGCTCGTCGCGCATCTCGAGCACGTCGGCGACATGCAGGAGTGGGGCGAGCTGCACGTCGAGCGCGACGTCGGCTACGTCGGCCTCGCGTCGGTCGACGCGGGGCTCACCAACGTGGCGATGGTGGTTTCGCCCAGAGACGCACGCGCGGTGAGCGCGGATCGCGCGGCATTCTTTCTCGACTGGCTGCGCGCGCGTCCGCAGCTCGCGCCGAGAATGCGCGGCGCGCGGCTCGCGTCGGCGGTCCAGGTCACCGGGCCGTTCGGATCGCATGCGCGACGCTCGTGGGCACCTGGCGTCGCGCTCGTCGGCGACGCGGCGGACTTCTTCGATCCGTTCACCGGCGAAGGCATCTACGCCGGACTGCGCGGCGGCGAGCTGCTCGCCCCGTTCGCGCTCGCGGCGCTCGGCGCCACGTCCGCGCGGGCGGCGGATCACGCGCTCGCCGGCTACCACCGCGCGCGGCGTACCGAGTTCGCCGGCAAGTGGATCGTCGAGCGGTTGATCGGCGCCGCCGTGGGCTGGGCGCCGGCGATGAACTACTTCGCGCGCACCCTCGAGGCGCGGAAGGACATGGCGGATCTGCTCGTCGGCGTCACCGGCGACTTCGTGCCGGCGCGCGAGGTGTTGCGTCCGGGATATCTGCTGAATCTCTTTCGCCCCTCAGGCAGCTCACCCGCATCCGGCGCATGACGATCGATCCCGACTCATTCCGCAGTGTGCTCGGCCGCTTCGCTTCGAGCATCACCGTCATCACGACGCTCGATCGCGACGGACACGACGTGGGAATGACGGTGAGCGCCTTCTGCTCGGTGAGCCTGCATCCGCCGCTCGTGCAGGCCTGCGTCGATCGCGCGGCGTCGCTCTTCGCCGCGCTGTCGGAGAGCACCACCTTCGGCGTGAACATCCTCGCGGCCGAGCAGGAAGCGCTGTCGCGCCGGTTCGCGACGGCCGACTCCACGCGTCGCTTCGACGGCGTCGGCTACCAGCGCGGTGAGAGCGGTGTCGTGCTGCTGGAAGACGCGCTGGCGCATCTCGAGTGCCGGGTGGTCGCGCGCCACGAAGCGGGCGATCACATGATGTTCATCGGAGAGGTGGAAGCGGCGTCGGCGCGCAGCGGAGCCCCTCTGCTCTATTATCGCGGCGGCTACGCGCAGCTCGAGCGCTAGGCGCGCGGTGCTCGTTCCGGCCCGTCGCCGCGGATACGAGGTCCTCGACGATCCGGCGACGGACCCCGCCCTGCGCGAGCGCTCGCTGCGCGACGTGCGCCGCTCCAACCTCCTGCTGGGCGGACGTCGGGCGGTACTTCGCGAAGTCGCGCGCGCGCTGCCCGCGTTGCACGGAGAGGTCTCGCTGCTCGACGTGGGCACCGGGCTGGCGGACATTCCGCACGCGGCCGCCCGGTTGGCGGCGCGACATGGCGTCTCGCTCACGACGTTCGGCGTGGACGAGGCGGAGACCCTGTCGCGCGCCGCGGTGCGCGCGTTGGACGGCAGCGCGTGCGCCGACGTGCGGCGTCTTCCCTTCCCCGATTCGAGCATCGACGTCGTCACCTGCTCGCAGCTGCTGCATCACTTCGAGGAGCACGAGATCCCCGTCGTGCTGCGTGAGCTGCATCGCGTCGCGCGGCATCGGGTGATCGTCAGCGACCTGCGCCGAAGCTGGATCGCCGCGAGCGGCTTCTGGTTGGTGAGCTGGCTGCTCGGATTCCATGCGGTGACCAGGCACGACGGCGTGGTCTCGGTGCTCCGCGGGTTCACCGCGCACGAGCTCTCGCGGCACGTGATCGACGCGGTGGGCGAACGGGCAGAGGTGCGGCGCCACCTCGGCTTTCGGATCACCGCGGCGTGGGCGAAGTGAGTTGACCTGCTCTTCTGAGACAGCAGGAACGCGGATTTGCGCGGATGCCTTTGGAACAGCGGGGAACGCGGATTTGCGCGGATGGCTTTGGAACAGCGGGGAACGCGGATTGCCGCGGATCACGCGGACACTGCCGGATCGCCACTACCGCCGGGTCGGGTTCTGCCGGCGGACTGCTTGGATGTTTGGAGATGCGGCGGAGAGATCTCGACTCCGGACCGTTCAAAGCCGTTGCGGTTGTTGTTTCCGAGCCAACTGCGTCCTCTGCGTGTCGTTCACCGCGTCATCCGCGTGACACCACGTTGCGCGATGATCAGCTGGATGCCGTCATCCCAAGCACAGTCGAGGGATCTGCACTCGAGCCGGGGTGCAGATCCCTCGACTCGCTGGCGCTCGCTCGGGATGACAGGGGGCGCTCCGCTCGCTCGGGATGACAGGGGGCGCTCCGCTCGCTCGGGATGACACCAGGACCAACCTGGCGGTAGGAGCAATCCGGCAGTGTCCGCGTGATCCGCGCCAATCCGCGCCCCCGCTGTTCCAAGAACAAGAGGAATCCGCGCCGATCCGCGCTCCGCTGTCGCCGAACCGATCCCTCTTCAATTTGCCCGTCTGCTGCCGCGAGACTTACTTGAGTCTCTCCCACTCTCCGCCCGACGAATGACCTCTCTTCCTCCACTCGAGCTCGGTCCGATGCCGATCGGGCGTCGCATGACGACGGTGGACGAACGGCTCGTGCGCGCGCCGCTCGAGCGGATCTTCACGCTCGCGGCCGACGTCGAGCGATGGCCGGCACTGCTCTCGCATTACCGCTTCGTGCGATTCACCGAGCGGCGCAGCGACGGTGGCGGGCTCGTGGACATGAGCGCTTTCCGTCCGTTCGGGGTATTGCAGTGGCCCACCTGGTGGCGCTCGCGCATGCGTGTGCGTCCGCCCGGTGGAACCGCGTCGCCGTCCATTCGCTTCACTCACATCGGTGGCGTGACGAAAGGCATGGACGTGGAGTGGACCTTCGATCGCGTCGGGGATGGTACGCACGTGCGCATCGTGCATGTTTGGGACGGACCCCCGGTGCCGGCGGTCGGCACCGCGGCGGCGACGATGGTGATCGGGCCGGTCTTCGTGCACGGCATCGCGAGCCGCACGCTCGCCGGCCTGGCGGCGCACGCGGAGCGGCCGCTCGTCTCGGGCGGCGCATCATGAGCATTCAGGGAGGCGGTCGTGGCTGAGCGGCGGCGAGTGGCGGTGACGGGAATCGGCGCGGTGACGCCGATCGGCTCGGGACGCGAAGGGCTCTGGAACGGTCTGCGCGCACAGCGCTCGGCGGTCGGACGCCTCACCCGCTTCGATCCCACGATGTACCGCAGTCACAATGCGGCCGAGGTGAACGACTTCGACGGCGCCGACTACGTCGAGCGGAAGAAGGTGAAGCGGCTCGATCGCTACGGCACCTTTTCCGTCGCGTGCGCGAAGCAGGCGATCGAGGATTCCGGCATCGACCTCGCGCGCGAGGATCGCGAGCGGGTCGGCGTGATGATGGGCAGCGCGCTCGGCGGCATCCGCTTCGCCGAAGAGCAGCTCGGCGTCTTCCTCTCGCAAGGATTGAAGGCGGTCGAGCCGGGCCTCGCGCTCGGCGTGTTCGGCGGCGCGGCGAGCTGTAACATCGCCATCGAGCTCGGCGCGATGGGTCCGAACAGCAGCAACGCGATGAGCTGTGCGTCCGGCACCGTCGCCGTGGGCGATGCCTTCCGCGCCATTCGCGACGGCTATGCCGACGTCATGTTCGCCGGCGCCGCGGAAGCGCCGCTCGCCCCGCTCTGCTACGGCGCGTTCGCGATCATCCGCGCGATGTCCACGCGCGACGACGACCCGAGCGTCGCGTCGCGTCCGTTCGACAAGGATCGCGACGGCTTCGTGATGGGCGAGGGCGCCGCCGTGCTCGTGCTCGAGGAGCTCGACCGCGCGATGGCGCGCGGCGCGCACATCTATGCCGAGGTCGTCGGCTACGGGAGCAGCAACGACGCACACCACATGACGGCGCCGCGTCCCGACGGCTCGCAGGCCGCGCGCTCGATGCGGCTCGCCCTCGCCGACGCGAAGCTCGAGCCGGCCGAGATCGAGTACGTCAATGCGCACGGCAGCTCGACCCCGTTGAACGATCCGACGGAGACCAGCGCGGTGAAGCAGACCTTCGGCGACCACGCGCCCAGGCTGCAGGTGAGCAGCACCAAGGGATACTACGGGCATGCGCTCGGGGCATCGGGTGCGATCGAGCTCGCGATCACCGCGCTCGCGCTCGAGCGGAAGTGGCTCCCGCCCACGCTGAACCTCGACGCGCCGGACGCGTCGTGCGATCTCGACTACATCCCCAAGATCGGGCGCGATGCCGACGTCGAGTATGCGCTGAGCAACAGCTTCGGCTTCGGTGGGATCAACGCGGCCGTGGTGTTGAAGCGTCACGACGGGGTCTGACGTCGACCGGGCGGGCCGATTATCGTTGACGCGCGGGCGATGGTTGCCCGCGCGTTTTCACATCGAGCCCCGAGCGGAACATGCGCGACAGCGTGCGCCACTTCACCGCCGAGTTCATCGGCATCTTTGCCCTCGTCTTCGTCGGCGGTGGGTCGATCATCTCGGCCCAGATGGCGCACAGCAACTACGTGCTGCTCGCGGCGGCGATCGCGCACGGGTTGATCCTCGCGATCATGGTGACGGCGACGATGCGCATCTCCGGACATCTGAACCCCGCGGTCACCCTCGGCTTTCTCGCGGCGAGACGGATCGAGCCGATGATGGCGATGCTGTACATCGTCGCGCAGATCCTCGGAGCGATCCTCGCGGCGTATGCGCTCAAGGCGGTGTTCCCGCAGGCGATCGCGATGGAGACGCGCTACGGCGGTCAGGCGATCGCGCTGGACGTGACGTTCTTCAGGGCGGTGGTGTGCGAGGCGATCGCGACCTTCTTCCTCGTGTTCGTCGTCTTCGGCACCGCGGTCGACCCCGCCGCTCCGAAGGTGGGCGGCTTCGCGATCGGCCTCACTGTCGCCGCGGACATCCTCGCGATCGGCCCGCTCACCGGCGCCTCGATGAACCCGGCGCGGTCGTTCGGCCCCGCCGTGGTGAGCGGCATCTACGAAGCGCAGGGCGTGTACTGGATCGGGCCGATCCTAGGCGGCGTGGCCGCTGCCCTGTTGTACGACACCCTCTTCCTGCGCCGCGGGAAGGAGCCGGTGGATCACGGCGCGGTGAAGCCCCAACCCTGATCCCAAGCGGGTCAGACACCATACTGGGGTCAGACGCCAACTGGTGTCTGACCCCCAATTGCGTCAGGAGGCGGCCGCTGCTGCCTCGAGCGTCGCGACGTCGATCTTCTGCATCTTGAGCATCGCCTGCAGCGCGCGTTGGGCGCGCGCGGGATCGGGATCGCCGAGCAGGCGGCCGAGCGCGGTGGGGATGATCTGCCAGGAGAGCCCGAACTTGTCCTTGAGCCAGCCGCACTGGCTCTCCGAGCCTCCGTCCGCCGTGAGCTTCGCCCAGAGCTCGTCCACCTCGGCCTGATTCTCACAGCTCACGAAGAGCGAGATCGCCTCGGTGAACCTGAACCGCGGACCTCCGTTCAGCGCCATGAACTCCTGCCCCTCGAGCGTGAAGCTCCCCGTGATCACCGGTCCCGGGCCCGGCCCCGGCGTCCCTTTCGGCATGCGGCTGACGCGCCCGATCTTCGAGTTCTTGAAGACGGAGACGTAGAAGTTCATCGCCTCTTCGGCGTTGTCGTCGAACCAGAGGAAGGTGGTGATCTTCTGCATGGTGGCAGATCTCCAGAGTGAGATGTCAGGGAACGTGATCGCATAACACGACGGTTCTACAACCTATTGGTTATGTAACGGGCATGGAGCGGGGTGTCAATGGCAGTGCTTCTCGGATAGCGGATCTATCCGGGCACTCGTTGCAACAGCGGGAACGCGGATTGCCGCGGATCACGCGGACACTGCCGGATCGTTCCGATGGCATTCCGAGCGCGTGGAGCGCTCCTCGTCATCGAGCGAGACAGATGGATGACGGCATCCGAGCCTTCGTCGCGCAGCGTGGTGTCACGCGGAGGCGCGGAGGAACGCGGAGGCGCGGTTGGCTCGGCACGAGCAACCGCAACGGCTTTGAAGAGTCCGGAGTCGAGATCTCTCCGCCACACCCCCAAAATCTCAGGCGGGCATTCGGTAGAGTTCGAACCAGCGGTAGTGGGAATCCGGCAGTGTCCGCGTGATCCGCGCAAATCCGCGTTCCCGCTGTTTCAAAGGCATCCGCGCAAATCCGCGTTCCCGCTGCTCAACCAGCGCAGAGAAGATCCAGACCTTACTTCGCCCCCACCCCCGCCATCTTCGCCCCGTACGTCGCCTCGTACCGCGACATCGATTCCTGGATGATCCCCATCGCCTCGTCGCTCTTCCCCCACCCCTTGATCTCGACCCGCTTCCCCTCGAGGTCCTTGTAGGTGCGAAAGAAGTGCTCGACTTCCTTCAGCATGTGCTGCGGGATGTCGGCGATGTCGAAGAACTCCTGCTGATACGGATCGTGCACGGGCACGCTCAGGATCTTGTCGTCCGGCTCACCGCGGTCGAGCATCTTGAGCACACCGATCGGGCGGACGTCGATCTGACAACCGGGAAAGGTCTGTTCCTTGATCAGCACCAGTACGTCGAGCGGATCGTTGTCCTCGTGCAGCGTGCGCGGGATGAACCCGTAGTCGCCCGGATAGTGCACGGCGCTGAACAGCACGCGATCGAGCTTGAGCATGCCCGACGACTTGTCGAGCTCATACTTGTTCCGGCTCCCCGACGGGATCTCGATCACGGCGGAGACGATCTCGGGCGGATGCTGCCCGCAGGGCAAGTCGTGCCAGAGGTTGAGCATCAGCTCTCTCGCGCCGCCGCGGCGTGGAGCGCGGGACGACCGGTGGGGTTGCGCGCGGTCTGGAGATC
>Ga0308175_100002896_pt1 | contig 11794 bp, 12 predicted proteins | sample PhyCR1_3_FD_203893 | JGI IMG/M metagenome (GOLD analysis project Ga0308175, IMG submission 203893) | Soil microbial communities from UC Gill Tract Community Farm, Albany, California, United States - DLSLS.C.R1 | ecosystem: Environmental > Terrestrial > Soil > Agricultural land | place: USA... | reverse complement strand
CAGCACGCCATCCTCATCTATTTTACTGACGTGGAACCCACCGACCCCAATTCGGCCGCGATCCAATACTGGGCGCTTCGCGGCCTGCTGCCGGGTTGGGAGGCCAAACCGAACCAGCCGATCGACGGTCCGACTGCCGAGCAATGGCTGAAAAAGGCGAGCGTCACCACGCCGCCGCCGTACCACCCCGACCAAACGACCCGCGGAGAATTCCTCTCGTCTCTCTATCGGGCGGCCCACGCGCTGGAAAACGCCGCGCCGTGATGCGATCAGCTACGCCGGATCCCAGCCTCCGCCGCCCCAGGGGTGACAGCGCCCCACGCGCTTGGCGGCGCGCCAAGAGCCCCTGATTGCGCCGTACTTTTTGATCGCGTCAATCGCGTACTGGCTGCACGTCGGCTGGTATCTGCATTGCCCGCCAAGGAACCGGCCCAGCGTCCCCTGGTACAGCACGACGAGCTGGATCAGGACCCACTTCATCCGCTTTCATCCGGGTTCGTCCGCGTTCATCCGCGGCTTGCCCTTCCTGCCCTCCCACGCCCGATGCAGCCGCAGCGTCAAGGCTGCGAGCAGCTTCTGATACTCCGCGAGGATCAGCGGCGCGTGCGGCCTGACGGTCACCACCAGATCATACCCCGCCGGCAGGTCGTGGCGCATCAGCCGAAACGCCTCGCGCAACAACCGCTTCACCCGGTTCCGCCGCACGGCCGTCCCGACCTTCCGCGGCACGCTCAAACCCAGCCGCGATTCCCCCGATTCGTTCGGCAGCGCGTAAATCGTCAAAGGCCCGCGAGACTCCCTCACCTTTCCATCAAACACCCGGCTAAACTCCAACCTTCCCCCCAGCCGCGCCGCCTTCGGAAATGCGTACCGCCTCCCCCCTCCTCGGTTCCGCATTCCGCATTCTGAATTCTGCATTCGTTCAGTGAATCCCCTTCTCCGCAAGCCACCGCTCGGCGTCCAGCGCCGCCTTGCACCCCATCCCGGCCGCCGTGATCGCCTGGCGGTACACCGGGTCGGCCACGTCGCCGGCGGCGAATACGCCTTCGACGCTGGTCGTCGTCCGAAAAGGGTCTTCCAGCAAGATGTAGCCCCGCGGGTCGGTCTTGACCTGGTTGTTGAGGAACTTCGTGTTGGGCGTGTGGCCGATCGCCACGAACATCCCCGCCGCGTCGATCGTTCGCGTCTCCTGGGTCTTGAGGTCCTTGACCCTCACGCCGGTCATCCCCCGCTCGTCGTCGCCGATCACTTCTTCGACGGCGGAATTCCACAGCGGCTTGACCTTGGGATTCTGCAGGATGCGCTCGGCCATCACGGGGCTGGCCCGCAGCTTGTCGCGCCGGTGCACCAGGTGAACCGCGCTGGCGAACTTGGTCAGGTAGGTCCCCTCTTCCGCCGCCGAATCCCCGCCGCCGACGACGACCAGCGGCTTGTTGCGGAACCGCGGGAGGGCCCCGTCGCAGACGGCGCACGCGGAGACGCCGTGGTTCTTGAACTTCGCCTCGGACTCCAGACCGAGGTAGTTGGCGCTCGCGCCGGTCGCGATGATGACCGAATGGGCCGTTACGGTCTGGCCGGCCGAATCGATCATCGTGAACGGCCGCCGCCGCAGGTCGATCGACGCCACGTCTTCGGTGACGATTCGCGCGCCCGATTCCCCGGACTGCTCGCGCATGCGGATCATCAGCTCCGGCCCCAGCACCCCGCCGGGGAAGCCGGGGAAATTCTCCACGTCGGTGGTCAGATTGAGCTGGCCCATCGGCAGCGTTCCGCGCAGTCGGTTTTCCTCGCTGATGGCGCCCTCGTACACGAGCGGGTTGAGATTCGCCCGCGCGGCGTAGATCGCCGCCGTCCACCCGGCCGGGCCCGATCCGATGATCACCACCTTCTCCACCGCGGACGTCGTCTCTGCCATGATCACAGTTCCTCACCGACCCGGGTTCACCGACGCCATCCCCTCGCAGGTTTCCTGCACGCCGCACGCCTCGCGCTCGCAGACCGCGATGCGAAGGACGGCGGCGCGGGTGCCGGTCCCGGAGCCCTCGATCTCCTTGTACGAGAACGGCACGCAGCCGAACTGCTTCAGTTGCTCTGCGGTCGCCCGCAGCGCGCGCATCTCGTGGTCGTTGGACGCGACCAGCTCAAGGTGCGGGTGCCGCATGACCTCGATCGGCACGTCCGAACGCCCCTGGTGAAACAACATGCAAGCCAATTCCATAAACGCGCTCCTCGCCACGGTCTCGCGACCTTGCGCCGTCTCCGTTCCAGCAGATTGTAGGCCGGCCCGCCCCGTTGTCACCAGCGGCCGGCGGCTCTACTCAGGCCGCTCGCCATTGCAGCCCGGCGATTATTTCCCATCGTCCATCCGCGTGCTCCGCTTGGACTCCGCGGGAACGACGTCCAGCACCAGCTTCTGCAGATTCCGCAGCACGGTCAGCTCCCCTTTCACGCCGACCTGCTCCTCGGTCAGTAGCCGCTGAAGGTCATCTATGCTGGCGATCGGCTGCCCGCCGTAGGCGATGATCACGTCGCCGTCCTTCACGCACGCCGCGTCCGCCGGGCTGCCCGGTTCGACGTGTGAGACGAGCACGCCGCTCTCGGCCGACAGGCCGTGGAACCGCACGACGCGCCTGTGCAGCGGCACGTTCTGCCCGCCGACGCCGATGTAGCTGCGGGTGATCTTCCCGTCCCGCAGCAGCCGCGAGACGACGAACTTCGCCAGGTTGATCGGGATGGCGAAGCAGATCCCCTGCGCCGGCAGGATGATGGCGGTATTGACGCCGACGACCTTGCCGTCGCTGGTCACCAGCGGGCCGCCGCTGTTGCCCGGGTTGAGTGCCGCGTCCGTCTGGATGATGTTGTCGATCAGCCGCCCGCCGGCCGACCGCATCGACCGGGCCAGCGCGCTGACCACGCCGGCCGTCACCGTCGCCTGGAACCCGTACGGGTTGCCGATCCCGATGACGAGCTGCCCCACCTGAATCTTCTGCGAATCCCCCAGTTCCGCAACGACCAGGTTCGGTCCGTCAACTCGGATCACAGCCAGGTCCGTCTCGGGGTCGTCCCCGATCAGCTCGGCCGGAAACCGCCGGCCGTCGCTCAGCGTCACCTCTATGGCGTCCGCGTCGTGCACCACGTGGCTGTTGGTCAGGATGAAGCCGTCCGGCGTAAACACGAACCCCGACCCATTCCCGCGCTGCTCCCGCTGGGCCTTCTGCCCCTGCGGCCCGCGCACCTCCACCTTGTGCTTCACCTCGATGTTCACCACGGCCGGCCCGACCTTCTTCACGGCCGCGATCACCGCCTTCGAATAGGCATCGAGCAACTCTTCGTCGGCGGGCGCGGGCTGCGCTTCCGCCACCGCGGTTTCCGTGACAACGTCCGCCCGCCCGCCGTTCTCTTCGTCCAAGATCAAATCCAGTATCCGGTTCATGATCGTGCTCCAAAGTGGCACGGGCGGCCCGCCCGTGTCTTGCCTCACAATAGGCCATTAATTTCTACGAGTGAAGTACCTCCCCGGATCGTCTATAGTACCCTTATGGATACCAGCACTCCGTTCAAACCCCACCCCCGCTGCCCCGCCGAGTACACCCTCGGCGTCATCGGCGGCCGCTGGAAAATCCCCATCCTCTACCACCTCTTCACCGGCACCAAGCGATCCTCCGAGCTCCGCCGACTCCTCCCCGGCATCACCCAGAAAATGCTCGCCCAGCAGCTCCGCGAGCTCGAATCCCACGGCCTGCTCACCCGCAAGGTTTATCCCCAGGTCCCCCCCAAAGTCGAATACACCCTCACCCCCCGCGGCCATTCCCTCAAACCCGTCGTGACCGCCATGTGCAAGTGGGCGACTGAAAAACAGCACCGGGTCGGATAGATTTGCCGGCGTGGACGCACGGACTTCCGCCCAGCCGCAAGCCGCCTCGCCACTCACCGCAGACACTCCCCGCCGGCACCACGCTTTACTTTTCAGCGGGATCGTTCTCGTCTCCTACGTCGCAATCACGGCATACGTCACCGCGCATCACGAACCCTGGCGCGACGAGGCCGACCCCTGGCTCGTCGCCCGCGACGCCCCCCTCCGCCAGCTCCCGCAAATCACCCGCCACGTCGGCACCCCAGCGCTCTGGCACCTCATGCTGATGCCCCTGGCCCGCGCCGGCCTGCCATACTACTCCATGCACGTCCTGCACCTGTGCCTGGCCGCCGCCGCCGTCGCCGTCTTCCTCTACGCGTCCCCCTTCTCCCCGCTCGTCAAGGTTCTCGTGACCTTCTCGCTCTACATCTCCTACCACTACGCCGTCGTAGCGCGCTCGTACGTACTGATCATCCTGCTCCTTTGGTTGATCGCCGCCCGGTGGCCACGACGATTCGCCGGCCCCCTCACCTTGGCCGTACTGCTCTTGCTCCTCTTTAACTCCAGCGCCTACGGCTTCTTCTTCGCCGGCCTTATCGGCGCCGTCTTCGGGTGGGACTGGTACAAGCATCACGGGCGCGACCGCCGCTACCTTCCCGCCCTCGCGCTGATCGGCGCCGGCGGCCTGCTCGGCTTCCTCCAACTGCTCCCCCCCGCCGACGCGCAAATCACCGGCTGGTTTGACGTCAAAAGCGCCTACGCCGTCCGGTCCACGATCAGCCGCATGGTCCTGATCCCGCCGCAGTCCGCCGTCGATTCACCCTACGGCCGCGTCGTTGATACCGCGGCGCTCGCTTTCAACGTCGCCATTATCGCCGGCTTTACGCTCACGCACCTTCGCCGGCCAAGGGCATTGTTCCTTTTCTACGCCTGCATGGCGTGCCTGCTGTACATCTCCGTCTTCAAAACGTTCGCCTTCTGGCGGCACATTGGGCTAGGCTTCGTGCTCCTCCTGTTCGCCGCCTGGGTCGGGGAATACGAGCCGGACGTGGACTGGATGACACGCGTGCAATCCCTCCGCTCCCTGGCCGTTCTCGGGTCCGACCGCGTCCGCAGCTTCGCCCGCCCGGCAACGACGGTGTTGCTGGTAATCGGCCTGGCGTTCTCCGTAGCCGCCGCGGTCTCCCAGTGGCGCGACGACATCGAATACCCCTACTCCTTCGCCCCGGCCATGGCAAAGTACATCCTGGACCACCACCTCGAGCACGCCCCCGTCGTGGCCAGCTTCGAGGCCGAGGCCGTCCTCCCCTACCTCCCACAACGCCAGTTCTATTACGGCGACATGGAGCGCTACGGCTCGTTCAACCTGTGGGACGCGAAATATGCCGAAGGGCAGCACCTGTCGTATCAAGTCTACGTCCCCAGGGCGCTGGCGCATTTCGCCGGCGGGGAGAAGCCGCTTTTGCTCACGCGCCGACAGATCCAACAGCCGGAGCGCTACGGATACCGCCCCCTCCTGGAACTGAACGCGCCGCTCCCGACCAGTGAAACGATGAACCTCTACGAGCCGCTCCCGGATCCCGCCGGCACGCGCTCCGCCACCAGCACGTCCGCCGAGTAATAGAACCGCTTCGACAGGACAAGCCGATACCCGGGCAGCAGGGTCTCGCCCTCACTCGCGTTGTCGCCGGCCGAGTTGGAAATAACCCAGATGCGGCGGCATTCGCGCAACCTCCTCAGCACCGCGTCACCCGCCGGGCCGTCGAGCAAGACCACGGGGCACCGCCCGCCGGGAAGATAATACGAGAGGCACAGGTACGGCACGCCCGGCCGCCACGGCCCCTCCGGCGCACAGTGGAACACGAGCGCGTCCGCCGGTGACACCCGCGTCGACAGGTACGCGGCCATTTCACGCCAGTCCTGCCGGCCCGGACGATAGGGTCCGACGGCGTACGGTAGTGCGGTCAGGCAGGCCACCGCCGCCGCCCCGGGAACCGCCCGTCGCATGAGGCGCCACGGGCGCTGAGGCAGCGCCGGTATCGCCAAGGCCAGCAGCACACACACGGCAGGCCCGGCAGCCGCCATGTACCGAAGGTACGCCAGTTGGCCGCTCGACCGGTACTGGTCCACCGCCGCGACCAACCCGACCGCCGCCCATAACCACATCCCCCACAGCAGGAGCCCTTCCCGCCGCCATACGATCGAGGTGAGGCCCAGCGCCAGAATCCCCACCCCCATCACCGCAGCCGAGGTCGTCCAGGTCGCCGGTTGGTCGGGCGGGCGCGGGTCCGTCAGGAGCAGCGCCGGTGCGGCCAGGGCGCGCTCCAGCGTAAGGCCGGCGTGGATCGCGGCGGGTTCGCGCAGCCACTGGTTGTTGCGCCCCACCGCCTCCGCCTGTGCCCCCAGCATCGGCCCCCAGGCGACCAGAAACAGCACGGCCGCCAGCGCAACCGCCACCGCCGCCTCCCGCAGCGCTCGCCCGCGCAGCCGCACGGCCGCGTACAGAACGATCGCCGCCGCCGGCGCGACGGCGTAGTAATGCGTCAGCATCATCCCCAACAAGCACGCCCCCAGCGCGACGCACCGCAGTAACCCCGGCCCCCTGACCGCCAGCCGGGTCACCGCCGCCGCCGCGAGCAGCGACAGGGTCACCATCAACGCGTACCCGCGCGCGTCCTGCGCCAGCCGCACCTGCGGGGGCGCCAGCGCCATCAGCAGACACGCCGCCAGCGCCATCCCGGGATAACCCAGCATTACGCACGCGTCGAACAGCGCCAGGATCCCCGCGATCGACGCAACGATTGACAGCGACCGCACCGCCGCCTCTCCCGACCCGAACGCCCTACGCCAGAGCCGCAGCAGGATGAAATACAACGGCGGATGGTTCTCCAACCGCAGGTGAGTCCACACCGCCCACCAAGGCCTCGCCCCCTCGTCCGCGCGCAAGCTCAAGAGCTGAGGCGGTCGCTCAATCACCCGATTCAGCGGCAACCGTTCGTGGGCCAAATCCCGCCCCGTGCAGGCCTCCAGGCTCCCCACCTCGTCAGACCACAGCCCGCTGCGCCGCAGCCGATACACACGCAGCCCAGCCGCCGCCACCAGGATGAGCGCCAGCAATACCCAATGAAGCGTCCGAATTGGAACGACCGGCGGCGCGACGCCGCCGCACACACGCGGTGCGGGCACGGAATACAACCTTGCGAACCCGGCCATTCGAACGCCGGTCCGCTCCCTTTGCCCCGCTTGTGATCGTCCGGCGCGCTACACCCCCGCCGCCGCCGGTATCGTCGGCGTCGCAGCCCCCGCCACCGACGCCGTCGCCGCCTTCGCCGGCTCCGCCTTCTTCCCGTACGTCCGCGGCCGCGGCTTCACCAGGCTCGTGTCCACCGGCTCGTACGTGATGATCGGCCGGTTATTGGCCGCGTCGTACGTCGCGATCGTCGCCTTGAGGAAGTTCGCGTCATCCCGCTCCGGGAACGCCGGCTTGTAATGTGCCCCCCGGCTCTCGTTCCGCTGCAGCGCCCCGACCAGGATCGTCTCGGCATAGATGATCATGTCCCGCAGCGCCCGCGTGAAGGAGAGGTTCTGGTTCGTCCACATCCCGGTGTCCGACAGCCGCACCCGCTGGTACCGCTGCTTCCACTGCTGGCAGCGGCCGAGCGTCTCCTCCAGCTTCTCGTTGTGGCGCACGACGGTGCAGTTGTCGGTCATCCACTTGCCCATTTCCTGCCACAGCAGGTACGGGTTCTCCTCGCCGCCGTTGCCCAGCAGCCAGTTCTGCTTCTCCGCCTCCTGCTTGATGACGCCGTCAAAGGCCGCCTGCCCGACGTCGGCCGCCGCAACCTTCGCGAAATCGTTGATATAATTTCGGATGCACGTCCCCCCGAACAGCCCGTCGAAGATGCAGCTCAGCAGTGAGTTCGCCCCGAGCCGGTTCGCCCCGTGATAGGCGAAGTTCACCTCGCCCATCGCGTACAGTCCCGGGATGTTCGTGGACATGTTCTTCGGGTCGCCGAACTTCAGCCCGCCGGTCTTTTCGTCTTTCGTAAACGTCGTCCACAACCCGCCCATCGTGTAGTGGACGGCCGGGAAGATCTTCATCGGCTCGTCCAGCGGATCGGTCCCCACGAACTTTTCGTAAATCTCCAGGATCCCTTCGAGCTTGGCCAGCACCTTCTCGCGCCCGATCTGCCGCGTGATGTCGCGCAGGTCCAGGTACACCATGTTCCCCCCGCCCACGCCCTTGCCCTCCACGCACACCTGGAAAATCTCGCGTGTCGCGATGTCCCGCGGCACCAGGTTCCCGTACTTCGGATAAATCCGCTCCAGGAAATAATCCCGCTCGTCCTCGGGAATCGAATTCGGCGGCCGCGTATCCCCCGGCTTCTTCGGCACCCATACGCGCCCCCCTTCGCCGCGCGCCGACTCGGAGATCAGCCGGCACTTATCCTCCCCCGGAATGGCGGTCGGGTGTACCTGGATGAACTCTGGATTTCCGAGTTTCGCACCCGCCTCATAACACCGCGCCGCCGCCCCGCCGGTGCAGATCACCGACATCGTGCTCTTGCCGAAGATCAGCCCATTCCCGCCGGTGGCCATCACCACCGCGTCCCCGCGGAATGCGCGGATCTGCATCGTCCGCATGTCCTGCGCCACGATTCCCACGCACTGCCCGTCGCTGATCACCGGCCACAGGAATTCCCAGAACTCATATTTCGTGACCTTCCCCTCGCTTTCCCACCGCCGCGTCTGCTCGTCCAGCGCGTACAGCAACTGCTGCCCCGTCGTCGCCCCCGCGAAGAACGTCCGTTTGTACAGCGACCCGCCGAACAGCCGCAGCGCCCGCTGCCCCTCCGGCGTCCGGTTGAACGGCACCCCCATCCGGTCCAGCAAATCGATGATCCGCGGCGCCCAGTTCGCCATCTCCAGCAGTGGCGGCTGGTCCGCCAGAAAATCCCCGCCCAGTGCCGTCTCGTCAAAGTGCTCCCACTCGCTATACCCCTGCTGCCGCGCGATCTCGTTGCACGCGTTAATCCCCCCCTGCGCGCAAACGGAGTGCGACCGCTTCACCGGCACCATCGAGAACAAATCCACGTTGACGCCTTCCTCGGCCAACTTGATGGTGCACGCCAACCCCGCCAACCCGCCCCCGACGACGATCACTCGTTTCTTCGAAGGTCCAGCCATGACTGCCTCTCGTAGGGGCGAACCTTGTGTTCGCCCTGCTTCATCGTTTAACCAAAAGGGGCGAACACAAGGTTCGCCCCTACTCACCACATTGACTTCCCCATTCGTTCTCGCTTCTGGTTGATGAACTTCAGGTGATGTTCCAAATGATCCACCGTAGCTTTCAAGTACGCGCCGAGCGTGACGACCCCGCGCTCGTTGTGCGTTCCTTTTCGCGCAAACGCCGATTCCGGCAAAAGCCGCAGCACCCTCGCCAAATTCCTGCGAACCAGCTCCACCACCGTCAGCGCATCTTCCGCCGACTGCTCCTCGTACCGAAGATGATTCGCGAACTTCGTCTCGTCGTACCCGATCAACGTCGGATTCTCCTCCGCGATCATCCGCTTCATCCGGTCCGCCGACACCAGCTCGCTGTCCATGATGTGGATCACCACCTGCTGGATCGACCACTTCCCCACCCCCGCCTCCGGCGACGGCACCTGCAGCAAATCCTCGCGCGTCAGGTTGTACAACGCCTGCCGCAGCTTCTCCGCCCCGCGCTCGTACTCGTCAATGATCGTCCGGTCCATCGCTCTCCCTATTAGGTTCCGTGTACCTGGACGGTGCCGGCCTTGTCCGGCTGCGCCAGCTGCGAACTGGTCGAAGCCGCCAGCGCCGTGATCCCGAAGATCAGCGTGATTACGAACAATCCCGCGCACGCATAACCCCATCGCCGCTGTGCCCCCGCACTGACCGTCAGCCCCCACGTAATCGCCGCCGTCCAGAACCCATTGGCCAAGTGATAGCACGACGCCAGAATCCCCAGCGGATACACCACCCACACTAGCACCGGGCTGACCATCATGTGCTGGTGGACGCTATACGCCGCCCGGTGCGGATCAAACTGCAGCGCCGGATTGATCCAGTTAAACCACCCCACCTTGAACGCGAACACGTGGAAGATCATGAACAATACGATCACCACCGCACTCAGCCGCTGGAAAAAGTAAAACCAGTTCTTCGTGTACGGGTAGTGCCCCACATTCGGCTGTCCCGTCACGGTGATGTAAATCCCATACACCGTGTGGTAGAGGATCGGCAGGTAAATGAAAACCCACTCCACCGCCCAAAGCAGCGGCAGGTCGTGGATCTTGTTCACCTGCACCTGGTAGACCCGCCCCATCTGGGCGATCGTCGCGTTCACCAACAGGTGTACGACCAGGTACCCGCCAAAGATGATCCCCGTCAGCGAATGCAGCCGCCGCAGCAGAAAGTAATTCTTCCCCCCCGTCAGCCCCCCCGCCTTCTCGCGCCGTCTGTCCAGAACATTCGGCGAAGGCGCCAACGAAGACCCCGCCGGCGTCGCGGAACTTGCGGTTGACACGTTCAGCAGTCCTTTCGTTTCGACCCAACTCCATGCCAAGTCTGGGGATTATAGGGAAACCCCCCGCCCCGACAACGCGCCGCGTTTGATTCGGCGCCCGTCCACTTCGTCATTGGGTTCTCGGACTTGATTCGGACTTCGCACTTCGGATTTCGGGCCTCAGGCACTATCATCGCAAGATATCACGATGTATCATAATTTCGCTTTTCCCCGGGAAACCCTCGCGCCGCCAGGTCCCGGGACTGCCGCTGGCATGTCGCACGCGGCGGGGATTGTTTGGCGGCATGGCCTGACCGCGCCCCGCGGGAGCACGGCGGCCATGAGCAACAAGGAGTGGCCATGGCCACCGGTAAAGTCAAGTGGTTCAACGACCAGAAGGGCTTCGGCTTCATCGCCGACGACAAGGGCGGCGAGGACGTGTTCGTCCATTTCTCCGCCGTCCAGTCCGACGGCTTCAAGAGCCTCAAGGAAGGCCAGACCGTCGAGTACGACGCCGAGCCGTCCAACAAAGGCCTCAAGGCCACGAGGGTCACCCCGATGTAATACCGCCCCCATACACAAAAATCCCAAACCGCCCCGCAAGGGGCGGTTCTTTTTTACCGCCCCGTCCGAACGCCGGTCCGCGGCTTCGCCGCCTCGCCCTCCGCCGCATTGACGGCCCCCAGCCGCGGCTCCAGCACGACGACCGGCCGCATCTCCCCCATGTGCTTGGCAGCCCGAAGCACATCCCCGCGCAATTCGTCGATCGCGCGCCCGCCTTCCACCGCCTCCGCCACAGCCCCAAATACCCGCGTGCTAACGGAGGTGTCCTCTACGAAATGCGGCATCCGCTCCGGCGCTCTCGACCCGATCGTCCGCTCAAATGTCACGTCGAACCCTGCCGCCTTGGCCACGATCCGCAGCCGATCCGCCGTCGATTTATTCCGCACGTCCAGCGACAGCTTCGCCTCGTTCGCCAAATCCGCGCGGAACGAGTACTCCAGGTTTCCTTCCTGGCAGAGCCTCTCCACCAGGCTGGTCAGCGACTCATTCTGCGCGGTAAACCGCTCCTTCACCTCGTTCGCCGGGTCCACGATCGTCAGATACGGCACGGTTTCAAACTCCAAGTCCTTCAACTGCTCCCGCCGCACAGAGTAAATGATCGCCCCGCCCTGGCCCTCCTCCTGCTCGTGTCTGAGCAGTACCGGCGTCTCCGGATTGCTGTACTGTGCCGGCTCCACTGAGGACCCGTCAGCCAACCGGAAAACCGCCCTCCGCCGCTGCATGGAACGCGTCAGGAACGGCTCCGCCACCGTGTTGATCTTCACCCCCAGCTCCTTCTCCCATTCAGCCGCCGCCGCCCGCACGGTCGCGGGGTCCAGTTCCTTCGCCCGGCGGTACTCCCGCGTTCG
>Ga0308175_100002895_pt1 | contig 11796 bp, 9 predicted proteins | sample PhyCR1_3_FD_203893 | JGI IMG/M metagenome (GOLD analysis project Ga0308175, IMG submission 203893) | Soil microbial communities from UC Gill Tract Community Farm, Albany, California, United States - DLSLS.C.R1 | ecosystem: Environmental > Terrestrial > Soil > Agricultural land | place: USA... | reverse complement strand
CATCCAGGGTTTTTTCGACGTCGTCACGGTGGATACCGGAGTCACGAAGTATCTGCTCAGCGAGTTCGGCGCGGTGCTCGCCGTGGCTGCGGCGATTACCGGCTATCTCTTTTGGCAGCGACGCACCCAGCTCGCCGCGAACGTCCAAACCGGATCGCCCTCGGTCCTCGATGATCGCGATCGCGCAGTGACCCCCGCGACATGATTGCGAAATGCATGCGACGTGTAATGTCATGACGCGCGACCTCCCCCGAACTGGCCTGATGTGATGCGATCGATTCGATTCGCCTCCCTCGCTCTCATGGCATCGCTCGCGTATTGCCCCGGCGCGCAGGGGCAGCACGCGCCCATCGACGGCCGCGTGGTCGACAGCATCGTGAACACCGCGATGCAGAAGCAGCATCTCGTCGGCCTCTCGGTCGTGCTGATGCGCGGCGGGCGAATGGAGCTCGTGAGGAGCTACGGACTCGCGTCGCTCGCGCCGCGCGTGGCCGTCGACACGGGGACGCGCTTCGCCATCGGCTCCGTCACCAAGCAGTTCGTCGCGGCACTCGCCCTCCTCCTTCAGGAAGAAGGCCGCCTCGACGTCCACGATACCCTTTCCAAATGGTATCCCAAGCTCATCCGGTCGCGCGAGATCACGCTGCTCGACCTCATGCATCATGTCTCCGGCTATCGCGACTATTACCCGCTCGATTACGTCGATCGAGAGATGACGCGAGCGACGACGGCGGAGCACATTCTGAACGAGTACGCCACAATGCCCCTGGATTTCGATCCCGGCACACGCTGGTCCTACAGCAACACCGGCTACACGATCCTCGGCCGCGTTCTGGAGCAAGTGGGCGGCAAGCCGCTCGGCACGCTGCTCGAGGAGCGGATCTTTCGGCCCCTTGGAATGAAGCAGACCGTATTCGCGCAGGTTCAGCCGAGCGGCCGCCGTGCGGACGGCTACGTCTCGTGGGCGCTCGGCGACATGGAGCTCGCGCAGCTCGAGGGCGCTGGATGGACGGGCGCAGCCGGCGCCATCTGGTCTACGGCGTCCGACCTCGCGCGCTGGGATCTCGCACTCATGCGCCCCGGCTATTTGAAGCTCGAGTCGCGGAAGATTCTCTTCGCCGAACGAGTTCTTCGCGACGGCGTTCCCACGGGCTACGCGGCCGGGCTGTCCGTCTCGCAAAGCGAGGGTCGCACGATCTATGCGCACGGAGGCGCGACTTCCGGCTTCTCGGCGATGAACGTGTTCGTCCCCGAGGATACGGCCGCCGTGACGATTCTCTCGAACACGGATCAGAACGTCGGCGCGGAGCCGCTCGTGCGGCTCGTCTCGCCTCCGCATCCCAACACGCCGCCCGCCCCCGAGCGGCGACGGCAGAAAGCGATGAAGGCGCCCACACCCGCCGGACTCGCGCCGCTCGCCTTCTCGGCTGCGTTTTTCGGTGCGCTGCAGCATGGAAGCATCGACAGGAAAGCGCTGAGCGACGACTACAACGCGTTTCTCACCGCTGCGCGTCTAAGCGCCGCCTCGCGCACGCTGGCGCCGCTGGGCGACATCACCAATGCAGAGCTGCTGAACGTGTCGGAGCGGGGCGGGATGCAGGTTGCCGTCGTGCGACTCACGGTTGGAGGACGCGTGGTGACTACACTCATGTACCGCCGGCCGAACGGACTGATCGAGGAGTACCTGCTCTGGTGACATGCCCGATTCCACGAGGCGCACCATGCCTTCCACAGGCAATGCAGATCGCGCCGCCAGATGTCTTCTCCTAGCCGGCACACCGTTCAATTCCGTGACCTTCACGCACGTACGCGCCACGCGAGATCGAGAGTAGTCGCTCACTCACCGCGTTAACTTGGCAGGCATGACTCCACGCCCATACATCCTCGCGGAGACCAACTGGAAGACCGTGGCCGCAACGGACTATCAGGTCGCCATTCTTCCGTGGGGCGCGACCGAGGCGCACAACCATCATTTGCCGTACGCAACAGACGTCTTCGAGTGCGATGCCGTTGCCGCCGCATCGGCGAAGATTGCGTGGGAGAGCGGCGCGCGAGTCGTCGTGCTGCCGACGGTTCCATTCGGCGTGAACACGGGCCAGCTCGACATCAGGTTGTGCCTGAACATGAATCCGAGCACGCAGGCTGCACTGCTGCGCGATCTCGTGAGTGCGCTCGAAATTCAGGGAATACGCAAACTGGTCATTCTCAACGGTCACGGTGGAAACGACTTCCGCCAGATGATCCGAGAGCTGCAGCCCGGCACGCGCGTATTTCTCTCCTCGCTCAACTGGTATTCCTGCGTGGATCCCAAGCCGTACTTCGACGAGCCGGGTGATCACGCGGGCGAGCTCGAGACGAGCGTCATGCAGCACATCGCGCCAGAGCTGCTGCTGCCCCTGACCGAAGCCGGCACCGGAGCACAGAAGCGCGCATCGATCGCTGCACTGCGCGACGGTTGGGTGTGGGCGCCGCGCCCCTGGTCGCGCGTCTCGGCAGACACGGGCGTGGGCAACCCGATCGCATCCTCGCCGGAAAAGGGCGCACGATTTCTCGACGCGGTGGCCGCGCGCATCGGCTCCTTTCTGATCGAGCTTGCCGCAACGGATCCCGCTACGCTGTACGATTGAGCCACGCGATCAATCGCTGCGTGCACGGTGGTCCGAGCCAAGCTCGAGCTGGAGCAGCACGGTGTCGAGCCAGCGTCCATGCTTGTAGCCGACGGAGCGAAGGACGCCAACCAGGCGGAACCCGAGCTGCTCGTGCAACCGAATCGATCTCGTATTGTCGCTGTCGCCCACCACCGCCACCAGTTGCCGAAAGCCACGCTCTTCACAGGCCGTGATCAGCGCCTGCAGTAATCGTCTTCCAATGCCGCGCCCAGTCACATCGGCTCGAACGTAGAGTGAGCCTTCGACGGTAGCGCTGTACGCGGCACGGGTACGATAGGGCCCCGCATAGCAGTAACCGGCCACTTCGCCATCGCTGACGGCGACGAGATGGGGGAAATTGCGACTCACGAGTGCTGCCCGGCGAGTGCGCATCTCCTCGGTCGAGGGAGGCTCGGTTTCGAAGGAGCCCGATCCGTTCAACACGTGATGTGCGTAGAGGGCGGCGATCGCCTCCACATCGCCATCGACGCTCGGGCGAACGACATCCAGCGTCACCGCTGAAGTCCTATGCGCATCGATCGTGAGGCGACTTCGATCCCGATCCACGGAAATCTGCGATCGTCGTTGGCGCTCTCGATGTCATGGCGGCATCACGAGCGACCAGAGAAGAGCCGAGAGATAGAGGCCGATTCCGTAGACGGTGTGTGTGAGAATGCTGCGTAGGCGAGCGGCGTTCGGACGCGGAGCTTTCGAGGCTGCGATTCCCAGTCCCAAGGCGGGTTGCAGTATGAAGAACGGAGCGACCACAGTCAGCACGCCGATGATCAAGGCCGGAAGCGGAGTCGGATGTCGCGCCCACTCCGGCCCCCACAGCGCCAGAAGGAGAAGCGCGAACGCGATGCCGATCGAGTAGTGTGCGCACCATCCGATGATGAGCTCACCGCGAACAGGCGGCGCGTCACCAATTCTGTCGTGGACGAACCGTCCACGAGGGAGGTTGCCGATCCAGCGGCCAAGCATGCGATAGTCCAGCGATGCAATTCCGAACGCGCGCTTCCGGACCATGGCCCACAGGTCCATCACGATCGTGGCGCCGACGCCAACCAATACCGCCCGTGTGACGATGTTCACTTCTCAACTCCATGTGGAAAATCACCTCGTATACCATATCGGTCGACCACTTCGTCGCAAAATGCGTAGCCAGATTCGACGCTTGCGCGTGCGCGCCGAGCTGCGTATCCTCCGCCATCGTGCCCCCGTCCTCACCGCGCCCACGCGCCAAAACTAATACTCGTGCGCAGTCCGCCTCAGCCGCAACCAGGCAGGATGAGCGCAAGGACAATATTCTCCGCACCTATCACGAGCTGCGCAGCGTGATCGTGCGAGGGCAGCTCCCGCCCGGTTCGCGTATCTCGGAACGGGTCATCGCCGACCGTCTGGGGTTGAGTCGCACGCCGGTGCGCAGCGCCCTCCATCGCCTCGAGCAGGAAGGGCTGGTGGCGTCGAATGCGCGCGAGCGACGGCTCTATGTCGCTCCGCTGACACTCGCCGACGGCCAGGAGGTCTACTTCATTGTCGGGCATCTCGAGGGGCTCGCGGCGCGCATGGCTGCTTCGCTTCCGGCTCCCGAGCGAAAGATCCTCGTCGCACGGCTGCGCGAGCTCAATCGGGAGCTCGGGGCCGAGTCACGGAAACGCACCGACTCGGCGAGGATCTTCGAGCTGGATCTCGAATTTCATCGGAGCTTCGTCGAAGGTGTCGTTGGTCCTCGCCTCCTCACACTCCATCGTGCCATCAAGCCCCAGAGCGAGCGCTACTCGCGGCTCTACATCTCGGTGCTGCTCGACGAGCTCTCTTCGTCGGTGAACGAGCACCAGGGGATCATCGCCGGCATCGCGAAGGGCGATCCCGCAGCGGCGCAGCACGCCACGGAAATGAATTGGCACAATGCGGCTCGCAGACTCGCGCACCTGATAGCGTTGAATGGCGAGCGCGGCAGCTGGATCTCCTAGAGCCTTGCACTGTCCACGCACTTCGCATCAGCGAGGCTCTCGTACGCGCCGGGCCAGGAACGCTCGTATCGCGTGGAGCGTCTCGGATTCATTCGAGATGAACACGTAATGATTCGCGTCGTGGATCTCGAGCACTTCGCCGGAGGGAACCGATCGCCGGAATCCGTCCACTGATGCGATTCTGAACGGCGCTATGATCGCTGCGAAGCGCTTCACGGTCGTGCGGCCAGTCGAATCGAGGGCCGTGTAATAGGGCACCAGCAGCTGGATCGAGTCCGAGGCCGCGAATATCGCGAGCGCGGGGCTTCGGAGGTGGGCGTAATCCGGCGGCTGCAAATGGGCCATCATCACGCCGGCGACCGAATCCGGAGTCACGTCGCCGCGATAATGACCGACGGAATCGAAGCGCGTGATCGCGCGGACCTCGGACTCCGGGAGCGTGAGGCCGTACGTACGGTCCACGTACGCTGCCACCGCTGCCGGAGACGCAGAATCCGCCGCGGTCATGGGCGGTGGCGGCGGAATCGGCGTACCCTGAAGCACGCGAGCGAAACCGCTCCGGTCGTACGCGGCATCGAGGTATACCAGGGCGGCGGTCCGGTCGGGATACCTGGCACCGAACGCGGTGAGCTCCTCTCCGGCAATGGAGTGCCCGATGAGGATCGCTCGTTGTACGCCGAGCGTGTCGAGCACCGCCGCGAGGTCGGCGACGAGTAGCGCAGTTTGGGAAGCCGGCGGCTGGCTCGAGGCGCCGAAACCACGCCGCGTAATCCCGATCACATGAAAGCTGTCGGCCAGAAGCGGCGCGAAGCGGTCGAACACGTGCGCGCTGTTGCCGAGTCCCGCGAGCAGCACGATCTCCGGCCCGTGACCGCCCCAGTCGAGCACTTCGAGTGTGGTGGCGGAGTCGACACGTACCATGCGGGTGGTATGTGGAGACGGATCCTGCCACGAGGCTGGAGCATCCGCTCGCCGGCAGCCGACCGCGAAGACCAACACCCCCAGCCACGCGAGTCGGGTCGTTCTCGGCCTTCTCCCGGAATCGTGCACTGCCATCACGGCCTCCTGCCGCTTTTCGTGAGCGTGTCGACGAACACGAACGCATCGAATGCGGAGTCGGGTACGACGTCGACGTGCGTGTCGAAGTTGATGCGCAACGCGTGGCGCCCTGCCAGCCACGCCCCGGCGGCAGCGCTCGCCGCTGCGCTCCTGATGTCCAGCAGAAACAGAGGCATCCCCACACGCGCCAGCGACGCATCGATGCTCGCGGAATCCAGCGCCGCTCTGGGAAGAGCGGCAGCGCTGTGCGCGGCGCTCGTGGCGATGACGAACAACGAGCGACCGAGCTGCCGCGAAAGATGCACGCCCATCGACGTGACGGGCTTGGCGAACGACTTCCAGAGCGGCCCGGTCATGGCCTCGCGAGCCACGTGCGCATCGTGCGCAAAGAGCATCACCCGCCCGTCCCCTCCTTCGCGCTCGAGCACCCAGGCGAGATTGGTGGCCATGGCCGAATCGCGAGCGTTCATCGCCTCGTAGAGCGTCGGCGGCATCGATCCGTCCTTCGTCGGCGGCGGCTCGACGCGAAAGAAGGCGTCGAGCTGCCGCGCAACGTGCGCGTTGCGAAGCGCCCATTCGTAGTCGTCTGCGGTCGTCGAGGCCACGAACGCCGCACGATTGCGCTCGAGTAGCGCGATGAGCTCACCTATGGCGGCGCTCAAGCGCTCGCGCTCAGGCGGAGCGAGTCCTGGATACCCTGCGCTCGAGAACCGATCGAGATACGGCTCGGTCTCCGCCCGCACTCTCCGCGCCGATGCCCCGTCGACGCGCGCGACATACCGCAGCGCCTCATCGACCGTGATGCGGGCGCGCCCGAACGCGGCGTCGCCGCCGGCGCTCAAGTCAATGCCGTAGAATCGAACCTTGTGCGCATGCGCCGGATTCGCGTTGTAGTCGTGCATCCACTGCACGAGGGCAACATTCTCCTCGTACTCGCCAAAGCCCCACGTGAGGTCATCGTGAACGATCCGGCGTGTGTCTCCCGTGCCGCCGAGCACGTACTCCTGCACACGCTGCGACTCGGTGATTCCGGACTCGATCGCGATTGCGGTGAAGCCCATCCGCTCCACCAGGAACTCGAAGATGCGATTCCGTAACGCGAGCGGCTCATGCGCTCCATGAGCCGCTTCGCCAAGCGCGACGACGCGCGCCGTGCCCACCATGCCCTGAAGCGGGCGCAGATCAGCGTCGTCTCCCCCAATCTCCACTGTCCGCAGAGGCACGGCACGAGACTTCGCCCACCGCACGAACGCATCCGAGGACGGCGATGCAGCTCCCCCGCCCGCGCACGCGCCGAGCAACAGGAGCGATGCGGCCGCGCCCACGACTGTGCGCAACCCGATCAGCCGCCTGCCGCCAAACGCTCACTCTGCGGAAGTGGCATGCAGGTGGTCGAGCCGTACGGGGTGCCATTCTGGTCGTTCCCGACCTTCCAGGGTATGTGGTACCGCAGCAGATCGTTGTAGCGCTGCCCGCCTTCCATGAAGAATTCGCGGTTCCGTTCATCCAGAATGAGCGCCGTGACCGATGCGGCATCCGTGGGGCCCGTGTACGCTGGCAGCGAGAGCTGCGCTCTCCGTGCATTGATGATCGAGACCGCCTGCGATCCACCCAGCGCCTCGGCCCGAATCAGCTGCGCCTCGACGTAGCTCGCCAGGCGCATCGGGTCGCCTCCCGAGAAGTTCTTGTTCGTCAGGACGTAGAGATCGGTCGTGCCATCGAACGCCTTGGGGGACTGTCCCACATCCTGGCCCGCCGACACCTGCACACGCGGGTCGGGCACACCTCCCACCGTGAGATGCCGATACTCCGGAGCAACCGAGGTGTTACCGATGGAGACCATCTGCTGCCATGCCGTGTTGAGTCGTGTCTGCGCATCCACGCTTCTGGTGACGAAGAACTCGAACCCAGGCGTGACCAGCGCTGCATCGCTTTCCGCTCCCGACGTGTTTCCAAGATCGAGCCGCGTGCGCGCCCGGCCCACGGACGCAAGATTCAGCAGCTCCGATTTCGCATCACCATCATCCATCGCCGCGATGAGCTCGAGCGCGTGCGTGAACTTCTCATCCGCAATCGCGAGAACTTCCTGGGGCGTGTGAATCACATGCTCCCCGTCGAGCCGCATCGCACAGAATCCCTCGCCCAGAAGCGTGTACGTGTACGCACCGTACGTCGCCACTCGCGCGCGCAACGGGGCGAGCGGAACGTGAGACTCGTCATCGGTCCAGCCTTCCAGGCGCGTGAGAATACTGTCCGCCTGGAATCGGGCGACCTGCAGCGGCGTGTACGCGCCGTAGCCGGCGCCGCATTGGGCCTGCTCGTTCGTGACATCGGTATCGATGATTTTCCTGGTGCCCCATTGCTCCGCCGACAGATTTCCCGAAGCTCCCAGAAATTCATCACTCAGCGTGGCCGTGGAGGTGACGTAGTTGCTGTACGCGCACTCGAAATCTGCAACGACGCTGCCCGCCAGTGTCGGCGCGGCGGTGGGATCGTCGAGCAACTTGGTCGGTATCCGTCCCGGCAGGTCGACACGAAGAATGTCCTTGCATCCCACGGCCGTCACGAGTGCAAGCACCACCGCGGGTACGATCAGCGCTCGTGCCGCGCGCAGACTGGAGCGATTGGTTGATTTTCGCATGGTTTCTCGGAACCCGTGAGGAGTCAATACGAAAGGCGGACGGTTGCCAGAAAGCGACGGAACTGCGGCCAGGATTCCTGTGTGAATCCGTTCGTCAGATTCTGATCGACGATGTAGCCGGTCGTGCTCGCGGTATTCGTGCGTACCTCGGGATCGATGGCCTTTGCGCCGAACGTGCCTTGCTGCGCGCGCCAGATCGTGGCGACGTTGGCAAGCGTGAGAGTCACGGATGCCCTGCCGGCGCCCAACCGTCCCGCCACGCTGCTGGGTGCATCGTACGTGAGTGAGATATTCCGGATCTTGCCGAAACCCGCCTTCATGAAGCCGGCTTGTCCGAATTGCACCGCGTTCTGCATGGCGACGAGCACCGGATCCGTTTGCTCGACGGCAGCCTTGGAATCGTTGAAGAAGACGTCCGCGCCTCCGAGATTCCCGTCGGAATACCAGTTGCCACCCTGAAATTCGGCTACCGCGGCCAGCGTGAATCGACGCCACGTGACGTCCGCGTTGAGCGCACTGAGCCAGGTTGGCGTCGGGCTCCCCGCATAAACGAAGGGTGCGTTCGCGCAGGGCACGACGGTTCCATCGGCTCTTCCGAAGTTGGTCCCTCCCTCGCACATCACGTCCGTCACCTGACCCGGCGCGAGCAGCGTGGCGCTCACGATTCGCTGATAGAAGAAGGAGCCCACCGGAAATCCCTGCACGTTGTAGGCGCCAACCGATTGTCCGACGCTCGTGTTCGGAATCGGCGCCTCCTGGCCGAGCACGTCGATCCGGTTCTTGTTGGTGGCCAGCGAGCCACGCAGGTGGAACTTGAAATCCCCGAGCGCGATCGGTGAGCTGTTGAGCGCCAGCTCGAAGCCCCGGTTCGAGTACTGGCCGATGTTGATGAACACGTTTCCCGGAAAGCCGATCGACGGCGAGCTCAATGCCGAGAGAATGCCGTCGGTCGTGCGCTTGTTGTAGTAGGTCGCCTCGATCGTGAGATGATCGCGGAGGACGCTCGCGTCGAATCCCGCTTCGATCTCGCGGGTGACCTCCGGCTTCAGATTCGGATTGCCGACATTGAGCGGGGTGACGGTTGGAAATCCATTCTGCCCCACCGAAGGTCCGAACGTCTGCACCGCCGCAAATGTATTCGGCTGCTGTCCCGAGCTCCCCCAGGCCGCTCTGAGCTTCAAGGTGGACAGCAAGGCGGAGCTGTGAAAGAACGGCGCATCGGACAACACCCAGGCGGCACTGATCTTCGGATAGACAACGAACTTGTAGTTGACTCCGAACGCACTGTTGTCGTCGCCACGCACCGCGCCCGTGAGAAAGAAGCTGTCGTTCCAGCCGAGCTGCTCCTGCACGTAGGTGCCGAGTGTCTTGTTCTCGAGATTGAAGTTCGGGTCCTCGAACCCCTGCCGAATGCCGCCACCGCTCACGCTGTTGACTCCGCGGATCGGGAAGCTCTGCCCCTGCGCCTGCAGCTGCGTGAACGTCTTCTGGTAGTACTGCACGCCCGCGGAAGTAGCGGAGGAGATGCTCGGCGTGAGCTTGAACGTGCCCGTCGCGGAGTAGTCCACCGTGACGAACGACGAGTGATCCTCACTCGCGAGCTTCAACCCTTCCGGGAATCCGAAGGACGCATTGCTTCCGAGCGGGAAGTAGAGTGACGACGCATTTCCCGTGAAGTCTCCGCCCAGAGTGAGCCGGTGATTGAGCCACGTCGTGGGTGTATGCGTGACCGTGAATCCGAGGCGGCTGCGATCGATGTCATCGAAGCCCTCGACATCTTCGAACGCCTGCGGCGTGGTGCCTCCGAGATATCCTCGACCGTCGTCGTTCGCACCGAGCCCGGTTCCATCGATGCACGAGCTGTTGGGGCACGCCCACACGAGAAAGGTGGTCATCGGCTGCGTCGCGGACGCCGCGCGCAGCCTCGATCTCGTGTAGCCCATGTTCAGGTCGACGCGCAGCTTGTCGCTCGCGGAGTAGCTCAGGTTGGCGATGCCATTGAGCTTGTGGGACCAATTGTAGTCGACGATGCCCTGATCTCGATCGTAGCTGCCGCTGAAGAAATAGCGGATGGCCTGCGTTCCCCCGGACAGCGACAGCGTGCCCCCGAGCGGCTTCCCGGTGGAGAACGGCGAGCCGAAGCCGCGCGCGATGTCGTTCTCGATCAGGTTGAGATGCTGGATGTTGCCATCGGCATCCTTGAAGTAGATACCCGAATAGAGCTTCTCGGGGCTCGGCAGCCAATTGGCGCCGGCACGCAACTCTGTCGACCAACTTGGTTTTCCAGCAACGCCCCGCTTGGTCACGATCTGAATGACGCCGTTCGCCGCCTCGGTGCCATAGAGCGTGGCAGCGGAGGGGCCTTTCAGCACCTGGATCGACTCGATGTCGTCGGGATCGAGATCGTTGATGCGCGACGGCCGGTCGCCGCCGCCGTTGAAGGCGACGCTCTGAGAGCCGGAGGTGTTGTCGGCCCGAACGCCATCGATGAAGATGATCGGCTCGGAGGCGAGGCTGAGGGAGCTGACACCGCGGATTCTCGTGACGGCGCCGGTTCCGAGCTGTCCGCTCGCACGCTGAATCTGGAGACCGGGCACCTCCGTCGAGAGTGCCTCCTGTACTCCCGCACTTGGCGTGAGCAGCTGGGCCGTCGGCATGTCGACCTCGCCGACGACGTTGCCGAGCGCGCGCTTGCGGGTGTCGCCGGCCTGGCCGGTGACCACGACGGCATCGAGCTTGAGCGCCCGTACGCCGAGAACGATCGCGACGTTCTGCTGCCCGGGAGTGACGGACACCGTCATCGGCCTGTAGCCGAGTCGCGCAACCGACAGTGTCGCGGTGGGCGCGGTGATGCCGGTGAGCGTGAATCGCCCGCGGACATCCGTGTGCGTGGCGATGTCGGTGCCCTCCACGCGCACGAGCGCATCGGCGACCGGCTGGCGCGTGGACGAATCGGTGACGATGCCGCTGACGGTGGCGGACTGCGCGGCGGCGGGGGCGAGAGGCAGCAGCAGGAGAAGGCCAGACACCGCTGCGGTCAGCATCATTGCGAAAGCGGGAGACATGGCCCGCGCGCTCGACACACGGGGTTGTGGCATAGGCGGCATAGCTCCGGAAGATGGTCCAGTGACGGACGGGCCGAGGGCGCTTCGATCGAGGCTTCCCGTGCGGTCACAGCCTAATATGGTATACCACATCGGCCGAGAATTCGCACTGGCAGAGGCTCACCCACGGTATCCCGAAATGCACCGCAACGCAACTGGCCGACCTCCGGACTGCGACTGCCGGATGTCCGCCGCCGGGGATCACCGCCGGCCCGCACCCTCCGCCGCCGCCGCTCCCCCCGACTCGATCGGCAGCAGCACGTACGTCCCGTACTTCGGCGTGTGGAATATGCTCACCGTGGCCGCCTTGAAGTCGGAATCCTTTGCCTCGAAGATGTTCCGAACGTACGTCTGCGGATTCCGGTCGATGA
>Ga0308175_100002894_pt1 | contig 11796 bp, 9 predicted proteins | sample PhyCR1_3_FD_203893 | JGI IMG/M metagenome (GOLD analysis project Ga0308175, IMG submission 203893) | Soil microbial communities from UC Gill Tract Community Farm, Albany, California, United States - DLSLS.C.R1 | ecosystem: Environmental > Terrestrial > Soil > Agricultural land | place: USA... | reverse complement strand
GTCGTCCTCGACGCCCACGGCCGCTGCGACGTGCTGGTCAACAACGCCGGCATCGGCCACGTCGGCACCATCCTCACCACCACCGGCGAAGACCTCGACCGGCTCTACAACGTGAACGTCAAGGGCGTGATGTACATGACCCGGGCGTTCATCAAACCCATGATCGAGCGCCGCAGCGGTTCGATCGTCAACCTCGCCTCGATCGGGGGAATCGTCGCCGTCCGCGATCGGCTCGCCTACTGCGCGACCAAGTTCGCCGTCGTGGGGATCACCAAGTGCGTTGCGCTGGACCACGCCGACTCGCAGGTGCGGTGCAACTGCATCTGCCCGGGGCGCGTGGAGACGCCGTTCGTGCAGGCGAGGCTGAAGGAATACCCCGATCCGAAGAAGGCGTACGAGCAGATGGCCGGCACGCAGGCGCTGAACCGGATGGGAACGCCGGAGGAGATCGCGGCGGCGGCGCTGTACCTGGCGTCGGATGAATCGGCGTTCGTGACCGGGAGCGCGTTGATTATCGATGGGGGGTTCTCGGTCGGAAAATAGTCCCCGCGCGGAATTATGTAGGCGCGTTCGGCTGAGACGGCACGATAACGGGGAAGCCGTGGGCGGTGGGTAGTTTCTGGCGACACTCCTCCAAGAGGGGCGTCCAGGCCTTCAAGTACTTGGGGTCGTAGCGTTCGTAGATCTGCTCGGCGCGTTCGAGTTGCTCGAAGGCTTCTTGCTCGCGGCCGGCATCGGCCAGGAAAAGGCAGTAGTTGCACGTACTGACAAAGTTGTCGGGCTCGCGTTCGATGACGCCCTTGAGCAGGCCGAGGGCCTGGTCGGTGCGGCCGAGCTTGTGGAGGGCGACGGCGCGGTTGTTGTCCGCGCTGCCGGGCTTGCGGGAGACGGCCTGGGAGCGGTCGAACTGGGCGAGGGCTTCCTCGTAGCGGTCGCTATCGAGCAGGAGCAGGCCGAGGGCATCCAGACGCTGCGTGGTTTCCCCGTTGCGGGCAATGTGGTCGCGGAGAAGCTGGATGGCCTGGTCGTGCTGCTTCTTCAGGGCGAGGCGAGCGGCGGCAATGATGACCTTATCGCGGCTTAGCCAATGGATCAGGAGAAAGAGAACGACCAGGACGATGAGGACGATTCCGACGTAATGCATCACCACGTCGAGGCGGGATTGGATGGCGTGCACGCTGCGCCGCGCGGCGATGGGGCCGCGCTCTTCGACGATGGCCGAGCCGATTCCGGCGGCGACCAGCGTGGCCAGGAGGACGATGTGCCAGGGTTTGAGCCGGCGGGCACCGGTCGGCTGTCGCAGTCGCGCGTCGGGCCCGCCGCGCTGGCGCCGTTGGCGGAGCCAGCCTCGGATGCGGAAAAAGATCGCCACCCAGACGATGATCGCCAGCGGCAGCGTGATTGGCAGGAGGCGGACCGGGTCCATGAGGGGTCAGGTGGCTGCCTTGATCCGTGCGGCTTTGGTGTTTCTCAGCTTGGCCATTTCCGCGGTCATGTTGGCGAGCTGCGGGCTGATGTCGTCGCGCGGCAATTGCACGTCGATGACGTGCAGGTTGGTGGAGCCCAGGGCCGAGCGGATGGCGCCGTCGAGCTCGCCCTTGGTCGCGGCGCGGCTGGCGGTGCCGCCGCCGACGAGGTCGCAGATTTTGCCGTAATCCCACTGGGAGATGACGTTGAAGCGGCCGTCGCGGATTTTGCGCATGGTGCCGTAGCCTTCGTTGTTGAGGACGAGGACGATGGGGGTGAGGCCGAGGCGGACGGCGGTGGAAAGCTCCGTGCCGGTCATCTGGAAGGCGCCGTCACCGACGAGGACGAAGGGGCGGAGGTTGGGGGCGGCGGTCTGGATGCCGACGGCGGCGGGGACGGCGAAGCCCATCGAGAGGTAGTACGCCGGCGCGATGAACTCGGCGCGTTTGGCGGTGCGGATGCCGACGGCGCCGAAGATGGCGTCGCCAACGTCGCTCACGACGCAACTGTTTTCATCGAGGTGCAGGGAGAGGATGCGGATGACTTCCTGCATCGTCAGGCTGCCGGTCAACTCGGATTTCGCCAGCGGTTTGGGCTCGGTGTGGGGGTTGGGGTGTTTGAAACGCTTGGGACTGATGGCGGTCGCGCCCGAGCAGCACGTCAGCAGGGCGTTGAGGTAATCGGGGAACTCTACGTCCTCGTAGCGGTGGTAGCCGGCCTTGATCGATTCGGTGGTCGCGAGGATCGTGCGGGAGCGGTCGAGCTTGGCGGTGTAGATGCCGAGGTTCATGTCGGTGATGAAGGTGCCGAGCATGAGGACGCAGTCGGCAGACTCGACGTACTCCCGCGTCGTCGGGTCGGAGGACATCGCGCCGCCGTACACGCCGAGGTACAGGGGGTGATTTTCCGGAACCGCGCTCTTGGAGAGCAGGTCGGCGGCGATGGGGATGTTGAGCTTTTCGGCGAAGCGAATGGCCAGGTCGGTCAGGCCGTAGCGGTGCAGCTCGACGCCGGCGAGGACCACGGGCTTCTTCGCGGGCGCGAGCATCCTGATCGTTTCGTCGAACGCCGCCGCCAGCGTATCGGGATCCGACTGCGGCCGTGGCAGCTCGGCCGGGAGGTTCACCGGGATTTCGCGGTCCACCATGTCGTGGGGGACCTCGATGTACACCGGGCGCTTGTGCCGCAGGCAGGCTTCGACGCAGCGGGCGATCTCCTCGGCGGCGCGGTGCTCGTCGAGGAGGACGGTGCTGGCGACGGTGACCTCGTCGTAGATCCGCCTCTGGGTGTCGAAGGTCTTGACCTTGTGGTGCAGGAGCGGGTCCTTCTCGCGGTCCTTGCGGCCGGGGGCGCCGGAGATCACCACCACCGGCGATTTCTCGGCGTAGGCGCCGGCGATGGGGTTGAGCATGTTCAAGCCGCCGACGCAGTAGGTGACGCAGCACAGGCCGATGCCGTTGAGGCGCGAGTAGGCGTCGGCGGCGAAGCCGGCGCCGGGCTCGTGGGTCATGGTGATCGACTGGACGGGGGATTTGTCGAGCCAGGCGAAGGTGGGGAGAGCGAAGTCGCCGGGAACACCGAAGGAGTGCCGCACGCCGCGGGAGTGGAGGTAGGAGAAGAGGAATTCGCCCATGGGCATGCGGGGGCGGAAGCGGGGTGTCATTTGCGATTTGCGATTTGCAATTGCCGATTGGAAGGAACGGGGGCGGCCGTTGTGGGATTTGGTTTTGCGCATGTCGGCTCCTCGTGAGGGCTGATCGTCACGCCGCCTCTTTCCCTGTGAATTATACGATCCGGTGTGGCCGCGGGTGGGCAGTATGCGCGGTTCCCGTACAATGCGTTGCGTGGGCAGATTATTAGAACAACTGCATGCGGACGTGGTGAATTGCCGGCGGTGTGAGCGGCTGCGGGAGTACTGCGAGGCTGTCGCGCGGGAGAAGCGGCGGGCGTACCGGGAGTGGGAGTACTGGGGGCGGCCGGTGCCGGGGTTCGGGGACGGGCGGGCGCGGATCTGGATTGTGGGGCTCGCTCCGGCGGCGCACGGGGGGAATCGGACCGGGCGGGTGTTCACGGGTGATCGCAGCGGGGACTTTCTGTACGCGGGATTGTGGCGGGCGGGGCTGGCGAACCAGGCGACGAGCGTGGCACGCGGGGACGGGCTGGAGCTGCGGGACGTGTACGTGAGCGCGACGGCGCGGTGCGCGCCGCCGGGGAACAAGCCGCTGCCGGGGGAGATCGCGAATTGCGCGGAGTACCTGGATCGGGAGTGGGAGCTGCTGAGGAACAAGCGGGTGTTTTTCGCGCTGGGGCGGATTGCGTGGGATGCGATTCTGCGGCTGGCGAGGCGGCACGACAGCCGGCCCACCGGGAAGGCCGAATTTAGCCACGGGGCGGTCGTGGAGTTGAGTGGGGGTCTGTGGCTGGTCGGGTCGTACCACGTGAGCCAGCAGAACACGTTCACGGGGAAGCTGACGGAGAAGATGTTTGATGAGGCGGTCGGCGAGTGCGTGAGAAGGGCGGAGGCGTCGTGACGCATCGGCCGGAGGGGCGGGTTTGCGCGGGCGGAGTTTGGCTTCGTTTTGTCCGTTCGAGGTGTTTGGGAGGGGACTTGCGGGGACGCCGGGGGACAATCGGGGACAAATTGGAAGAGAGGAAGCCGCAAAGAACGCGAAGGGCGCGAGGGAAGCAAAGTGGGGAGGGGAGGTTGGGTTCGTATTTTCCCGGGAAGAGGGGGCGTGACGGATTCGGTCAGATTCGGACGGATTTGGTCAGTTTCGGACGCGTGCAGGCGCGCGGCGCGGGCGGGGCGGCTTGGTTGCCGGAAAGACTGGTTTGTCGTGTGGCTCATGCCCCCGCTCCCCTCTCAAGCCACTACGAAACTTGGGTCGCGGGGTTCGGTGGAAATCCTGCGTCCATCGCATTGACGTGGTCACCGGAGGTGACCACGCCGCGCGGGTGCTGGGCGCTTTCTATATCCGTGTCACTTCGACGGCTCGTACAGCTTGCGATGCATCGGCGCGACGCGCTCCGCGTCGAGCTTGATGACTTTGCGGTCGTAGGTCATCAGGCCGTTCACCTCGCCTTCGACGTCCGTCGTCTGGGTGTAGACGGCGGCGCTGAGGCCCTTTTCGATCAGGGGCGGGAGCTGGGTGATGAGGTCTTCGTACTGCTTCTGGAGCTCGGCCTGCGTGGTGAGATTGCGGTAGCCCCATTTGCGTTCGATGACCCAGGTGTGGCCGGGGAGCGGGAGGCCGAGGCCGCCGAATTCGCCTAAGACGGAGGCGCGGGTGGGCTCGGCGGGGTACATCTCGGGGGTGGGGTAGTGGTGCATGTCGTGCAGGTCGCCCCAGCCGCGGTCGGCCCAGCCGCTGGGGCCGTCCACGAGGCGGGTGGGGTCGAGCTGTTTGACGGATTTGAGGACTTCGTTGGTGTCGTGTTGGCCCCAGCCTTCGTTGAAGGGGACCCAGGCGATGATGCAGGGGTGGTTGCGGAGGGATTCGACCATGGCGTGAAGCTCGGTGCGGAAGTTCTCCGCCTGCTCCTTGGTGAAGGTCGCGTCTTTGGGGTCGTTGCGCTTGATGCGGGTGTCGGGGGCGGCCATGGCGCTGGGCATGTCCTGCCAGACGAGGAAGCCGAGCTTGTCGCACCAGTAGTACCAGCGGTCGGGCTCGACCTTGACGTGCTTGCGGGCCATGTTGAGGCCGAGCTTTTTCATGATTTCGATGTCGTACTTGAGGGCGTCGTCGGTGGGTGCGGTGTAGAGGCCGTCGGGCCACCAGCCCTGGTCGAGGGGGCCGATGAGGAAGAGGGGTTTGTTGTTGAGGTGGATGCGCATGTGGCCATCGGCGGTGGAGCGCTTGACCTCGATTTTGCGCATGGCGAAGTAGGTGGAGACTTCGTCGATGGGTTCGCCGTTGCGCTTAAGTCTAACCTTCACGTCGTAGAGGTTTGGATTTTCGACGGACCAGAGCTTTGGATTTTGGATGGTGAAGGAAAAATCCTTGACCGGTTCGTTGGCAAGCGATCCGACGGTTTCAATGCCACCCTCTAATTCGCGGGTCATTTCAGGTTCGATTCCATCCAACGGACCGCGTATGGTGATGGACACCGTGACCTTTCCGAGGTCCACGTCCGTGGTGGAGCGGATCTCGGAGATGTAGGTCGTTGCCACGGGCTCCAGCCACACCGTCTGCCATATTCCGGTGACGGCCGTGTACCAGATGCCCTTTGGCTGGAGTACCTGCTTGCCGCGGGGCTGCACCTGCGTGTCGGTGGGGTCCCAGACGGAGACGACGAGGGTCTGGTCCCATCGGTCGGGGTTGATCGCGTCGGTGATGTCGAAGGTGAAGGGGTCGTAGCCGCCCTGATGGTGGCCGACTTCTTTGCCGTTGACGAAGACCGTGGCCTGCCAATCGACGGCGCCGAAGTGGAGGAGCAGGCGCTTGCCCTTGGACAGGTCGGGGGCTTTGAAGACCTGGCGGTACCAGAGGCGGTCGCTGGGGGTGACGGGCTTTCGCACGCCGGAGAGGGCGGATTCGACGGGGTAGGGGACGAGGATTTTGCCGTCATACTTGTCCGGCTGCGGGGCGTCCTTGGGGCGGATGGCGTAGTCCCACAGGCCGTTGAGGTTCGTCCAGTCCTTGCGGACCATCTGGGGGCGGGGGTACTCCGGCAGAGGGTTCGCGGGGTTGACCTTTTCGGCCCAGGGGGTGGTGATGGTGTCGCCGGCGATTTTCCAGTCGGCGGCGTTGGCGGAGAGTGTGAGCATGGCGATGGTGGCAAGGATGAGAATGAAGTGCGGTTTCATGCGGGCAGTATAGATTATGGGGGGGCGGGGTTAAACTTGGCGGGCGTGAAGCGCACCACGTCAGCCGTCGGTCTGGCCCTTCTGGGATTGACTGCCCTTTCCGTGGTCGCGGCTGACAAGGTCCACATTGATGTCGCCGCGCTGGACCGCGAGCGCGTCGTGAAGGCCGCCGATGAGTTTCTGGCGGAGCGGCCCGTCACGGTCACGGCGTTCAAGGCCGAGCGAAGCACCGGGGGGATTCACGATTTCTTTTCGGAAGGGGACTACTGGTGGCCGAATCCGAAGGACCCGGCCGGGCCGTACGTGCAGCGGGACGGGATGACGAATCCGGAGAATTTCGTCGCGCACAGGCACGCGATGATCCGCATGAGCATCCAGGTCGCGACGCTCACGGCGGCGTACAAGATCAGCGGCGAGCGGAAGTACGCCGATCATGCGATCGAGCACCTGCGGGCGTGGTTCGTAGATGAGAAGACGCGGATGAATCCGAACCTGCAGTATGCGCAGGCGATCAAGGGCGTTTCGACGGGGCGGGGGATTGGGATCATCGACACCGTTCATCTGATCGAGCCGGCGCGGAGCGCGCAAATCCTCGCCGCGCGCGGCGTGCTCCAGGGCGAGGACCTGGCGGCGGTCAAAAAGTGGTTCGCGGACTACGTCCACTGGATGACGACGAGCAAGAATGGTCTGGATGAGAAGAAGGCGAAGAACAACCACGGCACGTGCTGGGTGATGCAGGTGGCGGCGTTTGCTTCGTTCACCGGGGATGAAAAGCAACTGGCCGAGTGCCGGCGGCGGTATAAGGAGGTGCTGCTGCCGGACCAGATGGCCAAGGACGGGAGCTTTCCGCTGGAACTCAAGCGCACCAAGCCGTACGGGTATTCACTGTTCAACCTCGACGCGATGGCGACGGTGTGCCACATCCTCTCGACGCCGGGGGACGACCTGTGGGAGTATTCGACGGCGGACGGGCGGGACATGCACAAGGCGGCGGAGTTCATGTACCCGTACGTCAAGGACAAGAACACGTGGCCGTTCCAGAAGGACGTGATGTTTTGGGAATTCTGGCCGGTGCGGTCGCCGGGGATGCTGTTCCCCGGGCTGGCGTATGGAGAGCAGAAGTACATCGACCTGTGGAAGACGCTGGAGGCGAATCCGACCAACGAGGAAGTGATTCGCAACCTGCCGATCCGCCAGCCGGTGCTGTGGGTCGGGGAATGACGCGAAAGGGTTGCCATGAGAATGCGTGGTCTGCTGGAACGTGCGCTGGTTGCTGTGTTGTTGTTGCTGGCGTTGCTCGCCGTCCCGGCGCGGGGGCAGCAGAAGAAGAAGGGGCCTGCCAACAAGCCGGCGCCGGACCTGGCGGACGTGAAGTACGGGCCGTACGAGCGGAACGTGCTGGACTTTTATAAGGCCGAGAGCGAGAAGCCGACGCCGTTGATCATTTACATCCACGGCGGCGGGTTTGTCGGCGGCGACAAAAGCTCGATCAACGTGCCGATGCTCAAGGCGGGGCTTGCGTCGGGAATCTCGTTCGCCGCCATCCACTATCGCTTCGTGGACGGGGAGAAGACGATCTTCCCCGCGCCGCAGATGGACTCGGTGCGCGCGCTTCAATTCCTGCGATCGAAGGCGAAGGCGTGGAACATCGATCCGACGCGCGTGGCGTGCTACGGCGGGTCGGCGGGCGCGGGGATCTCCATGTACATCGGATTTCACGACGACCTGGCGAAACCCGACAGCCCCGACCCGATCGAGCGGATCAGCACGCGCATCAGCGCGATCGGGACGATGGGCGGCCAGGGGACGTATGACCCGATCGAGATCAAGAAACTCATTGGCGGGAAGGCGTGGCAGCACCCGTCGCTGCTGAAGGTGTACGGGCTGAAGTCACTGGACGAGGCGCTCGATCCGCCGCCGCAGATTAAAAAGCTGTACGACGAGTGCTCGGCGATCAATCACCTGACGAAGGACGACCCGCCGCTGTACATGGTGTACAACGAGCCGGACGTGCCGCCGTCGCCGAATGCCAAGCCCGGGGACAACATTCACCACCCGAATTTCGGCAAACAGCTCAAGGCGAGGATGGACGCGCTGGGCATTGAGAACGTGTTCGTAAACGGCAACGGCAAGCCGTTCAAGGAAGACCAGGGGCTGGCGATGCTGGCGTTCTTTAAGCGGCACTTCGGGACGGCCGACTGACGGCCGCCGGGATCGCGGAGACTTTCTGTCGTACGCGGAAGGGCGTCGGCCGGAATGACTTGTGGCCGCCGGGGTTACGGTGGCGCCGCGCTTATGGGACCATACACGGCCGGGGGGCCTAATTTGCGAACCACCCGCTGATTCGTTACGTCTTAGCACATGGTGCGGGCCGTCGTTGTCGGGCGGTGAGGGCATTTGTGGCGTAAATTACGAGGCAGAGTCAACAGGGCGACGCATCTGGTCGTTGTAATCGAAGATGGTCAGTGACCCGCAACAATCGCGCTCGCGCCGGCCGCCGGCACCGCTGCTGGTGCAGGTAAAGCCGCGGCCGGAGTTGCCGCGGCCGCTGCGGCTCGAGAAGCTCGTGACCATCGTGGGGTCCAAGGAAGACGCCGACGTCTGCCTGCCGTCGCAGAAGGTGAGCGGCGCGCACGCGGTGCTGATCAACCGCGGCAATTACGTGTACGTCCGCGACCTGGTCAGCCGCACGGGGACGCGCGTCAACGACGAAGCGCTCGACCGCGCGAGGCGCCTCACCTACGGCGACCAGCTCCGGGTCGGCGAGTTCGAATTCCGCTTTTACGACGAGGGCGTCTTCCGCTTTCCCTCCGGGCGATGGCACGCGGCGCCGGCGGTCTTTGCCGTCGAGGGCAGTGGCGAGGAAATCACGATCGACGTGCCGTTTTTCGTGATCGGCCGCCGCGACGGAACCGACCTGGCGTTGACGGACCACAGCGTCTCCAGCGCGCACGCCGCGATCGTCGAACTGGACGGGCGGCGGTACGTGTGCGACCTGAACTCGCGCACGGGGACGACGGTCAATGGCATCAAGGTGCGGTGCCAGGAGATCGTCGAAGGGGACGTGCTGGGCGTCGGCACGTTCCGCCTGCGGTGCGTCTCGATCGCGACCGAGGAACCGGCGGATTCGGGCGACGCGCTTTCGTCCTGGAAATCTTCGCGAAACGATGCCGGTGACGATTCCGGGGACGGCGCCGACCTGAAACTAGCCGACGAGCCCGCGGGCGACGCGGGGGATTCCGACGGCAGCTCCGGGGGCGTGCTCGCCGGCGTGGGCGGCGCGCGGTTCGCGCCCTTGCCCGCCGACGCATCCTTCCGGTCTGTTCGCGAGCCTACTTCGGATGGCGAGCGGCGCGGGCGCGGGTCGCCGTCGCTCTCGCTGAAGACGACGGGACCGGTCGCGCCGGCCGCGCCCGCGGGGCGGCTCGTCGAGACGGTTGCCGCGGCGGCGGCCGAGCAGCCCGCCGTGGCTCGGCAAGTCGAGCCGCCTAAGCTCGCCGGGCCGCCGGTTACGCCCGCTCCACCGGCGGCATTGCCGGAGCAGCGGCCGGAGGCCAAAGTCCCGCGCTCGCGCAAGCAGGGGGGCGCGGCACAGCCGGCACAACCCACACAACCGGCACCAACCCAATCGCCGGCCCCCGCAGCTGTCGCGATTGCGGCGGAGGCTCGCCCGGCTCCGGTCGCGGCCGCGCCCGCCAATGCGGCGCAACCGGCCGCGGCCGCATCGTATACTGGGGACGTGGCGACTTCGGACGTGCTGAGTTCGGACGAACGAGCGTTGCGGGAGCAGGACCCGTGGCGGGAGGCGCACGGGCCCCCGGAGCAGACGCCGGCGACGCGGCGGCTGCCGGTGGACGAGATCCTCGCCGAGGACAACGTGGTGCTGCTGGGCGCCGGGGCGCCGCCGGGCGAGCCCGATCCGTACTACCCGCCGCCATCGCTGCGGCGGCGCACGGGGGGCCGAAAGTACCTGTGGGCCGGGGCGGTCCTGTTCGTTCTGCTTCTGCTCGTGGGGGCGGTGGCGTGGTGGCGGGGGGGGCTGGCCGGTTTGCCGTGGTTCCCGTCGCGCGGCTGAAATTCTTAGCCCATTGCCTCGATGGTGATCCGCGGGTCGGCCTGGCGGGGCTGCCCGGCCGGTGCGTCCTGGCGCGCCGGTAATTCGAGGGCGGCGTCGGAGGCGAACTCGTTGTGGTGGTGGTAGCCGACCTCCGGGGAGTAGCCGAACTCCAGGAGCGTGCCGGTCATGCGGTCGGGCTCGGTGGGGTCGAAGGCCCAGCCGGCGGGGCGCGCCGGGAGGTTGCACTGTCGCGAGACGGCCTGGAGGAGCGAGAGGATCTCGCTCCAGTGGGCGTGGATGTCGGCCACGCGGTGGGTGAGGGTGGCGCGGCAGATCCAGTCGCGGCGCTCGAAGCGCGTGAGCTCGACGACGTCGTCGAGCGAGCGGCGTTTGAGCTCGTGGGTGAGGGCCAGCTCGATCGCGTCAAAATCGGGCTTGCGGCGCGGCAGGGGTTTGCCGTGACAGCGGAGCCACAGCCGGCCGGAGGCGGCGATCAGAGCGGCGTTGATCAGGAGGCTGGCGGCGAGCAGGTACAACATACTCTCCTCCCTGAAATGACTACAAAGACGTGTTCCCCACGTTGTGTGATACGCAAATGGTCTGCCGTGTTAGTTAGATCACCTGGGCGCGGACGAAGGCCAGCAGTGTCAGCAGGAAGACGGCGCCGCCGGCGATGGCGAGGTAGAGGCCGATGCGGAGGTCGGCCGGGGGCGTTGGCTCGTAGCCGGTGAGGGTGAAGGTGAAGCGCTCGCCGCTGGTGGTGCGGGAGGGAGTGCCGGCGGTGTTGTCGAGGCGGTCCACCTGGGTGTCCTTGCGCATCGTGTTTTCGTCCCAGACTTTCACCTCCTTTATGTCGAGCAGGCGGATGGGGACGGGGAGCTTGAAGGTGAGGCCGTTGCCGATGCGGGTGGATTTGATGGTGGGGGTGCGTACGGAGCCGGGGTCGGTGCGGATTTCGAGGTAATAGCTGGGGGCGCCGAGGACGTCTTCGATCTGGCGCAAGTCGAGGCCGGCCTTGGGGGCGAGGCGGATTTCGGTGACGGTGCCGGGGTCGGGGGGGGCGGGGCGGAGCCAGTAGCGCAGGTAGAGGCCGGTGGCGATGACGGCGGCGGAGAGCAGGGCGAGGAGGGTGTAGGGGATCCACGGGAAGGGGCGCGCGGTGGGGAGTGACGGGGTGACGGGGTGGGGAGGGGGCGCGGCGGGGGGCTGCGTCGTCGGGGGGATGGGGGCTTCGGTGGTCATGGGTGGGTGCTCGGCTTGGGTGAGAAATCGGTGCAGATGCCGGCGGCGATGGAGAGGAAGACGGCGGCGGCGAACCAGTAGGTTCCGGGGAGGGCGCGGGCGTCGGCGATGCCGTCGAACTTGATAACCACGATGATGACGGCGACGACCAGGAGGTCGAGGAGGGAGTATTTGCCGGTGAGCGTGGCGGCTTTGTGAAGGCCGGAGCGGAGCTTGCGGCTCA
>Ga0308175_100002893_pt1 | contig 11797 bp, 14 predicted proteins | sample PhyCR1_3_FD_203893 | JGI IMG/M metagenome (GOLD analysis project Ga0308175, IMG submission 203893) | Soil microbial communities from UC Gill Tract Community Farm, Albany, California, United States - DLSLS.C.R1 | ecosystem: Environmental > Terrestrial > Soil > Agricultural land | place: USA... | reverse complement strand
GCTGCATGGCGTTGAAGCCGGCCGTCCAGCCCTGCATCGCCGCCTGCTGCGCGGTGGAGCCGGCGCCGCTGAGGCTGCCGCTCAGTGCGGCGGCGCTGTTGCTGCCGCTCGCGCTGGACGACGACGACTCGTTCGATGCGCCGCACGCGGCGAGCGCCAGGGAGCCGGCGAGCGCCATGGCTACGGGAATGGCGCGCGACTTGGTGCTGAGCTTCAACTCAGGTGCCTCTCGACGTGGGCCCGCGCATCTCAGCAACGGGCCGGAATCCGACACCAGGAAAGTTAGGGAACCGAGGTGGACGAGTCCGGCTCCTTCGGTGAACAGCCGGTGAACGGCCGCTGAGGTCTTCCTTACCGCGTGAGAGACAGCTCACGTCCAGTGCATGAAGCTGCACGCAGACGCCGTGTTCGGCGGGGGATCAGGCGCCCGGTGGCCGATGCCAGGAGACGTCGACGGAGTGGCGCGAGAAGCCGCGGCCCTCGTAGAGACCGACGGCGGCGACGTTGTCCTCCTCGACGTACAGGAGGACCTCCGCCAGCCCGCGGGAGCGCAGGTGGGCCAGCCCCAGATCGGTCAGCGCGCGGCCGAGCCGCAGCCCCTGCGCGTCGGGGTCGACGCCCAGCACGTAGACCTCGCCGACCGCGTCGTCACCGACGTCGCCCGGCGGGTGGACCTTGGTCCAGTGCGAGCCGAGCAGCGCCCCACCGTCGTCGGGGTCTCCCCGCCAGGCGAGCAGGAAGCCGGCGGGGTCGAACCAGGGCTCCTCCTCGCGCAGCCGCAGGTCGTCAGGGGTCCAGCTGCCCTGCTCGGGGTGTGCGGCGAAGGCCCGGGCGTTGACCCGCAGCCACGCCTGCTCGTCCCGCCCCGGGCGGAAGGGGCGCACGGATACGTCGGCGGGCAGCGCGGGCGACGGGGCGGGGTCGACGCCGGCGAGGTCGCGCCGCATCTGCAGCAGCACCCGGGCTCGGGTGAACCCGCGCGCGGCCAGCAGCTCGGCCGACCCCGGCAGGTCGCCGTGCGCCCAGATGTTCAGCGGTGCCGAGCCCGCCAGCTCGACAAGCCGGTCCAGCAGCGCGCTCCCGACGCCCCGGCGGCGCAGCGCCGGCGCGACGACCAGCTCCGCCTCGCCGTCGTCCAGCCGTGCGTACCCGGCGAGCGCGCCGTCGGGGGTGCGCGCCAGCAGGTCCCGCCCCCCGGGCGGCCCGCCGTGCTGCAGCCGCAGCTCGGCCTCCTCGGAGAGCGGCCGGACGCCGTCGGCGGCGCTCGCCGTGCGCAGCAGGGCCAGGACGCCGACGACGTCGGCCGGGTCGAGCCGGGCGACGTCGCATACGGGCGGGAGCGATGCGGTCAGGGCGGGCTCAGACCAGCTCGGCGGGGGCGTCGGCCGGAGCGTCGGTGTCGGCGCGGGCGGCCGCGGCCGTGGCGTCGGCGACCTGCTGGTCGAGCTTGTAGCCGACGTTGCGGACGGTGCCGATCAGCGCCTCGTGCTCGGCACCGAGCTTGGCGCGCAGCCGGCGGACGTGGACGTCGACGGTGCGGGTGCCGCCGAAGTAGTCGTAGCCCCAGATCTCCTGCAGCAGCTGCGCCCGCGAGAACACCCGGCCCGGGTGCTGGGCCAGGTACTTCAGCAGCTCGAACTCCTTGTAGGTCAGGTCGAGCGGGCGGCCGCGGAGCTTGGCCGCGTAGCTGTGCTCGTCGATGACCAGCTCGCCGGCCCGCGTGAGGCCGCCGTCGGCGCCGTCGACGGGCGTGGTGGCGGCCAGCCGCCGGCTGGTGGCCCACTTGAGCCGGGCGTCGACCTCGGCGGGGCCGGCGGTGTCGAGCAGCACGTCGTCGACGCCCCAGTCGGCCGAGAGTGCGACGAGGCCGCCCTCGGCGAGGACGGCGACCACCGAGGAGGCGACACCGGTGGAGGCGAGCAGGCTGCACAGTGCGCGGGCCCGGGCGAGGTCGTGGCGGGCGTCGACGAGCACGACGTCGCCGGAGTCGCCGTCGAGGAGGCTGGAGAGCTCCGGTGCCACCACGCGGACCTGGTGGGGGAGCAGGCCGAGGGCCGGCAGCACCTCGGTCGTGGCCTGGCGCGCCGCGGTCATGAGTACGAGTCGCATGTCGTCTCCTCATGTGGACCCTCGCCGACCGGCGTCGGCGAGGAACCTTCGACGGCGCTGTCGAGGAAGAGGGCAGGATAGCCGACGTGGCCCCGGAACAGCGCGTCGTCGCGGGAGGCCGGGCGGTGACGGTGCGCACCGATGACGGGGTCGAGCTCACCGGACTGGTGCTGCCGGCGGCCCTGCCCGTCCCGCCGCCGGCCGGTGCGCGGCCGCTCACCTTCGTGCTCGCGCACGGGTTCACGAACTCGGTGTCGCGCCCGCCGTTCGCTCGCATGACCGGGTGGCTGCGGCGCTTCGGCGAGGTGCGGGCGGTCGACTTCCGAGGGCACGGGGGCTCCAGTGGAGGGTCCGGTGTCGGGGGCGATCCCGAGGTGCGCGACCTCGACGCGGCGGTCGCCGCCGCGCGGGCCGACGGTGCCGACGCGGTGGTCACCGTGGGCATGTCGATGGGCGGGGGTGTGGCCCTGCGTCAGGCGGCGCTGGGCCGGCACCGCCCCGACGCCGTGGTGAGCGTCAGCGCGGTCAGCCGGTGGTACGTCCGGGACACCCGGCCGATGCGGCGCGTGCACTGGCTGCTCGAGACGACGGCCGGACGGCGGCTCGGGGCGCGCGTGGTGCGGCTGCGGCTCGACGAGCCCTGGCTGACCCCGCCGGCCGCGCCGATCGAGGTGGTGAGCGGGATCGCGCCGACACCGCTGCTGCTCGTGCACGGCGACCGGGACGAGTACCTCCCGCTCGAGCACTTCCGCACGCTGGCCCAGGCGGCCGGCCCGACGGCGACCGCCTGGGTCGTTCCCGGGTTCGGACACGCCGAGAGCGCCGCGACCGCTCCGCTCGTCGAGCGGATCGGACGCTGGGCGTCTGCGACCATCAACGGGTGACGTCCGCCGCGCTGGAGTCCGGGCCCTCGGCCCGCGCCCACCACCTGCCGGCGGCCGGGCTCGCCGTGGTCGCGGTGGCGCTGCTCGTCCTGCTGCCCGAGGTCCTCGGCGACCTCGGCCGGCTGGCCGCGGTGCTGATCCTCCAGCTCGGGTTGGTGCTCGCGTGGGTGCTGGTCACCGGGATCCAGGGCTTCGCCGGCTCACTGGCGGTCGGTGCGGCCGCGGCGGTGACGGCCGACCTGCTGCTGGGGCTGCCCGCCCGGCCGATGCTGGGCAGCCTGCTCGCGGTCTTCGGCGTGGGCTTCCTGGCGATCGTCGTGCAGCAGATGTTCCGCCGTCCCCGGCACGACCTCGTCGCCTCGCTGTCCGGCGGCGTGCTGCTGGTGACCGTGATCGGCGCGCTGGCGTCGCTGCTGCTGCTCGGCCGGTCCGCGGCCGGCCCCGGCCGGGTGGTGGTCGCGCTGCTGGCCGTCGGGGCCGCCCTCGTCGTCGGCCACCTGGTCGATCTCGCGCTGCCCCGGCCGCAGCTGGCCTTCGAGGTGCCGCGGGGCCTGGTCGGCCTGTTCCTGGCCGTGCTGGCCGGCGCGGCCGTCACCTTCCTCGGCCGCGACGCCGGCACGGTGCTCGACGGTGTGGCCGCGGTCGTCTACGGCGCCGTCCTGGGCATCGTCGCCTCGCTGACGGCACTCGCGGCGAGCTACGTCGTCGTCGCGGCGAACGGCGAGGACGCCCCGGAGGGCGACGACGGGCGGGCGTGCGAGCCGAGGTTCTCCGCCTGGGCGCTGCCGCTGATCCAGGTCGTGCTCCCGCTCGCGGCGTGCGCGCCGGTGGCGCTGGCGATGCAGACCGTCCTGTGAAGGGCCTGCTGGTGGTCCTGGTGCTGCTGCTCGGCCTCGGCGTGGTCGCCGACCGGGTCGCCGTGAGTGTCGCCGAGGACAAGGTGGCCACCCAGCTCGCGGAGAAGGGCCGGCTGCACGGCACGCCGTCGGTGGTCATCACCGGCTTCCCGTTCCTGACCCAGGCGGTGGCCGGCAGCTACGACGACGTCCGGATCTCCCTGACGGCCGCCGAGCTCGGCCAGCCGGCGGGCACGAAGGCGGCCGTCGACCTGCACGACGTGCAGGTTCCGCTGAGCGAGGTGCTGTCCGGCTCGGTGCGGAAGGTGCCGGTCGGCCGCATCGACGGGACGGCGACCCTCTCCTACGCACTGCTCTCGGCGAAGCTCGGCCCGTCGACCCGGCTGACCCGCGAGGGCAGCGGGCTGCGCGTCACCCGCACCGTCGAGCTGCTGGGGCAGCGGATCCCGCTGACCGCGGTCGGGAAGGTGACGCTCGAGGGCGACGACCTCGTCGTCCACGTGAGCAAGGCGACCGGTGCGGGCGTGGACGTGCCGCCCTTCCTGCTCGACCAGGCCGCCGGCCTGCTCGACCTGCGCTACACCGTGCCGCCGCTGCCGTTCGGGCTGAAGCTGACCAGTGTGACGCCGGCCGCGAACGGTGTGGACGTCCGCGTGGCCGCATCGAACGCGGTCCTCACGTCGGAATAGCTTCCGGCCGGCCCCGGTTGGGCGGGAAGTGAGCGGGATCGGAGCGGCCGTGGTGGTCGCGGCGCTGGTCGTGACGGCGGCCGCGGCCTGGTGGCTGCGGACGCGCGACGGCGCGGTCCGCGCGGTCGCCCCCGACGAGGGCGGCTCCGTGCCCGTCGAGGCGCCGGTCTTCGCACGCCTGGGCGTGCGCCCCGCCGACGCGGACCTCACGGTCGTCCAGTTCTCCACCGCCTTCTGCGGCCCGTGCCGGACGACGCGGGCGCGTCTGCAGCAGATGCAGACCACCCGCCCCGGGCTCGCCTACGTGCACGTCGACGCCGAGAGCCACCTCGACGAGGTGCGCGCGCTCGACGTCCGCCGCACGCCGACGTTGTTCTACCTGCACCGCGACGGCAGCCTGCTCGGGCGCAGCAGTGGCGCGCCCCGGCCCGAGGAGCTGACGGCCCTGGTGGACGCCCACGTGGGTGGGGGTGGGGCGTGATCGGCTACTCTCGCCTCGTGGGCACCTTGCTGACCTCGCGCCGCACAGTTGACCTGTGCCGCGTCGGCAGCTGCCTCTGTCCGACCCCCTGAGGGCGAGCCCCGCTCGTCCAGACGCGCCCATACCGCCGTCCGGAGGTCGTTTGTCCATGGCTGTACCCACTTCCTCGATACCCACTTCCTCGATACCCGCGTCGTCGATACCCGCCCGTCTGATCGTTGTGCGAGGCCCGCGTTTCGGTGCCTGGATCACCAGCGCCGTGCTCGCCGTCGCCCTGCTGAGCGGCAGCGGGCTGCTGGTCGCCGTCCAGGCGGCCGTGTTCGCGGTCGGCGCGCTGGCCGGCCTGCGGTACGCGCCGTACGGCGTGCTGTTCCGGGTGTTCGTCGCACCGCGGCTGGGCCCCGTCCGCGAGCGGGAGGCCGAAGGGCCGCCCCGGTTCGCACAGCTGGTGGGCCTGCTGTTCGCCATCGCCGGCGCCGCCGGCTACCTGCTGGGCGCACCCACGCTCGGCGCCGTCGCCACCGGGCTGGCGCTCGTGGCGGCCCTGCTCAACGCGGCCACGGGCTTCTGCCTCGGCTGCGAGCTCTACCTGCTCGTCCGGCGGGCGCTGCCGACAGGTGCCCCCGCCCAGACCGTCTGATCATCCGACCCCCATCAGAGGAGCAATCCCATGAGCCGCAACGACGTGCTCGTCACCGCCGACTGGGCCCAGGAGCATCTCGGCGCCCCCGGCTTCGTCTTCGTCGAGGTCGACGAGGACACCAGCGCCTACGACAAGGGCCACCTCGAGGGCGCGGTGAAGCTGGACTGGAAGAGCGACCTCCAGGACTCGCTGCGCCGCGACTTCGTCGACCGCGCGCAGTTCGAGAAGCTGCTGTCGGCCAAGGGCATCAGCAACGACGACACCGTGGTGCTCTACGGCGGCAACAACAACTGGTTCGCCGCCTACGCCTACTGGTACTTCAAGCTCTACGGGCATCAGTCCGTGAAGCTGATCGACGGCGGTCGCAAGAAGTGGGAGCTCGACAGCCGCCCGCTGTCCACCGACACGGTCACCCGGCCGGCCACCGAGTACAAGGCGTCCGAGCCCGACACCTCCATCCGCGCGTTCCGTGACGAGGTCCTCGCCGCGATCGGCGCGAAGAACCTCGTCGACGTCCGGTCGCCCGACGAGTTCTCCGGCAAGCTGGTCGCCCCGGCGCACCTGCCGCAGGAGGGCGCGCAGCGTCCCGGCCACATCCCCACGGCGGTCAACGTGCCGTGGAGCAAGGCGGCCAACGAGGACGGCACGTTCAAGAGCGACGAGGAGCTCGCGCAGCTCTACCTCGGCGCGGGGCTGGACGCCGGCAAGGAGACGATCGCCTACTGCCGGATCGGCGAGCGCTCGAGCCACACCTGGTTCGTGCTGCGGGAGCTGCTCGGCCACCAGAACGTCAAGAACTACGACGGTTCGTGGACCGAGTACGGCTCGCTGGTCGGCGTCCCGATCGAGATCGGGGCCTGAGTATGTGCGGCGCCCCGAAGCAGGGCAGTGGCCTGGCCGGTATCGACCTGACCACGCAGACGGTGATCCAGGGTGCGGTCTGGCACGACGGGACGCCGGTCGCCGGCGCCTACGTGCGGCTGCTCGACTCGACCGACGAGTTCACCGCCGAGGTGGTCACCAGCCCGGAGGGTGAGTTCCGTTTCTTCGCCGCCCCCGGCGAGTGGAAGCTGCGCTCGCTGGCTCCGGCCGGGCGCGGGGAGCGCGTGCTCGCCGCCGACGTCGGCCTGAACGAGACCACCGTCGTCATCGACTGACCCAGCACCTCCGACAGCGCCCGTTCCCGCCTCCGCAGGAGCGGGCGCTGTCGCGTGCTGAGCGGGTCGTGCCCCCTCGAGTGGCCCGATCAGGCGCCCGTGGGGGCGGGCAGCCCGATGAGCCCGGCGAGCTCGCCCATCACGCGGTCGAAGTAGCGGTCGCCGTCCTCGACCGAGCCCACGAAGTGCCCGAAGAGCTCGAAGCTGATCGTGCCGAACACCGCGCTCCACGCCAGCAGGGCCCGCACCCGCACCGCCTCGTCGAGCGAGGGGTGCTCGCCGCCCAGGATCGCCACCGCCTCGGCGCTGACCAGCGCGGCGTCCCGTTCCCCGGACGCCGGCGGCAGGGCGCCGCTGTGCGCCGCATCCCCCAGGATCCGGCCGAGGACGACGCCGACGCGGGAGGCCGCCGGCACCGTGTCCTTCGGAGCCTCGTAACCGGGCACGGGGGAGCCGTAGAGCAGCGCGTACTCGTGTGGGTGGGCCACCGCCCAGGCGCGGACCGCACGGCAGACCGCCAGCCAGCGCTCTCGCGGAGGCGTCGACGGGTCGTCGGCGGCCTCGGCCGCGGCCCCGAGGTCGTCGTACCCGTCGATGATCAGGCGCGTCAGCAGGTCGTCGCGGCTCGGGAAGTACCGGTAGACGGCGGAGGACACCATGCCGACGTCGCGCGCCACGGCCCGGAGCGAGAGCGCGGCCGCACCCACCTCGGCCAGCTGCCGGCGCGCGGCGTCGGTGATCTCGTCGGTGAGTTCCGCGCGGACGCGCTCGCGGGCGGTGGGCATACCCGGATGATGCCTTGTCGAGAGCAGTGATCGCAATAGCGAGCGCCGCTCTTGACAGTGACGCCCGATAGGCGGGAGCATCGATCTCGACCGAGAGCACCGCTCTCGACGGATCGAGGAGAAGCGCCATGGGACTGCACGTGATCGTCGGCAAGGGACCGGTCGGATCGACGACGGCGGACGAGCTCACCGCCCGAGGCCACGAGGTGCGGGTGCTCTCGCGCAGCGGTGGGACGTCCACGGCCACCGTCGAGCACCGTCGCGTCGACGCCACCGATGCCGACGCGCTCATCGCCGGGGCCCGCGGGGCGGACGCGATCTACAACGCGGTCAACCCGGCGTACCACCGTTGGGCCACCGACTGGCCGCCGGTCGCGGCCGCGATGCTGACCGCCGCCGAGCGCACCGGCGCCGTCCTCGTGACGATGGGCAACCTCTACGGGTACGGCCGCCCGACCGGCCCGATGACCCCCGGCTCGCCGCTGGCCGCGACCGACGTCAAGGGCCGGGTGCGCGCCCGCATGTGGACCGATGCCCTCGCCGCCCACGAGGCCGGCCGGGTGCGGGTCACCGAGGCCCGCGCCGCCGACTTCGTCGGGCCGCAGGTGCCGGCCGACCACTCCCACCTGGTCCGGCAGCTGCCCGCTCTCCGGAAGGGGCGCCGTGCCTGGGTGGTCGGGGACCCCGACGTCCTGCGGAGCTGGGCGTACATGCCCGACGTCGCCGCCACCCTGGCCACCCTCGGCACCGACGAGCGCGCGCTGGGCCGCGCCTGGCACGTGCCGGGCAGTACGCGCTCGCAGCGCCAGGCGATCGTGGACCTGGCCGCGGCGCTCGGGCTCCAGACGCCCCGGGTGAGCAGCATGCCGTGGCCGATGCTCTCCGCTCTCGGGGTGGTGCTGCCGTTCATGCGCGAGGTCGTCGCCGTCCGGCACCAGTTCGACGGGGAGTTCGTGAGCGACGCCTCGGCGACGACCGCGACCTTCGGCCTGACGGCCGCGCCGTGGGACGAGGTCGTGCGGGCCACGGTCGGCGTGCCGCTTCCGACCCGGTGAGCCGAGACCGGGTGGCCCACATACGGTGGACGCCATGGTGTCTGCCTGGGTCCTCGTCACCGTGGCGTCGCTGGGTGCGCTCGCCTGCGCCTACGGCGCCGCGCGGCTCGCACGCAGCCCGAAGGGGCTGCGCCGATGACCGCCCCGACGGAGCTGCCGGTGCCCGACACCGCCGACGTCCGCAGCGGCCCCGAGGTCTCCGACGCGCTGCTGGCGGTGCTGCCGTTGCTCGGCGAGTGGCATGGCGAGGGACAGGCTGCAGGTGCGTCCGGTGACCACCGGTTCGGCCAGTGGGTCCGCTTCGCGCACGACGGGCGCGGGTTCCTCGCCTACGAGTCGCGCACCTGGCGGCTCACCGACGACGGCACGATCGTCGGCCCCGACGTCCGGGAGGCCGGATTCCTCCGGCCCCGCGGGCAGGACGACGTGGAGCTGCTGGTGGTCAGCCCCGACGGCCTGCTGGAGATCTACGTCGGTTCCGCCCGGACGACGACGAGCTGGGAGCTCACCTCCGACGTCATCGCCCGGACGCCGGACGCCCCCGAGGTGGTCAGCGCCGTGCGGCTCTACGGCATCGTCGAGGGCGCGCTCATGTACGCCATCGACCGCGCCGGCGCCGACCAGGAGCTGCGCCCCGTCATGTCCGCACGACTGGAACGGATCCGATGACCTCTCCTGCCACCCCGCGGCAGGTCGCCGACCGCTACGTCGACGCGGCCTGCGACCTCGACCCGATCCTCGCCACCTCGCTGGGCACCCGCCCCGGCGACGACCGGCTGCCCGACAGCAGCCCGGCGGGGCTCGAGGCGGAGGCATCGCTGTTGCGGGAGACCCTCGCGGAGCTCGACCGCGTGCTGGCCGCCGACCCGGCCCTCGACGCCGACCCGATCGAGCGGCGCTGCGCCCGCCTGCTGCGCGAGCGCCTCGGCGCCGAGCTGGCCGCGCACGAGGCCGGTGAGGGGTACCGCTCGCTGTCCAATCTGTTCAGCCCGGTGCACGCCGTCCGCCAGGTGTTCACCCTCATGCCGACCGCCACCGAGGCGGACTGGGGCGTCGTCGCCCGCCGCATGGCGCGGGTGCCCGAGTCCTATCGCGGCTACCGCGAGACGCTGGAGGAGGGAGCCCGGCGCGGGCTCTTCGCCGCCCCGCGTCAGGTGCTGACCGTCGTCGGCCAGCTCGACGAGTGGCTGGCCGGCCCGTACTTCGGCGGCTTCGCCGCCGGCGGCCCGGAGCCGCTGCGTGCCGAGCTCGACGCGGCCGCCCGCGCCGCCGACGAGGCGGTGGCCGACATCCGCGACTACCTCCGCGACGAGTACGCGCCGCGCGCCGAGGGGACGCCGGACGCCGTGGGCCGGGCGCGCTACGCCCTGGCCGCGCGCCGGTGGACCGGGTCGGACCTGGGCGCCGGGTTCGGGCTGGAGGAGGCCTACGCCTGGGGCTGGGCCGAGCACCGCCGGATCCTGGCCGAGCAGCGGATCGAGGCCGAGAAGGTGCGCCCCGGCTCGACGCCGATGGAGGCCATGCGCTGGCTCGGCCTGAACGGCCCGGCGGTCGAGGGCGTCGAGGCGGTCCGCGAGCGGCTGCAGCAGATGATGGACGACGCCATCGTGGCGCTGGACGGCACGCACTTCGACCTGGCCGAGCCGGTCCGCCGGGTCGAGGCGATGATCGCGCCGCCCGGCAGCGCCGCGGCGCCGTACTACACCCGGCCCGCCCAGGACTTCTCCCGCCCGGGCCGCACCTGGCTGCCGACCCTCGGCCGCACCCGTTTCCCGCTCTGGGACCTCGTGTCGATCTGGTACCACGAGGGCGTTCCCGGCCATCACCTCCAGCTCGCGCAGTGGGCGCTCGTCTCGGGGCAGCTGTCGACCTACCAGACGTCGCTGGGCTCGGTGGGCGCCAACGTCGAGGGCTGGGCGCTCTACGCCGAGCGACTCATGGACGAGCTGGGCTACTTCGCCGACCCGGGGGAGCGGCTGGGCTTCCTCGACGCGCAGCAGCTCCGCTCGGTGCGCGTGGTCATCGACATCGGCATGCACCTGGGGCTGCCCATCCCCGACGACGCCGAGGGCGCGCTGGCCGAGCACCGGGGCCGGCCCTGGACGCCGGATCTCGCGCGCGCGTTCCTCGGTGAGTACTCGGGCGCCGATCTCGCCTTCCTCGACAGCGAGCTGGTCCGCTACCTCGGCATCCCGGGGCAGGCGATCAGCTACAAGCTGGGCGAGCGGGCCTGGCTGTCCGGCCGCGCGGCGGCGCAGAAGGCCCACGGCGACGCCTTCGATCTCAAGGCGTGGCACATGGCCGCGCTGTCCCAGGGGTCGCTCGGCCTCGACGACCTCGCCGACGAGCTCGGCCAGCTGTAGCGGCGGGTGCGGGTCCCGCCGTCAGGGGCCGCCGGGGGGCACCGGGTTGACGTGGTCGTCGCGTAGCCCGATCGGATCGGCGGGGTCGGCCGGCCACACCTCCAGGTCGGGGACGTCCAGCAGGGCGTCGACGCAGGCCCGGCTGCCGCCGACGTAGGTGCTCAGCAGGTCGATGTCGGTCGCGACGCACCAGGCGCGGTCGCCGGGCCACCAGAGGTTCGCGCTCTGCTCCTGGGGTTCGGGCGCGAGGTTGCGTGCGGCGTCGGCGACCGTGCCATGCACCAGCGCCACGTCCCGATCGCGCGGCAGCGCCAGCGTGGGTCCGGGGAGGCCGAAGCCGAAGCCGGCCCACACCCCGAACCGGCAGTCGCCGGGGGTCGTGGTGTGCGCGGCGAGGGGGCGCCGTCCCAGGTCGGCGGCTGACTGTCGGAGCCGAGGTACTCCCAGCCGCCGGTGACGGCGGGCCACTGCATGCGGGGGTGGTCGACGGTCCCGTTCACGGCGGCGACCTCGGCCCAGCTCACCTCGACGTCGTCGTCGCCGTCGTAGCGCGCTGCCGGGTGGAAGACGCGGGCGTAGGCCTCGAAGACCGGGGGGACGAGCGATGCCACACCGTCGGGCCGGAGAGCGGAGGCGATCCATTCACCAGCGAACTGCACGGCCGGAACCTACGCCGCACGTGCCCTGGGAACGGACAACCCCCGGGCTGCTCCGCGGCGCTCGACCTGGCGGACCAGGAGAGCTGCTCGCGGGCCGACTGGACAAATGTCGGCG
>Ga0308175_100002891_pt1 | contig 11798 bp, 12 predicted proteins | sample PhyCR1_3_FD_203893 | JGI IMG/M metagenome (GOLD analysis project Ga0308175, IMG submission 203893) | Soil microbial communities from UC Gill Tract Community Farm, Albany, California, United States - DLSLS.C.R1 | ecosystem: Environmental > Terrestrial > Soil > Agricultural land | place: USA... | reverse complement strand
GGGTGGTGCGGCCGCGAAAGTCCGCACCGACTCGAGCTGGGTGGATGACACTCTGGCGACGGTACGACCTGGCACCGACGGTCGTCGCGCGAATATCCGGCCGGTGCGGGCAGTGGCCAGCCGGGGGATCCGGTGCCCCGGCGGTCAGCCGGTGCGCCCGTCCAAGGCGTCGAGGTCGCGCTCGGCGAACAGCCGGTGGTGCCACTCCTCGTTGAGGACGACCAGCAGGCAGTCGCGGACCTCGAAGCTCCTCGGCGGCGGCCATCCGGGCCCGTCGACCGGCTCCGTGCTCGCAGTCAGCGACGAGTCGTCGAGGCCGTCGACCACGCTGCGCACCGTCGACATCCGGTCCCGGCGCAGCGCCAGGACATCGTCCAAAGTGGGACGCGCCTGGCGGTCCCGCGGGATGCCGGGGGTGTCCGGCATCTCGTCCCACGGCAGGTCGAGCGGGTGCCAAGGTGCGGGGTCACCGAGCAGCGCCCGCCGCACCCACGCGTCGGTCGCGAACACGAGGTGCCGCAAGGTCTCGACGAACGACCACTCGCCGTCGACGGACTCGTGCAGCAGCGCGGGATCGAGGCCGCGGGCCCGCGCGACCGTTTCATCCCACAGCCGCTCGACGATGTCCCACGCCTCGCGGAAGCCGGCGGGATCGGTGGGGCGCATCTTGGCCCGGCGCGGGTCGCGCCGATCGAGCTCCGCCTCCACCAGCGGCCCGACGTCCACCCCGTTGACCACGAGGTTCTGCACCTCGCCGTCGATCCGGACGTCGACCAGCTCCACGCCGCGCATCACCACCCCGGTCAGGTCGACTCCACGCAGCCGGGCCCCCGACAGGTCCACGGCGAAGAGCTCCGCTCCGGTCAGGTCGACGCGCTCGAACCGAGAGCCGCGCAGGTCGTCACCCGTGAAATCCACCATGGTCGCGACCGTAGCCGCGACCACCGACAGGCTGCGAGAACGAGAACGGGTCTCGTCGTCAGCGGCTCAGGCGGCCTTCACGATCATCCTCGAGACGGCGTCCACCCACGCGGCGTGCCGAGCCGGGTCGGCGAACCGGAAGCCGCTGTCCAGCAGCAGGTCGCCGTGCTGCCAGGTGACCACCACGATCCCCTGCGGCGGCACCACCTTGCCGGCGATCCCCTTGTCGAGCCGAGCGCCTCGCAGCGCGGCGGCGGGGATCCGGAACGAACTCGAGGGACGTACGACGTCGAGCCCGGCGGCGGACAGCGACACCTCGCAGCCACTTCGTGTGCCGAGCCCCCGCGCCACCACGCGGTCGAGCCAGTTCCCGGCGGTCGTCGTACCGAAGTAGCGGCCGGTCGCCTCCAGCGAGGGATCCACAACCGGGGAGGCGTCGGCCAGCGGCGGCAGGTCGTGCCGGCGACCACGTCGGCGCCAGCCGCGCCACATGCCGAGATACGCCAGCGCCAGCAGCCCGAACAGGATCAGCACCGGCACCCACCGTGGCGCATCGGTCATGCCTGCTTGCCGTCCAGGACTGTCGGAGTGCCGCGCAGGAACGTGGCGACCACTCGGCCGGGCAGCTCGCGTCCGACGTACGGCGTGTTCCTCGACAGCGACGCCAGCTCGGTGCCGTCGACCACCCGTGAGTACGACGGGTCGTAGAGCACCACGTTCGCGGGCTCACCCTCCGCGAGCGGCCGGCCGTGGTCGGCCAGCCGCCCGATCCGCGCCGGCTTGACCGACATCCGCTCGGCGACACCGGCCCAGTCGAGCAGTCCGGCGTCCACCATCGTCTGCTGTACGACGGACAGCGCGGTCTCGAGCCCGAGCATCCCGAACGCCGCGGCCTGCCACTCGCAGTCCTTGTCCTCGTGCGGGTGCGGTGCGTGGTCGGTGGCGACCGCGTCGATCGTCCCGTCGGCAAGCCCCTCGCGCAGCGCCTGCACGTCCGCGGCCGACCGCAACGGCGGGTTCACCTTGTAGATCGGGTCGTACGTCGCGGCCAGGTCGTCGGTCAGCAACAGGTGGTGCGGGCATACCTCGGCGGTGACGTTCCAGCCCTTGGCCTTGGCCCACCGGAGGATCTCCACCGACCCGGCCGTCGAGACGTGGCACACGTGCAGCCGCGACCCGACGTGCGCCGCGAGCAGGCAGTCGCGGGCGATGACCGCCTCCTCGGCGACCGCGGGCCACCCGCGCAGCCCGAGCCGCCCGGACAGCTCGCCCTCGTTCATCTGGGCGTCCTCGGTCAGCCTCGGCTCCTGCGCGTGCTGGGCGATCACGCCGTCGAACGCCTTGACGTACTCCAGCGCCCGCCGCATCAGCACGGCGTCGGACACGCACTTGCCGTCGTCGGAGAACACCCGCACCCGCGCTGCCGAGTCCGCCATCGCGCCGAGCTCGGCGAGCCGCTCGCCGGCCAGCCCGACAGTGACCGCGCCGACTGGGAACACGTCGCAGTTGCCGGCCTCGCGGCCCAGCCGCCACACCTGCTCCACGACACCGGCGGTGTCCGCGACCGGGTCGGTGTTGGCCATCGCGTGCACGGCTGTGAACCCGCCGAGCGCGGCGGCCCGGGTGCCCGTCTCGACGGTCTCCGCGTCCTCGCGGCCCGGCTCGCGCAGGTGGGTGTGCAGGTCGACCAGCCCGGGCAGCGCGACCAGGCCGTCGGCGTCGACCACCTCCGCGCCTGCTCTCGAGGCGCCCGCCCCTCGGGTGGTCGAGCTTGTCGAGCGGTGTATCGAGCCTGTCGAGATGATCTCCGCGATCACGCCGTCCTCGATGACCAGGTCGGCCGGCTCGCCACCCAGGATCCGTGCGCCCGTGACGACGTACGTCGTACTCACCGGCCCTCCTCCTCGCCGCTTGCTTCCAGGGACAGGGCCGGCTCGGAGCCGCCCAGCAGCAGGTAGAGCACTGCCATCCGCACCGCCACGCCGTTGGTCACCTGCTCGACGATCACCGAGCGGTGCGAGTCCGCGACGTCGGCGGTGATCTCCATGCCGCGGATCATCGGCCCGGGGTGCATCACGATCGTGTGGTCCTGCAAGGTGTCCATCCGCCGGCCGTCGAGGCCGTAGCGGCGGCTGTACTCGCGCACGGTCGGGAAGTACGCCGCGTTCATCCGCTCCCGCTGCACCCGCAGCATCATCACCACGTCGGCCTTCGGAAGCACCGCGTCGATGTCGTACGACGTCTCGACGTCCCAGCCCTCCACGCCCACGGGCAGCAGGGTCGGCGGGGCCACCAGGGTGACCTCGGCGCCGAGAGTCTTGAGCAGCAGCGCGTTCGAGCGGGCGACCCGGCTGTGCAGCACGTCCCCGACGATCGCCACCCGGCGGCCGTCGAGGCTGCCGAGGTGCCGCCACATCGTGAATGCGTCGAGCAGCGCCTGCGTCGGGTGCTCGTGGGTGCCGTCGCCGGCGTTGACCACGCTGCTCCTCGACCAGCCCGCGTTGGCGAGCAGGTGAGGTGCGCCGGAGGCCCAGTGGCGTACGACGACCGCGTCGGCCCCCATAGCCTCCAGGGTCAGTGACGTGTCCTTGAGGCTCTCGCCCTTGCTCAGCGAGGAGCCCTTCGCGGAGAAGTTGATGACGTCCGCGGAGAGCCGCTTGGCCGCCGCCTCGAACGAGATCCGGGTCCGCGTGCTGTCCTCGAAGAACAGGTTCACGACAGTGCGGCCACGCAGCGCGGGCAGCTTCTTGATCGGCCGGTCCGCGAGCGACCGCAGCTCCTCCGCGGTCTGCAGGACCAGCTCGGCGTCCGCGCGGGTCAGGTCTCCCGCGCTCAGCAGGTGCCGCTTCATCGGGCCTCCTCCGCGTCACGGGTGGTCGAGCCGTCGCGGGTGGTCGAGCCTGTCGAGACCATCCCGGCGATCGTCACCGAGTCCTCCCCGTCGACCTCCTCGAGCCGGACCGACACCTTCTCGACCAGCGAGGTAGGCAGGTTCTTGCCGACGAAGTCGGCGCGGATCGGCAGCTCGCGGTGCCCGCGGTCGACCAGCACGGCAAGCTGCACCGCCTGCGGACGGCCGACGTCGTTCATCGCGTCCAGCGCCGCCCGGATGGTGCGCCCGGAGAACAGCACGTCGTCGACGAGGACGACCACCTTGCCGTCGAGGCCGCCCGGCGGGATGTCGGTGCGCAGCAGGGTGCGCGCCGGGCGCATCCGCAGGTCGTCGCGGTACATCGTCACGTCGAGCGACCCCACCGGGACGTCGACGCCCTCGACGGACGCGATCTTCGCCGCGACGCGCCGCGCCAGCGGCACCCCTCGCGACGGGATGCCGAGCAGGACGAGGTCGTCAGCGCCCTTGTTGCGCTCGAGGATCTCGTGGGCGATCCGGGTCAGCGCCCGGGAGATGTCACGCGGGTCGAGGACCGTGCGGCCGCCGTCGGCCGGTGCGGGTCGTGCGGTCGCGGGTGTTGCCGGTGGTGCTGCCACGAGTGGCCGAACCTCCTTCTCCGCCTCACGGGACGGCTCGTTAAAGGACGTCGATCGCCGAGCAGGCTACCAGCGCAACGCAGGTCCTTCGGCATCCGCCACGGGGGTCGTGCTCGCCGACGAGTCGCGGCCCGTCCGGCCGGGAGCCGCCAACGAGCTCGCCTAGCGGGAACGACGGCGGGAGGCCGCGTCCACGAGCAGGCTCAAGCCGATGCCCAGCATCCAGGCGTCCTTGCTGACCGCGACGCCCTTCTGTGTCGGCCAGATGCTTCCCGGCTTGCGCAACGCCGGGGTGCGGAGGTACATCCCGACCAGCGCACCGGAGAAGCCGGTCAGCGCGGCACCGGCCACTGCGGTCGGGACGAACGGCGCGAGCAGCAGCGCTCCGGTGGCGAGCTCACCGACCGAGAGCAGCCGCAGGAAGTCGGTGGACTTCATGCCCGCGAAGACCGGGTACGCACCGGTCGCCATGCCGTGGATTCCGGCTGCTTGGTCCTCGCTGCCGTGCCACTTCTCCCACCCCGTGTGGGCGATGTAGGCGCCGGTGACCAGGCGGAGAGGGACGTTCCTGAGCTTCATCGCGAGCTCCTTCCCGAGATCGTCACCCTCGACGGTAGTTGACGCTTCAAAAGCCGTCTCAGCCGGCGAACTCCCGCACCGGCCGGCCGCGCACGCCGACCTCGGCCGCGAACAGCGACCCTGCCTGCGGGTCGTCGTCGGGCCCGAGGTTCTCCCGCGACGTGGTGATGAAGAGCCGGTCGAGGTCGTCGCCGCCGAAGGTGCACGCGGTGACCTGACGGGCCCCGACCTCGACGACCTCGTCGAGCCGCCCGTCCGGCGTGTAGCGGTGCACCGCGCTGCCGCCGTAGAGCGCGGTCCACACGCCGCCCTCCGCGTCGACGGTCAGCCCGTCGGGGCGCAGGTCGCCGAGGTCGGCGAGGGTACGGCGGTTCGTGAGGCCGGCCTCGACGTCGTACTCGAAGACGCTGATCCGGTGGGTGTGCGTGTCGTTGTAGTACGCGAGGCTGCCGTCGGGGCTCCACTCCAGCCCGTTGGAGACGGTGACGCCGCCGAACATGCGCCGCACGGAGTGGTCGGCGTCCAAGCGGTACATCGAGGCTGCCCCGGACGTCTTGTCGTAGGCCATCGAGCCGCACCAGAAGCGTCCGTCGGGGTCGCAGCCCCCTTCGTTCATCCGGATCGAGTCGTCCCGCCACACCTCCGGCAGCGGCTCGAGCGACCCGTCGGCGTCCTCGAGCACGAAGCCACGCTCGACCGCGATCACCGCACCGCCGTCCCGCCGAGGACGCACCACGGCGGCCACCGTTCCGACGTGGCGGCGGTCGACCCCGCCGTCGTCACGCAGCGTCAGCACGTCACCGGCCAGCATGTCGACGAACCGCAGGCCACCGAGCCGTGGCGACCAGACCGGACCCTCACCGTGGTGGGTGACCCGGTCGGTCACCCGCTCAGCACGCACCATGCCGGCACCGTACCCCCGCCTCTCGGCGCCCGGACGTAGCGATCCCTTGACGACCAGGTTGGCTGATGCAACTGTGAGCGAGATTCGGGCCATCGAAGTCCTGCCGTCACGGAGGTCCCGTACGCGGCGGTCGCTTCGGAAGGCCACCACTCGGGCAAGGAGGACGGCAAATGGTCATCAGCGGCGGCTCGGGCGGCGCTGCAAGCAACGGGAATCCCAGGAGGGACAGGAGAGGCGTCAGCAGACGCAGTGTCCTGCTCGGCGGAACGGCGATGGTCGTCGGTGCGCAGCTGACGCGGCCGGCGTGGGCGTTCGCCGACGGCGCGGGCGCCGGTCAGGCCGACCTCTCGCCTGCCCAGCAGGTCGGACAGCGGGTGATCTGGTCCTACCCCGGCATGACGCCACCGCAGTCGATCTTCGACGCAATACGCGCCGGACTGGTCGGCGGGGTGATCTTCTTCGGCGAGAACATCAACAGACACGACCGCAGCCAGATCCAGGCAGTGACTGCCGAGCTGGCGCAGGCGCAGGTGGACAGCGGCGTCGGGTTCCCACTGCTGCTGATGACCGATCAGGAGGGCGGCATCGTGCAGCGGCTCCCTGGTGCACCCGGGATCTCCGAGAAGGAGATCGGCGAGTCCGCGGACCCGGTCGCCACCGCGCGGTCCGCAGGCACCGGCGCGGCGGAGAACCTGCTCGACGCCGGGATGAACTGCAACCTGGCACCGGTGCTCGACGTCTACCGGGAGGAAGGCAACTTCGACGACGAGTTCGGACGCTCGTACAGCATGGACCCGGTGGTCTGCGGTGAGTGCGGTGCCGCGTCCATCACCGCGCAGCAGGACCTCGGGGTGGTCACCACCGCCAAGCACTTCCCGGGGCTGGGCGCCGCGACCCGTGCCGAGAACACCGATCTCGGGCCCGTGACACTCGACGTGCCGCTGTCGCAGCTGCGCAGCGTCGACGAGCTGCCGTTCGGCTACGCCATCGACGCCGACGTGGACATGATCATGACGTCCTGGGCGACCTACCCGGCCCTCGACCGGCACCTGCCGTCCGGGCTGTCGCCGAGGATCGTGCGGGGTGAGCTGCGCGGCCGGCTCGGGTACCGCGGAGTGACGATCACCGACGCGATCGAGGCCGGCGCGCTGGATGCCTTCGGCGGCACCGGTGAGCGCGCGGTGCGCGCCGCGGCGGCCGGCATGGACATAGTGCTCTGCTCCGCGCGGGACGTGAACCAGGGCCGGGACGCGGTGGACGCGCTTGCGGCGGCGGTCGCCGACGGGCGGCTCGACAGCGACGACGCGTCCCGTGCGCTGGCGCGCGTCCTCGCGCTGCGTGGCGGGCTCGGCTGACGGACGCCCGAGCAGGCGGCGCTCAGACCCGGTTCTGTTGAGCGAAGATCGCCGCCTGCACCCGGTCGCGCAGGTCCAGCTTGGCCAGCACGTTCGCCACGTGGGTCTTCGTGGTGGGCAGGCTCACCACCAGGGCATCGCAGATCTCTGCGTTCGTCAGCCCACGCCCGAGCAGCCCGAGCACCTCTCGCTCCCGGTCGCTGAGCAGGCCGAGCCGAGGGTCCGGGCTGGCGGCGCGGCCGCCGATGTACGACGAGACCAGCCGGCCGAGCACCGCCGGGGCCAGCGGCATGTCGCCGACGGCGACCGAGCGGACGGCCCGGACCAGGTCGGCGGGCTCGACGTCCTTGAGGAGATAGCCGCTCGCACCGACCCGCAACGCGTCCACCACGTAGTCGTCGAGGTCGAACGTGGTGAGCACCAGCACCCGCGGCGGGTGTGGCTCGCGCAGCACCTGCTCGGTGGCGGCGATGCCGTCCAGCACCGGCATCCGGATGTCCATCAGCACCACGTCGGGCCGGTGCTCGCGCACCAGGCGAACCGCCTCGCGACCGTCGGCCGCCGTGGCCACGACGTCGATGTCGTCGTGCTGAGAGAGCATCAGCTCGAACCCGCCACGCACCAGGTTCTGGTCGTCGGCGACGAGCACCCGGATCACCCGGTGGCCTCCGGCGACAGCGGCAGCACGGCACGCACCCGCCAGCCGCATCCTTCACCACGCGGTCCGACCTCGAGGTGTCCGCCGTACATCTCGAGGCGCTCGCGCATGCCGCGCAGGCCGTGGCCGGCTCCCACCGCCGCGGAGGTCCCGGCGCCGTCGTCGTCGACCAGGATCTCCAGATCCGTCCCGGCGCGACACAGCCGGACCCGGATAGACACACCGGGGGCGTGCCGGTGGGCGTTGGTGAGCGCCTCCTGGACGACGCGGTAGACCGTGAGCCCGAGACCCGGGGCGACCTCGGCGGGCACCTCGGGGTCGATCTGCAGCGCGGCGCCCATGTCCTCGGCGAGCCCGCGCACCTCGGGGAGGCCCGGCAACGGGCTGGGCGAGGCCGGCCGGCCCTCGCGCATCAGCCCGAGCTGGCGGCGCAGCTCGCCGAGCGCCTGCTTGCCGGTCGACCGGACCGCGTGGACGTGGCTCCTTGCCGGGTCCTCGGAGTCGAGCAGCTGCTCGGCCGCGCCCGCCTGGACCACCATCACCGTGACCGCGTGCGAGATGACGTCGTGCAGCTCGCGAGCGAGGCGGCTGCGCTCGGCGAGAACGGCGAGGTGGGCGTGCTTCTCGCGCTCGGCCGCGAGCTCGGCGGCCAGCCGGTGCACGGTCGCGGTCTGCCGGCGCGACCGCTGCAGCAGCAGGCCGGCGAATGCGGGAGCACCGACGATGACGAGCGGGGAGAGGTAGAGGTCCTCGGTGCTGACCGGCTCGTTCGCGCTGGTGGCGAGCTGCAGGAGGTACGCCGTGGCCAGCAGGACACCCACCATCACCAGCCGGCGCCGCCCGTCCAGCCCCGCGCCCACCGAGAAGCAGATGACGAGCACGCCGAGGAAGGTCCACAGCGGCGTGCCGGTCGCGGGCAGGAAGGCGTACACCGCGAGCGACGCGCACGAGACCAGCACCATCGCTTCGGGAGCACGGGTGCGCAGGGCGACGGCGCCGACGGCCCCCGCCGAGAGCAGCTCGGTCCAGGGATGGACGACGCCGGGCTGCTGCGACTCGGTGACCACCGCGGCCGCGACGAGCAGTGCGGCGATCGCAAGGTCCAGCAGCGGCAAGGGAAGGCTCCAGCTCCGCTGCCGGTGGGCGCGCACCGCGATCGCCATGTGAGGAAGGTACGACGTCGAGGGCTGGTGGCGCCTCGTTCCGGAGGATGAGCCGGCGGTCATCCGAGCGACCGCGGAGATCCGGTCTGCGGCCGATGTGCGCGCACCCGCCCGTTCCTAGCGTCGAGGCATCCGTTCCGTCTCGTCCTCGGAGGCCTCATGTCCCAACCGTCCGCCCGGCTTCTCTCGCCTCGTGCCGTCGCCGGCTTCCTCGTGCTCGCCGGGTCCTGCGACCTGCTGGAGAGCGTCATCTCGCCACTGACCAGCTCGACGACGGCGGCCGACGTGTCCGCCATCGCCGCGCACCAGGACCGCTTCGTGCTGTCGGTGCTGATCGGTCTCCTCGGGACCCTCGCCTACCTGCCCGGCATGGTGGGGCTGATGGCGACGACGGTACGACGGGCCCCGTGGGCGTCGCGGATCGCCGCCGGCCTCGCACTGGTGGGACTCTCCGGTTGGGTGGGCATCCGGATGGTGCAGGCCGTGGAGCTGCAGGGAATCCGGGACGGCCTGGCCCGGTCGACCACCGCGAGTCTGATCGACCACCTCGGGAGCAACCCGGTCGGCAGCCCGATCCTGCTTGTCTTCCTGGCCGGCACGATCCTCGGGATGATCGCCCTCGCGGTGGCCGTCTGGCGCGCCGGCCTGCCGAAGCCCGCCGCGGTCCTGCTGGTGCTCTTCCCTGTCGCCGACACCGGCCTGGAGGGCCTGGGCGTCTCCACCTTCGCGCACGCCCTGCCGCTGATCGCGTTCACCTGGATCGCCGTCCGCCTCGTCCAGGGTGCTTCGAAGCCTGCCGCTCTCGCGACCGCGGAGCCCAGTCCGGCGGTCTGACCCGCCGGCTCAGCCGAGGTCGGCCAGCGCCGACTCGACCGCCCGGTGGAACGTCGGGTACGCGTAGATCATCGACCGCAGCGTGTCGGTCGGGACCTGCGCGTGCACGCCGGTGGTGAGCATGGACAGGATCTCCCCGCCGCTGGGGCCGATGACCGTGGCGCCCACGAGCACCCCGCGGTCGGCGTCCTCCACGAGCTTGATCAGCCCCGTGGCCTTGGCGATCCAGCCGCGGGTGGACGAGGCGAGGTCCGTCGTACCGACGCGGACGGAGAGGCCGGCGTCCCGCGCCTGCTTCTCGGTCATCCCGACCGACCCGACCTCGGGATCGGTGAAGGTGACCCGCGGGACCGCGTGGTACGACGCCTCGGGTCCGTCCTGGCCGAGGATGTCGCGGGCGGCGATGGCGGCCTGGTACATCGACATGTGCGTGAACGCGCCCTTGCCGGTGATGTCGCCGATCGCCCACAGCCCGTCGGCGCCGGTGGCGCGCAGCCGGGTGTCGACGTCGACCGAACGCGCGGCCGGGTCGAGACCGACGGTGTCCAGTCCGAGGTCGCCGAGGTTGGGGCGCCGTCCCGCGGAGACCAGCAGCTTGTCGGCGTGCAGCGTCTGCTCTCCGACGGCCACGGCGAACTGCCCCTCGTCGTACCGCACCGACTCGATCGTCACGCCGGCGAGCACCTGGATGCCCTCCTCGCCGAACACGTCGGCGACGAGCTTGCTGGCCTCGGGCTCCTCGGGCGCGAGGATGCGTGGGGCGACCTCGAGCACGGTGACCTGCACGCCGAACCGGGAGAACGCCTGTGCCAGCTCGGCGCCGATCGCCCCGCCGCCGATCACGATGAGCGACCCGGGCAGCTCCTCGAGCCGGCAGGCGTCGCGGTTGGTCCAGTACGGCGTGCCCGCGAGGCCGTCGATCGGCGGCACGGCCGGCTCGGTGCCGGTGTTGAGCACCACGCCGGTGCGGGCGGAGTACGTCGTCGCGCGGTGTCCTGAGCCTGTTGAAGGGCTGACCTCGACCTGCCGGGAGCCGATCAACCGCGCAGGGCCGCGCACGAACCGGACCCCGGCCTCCTCGAGCCTCTTCACCGCGGTGGCATCGTCCCAGTCGGTGGTGGCCTCGTCGCGGATGCGCGCGTGCACGGGCTTCCAGTCCGGGGTCACCGTGCTCTGCCCGGCGAAGTCCGGGATCCGGCGGCCCTCCGCCAGGACGTCGGCCGCCCGGATCATCATCTTGCTGGGGATGCAGCCGTAGTACGGGCACTCCCCGCCGACCAGTCTCCTGTCGACGCCGAGGACGGAGAGGCCGCCCTTCGCGAGCTGTGTCGCGAGCGACTCACCGCCGGGCCCCAGCCCGACCACCACCACGTCGACCTCGTTCTCGTTCGCCATGGCGCCACCCTGTCACGGAGCCGGCGCCTCGTCACCGGGCCATAGCCCTCCGCGGAGCTCGGCTTAGGGTGCGGTCCATGGCGCACGGCACGCACGACTTCGAGGACGACCCGCGCAACGCCGAGGTCCTGGTGTGGGTGAACGGCGAGCTCCGGCCGCGGGAGCAGGCCCTGGTGTCGGTGTTCGACGCCGGGTTCGTGCTCGGCGACGGTGTGTGGGAGGGGCTCCGGGTGCGGCACGGGCATCCGGCCTTCCTCGACCAGCACCTCGACCGGCTGTTCGAGGGCGCCGCGGCGATCATGCTCGACGTCCGGATGAGCCGTGACGCGCTGACCGCGGCGATCTACGACACCCTGCACGCCAACGAGATGAGCGACGGCGTGCACGTGCGCCTCATGGTGACGCGTGGCGTGAAGGCGACGCCGTACCAGGACCCGAGGGTCACCATCGGCCCGGCCACCGTCGTGGTGATCGCCGAGCACAAGGAGCCGATGGCGGCG